>Ga0116217_10000518_pt1 | contig 39440 bp, 25 predicted proteins | sample Sb_taG_6_FD_89697 | JGI IMG/M metagenome (GOLD analysis project Ga0116217, IMG submission 89697) | Peat soil microbial communities from Weissenstadt, Germany - Sb_50d_4_PS metaG | ecosystem: Environmental > Terrestrial > Soil > Wetlands > Peat | place: Germany: Weissenstadt | collected 2010-09-21 | reverse complement strand
TACAAACTGCTCACTAAGAGTTGTAGATCGGACTGCTGGGGGCACGGACACTAGTTCGATCTATCTCGAAGAAGGCTCAGGCGTGGAGACTTCCAACGAGGTTTTCAAACCTAACGCGAACATGGCTACAGGATTCTCGCACGCAAGCGTCGAGCCGCCCATTTATAGAGTGGGGCTCGGGTCGTGGAGAGGAATTAACTTGATGTTTCCAACCGAGGACGAAGCAGAGCAAGTCGCCGTCCTCCTGCGCGAGTCCATCAAACAGTGCAGCGCAGTTGCGGTTATCCCCAAGTCGGCAGCAGGCGGCAGTCCGAGTCTGGAAGAAACCCTGACTTTTATTGCAGATAAGTTACGGACACAAGGCACCGTGGAAACCTGGGGACAAATGAGCGCTGAGAGTAATGAGATGGGGGACATAGGTTTTTCCAACAATATAAATGTCTATCAAGTATCGCCGAATCTCACCACGTGCACTATGCGTATCGAGGCGACCGGGATGGACGCTGGTGACCTTTCCTTCCGCCGTATCGGCAAGATCGAAGTGCTTAAGTATAAGGACTATTTGACGCGTTTTCGGCCCCCCGGCGTCGACGAAAGATACCGAACCGTTAAAGAGGCCTCTCCGACTTTCGTACTTGTAATCTCGACTCCTGACGGCGAGGCAAAGGTACTATACTTTTCCGACGAAACGCTGGCGAACCGCGTGGCGAAAGCGATGGTGCACGCTGCCGAGTTGTGCGGGGCTGGTTCAAGCAAGGAACCTTTCTAGCCTTCGTGGGGGTAATGCGACCTTGAGTGAGGCAAGTTAGTAGATTGGCGCAGGCCTTTATGAAAAGTGTTTTGACCGGAATTCTTGTTTGGACTTCCTTAGCTTGTCCAGCGACGTTGGGCCAGCAAGCCGCCACGCCTCCACAACAAACGCCCGCTTCTCCACAGGCCGCACCGGCGTCTCCCGACCTTGCCGCGACTATGAAAGCGCTGGAAGAAAAGCTTCGCTCGACGGGTCGCGTAAGCTGGACTCAAAACGCCTTCATCTTCAACAACGCTCATCCAGTAATAGAGCGAAAGGCATTTTGGCAGGAACCGATAGATGTCACCGCCGATCCGAAGAGCTGCTCGCTGAGAGTTGTACGGCAGTCCAGCGAAGCCAAGGCAATGAATCATGCCGCGGAGATTTGCGGAGCAGGTGCTGACAAGGAACCTTTCTAATTCAGGTGATAAAGGCGGGTACGTTGAACGGGTCAATCAGCAAATTCAGAGAGGCGTTTCTGAAAAGTATCGTGGCCGGAATCATTGTTTGGACCGTTTTTGCTTCTGGAGCGGCGCGGTGCCGACAAGCCTGCGTGTCTCTCGTGCCAGTTCTCGATTGTGAAACCTGAGAAAGCTGGAAAGCTCTAGTTCGGAAATATTACTCCACCAAAAGCGTGCAACCGGCCTTTGGCCAAACAGGAGTCGGCCAGCGTCCGGCGATCTGCCTCCAGATATTTGGTTGACGGTAACAGGCCGATGCGCTCATCGAGAGGCATTGGGTTCGTGTTCCCGGAAAGGTTTGCTGACAACTCGGACGCTGCAACAGCGATGAGTCGGGTCTGAGCAATGAGTTTCGTAACAGCCTCGTTCAAGCCATGGTAAATCGGTTTAAATCCCCTACGTCGTCCACTGGATGTCAACTCGGCCAGCCGTTTTCTGCACCGACGCCGAGCGACTCTCTATAATCCGACGTACAAGCCACTCATCGATTTCAGACTCAATCCAACCGACTGCGCGAGCACAAAGTGAGACAGGCGTGGGAAACGTGCCGTGAGAAATGCGAAGGAAGATCGTCGATCGGGAAAGACCCCAGAGAATCCTCTTTAGAGCCTCAAGATGTGAACAAACACCTCGGGTATCGATTCTTGCGCTCCCTTTTCCACCTGAGAGAACAAAGTTCTCGATGCCGGATGTGGAGATCTGAACTTCAGCTTTAATCTGGACGTGCCCATTTGGCGCTGACTGTTCGAGGATTCGGAACGACTCTACGAAGCCGTTCATTGTACGCAAGATCGAGTCGCGCACGATTCTGTCGTCTTCCAGTTGAGCAGGACATTGGCAAACGCGGGATCAAGAGGGATGTAATCGTGGGATGCCTAGCGTCCGCGTGACAGGTTTGGCTTAGCCTCCAGTCGAATGATGGCTAGGCCTGACCTAACCGGAAAACTCGGTAAGACTTCGATACGATTGAGGGCAAATTGAGGCAGAAACCGCACCTTTCGGCTGGCTCTTTGCGATGGGAGTAGACCGACTCCGCCGCGCAATTGGAACGTTTTGGAACGTAATCGTCGGTTGGAGGGCTTGTAACTTGTTGAAAAGATGGTGGCCAGGGACGGGATTGAACCGCCGACGCCGGCCTTTTCAGGGCCGCGCTCTACCACTGAGCTACCTGGCCTCAGTTGAGACGTGCAGTTGCATTTTCCTGCGCGGGTTCCGGCACTCCCCTTCAGGTCATGCCGCAAAAGGTGGGTGAGTCCACTTGCCGTGCGATGCAACAACTTGACCTAGTATATCAATGCCAATCTTGGCGGCCAAACCATCGCCACCCAATCTGCCTCGAGCATCGCAAGGCGCCTCCAGTCCCAACGAAGTCTGATGAGGCGGCGGGATTCTCCAGGGGCGCGCAATCTGCTGGGCTCGCAGTGCCATTCATCTCTGTGTCGAGCGGACCTTGGCAGTCGTGGCATAATACTGGGCGTTAGCTTTTTCGCCAAGGCTCCCCCGAAATATCACCCGGCTTGCCGTTGTATGGGCCTAAACCCGTACTCTGCAATAAATAGCTCCATTGATCCACCGCGATGCCTCCGCGGTGCTCGCACATTTCTCCACAATGATGGAGGACCAAAAATGCGTTGCCGAATCGATTCTCTCGCTTGCCTGGTTTTTGCCTTTGCGTTCGCAGCCTCCGGCATCACCCGCACAGCCCATGGGCAAGCCAGTTCTACGAAGAAGCCAGGCACCGAGGCCGACGCCGAGAATGCTTACAATGCGGCCGTGAAACAAGGTCCGACGGCGCTCTACGGTTTTTTGGAGTCGTTCCCCAAGGGCGCCGATCTGCATGTTCACATTACTGGCGCCGTCTATGCCGAAACTTTCATTCGCGATGCCGGCCAGGACGGGTTGTGTGTGGACACAACCGCGCTGAGCTTCGCCAAGCCGCCCTGCACGGGAACCGGGATCCCCGCGACGGATCTCTCGGGAAACATCTCACCGGCCAACCAGGCGCTCTATGACAAGCTGATCGATGCATTTTCCATGCGCAGTTTTGTGCCCTCGCCGGAGTGGAGCGCCCACGACCAGTTCTTTGCCACCTTCGGCCGTTTTGCAGGGCTGAGCAAGACGCACTACGCGGAATGGGTCGACGAAGTGGCGAGCCTTGCCGCGGAGCAAAACAATCAGTACCTGGAGCTGATGAAGACGCCGCCGTTCTCGCACGCCACCGAGATCGCGCACCAGGTCGGCTGGAACGCCCAGTTGGCGCAGGCTGACCCACAGGCCTTTGCTCAGTTCCGGCAGCAACTTCTGGACAAGGGGCTGCGCGATGAGGTTGCGACGGACCTCGATGACGCGCGACAGGCCGAAGCTGGGCGCAAGCAAATCGAGCACTGTGGCTCGCCGCAGGCCGCTCCGGCATGCCAGGTCGAGGTTCGGTACATTTACACAGTGCTGCGCGCGAATGCGCCCGAACAGGTGTTCGCCCAGGCGCTTCTCGGCTTCGAAACGGTCCAGGCTAGCATGAACGCCAAAGACGACACATGGGTGGGCATCAACTTCGTCCAGCCTGAGGACGGGCTCATCTCCATGCGCGATTACACCTTGCAGATGAAAATGGTCGGCTACCTGCATTCCGTCTATCCGAATGTGCATATCACGCTGCACGCCGGCGAGCTTGCTCCGGGACTGGTGCCGCACGATGGATTGCGCTTCCATATCCGCCAGGCAGTCGAGCTGGGCGACGCCGAGCGTATCGGCCACGGCGTTGACCTGGCTTATGAGGACGATCCGAAGGGCCTGCTGAAAGAACTGGCAAAAAAACATGTGCTGATCGAAATCAACCTGACCTCGAATGACGTGATTCTGGGCATCGACGGCGCTGCCCATCCCTTCCCGGCCTACTTCGCGGCAAGCGTGCCGGTCGCGCTCTCGACCGACGACGAAGGCGTCAGCCGCATCGATCTCACTGACGAATACGTCCGGGCGGCCCTCGACTACAACCTGACCTATCGAAATTTGACCCGGATGGCGCGCAATGGGATGGAACACAGCTTCTTGCCGGGAACCAGCTTGTGGCCATGGCCCGATGATTATGAGGCGCCGGTAAAGCCCTGCCAGGACCAGACCCTGGGCGGTGATACGCCGACTGATGCCTGCAAAGCGTTTCTGGCCTCGAGCGAGAAGGCCACTGCTCAATGGGAACTGGAACGGCGGTTCACGGCATTCGAAGCAAAGTTCTAGGCCGCCTCCTTCTGTTTCCGGCCGCCGTTTCCAAAGCCCAAATTCGCCGCAAAGAAAAAAGTTGCGCAATTGCGCGACTTTTTCTTTTTTGCGCTGTTAACATTGCCAACACCTAGGTCCCGCCCCTGCCCTGCGAGACCCGTTCCCCGAGGGTAAGGAGGTCACCCGTGCAGTCTCTGCGGTTCCCTCGCGCTTGCTCTGTCCTCGCTCCCCTGCTTATGCTCGCCGCCGTCCTCGCGGGATGCGGGGGAGGCTCACCAGCCACCTCCCAGAACCCGGGCACGCCATCGATTACCGTGACCGGCTCCGGCCAGGTGCGCCTCGGAAGCACAGACACCTTCACTGCCACGGTCACAAACCTCACGAATACAAGTGTTTCCTGGCAGGTGAACGGCGCTGCCGGCGGTAACAGCACCGTGGGAACGATCAGCAGTACGGGCGTTTATACGCCCCCGGCCAAAATCCCTGCGAACAATGTTGTCACCGTTTCGGCCGTAAGCACCGCTTCCCCCAGCACCTCGGGCTCTGCGCAGGTCTCGATTCTGAATCCGGTCCCCGCCATCACCGCGGCAGCGGCAGCGCCGGTTTCAGGCAACAGTTACTCGCTTGAGGTCGACGGCGCCAACTTCGTGAACGGCGCGCAGATCCAGGCCGGCGGCGCCAACGTTACCACGACATTCGTTTCGGCGCTCGAGCTCCAGGCAACGGTTACCGTTCCCACTGGGACCACTACGCTGAGCGTCACCGTGATGAACCCCAGCCCCGGCGCAGCGGCCTCAAACCAGGTGAATGCGTCAGTTTATGTCACCTCGGTTGCCGCGGCAGCGCGCCTGCTCGATCAAGCCACATTCGGTCCCACCCTCACAGATATTCATCACGTGCAGTCGATCGGGCTGGATGCATACATCACCGAGCAGTTCAACACGCCCGACACGCCACTGGCCAATATCCCCTCAAACCCGCTCCCGACGATCTGTTTGTCTGCCAACACGCCCGTCAACTGCGAAGAATCGGAGTGGTGGCAAACCGTGCTCACCGGCCCTGACCAGCTCCGCCAGCGCGTCGCGTTCGTCCTCAGCGAGCTCTTCGTCATCTCCAGCGACAGCGTGAACGCCGAAACCATCACTTACTACCACAACACGCTGGCGCAGGATGCATTCACCAATTTCCATACGGTCATGAACGACGTCACGCTTTCGCCGGGCATGGGCGCATATCTCAACATGCTCAACAGCGCCAAGGCGCCGGCAGGGCAGATCGCCAACGAAAACTATCCGCGCGAACTTATGCAGCTGTTCACCATCGGCCTAGACATGCTCAACGACGACGGCACGCTGCAGCTCGATGGCAACGGCAATCCCATTCCGACCTATACGCAGGACCAGGTGCAGGCCTTCGCCAAAGCGTATACCGGCTGGACCTATGCCACATCGACTGGCGGCGTGCCCAGCAAATTTCCCAACCCCACGCCCAACTACTTTGCGCCCATGGTCGCCGTGGAAAGCGCGCACGACACCTCGGCGAAAACGCTGCTCAATGGCACTGCGCTGCCCGCAGGTCAGACCGCACAGCAGGACCTGCAAGGCGCGCTGACCAACATCTTCAATCACCCCAATGTCGGCCCATTCGTATGTAAGCAGTTGATCCAGCACCTGGTCACGAGCACGCCCAGCGCCGCATACGTGGCGCGCATGTCGGCAGTGTTTGCCGACAACGGCAAGGGGGTTCGTGGCGATATGCAGGCTGTGCTGCGCGCCATTCTCGAGGACCCGGAAGCGCGCGCGGGCGACACCGATCCAACGTATGACGGCGGCCATCTTCGCGAGCCGATGCTCTATATGACGAACTTCCTCCGCGCAGTCGGATACACCAATACAGATGCCAACGGGTCGTACTTTTCGCTGTCGAACTACTCAAACAATCTCAGCGAGCGGCCCTATCGCTCCGGCAGCGTCTTCAATTTCTTCCCGCCGAGCTACGTGATCCCTCAATCCAAGTTGAATGCGCCGGAGTTTGACCTGGAAAACACGGCGACGACGATTCTGCGCCTTTCGCTGGCCGATAGCCTGGTCAACAACAAGATCACCAGCTTCAGCATTGATTTGAGCGCCACCAGCCCGTTGGGCGTAATCGCGGCTAGCAGTCCCGGCCAAATGGTGGATACGCTTGGCGAGATGTTCATGCACGGCCAGATGCCGTCGGATATGCGCAACGAAATCATGAGTGCGATCGGAGGTCTTGGAACCGCGCAGCAGGTGCGCGTCGCCACCTACCTCGTGATCACCTCGTCGCAATACAAGGTCATGCATTAGAGATGGGGTTCGGGGCTCGACCGAACTCTTGAGGAGAGACGTCATGCGAACCACCCGGAGAACCTTCATCAGCTGCGCAAGCCTCGCGGCGGCGGGCAACATTCTGGGCCTGCGCCCCTTTGGCGCGTTGAACGCCTTTGCGCAAAGCTCGTCGAGCACTTACAAGGCGCTGGTGTGCGTGTTTCTGTTCGGCGGCAACGACGCCAACAATACGCTCATTCCGTTCGACACCACCGGCTACGGGGAGTATTCGTCGATCCGCGGCGACCTGGTGCTGGCGCAGAACACGCTGCTGCCGTTGACGCCGGCCCCCAACTTCGCATTGCATCCCAACCTGCCCGATATTCAAACCCTCTTCAACAACAAGAACGCGGCGTTTGTCGCCAACGTGGGCACCCTCGTTCAGCCGCTCACACGAACCGAGTACCTGGCCGGCCAAAGCGCGCCCGTTAACCTCTTCTCCCATCCTGATCAGCAGCTCGAGTGGCAGAATGCGGCGCAAAGCGCGGCTACGCCGACGGGCTGGGCCGGCCGCATGGCCGACGTGCTCGGCGCAAGCTTCAACCAGGGCGCTTCCATTCCGATGATTACCTCGGTGGCAGGCGACACGCTGTTCTGCAACGGCAGCGCCACCTCGCCGGTTTCCATCTCGCCGGGAAATCTCAGCGGCGCCAGCTGCTCTGAGGGATCGGAATGCTCGGCGCGCCAGTTGACGGCGCAGGCCCTGCTGACGCTCGACTCCGGAATCTCGCTGGTGCAGGCCGACGACCAGATCACGACCAACGCGTACGCCTACGCCAAGACTCTCGCCGACGCCGTGCAGTCCATCACTCCCCTGCAAACGGTCTTCCCCACAAACAACGGGCTCGCCTCGCAATTGAAGCAGATAGCGCAAATCATCCAGGTGCGCGCAGCGCTTGGAGTGCAGCGCCAGATCTTCTTCGCCGGCATTGGCAACTTCGACACCCACGCCGACCAGCTCGGACTGCAAGCTTCTTTGCTGGCGCAGATCTCCCCTGCGCTAGCCGCGTTCTACAACGCGACGGTGGAGCTGAATGTGGCCAGCGAAGTCACCACGTTCACCATGTCGGACTTCAGCCGGACCTTCCAGCCCAACTCCAACAACGGCAGCGACCATGCCTGGGGCTCGCACCACATCGTCATCGGCGGCGCGGTCAACGGCGGGCAGATTTACGGCACCTATCCCACCCTTGCGCTCGGCGGCCCGGATGATTCCGGCTCGAACGGCCGCTGGGTGCCCAGCACCGCCAGTTCGCAATACGCCGCAACTCTCGCGCAGTGGTTCGGCGTAAGTGCCGCTGACTTGCCCACCGTGCTGCCGGCCATCAGCAACTTCAGCAACACCAACCTTGGGTTCGTGTAAGCTCGCGAAACCTCCAGCGGCTCGTCTTCATCGAAGGAAGCGGGGACATCCGCAACTTGACGCAGACCTCCGTTGACTTTCCGTCTGCTTGCTCGCATCTGTGCCCTTTCTATTGCCAGCTGGGCGATAATCGTCGCTGAGAGGACCACGCTTGTCTGCCGAAAACGATCTGCTGGGAGCATTCGAAATTCACTCGCCCGATGAGATTCGGAGGGCGCTTGCAGCAGGCGCCAGCCCGACTGCGCTCATCAACGGCAAGCGGCCCATCGATCTCTTGATCGAGATGTACCTTCGCTCATCGCGATTCGCTGAGTGCCTGCAAGTGATGCTGGACTCCGGAGCCACCGTCGGCGATCCGTTTCTCGAATTGATCCTCCTTGACGACGATTTGGGGCTGCGCCAGCTTTTGTCCCGATCCAGCGACCACTTGCAACAGAAACTCAGTCTCCTGTGTGCATTCACATCCTGTCGAGGCGTTTCGGCACTGCACGTCTGCGCGGAATTCAACTCGGTCCGGTGTGCCCGCGTTCTGTTGGACCACGGCGCTGACGTAAATTCTCGCGCAGACCAGGATCCGGATGGGCTGGGTGGACAAACGCCCATCTTCCACACCGTGAACAGCATCTTCAACTATTGCCGGCCGATGATGGAGATTCTTGTCGACGCCGGTGCCGACTTGGACGTTCGGGTGACGTCGCTCTTATGGGGAGATTCGATGAGTTGGGAGACCGTCGTGCATGACGTGACCCCCATTTCCTATGCGCAATGCGGCCTCTACCGGCAGTTTCACCGGCGCGAGGTGGACGTCTACAACAATATCGATTACTTGCATCGTAAGCGTCACAGGAGTGCGCCGCCAATTCGCAACGTGCCCAACAAGTACCTGGAAGTTGGACACTGACCACAGTGTGCATGTCTGCGCCGCACGCGCTCGAACCAATCAGGCCATAACTTGCTGCGCCTGTCTCGGCGCCGGCGTCTTACACTCACGTCATGGACAACGAACGCATCCGCGAAATTTGTTTGGCGCTGCCCAATGTCACCGAGACAGTGAACTGGGGCCACCACCTCGTCTACTGGGTCGGCGATCGCGACATCGGCGGCAAGATGTTCGCCATGACCGACCTCGACGGCTCCGGGACCGGCGTGCTGTGGTTCCATTGCGGAGGGGAACGCTTCCACGAGTTGCTTGAAATCGAAGGCGTCATCGCCTCGCCATACCTCGCCAAGGCCCATTGGGTCACCGTCGAGCGCTGGGATGCGTTGCGGCTACGCCAGATCGAAGACGAGCTGCGGCGCGCCCACGCGCTGATCTACGAAAGGCTCCCAAAACGCACCAAAACCGTGTTGGCCATGCCGGCTGCGGAGCGCGCCAGGATCATCCGCGAGCGCAAAAAGAAGCTGGCAGCAAAATCGAAGGCGACCGCCGCGAAGAAACGTCGCTAGGGGAACATCTGCCGCGCAACCGGCGTAACATGGGTTGCAGCACTTTGTAAGTTGAGGCGCTAAGCCATGATCAAGTTTCTTTTGTGGTGCATTCTTTTCGTCTTATGTTGGCCGCTCGCTCTGTTGGCATTAGTGCTGTATCCGCTGGTGTGGCTCATCCTGCTGCCGTTCCGCGTGCTGGGGATTGCGGTTGGCGGCGTACTCGACCTGGTGAAGGCCATCATCTTCCTCCCGGCGCGTGTGCTGCGGACCGTGTAGAGCTGCCACGCCTTCTCGACATATCCTTCGGCTATCAATTAGCGTGAGCCTATGGCGCTATCGCTAAGTCTTAGCGGCAAAATCGCGCTCGTCACCGGCGGATCGCGCGGCATCGGCGCGGAAACAGTGCGTCTCTTCTGCGAATCCGGAGCACGGGTTGCATTCAGCTACCGCCAGGCGCGCACGCAGGTCGATGTGCTCGCCGCAGAATGTGGCGGCCCGGCGCAATGCGTCGCAATCAACCAGGATCTGAGCTCCGCAGCCGATGGTCGCACGCTGGTAGAAAAAGTCGTGGCCGCCTTCGGCCGCCTCGACATTCTGGTCGCCAATCACGGCGTGTGGCCCGACGAGGACGTCCCCTTTGCGCAGATGACCGATGCGCAGTGGCGTCGCACGCTCGCTGTGAATCTCGATGCAGTGTTCGGCGTGGTGCAGGCGGCCGTGGTGCAGATGGAGCGCCAGATGACGCAGGAGCGGCGGCCGGCCACAGAAAGCGCCCCTCACGGCCGAGATGCAACCGGCCACATTGTCTTGATCAGCTCCACCGCGGGCCTGCGCGGCGAAGCCTATCATGCCGACTACGCCGTGACCAAAGGCGCACTCATCAGTCTCACCAAAAGCCTGTCGAGTGAGCTCGCGCCGAGGGGGATTCGCGTAAACTGTGTGGCGCCGGGCTGGGTGGCAACCGATATGTCGGCGGCAACGCTTACCGATCCCGCAACGGGACCGAAGATCGAAGCCGCCATTCCGCTGCGCCGCGTCGCCACACCGCGGGAGATCGCCGGACCCGTGGTTTTCTTATGCACCCCGCTCGCCGGATTCATTTCGGGCGAGGTGCTCAACGTTAACGGCGGCTCGGTCCTCGTAGGATAAAGGTGGTCTACATTTTCTGATGATCAGCTTTAGCTCTTAGCCTTTAGCTACCGGCTACGAGCTACCAGCTACAAGCTCTGAAGGGGAGAACGATGCGGAAAATTCTAACGGCGGCCCTGGCGCTCACGGCACTTCTGGCGCCGCGCGCAATGCGGGCGCAGACTGGCGATCAGGCAGCCCAGAAGAATGCCCAGCAAGCACGTGCAGCGCTGGACGCGATGGTGCAGGCCCTCGGCGGGCAAGCGTGGCTGAACATCAAGAACATGGAGCGGCAAGGGCATATCGCCGCATTTTTCCAGGGCAGTCCGGACCTGGGCACGGAGGAGACCTTTGAATATCACCAATGGCCCGACCATGACCGCATCGAAGTAACCAAGCACCGCGACGTGGTGGAATTCTTCGTTGGTCGGCTTGGCTGGGAAGTGACTTATCGCGGCAAGAAGCCGCTGGACAAGGACATTGTGGATGACTACCTGCGCCGCCGCGACCACTCCATTGAAACCGCGGTCAAAGTCTGGATGAAGGATCCCAACACGATTCTCATCTACGAAGGCCAGCACCTGGCCGAACGGCACCTCGCCGAGCAGGTTACGCTTATCTCGCCGCAAAACGAGGCCATCACCATCCTCATGGACGTGCAGACACATCTGCCGCTTCGGAGCAGCTTCCAGTGGCGCGACCCCACTTATCACGACAAAAACACTGACACCGAAGAGTACGACGATTACCACACAGTTGACGGATTCCAGACTCCATTCACCATCACGCGGCTCAAAAACGACGATACCGTTCGCCAGTATTACGTCACCCGCGTCCTCTACAACCAGAACCTGCCCGTTGAATTCTGGGACCCCGACGCCGAGGCGCGGAAGATCAGAAATAAGTAGAACTGGTTGAATGATGCAGTCTTGAAAAGGCACGACTCTACAGGCTGCGGAAAAGCTCTGGGGAAGCGCCACCAAGTGTCAGGGCACGATCGCACCGGCCGCGGAAAACTCGTCCGACCACGGTTTTGTATCAGGGCACGAGTTTACTCGTGCCGCATGAGCCGAAAAACGAGCGCGGGGCTTTAGCCCCTGAGGCATCCTTTCAAGCTGCTCCAGGTCACTCCTGCAACCAGTTCCGGGTTTGGCACGAATCATCCATGCATCCTCCGGCGGATCGATATTTATAATCCGAAGGTACGTACAGCATCCATCCCGACCGCTCAAAGAGGAGCCGCAGAATGACGTTCACCATCCAGGAAATCATGGATTTCCTGCCTCACCGCTACCCTTTCCTTCTCATCGACCGCATTGTTGAGTTCGAGCGCGCCAAGCGCGTGGTCGCCATCAAGAACGTGACCATGAACGAGCCGTTCTTCCAGGGCCACTTCCCCGGTCATCCCATCATGCCCGGCGTGTTGGTGATTGAAGCGATGGCGCAGGCCGGGGCGGTGCTGATGCTTTCCGAGATGGAGGACCGGCACTCGAAGCTGGCGGTGTTCTCTGGCATCGATGGAGCCAAGTTCCGCCGCTCCATCACGCCGGGCGACCAGATCCGTATCGAAGTGGACGTGGTGAGCTTTCGCACGCGGGCCGGCAAGATGGCGGGAAAGGCATACGTCGATGGCAAGCTGGCCTGCGAAGCCACGCTGACCTGCATGGTGGTGCCGCGAGCGCAGGAGTCGAAGGCCGAAGCAGCTTCTGCCGAGGCAGCCCAGTGAACGTCCATCCCAGCGCGGTGATCGCCGAGGGAGTGCGCGTCCCCGCGTCCTGCAACATCGGTCCATTTTGCACGATTGGTCCGCAGGTGACTCTGGGCGACGAGTGCACGCTCATCTCGCACGTGGTCCTCGACGGCCGAACCCGCATCGGCGCGCGCAACACGTTTTATCCGTTTTGCTCCATCGGAATGGCGCCGCAGGATCTGAAGTACAAAGGCGAGCCCACCGAAACCGAAATCGGCCCTGGCAACACCATCCGCGAGTCCGTCACCATCAGCCGCGGCACCACCGGCGGCGGCGGCATCACGCGCCTCGGCTCGGGAAACCTGCTCATGGCCTATGTCCACATCGGCCACGACAGCCAGGTCGGCAGCCACTGCATCCTCGCCAACAACGCCACCCTTGCCGGCCATGTCATCATCGAGGATCACGTCACGCTCGGCGCCTTCTGCCCCGTGCACCAGCATTGCGTTTTGGGCGCGTACTCCTTTATTGGCGGCGGCACCATCGTCACACAGGACGTGCTCCCCTTCTCGCTTACCTCGTCGCGCCGCGAAAACAAGGCCTTCGGCATTAATAAAATCGGCCTCGAGCGCCGCGGATTCACGCCGGAACGCGTTAGGCTCCTGCAAAAGGCCTACCGCCTGCTGCTCGCCGGCAAGCTGAACACCACGCAGGCTCTCGAAAAAATGCGCGAGCTGGTCGGCGAGAATGTCGCCGGCAACGACGTGGCCGTGCTCATCCGCTTCATCGAGCATAGCGAGCGTGGAGTGATCAAGTGAGACCGGTCCGTATTGAATGCGAAGTTCGGGTCACGATGAAGCTGTTATCCTGAGGCGAGTTTGCCGCGCCTTTTGCGGGATACGGAGTCGAAGGATCTGCGGTTGATTTTCGATGGCTTCGGACCCCCTACGTGAAGAGGAAGCTACTTTAACAATCAGGGGTCGGCGTAGGAAGGAGCTGCTTCATGATTCGAACGTTGGCGAAGATGCTTCTTTTTTGCTCGCTCGGGTTGGTTGCAGCCCATGCCCAGTAAGTGATTCAGGTAACTGCGAAGATGATCCAGGAACACACCGATCATCGCGTATTCCCCGTCTACCCGCCCATCGCCAAAGTTACGCTATTGAACTGTCTAGCGAGTCTTTTCATTGCGGCATTTTCGCGGATTACTTCGCCGGCCTCTCGACTGTGCAAAGCGATCTCCGCGGCGATTGAGCGACCCAGAATTCGCTGATCGATATTGCCGAACGGTTCAGGCACGAGGCTTCCCAACCAACCGACCCACGCCGGAGTATGAGCGTTGCCCACAATGATGCCGGGACGAAAGATGGCGAGGCGGGTAAAACCGATGTTGCGCACGGTGTCTTCCTTCATGCCCATTACGCGGGCATATCGAAACCGGCTGCGGGCTGAGCTTCCTGCCGCAGAAAGTAGGCAAAACTGGGCGATTCCGGCGTCATGGCAGCCACGCGCAAATGCACCCACGACACCCAGTTCGAGTCGTTTCAATTCTTCTTCGCTCCAGCGCATCGATCCGGAACCTACACCGACACAGCTCACGGCGCTGACGCCACCTTGGCTTGAAACTCCGCGGGCAAGGGCGGCAGTGCGCTCTGCAAAGTCAGCAGCGCCGGTATCAAGAACGACGTTGCGCACCCGCGATCGCGCCGCAATCGGCTTTCTGGTGACCATCACCACTTCCCGGCATTCCGGAATTGCAAGCAGCTCGGCGACCACTGCACCACCGACTTGCCCAGTACCGCCGAGGATCATTGCGGCAAAATTCTGATTCATCAAGAGAACCTCTGTCAGGGCCCACTCACCAACCCGCCACCCGCCTGAGCCTCGCAAGCAGGTAAGTCTGTGCCCCATTCATCGCGGCCTTATCGCGATGAGTGGGCCGCGAGTTCTTGCCGTCCACTCCGCCTCGATTTCAACGACTTCTCGGATTCCGGTAGGCAGGTGGCCCACTCACCGATCCAGCCACCCGCCTGAGCCTCGCAAGCAGGTAAGTCTGTGCCCCATTCATCGCGGCCTTATCGCGATGAGTGGGCCGCGAGTTCTTGCCGTCCACTCCGACTCGATTTCAACAACTCCTCGGATTCCGGTAGCATAGTGGTTGAAGCTGCTCCATCGGTACTGCTCGGGCGATGCGACCAGTCCCCTTTTTACAGGGTTTCGATGGATATATCGGATCACTTGTTGAAATGGCGGCATTCCGGTACGTGAACTCTCCCCGGCATCCTTGCAGAGTTTCCCGATTCACAACGGCTCTGACGGTCACCTGTCCCGGAAGCCAACTGTACCGCTCTCCTCACCTTACACGCGCATCCTGTATTCTGGGCAGGTCCACTCGCACCCATGATCCTTCCGGCAAAACTCGTCGCTCGCCCCGGCCGGCCTCATGTTGTGCTCTCGCGGTGGCATTCATGAAACTCGGCCTCATCGCGGGCAATGGCCGCTTCCCGTTTTTGCTGCTTGATGCGGCGCGGACCGAGGGCCACACTGTCGTTGTCGCCGCCATCAAGGAGGAAACCGATCCTGAGATGGACCAGCGCGCCCAAGCCGACCCCGCCGTCACCGTGCACTGGCTCTCGCTCGGCGAGCTTTCCCGCCTCATCGAAACCTTCCAGAAGGCAGGCGTCTCCAGGGCTGTGATGGCCGGCCAGGTCAAGCACAAGCAGATCTTCTCAAGCATCCGGCCCGACTGGCGCCTGGCGAAACTGCTCCTGAACCTGCGCACGCGGTCGACCGACGTCCTGTTGGGCGCGGTGGCAAAGGTGCTGGGCGACGAAGGCATCGAACTGATCAGTTCCACAACTTTTCTTGAGCCGCTCCTCGCCGAGGAAAGTGTGCTCACTGAGCGCGCCCCCGACGAAAGTGAGTGCATGAACATTGAGTACGGGCTGGGCGTGGCGCGGGCGCTGGCCGCATTCGACATCGGGCAAACGGTGGTCGTAGCAGCGCAGGCCTGCGTGGCCGTCGAGGCCATGGAAGGCACCGACGCCACCATCGAGCGGGCCGGCACTCTGATGCAGACTTTGGAGGCCGAAGCTTCCACCCTCGAGCGCCGGCTGACCGTCGTAAAGGTCGCCAAGCCGAATCAGGATATGCGCTTTGACGTGCCGGTCATTGGCGTCCCAACAATCGACACGATGATCCGCGCCGGCGCAAGTTGCCTCTCGATCGAGGCCGGCCGCACGCTCCTCTTCGACCGTGAGGCGCTGCTCAAGCGCGCCTCCCAGGCGGGCATTACCATCGTTGCCACCCCCCGGTGATATAAGGAATCTAGGGTCAGGTGTCAGGGGTCAGAGGCCCGCGACGCCGTCGCGTTGTTTGTTTGTTCCCTTGCTCCCTCGTTCCCTGTTTTCCTGATCCCTGGTCCTTAATCCCGATTCCCTGCCTTCAGGAGGTTCGCCATGAAAAAGCCCATTCTCTTCGCACTTTGCGCGGTCGCTCTGGCCGTGTTTCCGGTGCTCTCTGCCCGTGCCGCCGACGACAACATGCCCGCTGAGGGCCAGAAGGCGCCCACCTTTACCCTGCCCTCGCAGGACGGCTCGCCGATCTCACTCAAGCAGTATCGCGGCAAGTGGGTCGTTCTTTACTTCTATCCCCGCGATATGACCACCGGCTGCACCATTGAAGCGCACAAGTTCCAGGACGCCCTCGGCCAGTTCGAGGCCAAGCATGCGGTGATTCTGGGTGTGAGCGTCGACTCCACCGACAGCCACAAGCAGTTCTGCACCAAGGATGGACTCACCTTCCACCTGCTCTCCGATACCGCCCATTCAGTGGTCAGCGAATATGGCTCCCTTGCCGATCACAATGGCGTCTTCATGGCCAACCGCAACACATTTTTGATCAATCCGAAGGGCAAAATCGTGAAGGTCTGGACCAAGGTGAACCCGACCACCTCGGCCTCCGACGTCCTGGCAGCGCTCCCGTAGATTAGCGCAACAAAAACAAGCCCGGCTTCAAAGCCGGGCTTGTTTTTTCCATTCAGCGCCGCAATCAGCGCCCAACGCGGGTTCACTCCCCGCGATCCACACATCCACTCACGCACCCCATCATCCGGCGTGCGTGAAGAGCGGTGGCTCCGCCGTCTTACTTGCGGCCCTTCTTCTTCGCGGCCTTCTTGGCTTTCTTTGCTGCTTTCTTCGCGGCTTTCTTTGCAGCCTTCTTCGCAGGCGCCTTCTTCTTTGCCGTTTTCTTGGCAGCCTTCTTCTTGCCTGTCTTCTTTGCAGCTTTCTTGGCCGGGGCCTTTTTCTTTGCCGCCTTCTTGGCCGGAGCCTTCTTGGCTGCTTTCTTTGCAGCCTTCTTCTTCGCAGCCTTCTTCGGGGCCGCCTTCTTCGCGGGCGCTTTCTTGGCTGCTACCTTCTTCGCGGGAGCCTTCTTCGGAGCCGGCGCCTTGGGCTTCTCGATCACGGCGATCACCGTCTCTTCTGCGACTACCTCGTCGTCATCTGAGGAGGTAAGGATACCGGCAGTTTCCAAATCATCTTCCTCGTCAAAGGCTTCGACCTGACCGGGGTCCAGGTCACCCGGCTTCCCAAACGGGTCGCCGTCACTCATCGCGTACATCCTGAACACATCATCCATCCCATTGCCTCCAGCGGATTGCCGCTGATCAGATTGAATTTGAATTCGCAATTTCGCATCGCAGATGGAACCACTCTGCTTGCGCAAGCGATTGTAGCTTTAGCTTGTACACAAACACAAGCAAAACACAAGCACTTGAAGTAACCTGCGACGGTTTTTCTCTGGGCCCTGTGGCACGGGCTACTGGGCAGCGCGCTTTTTGGCGCCGGATGCGCTTTTGCTGGCCGGCTTGTGCCCCGAATTCGATACCGGGGCCTTTCTTTTGGCCGTGGTAGTGGCCGGGTGCGGCCTGCTGGAGGTCCTCGCGTGGCTCTCGGCCGGGGCGTGAGCCCCTGGGGTGGTTCTGGCCACAGTCACCGTCTTGCCGTTGCCTGCGGACTGCCTGTGGTGATGGCTCACCCTTCGCAATGGCGTGGGCTCGGCCACGTGCAGCCGGCTGCCCGGCGTAACCCGGATCCCCGCGGGGATTCCATTCCAACGCCGCAGTTCGCTCAGCGAGACACCGAAGCGGTCCGCGATGGTCACCAGGGTGTCGCCGCGCCGGGCTGTATACAGTCGCGTCCGCGCCAGCGGCTCCGCGGCGGGCGGCACGGGCACCACCAGCGCCTGCAGGCTAGCCACGCTTTCGTCGTTGTCCAGCTGATTGGCCGCCGCCAGGTCCCTCACCGGCACGTGATACTCCTGCGCCACCGACGCCAGGGTGTCTCCCGCAGCCACCGGGTGGTAGCGCCAGGAATTCCGCCTCGCTTCCGGAATGACGGCGACGCGCTGATCAAACAGCGTTGCCGTGCCGGCCGGCAGGTGCAAATCAAACGACGCATCAGGCGGCGTGACCATCCGCAGCAGGCTCGGGTTCAGCGCCTCGATCTCGTCCACCGGGGCCCCAACCAGGTCAGACACCAGCCGCAGATCAATCGAATAGTCAATCGTCACCGTGTCCGTCAGCATCGGGGGATCGAGCGTAATCTCGCTGAACCCGTACTGCTCCGGATGGTTCGCAATGATGATGGCGGCAATGATTTCCGGAACGTAGTTCTGTGTTTCCGTCGGCAGCTCGTGACGTTGGTAGAGCTCCCAGAAGCTGGCGTAGCCGGTTCTCGCCACCGCCTTCTGGATGTTGCCCGCGCCGTGGTCGTAGGCCGCCATCGCCAGGTACCAGTCGCCAAGCTGGTCGTAAAGAAACTTCATGTAGCGCGCATAAGCCAGCGTGGATTTTTCCGGATCGAAGCGCTCGTCGACGTAAGGATTACGCGTAAGGCCATAGTAGGGATCAGGCATGAACTGCCACATGCCGCCGGCGCGGGACCTGCGATTGACGGCCCTGGGATTGAAGCCCGACTCGGCGACCGCGAGGTAGATCAGATCCTGGGGAACGCCTTCTTCGGCGAGGACCCGCTGAATCATGCCCTTGTAGAGGCCGGCGCGCTGGAAGGAGTGAAGAAGCGTGTTGTGCCCCTTCTGCGTGTATGCGAAGAAATTGATGAACGCCGCCACGTAGTTGTTGACCATCAAGGGCAGGTCGGATTTGGTGGTAGCCAGCTCGGCTGTGGCCTTGGCCACCAGGTTGGGATCGGCCGCGAAAGTCACGTCACTGGCCGCCTCGGCGGGCGAGATTTCTTCCTTGGGCACGAAGCCGTTGCCCTGCTTCAGGGCTTCCATCTCCAGGGAGTTCACCTGGTCGACGATCTTCTCGAATTCATTTTCCAGTTCAGGATGCGACTTGATATCGATTCCGCACGAGAGCATCACGTCCACAGCGCGGTCGAACTGGGCCTTGGCTTCAGCCAGCATTCCCTTGCGATAGTCGGCGTCACCGGCCACGTAGGCGGCTTCCACCTGCGCAATCACCTCGCGAATCCGCTGTTGCTCGGCGGGTGAAGGCCCGGGCTGTGCCTGCGCGGCAGGCTGCGGCGGAGGAGGCGGCGGCAGCGGCGGTGCCATCGCCTGCGGTGCCGGGGGATTGCGCTGCTGTGATGGGCACCCCGTGAGCGACAGAACCAGCACGGCGCAAGCCGGCAGCAGCATGCGATTCCAACGCATACACCCAGGTAGACGCAGCCGCCCGTACGAGTGTGAGACCGCAGAGGGCACTATGCCGATGATAAGCGATACCAAGCCGCCCGCACCCGGAGCAGGTGACTTTCGGGTATTCGCGAAGTACTAAGCCCTTGGCTCACCGATGTCATCCGGAGGCTGCAGCCGAACGTCTTTCCCAAGCGAAGTCGGAGGAGGTCTGCGGTTGTCATCCTGAGGCGCAGCCGAAGGATCCGCGGTTGCTTTTAGTGATGCTCGCAACCCGGAAAACCGCAGGTCGGGGATTCATCCCCGACACCCATAACCGCGAAAGCGGTTATCATCCTGAGTTCCCGTGGACTCGCGTGTGCAGTGAAGGAAACGAGAATCCAATCGCGTCAACGCACCCGCTCCCGGTGGGAGCGAAGAAGTTAGCCCCGGGTGGAGGCCGCCGCGAACTGCGGCGGGCGGAACCCGGGGACTGCATCCAATAACAGATCAAGCCCCGTAGGGGCGACAGAATCCAGCCGCGATTTTCAATGGAAAGCCCGCCATGAGCGAAGGTCGTTCGCCGCCGCGAGCGACCGAAATCCGGATGAGGATCGGCAGTTGCTTTTCATGATGTTTGCAGCTGGAAAAACGTAGTTTCCGGATTGTTTGAATGCTAAGTCAGTGAGGAGCACGAGGTGTTACAAAAAGCTGAACTCAGCGGGCGCTGATTCAGAGAACACCACGGAGGCTCCTCAGAGACGATATGTATTACATCGGACTGGATGTGCACAAGAAGACGATCAGCTATTGCGTGAAGGACGCCGCAGGCCAGATCCAGCAGGAAGGCAAGATCGGATCGACGCGGCGCGAACTGGACGCATGGATCAGAACTCTTCCCCAACCCCGGATGATCGCCATGGAAGCAACGATCTTCACGGGCTGGATCTACGATCACCTGCTTCCCCATGCCGAAAAGGTGAAGGTGGCTCATCCTCTGATGCTGCGGGCCATTGCCGCGGCCAAGCGGAAGAACGACAAGATCGATGCCGGCAAGATCGCCGACTGCCTGCGCTGCGATTTCCTGCCCGAGTGCCACATGGCTTCGACCGAGATCCGGGACCGACGCCGGATCCTGCGCTACCGTAACCTGGTGCTGCGGCAAGCAGTGCAGATGAAGAACCGGGTATCGGGCCTGTTGATGGAAACCGGGGTGAGCTATAACAAGCTGCGGCTGCACCGGATGGGCTACTTCGCTGAGTTGATGTCGACCAACGAAGAGGTCAGCCAGAGTATCCGGCCGCTGCTCAGGCTCTGCCGGGAACACATCGACCGATCGATCAGGCTGGACACAACTCTGCTTCGATCGCTGGAACGAGATCCGCTGCTGAGCGACAGACTCAGACGGTTGAGAACCATCCCCGGAGTTGGTCCGATCACGGCCCTGACCTGGGCACTGGAGGTCGGAGACACCTCCCGCTTCCGGTCGATCAAGCAGGCAATCAGCTACTGCGGGCTGTGCAGTGCCGAGAAGAGCTCGGCCGACAAGATGATGCGTACGCCGATCTCCAAGCAGCGGAACAAGCATATCCAGCAAGTGCTGGTGGAGGCGGCCCGACTGGCACCGCGGTACAGCGAGGAACTGGCTCTGCTGTACGAAAAGGAGCGGCAGCGCGGCAACGGCAACCGGGCCACGCTGGCGGTGGCAAGGAAGATGGTGGCCTTGATGCTGGCCGTGGAAAGACGCAACACGGATTTCGTGCCTGCCGGCGAGTTCAGACGAACCGCGGCAGCGTAAAAACCTTCCTAAGAAGGGAAAAACATCAGGATCAATCGATGCGCAGACTGCCAGGTCCCGCAGGTGACCGGCCGGGCGACGGAGGCGACTCCCGAGGCTCTCTTCGGATTGTTTCGGGACTGGCAGAGAACACAAACTCAATCTTCTGCGATGGCTCTGCGGAGCCTGAGGCAGCAAATGGATGTCCGGTTCTGCTCAGAGCAGGAACCAACCGCCGAGAGGCAACGTGCGTAACGGCAAACCCTGATCGAACTAGCAACGCGCTCTCCAGAGCGCGAACGGAAGACTCGTGTTTTTCACTTGACAAAGACTTACATGGATGCCGGTTACCCAACCGGAACCGTTGAATTTGCCGCTCAGACACTCAGTTCGCGGCTAGGCGATTCGGCATCAACGGAGAATCGCTCCTGGCCCTTGGGCCTAAACCGGGTTGGACTGTTCTTGTGGACGCAAATGGGAAGCGGGTCAAGATTCAAAACGAAGACGGGCAAGCCAGGTAGTCCTGACCTGCCCGCCCAAATCACTGCATGCGATGTTGATCGCCGCTCATCTCAATGTCGATCATCATCTGAGTCATCGTCCTGCGGTAGCCTGGTCCACACTCGAGTCAGAAATATGCCGCCCGCGACGATTGTGGACGGAGTTTCGGTGGCATCCGCAACTGAGGTCGCGATCAGTTTTCCATGTCTAACCTTTGCCCTGGTTATGACAAAATCATCAAGCTGTGTGGTTTGCGTAGTGCCAACCGTGAGAACCCGGGTAATCACACCCGTGCCATCGCAATTCACGGTGTAGGTTCCTGCTTGCGTCCCGGTCACAATCTTCCTGGCTCCGGTTGGTGATCCGGCAACGGGCTCGTTCACCAGGAATGTTCCCGTCAAATTGCCGTTCCCGTCCATATACCGCTTGCCAAGCGCGATGGCGATGTTCGCGCCGTAGGTGCCGACAATCGCGTAGGAGCCCTGAAGGCTTTCGATGGTGAAGCATCTTTGCGAGTCCTGGGCGACGCCGGCGGTCGTCCCTAGAAAGATGGTGGGAGCCAATGCAACTGCAACTAGACAAATCTTTTTGCTGAACATGGTCATTCTCTCCTTAGCTGGGAATTTCAATTGGCTTTCTCGTTTAAACAGAGGCCACTTTCAACCATCTGCATTCCGCGGGGGGCGGCATCTTGCTGCGAAGGCGCTTTCATGCAGGGGACGTTGGGGCGGCCAACGGTTGCAACATTGCAATCCACTGGCAGCGGGGAAGCCCAAAGTGCATAATGTTCACATCCCCTGAGACCGTTGATTCCGGACAATTCCTTTCCGAAATAACTGACCACATACTTAATTGGCTTTTCGAATTCTGTCCTGACGCAATCGTGATTTCCGCAGTCAGAGATGTGAACAAGTTGTGACGGAGCCACAATGGCAGAGAATCCCCTTGTTTTCCGCTTTGCTGAATTTGAGGTCCGGGAGCGGGAATTCAGCATTCTCAAAGGCAATACGAGTGTGCCGGTCGAGCCGCGTGCATTTCAGGTGCTTCTGGTTTTGCTGCGCAACCCACAAAAGGTCATTACAAAGGATAAGCTGCTCAATACTGTCTGGGACGACGTCGAGGTAACGGACAACTCCCTCACCCGAAGTGTCGTCAAGCTCCGCCAAGCGCTGGGCGACGATGCCCGATCGCCGAGGCTCATTGAAACCGTTGCCAAGGTCGGGTACCGATTCGTCTGCCCAGTTGAAGTGCTGGAGGATGCGCGCGGCGGCGTGGCGCCCGCGGAGCCAGCAGACACGCCCACCGAACTGCCAAGAACCAGCAAAGGACCCTTAGTCAAGACTGTTCCTGCCCGAGCGCGGGGGTGGGCGGGTCTTGTATTCGGGCGAAGGTGGCTGTTGGCCACGGTAGTTGCCGTTGTTGGTCTACTCGCCTCAGCAATCTGGTACCTGCACCGGCCGCTGCCGCCGCCGCGAGTGACCGAGTACACCCAGATCACCCACGATGACCGCCACAAGATTCCTGTTGCAACCGATGGTGCGAGGCTGTATCTGAATTTGGATCATCAACCGTACAGGCCGGCCCAGGTCGCTGTATCCGGGGGAGAAGTCACACTGTTTCCAGTGCAATTACCCAACCCCACGCTTGCGGATGTTTCCGCAGATGGGGCCAGCCTTCTCGTTCACTCGTTGGACAGCGGTCGAGCAAGCCTGTGGAGTGTTCAGGTTCCGGGCGGCTCATTGCGCCGCTTACTGGATGGTGTTCGGCTCGGTAGCTATCCGTGGTCATCGGCAGGGTGGTCACCCAACGGAAAGCTTCTGGCTTACTACACGTCAGACGGGGATATCAATGCCATGCGGAGCGATGGCACTGAGTCTCACAAACTGGTCTCCGCTCCTCATCGTCTCTCAACTTCCGTGAGCGGAGACGTGAGATGGTCGCCGGACGGTACCAGAATAAGGTTCACACAGGACCACAGATTGTGGGAGATGTCCTCGAATGGTTCTGGGCTCCATCCGCTGCTTCCAGACTGGCATCCTTCGGAGTGGCAGTGTTGTGGCCGTTGGACGCCTGACGGGAGGTTCTTTGTATTCCTATTGAGCAAACAACTTGCGAGCAACCTCGGCGCCGTGGTCCCTGCGGCTCAGATATGGGCACTCGATGAACGACATGGTTTTCTTCGACCAGCGCACCCTGAGCCGGTTCAGTTGACTTCAGGCCCAATCCGTTGGGACCGGGCAATTCTCAGCACGGATGGCGAGAAGATCTTTTCCAGAGGTGTCATTCTGAGGGGCGAACTGGTTCGGTTCGATGCGCAGTCCCGACAGCTTCAGCCTTACCTCTCAGGCATCTCCGCTGAATTCGTTACCTTCTCCCCGGACGGCAAATCCCTGGCGTATGTCACCTATCCCGAAGGCATCCTGTGGAGAGCCAACCGCGATGGGAGCAATCCAATCCAACTGACTGATCCCCCGATCTATCCCACCCTGCTGCGCTGGTCGCCTGATGGCCGCCAAATCCTCTTTACTGCTAGCGACTCTGAGGGCCAAATGAAGATTTACATCCTGCCCTCTGAGGGAGGAAAACCACAAATGCTTCTTCCGTCCGACAACAGGTGGCAATTCGATCCGAACTGGTCCCCGGACGGACGCAAGATTGTCTTTTCTGCGTCGGAAACAGTCTCCACCAGTTTCAAGCCCAGCATTTGCATTCTCGAACTTTCCAATGGCCAGGTCACTGATATCCCGAAGTCGCAATACCGCTATTCGACCCGATGGTCGCCAGATGGCCAGTACCTTGCTGGCCTTAAAACCGACTCCAACTCAAGCCTGACGGTTTTCGACTTCAAGGCGCAACAATGGTCGGATATACAGAAGGGCGAGGTTGGATTCCCGACGTGGTCTCACGACGGAAAGTTCATCTACTTTCTGCGCCCGGTGGATGATCCGGGCGTTTATCGAATCCGCCCAACGGGTGGCGAAGCGGAGCGGGTTGTCGATCTCAAGGGATTTCGCTTCACCGGAGTGTGGAGGTATTTCCTGGGGCTCGATCCGGAAGATACACCGCTATTGCTTCGCGACACGGGAACGGATGACATCTTCGCTCTCACGCTGGATGAGCGCTGATCCCTTTGAAAATCAACCTTCGCATGTTGGAGCTGAATCTTACGGCGAACAGGGGTGCTCCTTTGCCACCTGACTTTCGCTTAGTTGGCTAGCTCCTGGATTGTCGCCAATTCGGAAGTAAAGGAAATCTCACTACGTCGCGACGCCCCAAAAGCAATCATGTTCCTTCGGTTTCGTCTCAGCATGACAACGCGCATGGGACTAAATACTATCTTCTCGCCCCGGCTGCAACAACCCGACTCATTGATTCGCGACCCGACGCACTCGAGCGCCGCTCCGCGCCAGATGCCCGATGATAATCTAAGAGCGATAGGGCTTTGCGCGCCCGTAGCGCCGAGCCCTTTATTTGCGCCGCTCTCATGGACTCTCGCTTCCTTCGCAATTTCGCCATCATCGCCCACATCGACCACGGCAAGTCGACGCTGAGCGACCGGCTGCTGGAGCTGACGGGCTCGGTAACGGGACGCGAAATGCAGGCCCAGATCCTCGACGACATGGATCTGGAGCGCGAGCGCGGCATCACCATCAAGGCCCACGCCGTGCGCATGATGTACAAGGCGCGCGACGGCCTTACGTACCAGCTCAACCTCATTGACACGCCGGGCCACGTGGACTTCAGCTACGAAGTCTCGCGCTCGCTCGCCTCCTGCGAGGGCGCGCTGCTCGTGGTCGACGCCACCCAGGGCGTGGAAGCGCAGACCCTCGCCAACGCCTATCTCGCCATCAATCACGGCCTCGAAGTCATTCCCGTCATCAACAAAATCGATCTGCCCTCGGCCGACGTTCTGCGCACGCAGGAGGCGATCGAGCAGGCCGTCGGTCTCGACGCCACCGACGCCATTCCCGTGAGCGCCAAGACCGGCCAGGGCGTGGATGAAGTGCTGGAAGCCATCGTGCACCGGCTGCCTCCGCCAAAAGCCAACCCCGATGCGCCGTTGCAGGCGCTCATCTTCGACTCGTGGTTCGATGCCTATCGCGGCGTCATCGTCCTGGTGCGCGTGATGCAGGGGACCATGCGCAAAGGCCAGCGCATCCGCCTCATGTCCAACGGCAAGGCCTACGAAATCGAGTCGATGGGTGTGCTTTGCCCCAAGCCGGTCGAGATCGGCGAGCTGTCTGCGGGCGAAGTGGGCTTCTTTGCCGCCACCATCAAGACTGTGGGCGACACCAAGATCGGCGATACCGTGACCGATGACCTGCATCCCGCCGCGCATGCGTTGCCCGGCTTTGAAGACATCAAGCCCATGGTCTTTGCCGGACTCTACACCGTGGATGCGCACGAGCACACCCTGCTGCGCGATGCGCTGGAAAAACTGCGGCTCAATGACTCGTCGTTTTTCTTCGAGCCCGAGAGTTCCGTCGCGCTCGGTTTCGGCTTCCGCTGCGGATTTCTCGGCCTGCTGCACATGGAGATCATCCAGGAGCGTCTGGAGCGTGAATACGAGCTCGAGCTCATTACCACTGCTCCGGGCGTTCGCTACCACATCACTCTCACCGACGGAAAAGAGATTGCTGTGGACAATCCTTCGCGCTGGCCTGAGCCGCAGAGCATCGCCAGCATCAAGGAGCCCGTGATTGCCGCCAAAATCCTCACCAACGAAGAGTACGTGGGCGGAATCTTCAAGCTGGTGGAGGAGAAACGCGGCAAGCAGCTCAACTTTGAGTACGTGACGCCCACGCGCGTCATGCTCACCTACGAGCTGCCGCTCAACGAGATTGTGCTCGACTTCTACGACCGCCTCAAGTCCATCTCCCGCGGTTACGCATCACTCGACTACCAGCTTGCCGGCGAGTGGGAGTCGCCCATGGTGAAGCTTGATGTGCTGGTCTCCGGCGAACCCGTCGACGCCCTCTCGATCATCGTGCACCGCGATCACGCCTACGAGCGCGGGCGCGCCCTGGTATCCAAGATGCGCGAGCTTATCCCGCGCCAGCAGTTCGAAGTCGCCATCCAGGCGGCCATCGGGGCCAAGGTCATCGCCCGTGAAACGGTGAGCCCCCTGCGCAAGAATGTGCTGGCCAAGTGCTATGGCGGCGACATTACCCGCAAGCGCAAGCTGTTGGAGAAACAAAAGGAAGGCAAGAAGCGCATGAAGCGCATCGGGAAGGTGGACATCCCGCAGGAGGCGTTTCTGGCCGTTTTACGGGTGGGAGAAGACCAGCAGAAGTAATGCCAAACTTACGTTGGATGCAAGTTTTTGTTAAAAAATCTTCATCGCGGATTGTGGAAACCTGCCTTTGCCAGCCCTAAGGCCCAAATCCACAGGTGATCCAAAACACAAATTGCCCCTACCGGACGTTCCCATTGATAAATAACGGGCTTACGCCTTGTAGCAAAACCTTGCCCATCCTGACAAGAGCAAAATCCCGCCTCTTCCTTTGCGCTTTCCGGACGAAATTCACAATTTTTTCCACAGGAGAGCCGGGGTGACTGATGGAAATCCCCAGCCTTGGCACCCGCCTTTTGGGGCAATTTCGGCTCAAGACCGGACCAACAGCTGCGCCCTGTTCAGTGATGCGCCCGATCGGTCATGGGCATCGAGCACTGAATTGAATAGTTGAACGCGCGCAGACCCCCTCCCCGGGGGCCTGCGGCGCAATTCTGTCAGTGACCCTTAGTGGCTGGCAGGCTGCTTCGGAGCCGAGGTAGCGGGTCTCGTCGGCCTCGGTGCGGCTTGCGCGCCTGGCGCTGCCTGCTCGCCCGCAGGAGGCGCCGGTACGCCCGACTTCACGTTGTAGGCGTCAATCACGGACTTGGTGATATTCGTCCCCTGGCTGGCATAAAGCACGGGCGATTGCTGCTGCGAAATATCAAGGATCAGCGTGAATCCCTGCTGCTCGGCATAGGTCTGCATCACGTCGTACACCTTTGAAGCCAGGTTGGTGTAGAGATCCTGCATGTCCTGCTGGCCATCGCTGCGCAGATCCTGGGTCTCGCGGTCCAGTTGCTTCTTCTTGTCGTCAATGGCCTTGGCGCGCGTGCTGCGATCTGCTTCTGACAGCGTTGTGCCCTGGGTCTGCAACTGCTTGGTCATGCCGTCGATCTCATCGCTGAGTGACTTGAGAGCGGCTTCTTTCGGCGCGTACTTCTTCTGCAGATCGGCGAAGGCGCGCTGGCCTTCGTTGGTCTGGGCCACGGCCGGTTGGAACGCGATCACGGCAATCTTTGCCGAGCTTGGAACAGCGGTCGGTGCAGCCGATGCTGCAGGCGCGGCTGGGGTTTGGGCGGAGGCGCTCAGGACCAAGCCCGAGGCCAGCATGACAACTAGTACGAACGAACGCTTCATGTGTATCGAAAACTCCTTCAGAATCCCGCGCGGCGCTTCACTGCGGCTTTTCCTTAGACGCAAAAGCAGGCCGCTCTCTTCTGACAAACTTCACGACTTTTCTACGGATACTCTGCGCCGGACGGCGCAAGGGCGGAAAAGGACGCGAATCGAGACGTCAGCAGGAACTAAGGGGATTATACCGTGATCGGTGGGCACTGAACAGTGACCGGTAAACCAGGGGCGGCATGGCGCCGCCTCATGGTTTCGGTCAAAGACGATCAGTGAGTAGGCGCAGCTTGCGGTTGCGGCGCATCGACTGCTGGCCCGGACGAAGGCTGGTTCGCTCCTTGAGCTGGCGGCGGTGGGATGCCCGACTTCTCATTGTAGGCGTCAATAATCTGCTTGGTGATGTTGGTGGTGTCGACGGCATAAAGGACTGTGGGACTCTGCTGGTCGCTCGCGTCGAGAACCAGCGTAAAGCCGTGCTTCTCGGCGTAGTCCGTCATCACCGCGCCCACTTTTCCCGCGACCCGGTTCATCAGGTCCTGCATATCCGACTGAAAATCGCTTTGCGCATCCTGCGTGTCCCGGTCCAACTGTCGTTTCTTTTCGTCAATGACGCGGGAACGCGCGACCTTCTCATCGTCAGTCAGCTTCGCGTCGTCCGCCTGCAGTTGCTTTGTCAGCGTGTCGATCTCGTCGCTCAGCGCCTTGATCTGCTGCCGCCGCGGATCGTACTTCTTCTGCAGATCGCCGAAGGCGCGCTGAAACTCGTTGGTTTGGGTGACGGCAGCCTGAAATGCGATCACAGCCACCTTGGCGGGAGTGGCGGTTGCGGTTGCAGCAGGCCTTTGCGTGGAGGATGATGAAGTTCCCTGGGCGGCGGCCGGAATGATGGAAACCGCGGCCAGCAAAGGAACGAACAGCGTCAGACGCTTCATGCGAATCAATAACTCCTTCGAGGTTCCCGCATGCCGCGCCTCTTGGCGCCGCGGCTTGAGCATGGCGCTTGGTGACATGCGATCGAGCCTCGGTTCGGCTCGAAATCCGCAATGAAGCACGCGCACCGAAGCATAGCCGGGAACTAGTGGCGATTATACGGCATTTTCCCTCAACCTGTGGATGAACCGGAATCCAGGCGCCTCGCGCCAAGCGAACCTGTTCCCTATTCCCTATTCCCTGCCTTTAAAACGTCGTCGAAACCGTCAACCGGAATGTCTTGCGCGGTTCGCGGAACACGTATTGCGCGCCATAGGCCTGGATGGCTTCCTGGTAGGTGTAATCGCCCGCGCCGCCCGGCGGGAACATGGCGCGAGTAATCAGCTCAGCCGAACAACTGTACTGCTTCACTCCGAGAAACACATCGTTGCAATAAGGCCGTTCGTAAAGCCGCAGCGGATTGTAGGCATAGTAGAGCCGGAACGGTGCGTTGATGATCGGCATCAGCACGCCGAGCTCGGCGCCCAGGTCCATGCGCGGAACAAAGTTCGTGCCTTGAACCGGGCGAATATCCCGGCGGAATCCCACCTGCGAGCCCGGTATGCCCCCTTGGCAGGAGCCGTTGTTATACACCGGGCACCCGTAGAGTGGCGCCGTCAGAGAAGCAAAGCCCTGGGGACTCTGCTCCAATTGCCCGTGGTTGGTCGCGGAGTCGATGCCAAAGTCGTCAAAGAACGAGAATGTGAATGGCCCAACAATCGGAATCCGGTACTCGACGTTGGTGGTCAGTTGGCTGTCGCCGCCGATCGAGGCCACGCCGTAAATCGGCAGCGGCACCTGGATGCACTGATTGTCTTCAGGGTTCGTCGGATCGCGCGGCACGCACTGCCCGTCAGGATTCGTGAGTTGGAAGTTCACGCGCGTGGGCACATAGCCATATGGCGTCGCCGAGCGCTCATCAAATCCGCGCAATTCCGTTTCGCCGCCGGCATAAAAGCGATTCTGCGGCGGAGCCACATCGCCGCCCCAGCCCTGGATGTACCCCAGCTGCGCTCTGATCCCCAGCACATTGTGCCCCGTTTGCGACGGGATCAGATAATGCATCGGGATGAAGCGCTTGTACGCAATCACCGGGTTCACATAACGCACGCTGCCCCAGATGCCCGCCGCCTGCACGTACGCGTCGATCTCCTTGCCCTCCCGCGGCCGCAGCGGATTGCTGATGGTGTTATACGAATAACTCAATCCGATCGCGCTGCTGATAATCCCGGAGAGTGGATTCGATCCTTGCACTCCGGAACGGAAGGAGATGGTCTGGAAGAACGTCTGCGAGGCCGTGCTGAACGCCGAAACCGTGGACTTTGTCCATGAATACGTCGCGCCCAAACGCTGAAACGCATGCCGTTTCAATGGATAGCTGAGCGAGAAATTGAAGCCGTCAGAACCCACGTTGTAGTTCTGTGTCAGCGACTTCTCCGCTTCCGACAGGTTCAGTGACGCGCCCGTTGTCGCCTGGTAGCTCTTGGCCGCGTTGTAATCCTGCTTGTTGTTGAAAATCTGGAATCCCATGTTGATGGGCCGGTTGCGGATATACGGCTGCGTGAATCCGAACAGGAACTGGCGGCTGATGCTGCCCAGGTTCGCCTGCAGGCTCAGCGTTTCGCCCAGCCCCAGGAAGTTATTGGTCTGGTAGTTCACCCCGAGAAAAGCGCCCGAGTATCCGCTCACGCCGCCATTCATGCCGATCGAGTTCTTCCCCTTTTCCTTCACCTTCAACAGCAGTTCCACGGTGCCGTTATCCGGATCCTGGTGCGCCTCGGAGTCCTGGTCGACCTTCAGCGGATCAAAGTACTCCAACTGGTTCAGCCGCAGCAGGCTGTACTCCCACAGTTGGGAGTTGTACACCGAGCCTTCGTCGAGCAGCAGCTCGCGGCGGATAACGCGGTCACGCGTGATCGTGTTGCCCTGGAACTCGATGCGTGAGACAAAGAACTGCTTGCCTTCGTCGATGTCCACGTTAAGCGAAACCGTCTTCTTCGCGTCGTCGTAGGTCGGCCTCGGAATGGCGCCGAAGTTGATGTAGCCGTTGGCGCCGAACGCCTTCTTCAGATTGTCCAGCCCCTTCGCGATCATCGTCGCACTGAACCAATCCCCGTCCTTGATGGGGAAGGTGGAGCGCAGCGCCTTCAGGTTTCTTCCCGCTGTGCTGCCCGTGAAGGTGATGGCGCCGAGCCGGTACCGGCTCCCTTCTTCGATCGTCATCTGGATGTCAATGCGCTTGCCCTTGCGCGGCCTGAACGTGAACCAGTTCAACCCTCCCTCGTCGCGAATCTGCGTCTTGGGCTGCTCCACGGCGGCGTTGGCATAGCCCTTGTCACGGTAGGCCTGCCGCACGCGCTCGGTGTCCTCTTCGAGCTTCGAGGCGTCGTAGGTCTGGGCGAATAGATTCTCAAAGATGACGGAATAGGGAATTCCGATCGGCTTCAGGTTCTTCATCGAGCGGCGCAAATCAAGCGCGCTGATATGCCGATTGCCCTCGAAGGCGATCTTGCCCACCTTCACCACCGGGCCTTCCTTGATGTTGAAATTGATCTGCACGTTCGCCGGCGGAATCGTCTTCACATCGGTTTTCACGGTGGCGAACTGGTGGCCATGCTCCGCCAATAGCTGCTTGATCACCGTTTCCGCCTTCTTGATTTTGGTCGGATCGTATTGCCCCTCGACCGAGAGCCCTACCTTTTCTTTCTTGAAGCGGTCGAGAATATCCGACGTGGTCACCGAGTTGTTGCCCTTGTAATTGATGTCGCGAATATAGGGTTTTTCGCGGACAAAAACGTCCAGAATGACGCCCTTCTGAGTCCTCTTTCTCGATGCGCAGGTCCTCGAAGTAACCGGTGTTCCACAGCGAGTTGAAATCGCGCTCGATCGAGATGGGGTCGTAGGTGTCACCCTCGTGGGTGAACATGCGGGCGACGATCGTTTCCTTGGGGATGCGCCGCTGCCCGATCACGCGAATCGAATAGATGGTGTCGGGCGTTTGTCCCAGGGCCGCCAGGCCCCCTGAAACCATCATCAGCAACAGCGCGATGCGCGCCAGTTGCTTGACCATCCACATCGAACGGCCGATGGAAGTGTGCTTGTTCTTCACCGGGTTGAAGCCCTGCGACGAGCACAAATACTCTTTCGTTCCATAATTCGGCTTCACGGGAAGAATATGCACACCCTCGTTGCTCAGAATCTGGCCTTGCCTCAAGGAAAAGTCGATTATATGGGACCGCGGCCACCTCGCCCAAACTCGCCGCCGCGTTCGCTGCAGCAATCGGGCTGGAATCGTTCCTTGAATCCAATCTTCAGTTTACCGGACTCAGGCGGCCTGCAATGCCTGCGACCGATCTGCACTTCGCAGTATGCCGGTTAGACGTGCCTCGGCGTCTCACGGCACCGCGCGTCCGTACGGATTTTGGCGGCAAAAAAGACGAAATTCGGGGGTGCATTTCCATGCAGCGGCGGGCAGTCAGTCTTCAGGGCGCGCGCGCCAGGCCCGGATGCTTCTCGATCCGGCCGCGGCGCTCCAAAATGCCCTGTGCCAGATTGCAGGATTCACGGCCACAGAGGCCGAATCCTTTTCCATTTTCCGGGCGTCACTAACAAAGTGAGCGCCGCCTCGGCTGATCCTTTTACCGTGCGCGCGCTCTTGAGCATCCTCTTTCGACTAACATAGTACTTTCAACGGAATCTCGGTCCGCCCTTGTGTGCAATCGCAGGACGGTCCGGAACCCGAGGAGCCGGCGCAAACCGGACCGGATCTGCAATCGCTTTCAATTTTTTGGCAGTCGATTTCAGGCCGAGACCAGGGCTCAGCACGATTAAGACGCCGGCCATGGAGCGAATAGCAGCCCTATGATGTGGATTGTCCGGCTTGCGCTGCGACGGCCTTATACCTTCGTCGTCTTCGCGCTGCTGATTCTGATCCTTGGCGTGCTCAGCATCGAGACCATGCCGGTGGATATCTTTCCCAACATTGATATCCCCGTGGTCACCGTCGTGTGGCAGTTCTCGGGCCTCTCCGCCGATCAGATCGCCAACCGCATCGTGACCAACGCCGAGCGGGGCATGACCACCACCGTCAACGACATTGACCACATCGAGTCGCAGTCGCTGGTCGGCGTCGGCATCATCAAGATCTTCTTCCATCCCAAGGTGAACATCGCCCAGGCAGTTGCCCAGGTCTCCGCCATCAGCCAGGTGCAGTTGCGATCGCTGCCTCCGGGTACCAATCCACCTTTCGTCATCCAGTACAACGCTTCCAGCGTTCCCGTGCTGCAACTGGGGCTTTCCGGGCCCGGTCTCAACGAGCAGCAGCTGAATGATATTGCAACGCAGACCATTCGCATTCAACTGGCCACCGTCGAGGGAGCTCAATCGCCCTTCCCCTACGGCGGCAAACAACGCGAGATCATGGTCGATCTCGACCTGAACGCGCTCCAGGCCAAGGGACTTTCACCCGCCGACGTCGTGAATGCCATTGCCGCGCAAAACGTCATCGCGCCCTCTGGCACCATCAAGCTCGACCGTTTCGAATATGAGGTCGAAACCAACTCCGCGCCCACCCTCCTTGATACTCTGAACAACCTGCCCATCAAGACCGTGAACGGAGCGGTTGTCTATATCCGCGACGTGGCCCACGTGCGCGATGGCAATCCCCCGCAAACCAATATTGTCCGCGTCGATGGCCATCGCGCCCTCATGATGAACATCCTCAAGATCGGCTCGACGTCCACGCTCGACATCATCAAGGGCGTGCGCGACATCCTCTCCAAACCCGGCTTCAAGGGCCAGCTGCCTCCGACGCTTAAGATCGCGGCTCTTTCCGATCAGTCGATCTTCGTGCGCGGCGCCATTAGCGGCGTGGTGCGTGAGGCCATCATTGCGGCTTGCCTCACGGCGACCATGATCCTCATCTTCCTGGGCAGCTGGCGCTCCACCATCATCATCGCCGTTTCCATTCCGCTCTCGATTCTCTCTTCGCTCATCCTGCTCGATGCCCTGCACGAAACCATCAACATCATGACCCTCGGCGGCATGGCGCTCGCCGTGGGCATCCTCGTCGACGATGCCACCGTCGCCATCGAAAACATCAATCGTTATCTCGAGACCGGCAGGGAACTGGAACAGGCCATCATCGACGGCTCTGCGCAGATTGCCACGCCCGCTCTCGTGTCAACCCTCGCCATCTGCATCGTGTTTGTGCCCATGTTCTTTTTGAGCGGCGTGGCGCACTACCTTTTCGTGCCCCTCGCGGAGGCCGTCGTATTCGCCATGCTCGCCAGCTACTTCCTCTCGCGGACGCTGGTGCCCACCATGGCCAAGTACATGCTCCGCGAGCATGACGACGCCGACGTACATCGAAAGCGCGCGAGCCGCAACCCCTTCACGCGCTTTCAGCTCGGCTTCGAATCCGGATTCGAGCGTTTTCGCCGCGGTTACCTGGGCCTGCTCACGTTTTGTGTCGATCACTCCGGCGCTTTTCTGCTCGTGTTCTTGGCGCTTGTCGTGGCATCGTTCGGGCTGACGCCATGGCTCGGGCAGGACTTCTTCCCGTCGGTCGACTCCGGCCAGTTCATGATTCATGTGCGCGCTCACACCGGCACGCGCATCGAAGAGACGGCGTCTATTTGCGACCATGTTGAGCAGACAATTCGCCAGCAGATTCCGGCCAGCGAACTCGTCACCATCCTTGACAACATTGGCCTTCCCTATTCTTCGCTGAACCTGTCCTACTCCGTCTCCGCGCCCGTCGGCCCTTCCGACGCAGACATCCAGGTGCAGTTGAGCCGCAACCACCATCCCACCGACGCTTATGTTCAGCGCCTGCGCGCCGTGCTGGCCCGCGATTACCCCGGCGTCACGTTCTACGAAGTGCCGGTCGATATCGTCACCCAGATTCTCGACTTCGGTCTCGCCGCCCCCATCGATATCCAGATCATCGGCCCCAATCTCTACGCCAACCGCGCACTTGCTGACCGCATGTTGAACGAGGTCCGATACGTGCCTGGCGCAACCGACGTGCGGATTCAACAGCCCTTCAATTACCCGAATTTCACCGTGAACGTTGACCGCACGCGCGCCGAGAACACAGGCCTGACGCAGCAGAATGTGGCGCAAAGCCTGCTCGTAGCGCTCAGCGGCAGTTTCCAGACCAGCCCCAACTTCTATCTCGATCCGCGCAACGGCGTATCCTATAGCATCGCCATCCAATCTCCGCAGTACCGCATGGACAACTTGGCTGCGCTCGAGGGCCTGCCGGTCACCAGTTCCGCCACCATTGCCGCAAGTACGCAACCCTCCACGAGCACTTCAACTGGCGCTCCTGGCGCCGCGCCGCTCGGCAGCGTTTCGTCTGCTCAAACTTCAGGCGCCGCAACAGCCGCGCCGGGCGCGGGCAAACCGGTGCAGGTGCTGGCCAATCTCGCCACCATCGTCCCCGGAGCCGAGCAGGGCGAAATCAGCCACTACGACATCCAGCCGGTCGTCGATATCTACACAAATGTTGAAGGAACCGATCTGGGCAGCGTCACCCGCGACATGCAGAAGATCGTTGCCCGCCATCAGAACGATCTGCCCCGAGGTTCCAGCTTCATCCTCCGCGGCCAGAGCGAAACCATGCACTCGTCCTACGTTGGACTGCTCAGCGGCCTCGCCTTCTCCATCTTGCTCGTTTATCTGCTCATCGTGGTCAACTTCCAGTCGTGGCTCGACCCGTTTCTCATCATCTCCGCGCTGCCGGCGGCGCTGGCCGGGATCGTGTGGTTCCTTTTCCTCACCGGAACCCGCCTCAGCGTGCCCGCGCTTACCGGCGCCATCATGTGCATGGGCGTCGCCACGGCCAATTCCATCCTGGTGGTGAGCTTCGCGCGCGAGGAGCTCGAAGTCCTGGTAGGCGACGCCCGGAACGCCGCGCTGAATGCGGGCTTTGTCCGTCTCCGCCCAGTCCTCATGACGGCGCTCGCCATGATCATCGGCATGGTGCCCATGGCCCTGGGCCTGGGCGACGGCGGCGAGCAGAATGCTCCGCTGGGCCGCGCCGTCATCGGCGGCCTGCTGCTGGCCACGGTGGCTACGCTGTTCTTTGTGCCCGCTTTCTTCAGCTTCATTCACGGCCGTCTCGAGCGCACGCGTGAGCGTGAGCGCGATACCGCTTCCGAGGGCCTCGACGAATTCGACGGAAGACCGGAGTAAATGCATATGAATCAGGAATCCAATCCGAATCCCCAGCACGCTGCGGCAAGCCGCGAAACGCCGGAAGAGAGCCCTATGTCGCCCCGTAAAATTCTCTTCGGCCTTGCCGTCGTTCTGCTCATCTTCGTCGTGATCGCGGTCGCCGGCATCGTTCGGCGCTCGCATGCCGATTCGGTTCTGGCGCAGCGCACGGATGAGCTGGCTCCCCCGACGGTTACGGTCGCCGCGGCGCAGTCCGGCTCGCCCAGTGAAACCATCGTGCTGCCGGGCAACGTGACCGCTTACACTGATTCGCCCATTTACGCCCGCACCGACGGATATCTCGAACACTGGTACTACGACATCGGCGCCAAGGTGAAAAAAGGCGACCTGCTCGCCGTCATTCAAACACCCGAGCTTGACAATCAGGTGGCGCAGGCGCAATCCGACCTCACTACGGCTGAGGCCAATGCCAACATCGCCCGCATCCAGGCCGAGCGCTATACGAACCTGGTGAAATCCGATGCCGTCTCGCAGCAGGACACCGATACCTTCGTGAGCCAGGCCGCCGCCACAGCTGCAGCCGTCAAATCGTCGCAGGCCAACTTGCAGCGCTTGCTTGAACTGCAATCGTTCGAGAAGGTCTACGCGCCTTTTGACGGAGTCGTGACTGCACGCGCTGTCGACACCGGCCAGCTCATCAGCTCAGGCTCCGGTCAAGGCTCCGGCACTGAGCTCTTCCACATGCAGGCGCTGCAGACGCTCCGCGTCTACACCAACATGCCGCAGCTTTACTCACAAACGCTCAAGCGCGGCATGAAGGTCGGCCTCACCTTCCCCGAGTATCCGGAAAAGACCTTTGAGGGCACGCTGGTGCGCACCGCCGATGCCATCGACCCCGTCAGCCGCACCCTGCTTGTCGAAATCGACATCGATAACCACTCGGGTCAACTGATGCCCGGCGCGCTGGCTCAAGTCCACTTCAAGACCCCGCCCATCGGCTCCACGTTCATTGTGCCCACTACCGCGCTCATCTTCCGCCGCGCCGGATTGCAGGTGGGCCTCGTCATTCACGGCGACATGGCTCATCTCGTGCCTGTCGTGATTGGCGAGGACGATGGCGCCTCCGTGCAGATCGTCAGCGGTCTCCAAACCGGCGACCAGGTCATTCAGGACCCGCCTGACTCGCTCATCGAAGGCCAGAAGGTAACCGTCGTCAAACCCGGCAGGGCCGCCTCCAATGAGGGAGGCCTGTAACATGAGCGCAGTTCCGCACCCGGCCCAAGGAATTGCGCACCAAAACCAGGACTGTCCTCCTGAGCGCTCCTTCGCTCCCTTGCTCACTGCCGGGGTTCCCGGCAAGCGTTTCTTGCTTGCTGGAGTGGCTTGCCCCCTGCTTCTCCTCTCCGCCTGCAAGCCGGTAGGCCCCAACTACAATCGCCCCGGCTACACCGCGCCGCCCGCCTACAAGGAAACCGGCGCAACCTCCGTTGTCCCTCCGCCCAATCCGCAAGGTGGCGCATGGCAGCCCGCGAATCCATCCGACGGCATGTTGAAGGGCAAGTGGTGGGAGATCTATCAGGATCCGCGGCTCAACCAGTTCGAGGAGCGCGTCGATTCCACCAACGTGCAGCTTCGCCAGGCCATGGAAACCTACCTTGCCGCGCAGGATCAAGTGCGCTCCGTTCGCGCCAACCTGTACCCCACGCTCTCGGCAGGCCCCTCCATCAGTCGCGAACGCGCCTCGGCCAACCGTCCGCTGGCCTCCTCCTCCGGTTCCAGCGCCTACGGCGACTTTGTCATCGCCGGTCAGGCCAGTTGGGAGCCCGATTTTTGGGGCCGCATCCGCCGCAGCATCGAGCAGGCCCACGCCAACGCGCAGGCCACCGCCGCCGATGCCGCCAATGTCGCCCTCACGCTCCACGCGGAGATGGCTACCGACTACTTTGCCCTTCGCGGCCTCGACTCCCAGATCAAGCTGCTCACTTCCACAGTCTCCGACCTCCAGCACCAGCTTGACCTCACGCAGCGCCGCTTCTCCGGCGGAGTGGCCACGGCAGTCGACGTCGCGCAGGCCCAAACCCAGCTTGAGACCGTGCGCGCCCAGCTCGTCGATCTCGGCGTGACACGCGCGCAATATGAGCACGCCATCGGCACCATCGCCAACTACAACTTGTCCAGCTTCAGCATTCCGCCGTCGCCGCTCGATCTCGCGCTGCCCAATATCCCCACCGGCGTGCCGTCGCAGTTGCTCGAGCGCCGCCCCGACATCGCCGAGTCCGAGCGCCTCGCCGCAGCAGCCAACGCGCAAATCGGCATCGCCGTCAGTGCTTTTTATCCCACCATCACGCTCAGCGGCACCGGCGGATTTGAAAGCACCAACCCCGGCACCTGGATTCAGGGTCCGAGTTCGCTCTGGAGCCTCGGAGCCCAGGCCACCGAGCTGCTCTTTGACGCCGGCCAGCGCCACGCACTCACCGCCCAGGCCCGCCACACCTACGACGCGCAGGCCGACGGCTATCGCAACGCTGTCTTTCAGGCGTTCAATGACGTCGAAGACCAGCTCTCCAGCCTGCGCATCCTCGAGCAGGAGTCAAACGTCGAGCAGCGCGCCGTCGACGCCGCGCATCACTCCTTCAATCTGTCCAACGCCCGCTACAAAGGCGGCGTCACCAGCTATCTTGAAGTCCTCACCGCCGAGCAGACCCTCCTCCAGGACCAGGTCACCGCCATCGACATCGAAAGCCGCCAGTTCTCTGCCAGCGTCAGCCTCGTGCGCGCCCTCGGCGGCGGCTGGGACGTCACGCAATTGCCGTAAATCTCGTTTCAACCCCCGTCATTGCGACCGCGGTCGAACGATCTTCCGTTCCTTTAGTAACGTTCGCATTTCGCAAAAATCCGGCCTCCCAATTCGCCGGAAATGGCGAACTGCGCCACACCCCCGAGATCACGTTTCGCCGTCATTTTCCTGATGAATATAGCGGTTGCGAAAGTGAGCTGAATCACGCGAGCCACCGCCTCATGCCCTCAGCTGATCGGCAGATCATCGATCAGCCGCAAAGAGATTCTCAATCCAGACCGAGCAACCCTTCGCAAAGGTGCTAACATTTCCGGCGGAGAAGAAACGTATGTACAAACGAATCCTGCAATCTGCTTTGGTGCTTCCTCTGTTCAGCTTGGCCTTCTTGCCGGTGGGTTGCAAGAAGCCCCCACCCATCACACTGTCGTGCAACGCAAGCGCCCCTGCCGTCTTCCCGGGCGATCCCCTCACCGTAACCGCCGCTGCCGCATCGGTAAACCCCAAGAAGAACACGAATGTGCTCTACAGTTGGAGCGGCACCGGCGTCACGGGCAACGAAACTACCGCAACTGTGGCTACCGCTTCACTCGACCCCGGCAACTACACAGTCAAGGGCCAGGTGAAGGAAGGCAAGAAGGGCAAGGAAGGCCTCAAGCCGGGTGAAAGCGCCGAATGCGAGGCGAACTACACCGTCAAGGCCTTTGAGCCGCCGACCATCGCCTGCTCGGCCAACCCCACTGAGGTTCAG
>Ga0116217_10000509_pt1 | contig 39903 bp, 33 predicted proteins | sample Sb_taG_6_FD_89697 | JGI IMG/M metagenome (GOLD analysis project Ga0116217, IMG submission 89697) | Peat soil microbial communities from Weissenstadt, Germany - Sb_50d_4_PS metaG | ecosystem: Environmental > Terrestrial > Soil > Wetlands > Peat | place: Germany: Weissenstadt | collected 2010-09-21 | reverse complement strand
TGTTCTGAAAAAAAACGATCCACGGCATGACCGGATGCGAAAAACCGGCTTTGGTCGCTTCTTCGTGGTGCTCGCGAAAGTTGCCCGCCGTGTGAAAAAATTTCTTCGGGATGATGGGCGCCTTGAGCTGTATGTCGCTGGGCAAGTAGAACACGCTCTCGCCGCGAGGTCCGGTGACGCCCGCGCCGAGGTGGACGACGTAGTCGAGAGATTTGCGCGCGGCTTCCAGGCTCGTGTCTCCGCCACGGAACAGGGCTCGCATGTCAGGCGGAACCAAGGCATCGGCCATTCGATAAAAAATGGCTTCGCTCTCGACATCGCGCAGGTAAAGCGCGCAAGCCGTGTGCAGGTCAACAATGTGCAGATCGCCAACCTGCCGATCAGCAGTAGGATGGTCTCCCACTAGCGCGCCAATGCGGGATTGGCGCCCAGCGTTTTCAAATGTCACAAGTTTCATCGACGTTTGCCCGTAGGCTAAAGCAGCCTCAGATTTTGTTAGGGAACAGACGTTGTCCATTACGCCGACAACGCCTGCAACCCCAGTTTCTTACTTTCTAAAATGCGGCAATACCGCGTCGCCAAACAACTTCGCCTGGCCCGTGCGGTCGTCGCCCCAGATTTCGAGCATGATGTGAGTACAGCCAGCGGCGCGGTATTCTTCGATCTTCTGAATGCACTCGTCAGGTGTTCCCGCGATGGGACAGACTTTGCGCAGAAGTTCATCGCTGACGGCCTGCGCCGCGGCTTTGCGTCCGCCTTTTTCCATCGCGTCCGCGACCGGCTGCAGCTCTTCGAACGTGATGCCAGCGGATTCGAGCAGCACGTCGGCTGAGCCCTTGATGTTCTGCACCTTATTGGCAAGATACATGGCCGCCTGCTCGCGCGCGCCTTCTTTTCCTTTCTTCGAATCGCGCCCGATGCTGCCGACAATTACGCAACCGAGAATGAGCTTGGAAGCATCCTTGCCCGCCTTGGCTGCGCCCTCTTCCAAATTTTTTTTCGAGTACCGTGCAAATGCGGGAGTGGTGATCGAAGCCGTGAGCAAACCATCTCCAAGCGAACCACCCAGCCTCTGCATCACGGGACCAGTTCCTGCAACATACACCGGAGGAACTTTGCGTGAAGTATGCGCATCGCTCCTGAGCGAAGGAACGTTGGCGGCGAAAACTTTTCCCTGATATTCAAACTTGTCGCCCTTGAGTACACCGCGGATGATCTCGATGCTTTCGCGCATTACCGTGGCGGGACCGACTTTCTCGCCTTCGCCCTCGCCGATTTCTTTCATGAAGATCTTCGACGCGCCGAGGCCGAGAAGAAAGCGGTCGCCGGCGAGATCCTGCATTACACGTGCCTCCATCGCGATCTTCACCGGGTGGCGGGTGTAAGGCGAAATGATTCCCCAGCCGAGTTGAATGCGCTTGGTCTGGCCGGCGATTACGGCAAGAATCGCGGTGGAGGAGCGTGCTTCGAAGGAATGTTTCCGCCACCAGGGATACGCTTCCGCGATCCAGAAGGTGTCGAAGCCCGCATCCTCGCACGCCTTGGCCATGACCACGGTTTCTTGGACGGGCTCCATGCTGAGTTGAAGGACTCCGATGTTGAATGGGATGGGCATAATCACTTTCTCGGTTTCTTCTTCCTTTGTTCCGGGTTGATGCTGCGAAATGAAATCTCTAATCTGGGTCGCTCCAGGCGTGCTCCAGGCCTTTGATCAGCTCCCATACGGCTTTGTTTAGGGGCGTCGTAACGCCGGTTTTCTCGCCCCATTTCGCGATTGCGCCGTTCATGAAATCGACTTCGGTCTGGCGTTTGGCGAGTACGTCCTGCAGCATCGACGCCCGATGTTTTCCGGGAGCGCTCGCACCCTTTTGCACCAGCGCTCGAGGATCCGCGTGCAGTTTGATGCCCAGCGCCTTCGCTACCGCCTCACCCTCCGCGATCAAGTCATTGAATAGCTGTGCAGTCGCCGGAAATCGGGTGGCGGCGCCGTGATGCAGCAGGGTCAGCCCCCCCACTGGATTGGTGGACGCATTGAAGATCAGCTTCGTCCACTGAGCTCCGCGTGCATCCTTGAGCGCGATCACGTTCATGCCTGAGCGCGTAACCAGCCCGGCTAGTTCTTGAACCTTTGACATCGGCGTGTTCGTCGGTTCGAAGGGACCAATCCAGGTGTCGCCCTTGATGTCGAAGCCGATGTGGCCGGGAGCGATGGGATGTCCTGCGGGGAAGGTCGTGCCACGGATGACGTACTTCACGTGTTCCGCGATGATCTCTTCGTTGCCGACGCCGTTTTGAACGGAGCAGACAGCGCTATTTTGGTCAAAGGCGCGGGCAACCTGCGCGATCGCGCCACGGGTGTGGATGGCTTTGGTGGCGACGATCCCGTAGTCACAGCGCGGAAGTTCCTGGGCATCGCTGGTGGCATTCAGTGTCGCAGTGAAATCGGCGGCTCCGGAGATGCGCAGACCGCTGTGGCGGATGGCTTCGACGTGGTCTTTCCAGACGTCGTAGGCCCAGATTTCCGCCTCGCCTTTCTTGGCCAGATGCGCTGCAAACAAGCTGCCCACCGCACCACAGCCGACGATGCAGATCTTTAGCAAGACTTCGCTCCTGATATCAGAAGGTCAGAGGTCAGATCGCAGATTCTACAGGCGGTTCACGTCTGCAATCTGACCTCTAACCTCCCATCGCGCTTCCCCGCGTCTCCTCACCCGTGAAGAACCTCCACGGCACGTTGGCCAAACACTCGCCTTCGGTCTTGCCGATGCGGTACGTGTCCTGCGTGTAGAGGCAAACCTTTCCGTTCTGATCCACGACCTGCGGATGCAGGGAGAAGATCATGTTCTCTTCCAGCCGAACCTCGCTTTTCGCCCCGATGGCGGGATACTCAAGCATCGTCATCCCGATGCTATGGCCAGAAAGATGTCCGAGTGTGAAACCGTGCTTGTCAAATATGTCGGCAACCGTGCGATGCACAGTGGAAGCGAGTTCGCCGTGGCGCATCAATCTGCGAGCTGATTCCATCGCGTGCGGATAAACGTCGGCCATCTTTTGCGTGGTGGCGCTCGGCTTTCCCTGGATCAGCGCACGGGAAAATTCCACCCAATAACCACCTGCTCCGGTAACTTCGAGCGAATAAAGAAGAAGATCGTCGCTTGAAACTTTGCGATGACCGGGAACTTTGAAGTACGCGTTCGCCTCCCCGTGTTCACCTGAGAGCAGAATGTTCATCATGCGCGGGCCGGCGCCGCGAGCGAAGAAGCGCTCAACCGCGGGCGCCATAATTTCAGCTTCAGTCTTGCCCGGCTTGTAGCCCGCGATCAGCGCCCAGAAGCCATCGACGACAATGTCCATGGCGTCGCGAACTTCGACGAGTTCTTCTTCACTCTTCACGGCGCGTGCCATGTCGAATTCCTGGTCAAAGGGCACGAGTTCGAACGAACCTTGCGCGAGTTCGCGGTAGTCGCGAACGGCCATGACGAAGTTCATCCCAAACGTGCCGATGCGCTTCCATTTGCGCTCGACAGCACGGTCGCGCAGCCATTGGCCGGGCACATCGGGCCAGACCTGATCTTTGACCCAGGGCTTGTTTTTGTCGCCGATCCAACGAGCTTCGCGCGGAAAAACGAGCGTGGGTTCGCCTTGGAGCGGGATGACGACGTAGACGTAACGATGGACAATCTCGAATCCGGAGGTGTACAAGACCGCGCCTTCGAATCCAGCGTATTGATTGCCGCAGACGATCAGAGCGTCCAGTCCGGCGGCTTGCATGCGGGAGCGGATGTTCTTGTAACGGCGATCGATTTCCTTCGGACTTGGCAAAAGAACCTCTGATGCGCGCCCCTAAAGTGGCATCTGATTTCAAAGTACCTTCGGCTTCCCTAAAAGCGATGCCCTGGTACGAACCGTACCTACCCGCTCACGCCGCACAATTCGGCGGCGGTGAGCGCATAGATTCTTGTGATGTCCACCAATGTTTGAATGCGAACTTTTTCTCCCTCTTTGTCTCGAGGGCCGCTGGAGGGGCCGTAGTTCACGGTCTCGACTCCGTAACGGCTGAGCACGCTGGCATCGGAGCACCAGGTGACAACTTCCCTCTCCGGCGTTTGTCCGGTGATGCGTTCGTGATTGCGCTCAATAGCGCGGATCATCTCGTGCTCTTCGCTGATGCGCGCGCCCGGGACCGAGACGTAGGTTTCGAATTCCAAACCCCAGTCCGCGTGCGCTTTCTCAAGTTCGAAAAAGAGGCCCTGCACGTCGCGACGCGCTTCGGCCATGGGGATAGTGGGCGGGACGCGCACGTCGAGGAACAAGTCCGTTTTTTCTGGAGTGCGGCTGGCGCGCCAAGCGTGTCCGCCGCGGATACCGCCGAGATTCACTATGGCCTTCCTGCCGCCGTAGCTTGCCTTCTTCTCCCATCCTTCAATCCACTTCAGGATGGGCGGCATGAGTTCAAACATGCGGTGGATGGAATTCATTTCTTCACGGCCCTCGCAGAAGGCGGTGTGCACATAAATTCCCGTGCATGAGATGCGCACCCACATGGAGCCGAAGTGCTCGAGAACCACATGCATGTCGGTGGGCTCACCGAGAATGCACATGTCGGGCAGGACTCCATGGTTTACCAGGTAGTGCGTGCCATATCCGTAGCCGCGGTATTGCTTGCCCTTGAATTCACCCCACTGCGTTTTTTCAATTTCACCGGCGACGGCGGCAATGATGACGTCCCCTCTCAGGCGCACGCCCGCACGCTGGAGCGCTTTTACGGCGTTGGTGTAGCAGACCAGCGCGCCTTTCATGTTGTAAATGCCGAGGCCGTAGATGAAGCCGTCTTTGACCACGGCATGCGGTTTATAACCGAGACCGGTAAGAAATTCTTCCTGGCCAGTGTTGGAGGTGTCCATGTGGCCGTTGAACATCAGGTTCTTGCCGCCGCCCGAGCCTTTCCAACGGCCTACCACGTTCGCGCGCGCTTCTTCAACTTCCTGCCAGGCGATGTCGAGACCCAGCTTCTGCAGCGCTGATTGCATGTACTGCGCCATCTGCAGTTCTTCGCCGGTCGGGCTGGGGATGTTGATCACGTCGGTAGACATGGAGACGATTTCGTCTTCGCGAACTTCGGCAAGGATGCGCTCGATGAGTTTGGGGTCGAGGGCGTGCTTCGAGTTTGTGGTTGCGCTGGACACTTTCAAGTTCTCAGTTCCCGGTTCGCAGCTCTCAGTGATTTTTTGCCAGGCGGAAATCGTCTGGGTCGGTGCATAGTTTTTCGTTGCCGTTATCGGTGATCAGAAAATTGTCTTCCAAACGCAGACCTCCGCCGCCGGGCCAGTAAATGCCGGGCTCGATCGCCAGCACCATTCCCTTTCTTATTGTGCCGGTGCCGGCTTGGTGGGCATAAGGCCATTCGTGGGCGCGGGCGCCGACGCCGTGGCAGATGGGATGGGAGGGCTGTCCGGCGTATCCACCTTCGGCGATGCGCGCGCGAATGAGTTTGTCGAGTTCAGGGAAGCTGGCGCCGTGGCGCGCGAAGGAAACGCCGCCGTTGAAAACCTTAAGCAGAAGGTCGAGCAGCCTGTGATACTCGGGTTTCAATTCGCCGGGACAGGCATTCTTGGTGAGATCGGTCCAATAGCCGTCGGCGCACACCCAGATCTCGAATAGCGTCGGCTCGTCTTTCTGAATCGGGCGATCGCCGGTGGCAGTAAACGTGGCGATTCCTTTCCCGGACCACACCAGCGTGAAGGCGCGCGCCATCTCGACTTTACTCTGGTAGCCAACGCCGATTCCGTGCACGAAGCCTTCATACATGGCGCCGACTTCACTTTCTTTCATGCCGGGGCGCATGTGCTCGCGAGTGTAATCCATCGCCAGGGCGGCGAGTTCGTTGGCCAAACGCATGCGTTCGACTTCCTGGCTGGTCTTGATCGAGCGGGCTTCGTTGAGGAGCGGTGTCGCGTCCACCACCTCGCCACAAAACTTCTTGAACGATTCGAAATAGGACAGCATGAAGGTGGTCGGTTCGCCCACCATGCGGTCGGCAGACTGCGTGCCCATGTTGAGTTCGACGGCAACCTTGTCCGTCAGGCCGCGCTGCTTCAGGACTTCATAGGCGCGGTCCCAGGCGCGGAACTGCGGTGGGCGCGGATCGCGTTCGTCATAGCCTTTGAAGTAGAGAATGTCTTTTGTCCACGAGTTACGCTCGGCGTCAGCTTGCTGCGGCGCGAGGGCAATCAACGTGGGCTCGCCGTCGCGCGGAAAGACGACGGCATCATATCCCTTCATGCACCAGTAGTTCGTGAGGTAGAGAACGTTGTCAGGCGCGCGGCAGATCAGGGCGGAGAGATCCTGATCTTTCATCAGCGTGCGGACGCGATCGAGTTTTGTTTTGTCTACGGGCCAAGCCATAGCAATCTCAATCCACGGTTACGGGTTTATTTTCGTCCTGAAAATCCCAAGCTGCTTCTTTGCCTTTGATGAGCCGGTAGACCGCGGTATGTAGCGGCGCCGGTATACCGACGCGCTCCGCTTCGCGAGCAATGGCGCCGGAGAGAAAATCGATTTCGGTGGTCAACCTATGGCGGACATCGTGAAGCATGGAGGGCGGGTGATTGGTCATGGCGCCGATCCGGTTCATTCCCCAGGGATCTTCGTGCAGGCGAACGCCCGCGGCCTCGGCCACTCTCTTGCCCTCATCGATTAACGCGTGAAGCAGATGGCCCAGGTCGGAGAATTTCGCTTCGTCGGAAAAGTGTGGCGAGTGCGGCAGGCCCGTCAGAGCGGACACACTATTCACCGAGGAATTAAAAATCAGCTTGGACCACTGCGCGGGACGGGCGTCTTCGAGCGCCTCGGCTTTGAGGCCGCCGGCGACGATAAGATCCGCAGCTTCTTTGACTACGGAGAATGGCGTACCGGTTGGCTCAAAGGGTCCCATCCAGGTCGGAGTGTCGAGTTCATACTGCACGTGCGTGTCGCTGTGGCGCGTGCCGCTCATGAAAGTGGTGGCGCGGAGGACGTAACCGCGCGTGAAGGCAGCGATGATTTCTTCGCTGCCGACTCCGTTCTGGGCGGAGAGAACGGCTCCTCGATCGAAGCGGCGACCCACGGGGCGAAATGATTCTTGGACCTGAGTGGCTTTCGTTGCCACGATGCCCAGATCGCAGTCCGGCAAGTCTCCTGGGTTGGTGGTGGCTCTTAACGGAACGACAAAGTTGTGGGTTCCGGTAACGCGGAGACCGCTGCGGTTGAGCTCGGCAGCGTGATCTTCGCGGCGAACGAAGGCCCAGACTTCAGCAACGCGCGCCAGGTGCGCCGCGTAGAGGCTGCCGATCGCACCGCAACCGATGATGCAAACCTTCTTCATCCCGTCCCTAAACCCGCTTCTCCAACGTCACTGACTGAGCGAGCTGTCCGCCTTCCCGATACTTGAGCGAGCGGAAGATGCTATTGGCGTTGTTAAAGGATTCGTTGATAAAGACACCTTCCGCAAACAACGCGTCCTGCAATGTCGCTGAAATCGTGTGGATCGGAGCTGCGCCGCCTTCGCCCATACCCTTTGCGCCACTGTATGTGAAGGGCGAAGGAGTCGAAATGTGTCCATATTTAATGTTGGGAATATTCACGGATGTCATCGGCGTGTAGTCGCTGAAGGTGCTGGTCAGCATGTTGCCGACCGCATCATAAGCGCAGGTCTCCATCAGCGCTGCGCCAATGCCGTGAGCAGTCGCGCCATAGACCTGCCCTTCCACGATCCGCGGATTGATGGCAACACCGCAATCTTCTACCGCAACGTAGTCGAGAATTTTGGGAGCGAAGGAATCGCGGTCTACCTCGATCACTGCTATGTGCAATTGCGAGGAATAGGTCAGGGTGAGGTTTCCATACTTCTTTTCTATGTCTGGCACCTTGAAGTTGGCGCGCCAGATGTAGCGGCAGTTGAGCGTGACGTCTTGCAGTTCCAGAGAGAGCTTAGCGCTATTCACGTTAACAATGTTCGCCAGACCCCAGTAGTTGATCGACTTGCCGGTGCTCTTGGCCTTGACTTCCGGCCCCTGCTGACCGACTCCGAATTCCAGATCGCCTTCATTGGTTTCGAGCACAAACGCGGCCAAGCGCTTCATCTCGGCCTTAAGCTTCTGGGCTGCGCCGTGAACCGCCGACAGTCCTGAAACGACAAACTGACTCGCGTAGGTTCCTGACATGCCTGTATGCACGTTGCGCTCGGTATCGAAGCCTGTGCGGACGGTGATCAGATCCGGGGAGATGTTGAGCACATCGGCGACGACCTGCGCTGAGACCGTCTCATGTCCCTGGCCCTGCGGGCAGGAGCCCACGGCTACCACAACTTCGCCATAAATATCCAGTTTGCAGTTCGCACCCTGCGAGTTACCCGAGAAGGGTGCGTTGGGGTCGACGATCTGTGACTGTCCGAAATTGTTGGTTCCGGAATCGAGCGTGGTGCCGATGCCAATCCCGAGCATGCGGCCTTCTCGGCGCGCCTGGGCCTGCTTCTTCTTCCAGTCGTCCCAACCGATCAGCTCTTTTGCAACTTCGAGCATCTTGGGATAGTTACCGGAGTCGTACACACATCCGTTGGGCGTGGTGTAGGGGAACTCTTCCGGGCGGATGTAGTTGCGCAGACGCATTTCGTCAGGCGCGATACCGATTTCGTGGGCACATATGTCCACGATGCGCTCCAAAAACCACAGGTGCTGCATCCGCGAATAGCCGCGATTGGGGCCGACTGGGCACTTGTTGCTGACGGTCTGTGTGAACTCGATACGAGCGTTCTTGAAGCGGTACGTCCCGCAGAACACCTGGGAGTAAATTACACAGCCCAGGGGCTCGTAGCGAGGATAAGCGCCGCAATCGTCAATATGCCGTGAGGCGATCGCGGTGATCTCTCCGTTTTTGTCGAGGGCGACCCGCGTGTCGTGGAAGGTGCGCTCGTTTCCGTGCGCGCTCGAAGTCATGTGCTCGGAGCGCGTTTCCACCCACTTCACCGGACGTCCGCCGGCTTTCTTTGAAGCCAGCGCACACACCGACATCTGCGGATAGCTGGTGATCTTGATACCGAAGCTGCCCCCGATATCAGAGGTCTGCACGCGGATGCGATCAATATGGACACTGAGGTGAGCAGCAAGGAACTGAATAGCAAACGAGGGAAACGAATTATTGCACCAGTAATGAATACGATCTTCTTTCGGCTCCCACTGGCCGATCACGACATTGGTCTCGAGTGGGGTCGAAGAGAAACGATGGAAGTGCATGCGGTCGATGTTCACCACATAGGCCGCTTCCTTAAACGCTTTCTCCACCTCGCCGAACTCCCAGATGCCGGTCCAGACCTGGTTCGTTCCCGCTTCTTCGTGAAGAATACTTTTATCTAACAGCGCCTGCTCCGAGTCGACCACCGGCTCGAGCGGTTCGTACTCGACCTGGACCAGTTCGGCCCCATCCTCGGCGAGGCTCGCAGACTCAGCAATTACGGCGGCCACGGGTTCCCCTTGGTAGCGGACTTTTTCGACCGCCATGGGGAAGTCGCGAATCTTCTGCCCTTGGCCTGGCGCCATCTCGATGAAAGGCTGCGTCTGCGCGGCCACCTCTTTGCCGGTGATCGTGCATACGACGCCGGGCAACGCGTCCGCAGCCGAGGTATCCACGCTGAGGACCCGGGCATGCGCATACGGGGAGCGCACGAAGCAGAGATACGTCATTTCGCGCAACTTGATATCGTCAACAAATTTGCCCCGGCCGCGCAGGAGCCGGTCTTCCTCTTTCCGAGGCAGCGAAGTACCTACCCAGTTCCGGCCGTTCTTTATCGCTTCAGTCACGCAAGGAGTACCTCCACCAACTTCGGCGGCAGGAGCGCCTGCCCCACACATCTACGCCAAAGCCGCCTGTAATCCATCGATTAATTTTTGAATCGACTTTTTGCCCAGTGGCTCAATCAGCCCGCCGGCTACCGAAGTCAGCCGGCCGAAAAGCTGGGCTTCGCCCTGCCAGTTCACTTTGGTTCCGAGTACGGTTACCAGCGCGCTCTCTACCGCGGCTCCTTCTGCGTTTCCGTCCGCGATCGGAGACAGGTCAAACTCGGCGACCATGGTAACGTTTCCACCGGCGACGGATCCCTGTCCTTTATATTGCGCGCGGCGAGGATGATCGACCTGGGCCAGTTCCAACTTCACGTCCGCAATGCCTTTAATATAGGAAATACCCACCTTTACCTTCACTGTAAAGTGCGTTGCATCTTCCACCGAGATGCCCTGAAAATCCGGCAGAAGCGGCGCAAACCTATTCGGATCCGTCAGGAAATCGTAAACCTCCTCGGGTTTCCTCTTGACCTCGAACTCACCGGAGAACTTAATCGCCATCTCAAACTCCTTTCATGTTCCGGGCCGCCCGCCGAATGGCCTTGAAAATGTTCATGTACCCGGTGCAGCGGCAGGTGTTCCCGGCAACCGCTCTGCGGATTTCCTTTTCGCTTGGCTCCGGGTTCTGGTCGAGCAACTGATGGGTGGAGAGCAGCAAACCGGGCGTGCAGTAGCCACACTGCAGGCCGTATGAATCGCCGAAAGCTCTTTGAATCGGATCGAGCTTGCCATCTCTTTCGAGGCCCTCAACGGTCGTGATCTCCGACCCGTCAGCTTGCACCGCAAACATCGTGCAGGACTTTACCGCCAGGCCGTTCATCAGCACGGTACAAGCACCGCAGTACGTCGTGTCGCAACCGACGTGCGTGCCGGTGAGGTCGCATGTCTCGCGCAGAAACTCGACCAGCAGCATGCGCGGCTCGACCTGCCGCGCGTAGGGCTTGCCGTTCACCTTGACATTGACGGCGATTTTTTCCACGGTTGCTGTTTCAGGCATAGAGATGGGCCCCTTCCACTTGTTCTCCTCGAGCGCGGCGTGCGGCAAGCTGAATGGCGCGCTTTAACAGAGCTACGATGAGTTGGCGCTTGTATTCCGCGGATCCTCGCATGTCAGACTGGGGATCGGCGGCGGTCCGCGCGGCTTCGGCGGCAGTGGCGACTGCTTTTTCGTTGAGCATTTGCCCGCGAAGCGCCGTCTCGGCCTCGGTGGCGCGGATCGCGGTCAGACCGACGCAGCCGAGAGCAATCGCTACATCCTCACAAACGTCCCCCGCCAAGTTGAGTTGCACAGCCACACTGGCGCTCGGATACACCGGAGCGGTCCGCTTAAAAGCAAGGTAGGCTCCGCCGCTGCCCTTAGGCGGAATCTTCACTACAACTTCGGTTACAAGTTCTTCGAGAGAGAGCGCGGTGGTGTAGGCGTCTGTGATGAAGTCGCTCAGAGGGATCGTACGCGTGCCGTTTGCACCGAGGCAGTGAACGGTGGTGTCCAGCGTGATCAAGGCATTGGCCCAATCGCCGCTCGGATCGGCTTCCGCCAGCGATCCGCCGATGGTGCCCTGGTTTCGCACTTGCACGTCGGCAATCCCGGCGGCGCAGTCGTGCAGGACCGGAATCCTTCTCGCCAGCGCTGAGTGCTCGATCTCGGCGTGACGGGTCATCGCCCCGAAATGAATCGCTCCCGAGTCTTCTTTAATAAAGGAGGCGCCAGGGATGAAGTTCAAGTCCACCAGGTGCTCGGGGTTGGCGAAGCGGAACTTGAGCAACGGAATCAGACTCTGCCCGCCGGCAAGAAACTTTGCGTTCTCGCCGAGCTGGCCGAGCATGGAGATCGCTTCTTTCAACGATTTCGCCCGGTGATAGTGAAATGATCGCGGATACATGGTGATTCGTCTTTCCTATTTAAACCAGTTTGTCTGCCCAGCCCCTGGGGGCGTCTGATCTCCAGAATTTACGGCATCGCTAAAGCGATGCCCCGATGCCAATCTAACTTGCACCTCGAACTGTTAACCCGTCGTACCCGGCCGGGCAAATCCCCAAGCCGTCGCCGCCAACGCGGCGATGACCAACCCGGAGCCGAACACAGCCAAAGCCTTCCAGACTGCACCATGATGATACGTCTGAAGAATGACTGCCAGCGGGAATAGCGCGCTGCCCGCCAGCAGAGAAAATGCAACCAGCTGCCGAATTCCTTCGCTGAAGTTCACCCGTTCAAAAATTACGCCCAGCACGATCATTAGTGTGGCGAGTCCAATCCAGTGCGAGTGAGCGTCGACCTGGCGAACATAATCGTACTTGGTTTCGCCATACTGCTCGAGGGCCGCCCTGGACTCCCCAGCATTACGGCTGGCCGCTGCGGCAAAAGATTGGGAGAGTGACCCTCCCATGTGATCCAGCGTCTGGTGCTCGACCAAGAGCGCATATTGCAAACCGTAGAGCATGCCCAAGGCGGCGAAAGCCATCCCCCCGAGAATCAGAAGTTTGCGCGATCCCGTCATCATGCATCCTCAGCGGCATCGGCCTCTGCAAGATCGGTCTCTGCCACATCAAGGCCGCCGGAATAACGCAAGATGCCGACCAGCATTCCAACCAGGCTAACCATGACCATCAGGCCGCCGATGTCGGCGATACCTCCGGCAAGCATTCCGAGTTTCAGCTCCAGGAGCACGAACACGGGCAGAATCACCGAGCCTCCCAGCAGCAACTTCACCCACCGCCGTTTCCATTTTTCTGAGAGGAACACGAAGGGCTGCACGAACGAAAGCAGCATCGCCAGCAAACCAAATTCGATGATGTGCGCGTGCGCAGCGATGTTCACGGCTCGTGCGCCGGCTAGATTGCCGAAATTATTGATCTCGGCTGTGGCGGCGTCAAGGTTTCCCACGGTGGCAGCGCTGATCAAACGTTGCAGGATCGCGGTCTCCATCCGCTCGTGCTCGTATAGCAGAGCGCCAGCGTAATACGCGCCATGCAGGAAGCCGAGCAAGATCAGAATCGTGCCGCCAGTCAGGAGCGCGCGATGCGACATGCTGTCTTGGTCAGGAAGTTCGGGCTCGCTCATTTGGCGGCTACGAACATACTTCCAGAAACCCCAAGCTTGAAGGATGAGAACAAGGATCAGCAAGGCTCCGGCAGAATCCGCCAGCACGCTTGCCCAGCCGATTGCCGAAAACGGGCTGCCGGTGAGGCCAATGTAGTGAATCAGAAAAATGCCAACCGGCAAAAGCACTCCGCCAGCGATGAAGAGCGCCGCCAGGGATTTTTTCGTACGCCGTGAGAGCGCGATGTACGGCTGCACGAGCGCCAACAGCAGCGCCAGGTAGCCGACGCCAATCATGTGGGCGTGGGCGTCCACCTTGGTGCCGCGGTCCTCCAGCACGTTCCCGAGATGACTGAACGATTCGTTCACCGCCACGGCATTTCCGGCAGCGATGGCGCGAGAGGCTGCGATCAGCGCTTCGCCTTGCCGGGCGGCATTCTGGTGGAGGATGAAAACGGCAAAGATGTCGCCGAAAAGAAGTCCGCCGGCGATCAGAGCGATACCCGCGAAGACGTAGAGCCGGCGTGCGCTCATGGGCGCAAAACCAGCCGCAAAGGTGGGCGCGAAACTGGCACTGTCCGGGAATGGTCTGGGAATCGCTGGCATTAGTGTCTCATCGCTTCGATCATGCGGTACTAGCCGCAGGAATACAGCGTCGCTCTGAATACAATCGCTGTGAATCTTATGGTCCTGAATTGCTTTGCGCTGGAACGCCGGACGAACCACGAAGGCAGCCCATCCGGCAAAATGACCACGCTACCACGTTAGACGCAGCGCAAACTGAATCTGGCGCGGGTTGAACACTGCGCTGGGCGTTCCGTAGTTCGGGTTGGGCGACTTCTCCCGGTAGATATCAGCGGCTCCGAAACAACCTGGCGCACCCCCATCCGGCCCGCAGAAGTCCGCCGCTCCGTAGTTCGTGTTGTAGTAGCGAACGTTGACGCTGTTCAGCACGTTGAAAGCTTCCGCCAGGAACTGGAGATGCACCCTCTCATAAACTGGGAAGGTGCGCTCGAGGCGAACATCGACGGTCTTTAGCGTATCTCCTTTGAATGTGTTGCGCGGCTCGCTCCCGACCCGGTCATTGTTGCCGAAAACGTCACCATTGGCGTCAAAACCCGCATATTTGGTGAAGTACTGCGGAGACTGCAGGGTAACGATGGTGCTGAAACTGAAGTCGCGCATGAACGCATTCCAGGTCTTCGGGCTAGAGAAGATGGCATTGCCGACGAAGCGATTCCGGACATCGTCCGCGGAACTGGCTCGCTCCCTGGCGAAGTTGCCGTCGTTACTGTCCTGCGGAATCAGGACGAAGCTGGGGTTCGGACCGTCATCGATGGAATGCGACCAGCTGTAGCTGATGTTGAACGAAAAATTGTGCGTCATCCGTTTATTCATATTGACGAGCAGACCGTCGTAAACGGAATCCCAACCCGACCTGGCTTCGAAGAAGACGCTGTATTGGTCATCGCGGAAACCGGGAATGGCGTTAACGTGGGGCACGCCCGGAATCACCATTTGCGCAGGGTACGGTGTGCAGGTAGGGGCTGTCGTAATACCAATCGCGTCGAAGTTCCAGTACATGTCCTTGCAGCTCGCTTGCCCCTTGGAGTCATAGACCTGGAACGTACCACTGGGGTCAGGCTGATTCACGTTGTAAAAGCTGCCGAGGTGCACTCCCCGCAGGTGGACTCCGGTGATGCTCAACAGCGCGTCCTTGAAGGGTTGGAACTCGAGCGAGGCGCTGGTCTGAATGCCATAAGGGTTCTGACTATTTTGATCGAACCGTACGATGGTCGCGTCTTGCAGGAATCCGCAAGCGGCCAGGGTCGGGCAGCCCGGTGGCCCGGCCGTTGCGTCCGGGTAAGTGGCTTGCGTGAGCAAGGCATTGAGGGCGAGAAAGTTGAATGTTGGGGCGCTTGCATAAGTAAAAAGGCCAGTCTTCGCGTTTAGGCTATCTTCAAACGGACGCCCCGGGTACTTGGATTCTCCGCCGCAGGAAGGCGCCTGGCACATCAGCAGAGGGGACGGAATAATCCCGTGGAACAGGCCGAAGCCGGCACGGAACATGACGTTGCGTGACGTTCCGAAACTGTAGGCTAGGCCCACGCGTGGGTCAATGTTCTTCCACTGCGTATTGAGCACTCCGGAAGGCCACGTCTCAAATTCCCACCGTAGTCCTGCATTTAATGTCAGGTTCGTAAAGGCGCGCCATTTATCCTGAAAGTAGAAGCCGGTGTAGGTGTGGTCGAGCGTGTCCGAGGATTGGTTACGAATAGCCTGGGAAATCGGGCCTCCGTGATACACCGCCGTTCCTCCCGCCAGAGATCCCTCGGTGAAAAGCGGGGTCGTCGTAGTGCTGAAGCGTTGGAAAAAGATCACGAACGGATCCGGACATCCAAGCCCTCCCTGAGGGCACACGCCGGGGTCTTTGCCGAGAAAGGCAGGGAGGTCCGCGAAGTCTGCCTCGAAAGGATAAAACAGCGGGAAGGATTCGTAGGTGCCGACACGATCAAAGTTACCGCCGAAGGCGATGGTGTGTTTCGACACGTTATATGTCACGTTGTCGACCAACTCGAAACGCGACTCGCGGTAAATGTCCGGGTTGCCCCGGTTGACGCCGACGGCAAACGTATTGGCGACTTCCAGGTGCGGCTGCGTGGAAACAACCGGGAAGTCGAAGGTGCGGTGCGCATATTGCATGCGCAGGTCGTTCACCCATGAGGAGGAAATCACCGTCGTCAAGCCGCCGGCGACCGATTGGTCCGTGATGTAGTTATTCTTGAATGCTGATGGCAGATCGAAACCATTGTTCAGCGGCGACTGATTGGTCAAACGATCGTCATTGATGAAATAGCGGACAAAAAGGTTACTGCGGCCGAAATTCCGATCCAGCCTGACCAGACCGTTGTCCGTGTTTCCGTTGCGCAGGACAAACAGGTTTTCGGCCGGCAGGCCGAATACCGTCGTCTTGACGTCGTTAATCGCCGCAATGTTGTTCAGCACCACCGAATTGTAGGTGGGCGATTCGGTGCGCCTCTGCCCTTCGTAATTGGCAAAAATGAATGTCTTGTCTTTTTGGATAGGTCCGCCGACGGCCCCGCCAAACTGGTTTTGCCGCAACACATTGAAGCCGGGCACGGCGAGAATACTAGTGGCATCCGTCGCGTTATTACGCAGATAGTCGTAGATAGAACCGTGCACTGCGTTGGTGCCGCTCTTGGTGATGATGTTGACGATGCCGGCAGTCGCTCGGCCAAACTCCGTGGTGTAGTCGGTGTTGATGACGCGAAACTCCTGCACCGACTCTTGTGGCGGCGTGCCACGCTGAATGCCCGAGGCGGTCGAAATGTCATCGGCGCCATCGACGGCGATGAAATTGAAGTGAATATTCTGCCCGGCGAAGGAAAGCTTGGTGACTGGTTCCACGATGACGTCGGTGCTGCCGGAGGTGGTGTTTCCGATGGTGACACCGGGCGCGAGCAACGCGAAATCAATGAACTCCCGCCCGTTAACCGGAAGGTCCTCGATTTGTCGCTGATCAATGACCTCGCTCACCATGCTTCGAGTGGGCTCAGAAACTTCGCCAACGTCTTGCACCTCGACCTGCGTTTGAACCTGGCCGGGAGCCAGCGCGAAATCCACGTTGCCTGACGCGCCTAGATCCAGGTGAACCTTTTTGACGGATTTTTGGAAACCTTGCTTTTCGACATCGACCGTGTAGTCGCCCGCCGGAAGCCCGCCAATCTGATACTCGCCCACCGCATTGGCCGTGGCGGAGCGCTTCAAACCGGTGGCCGTATTTAGCGCCGTAATCGTCGCTTCTGGAATCACGGCGCCGGTGGTGTCAGCGACGCGTCCCTGGAGAGTGCTGTTAATAGCCTGGGCTCCCAACCAACTCGACACGGTTAAGAACAGGAGAAGGCTGATGACCGCTCCCAAGCGATAGCCATGGAACAACGAGGACTGAACAGAGCCGGGCGTTCCGGCATCGGATTCCACAACGTATTGAACGACCATCGAATTCCCCCCTCGTAAATTTGCTGTTATTTCCCAGGCAGCTACTGAGCCGTCCCCACCCCTCGCGCCGCATGCGCGTGCATGATCTGAGTCAGCCTCGATTCGGAGTCCTCGAGATGCTGCTCCAGTACTGCGGCACACTGCTTAAGCTTTCCACTAGTGAGCAATTGACACATCTCCAAGTGGACAGGAATCAGTGCGCCGGGATTGTCATGGCTCCGGTCCACCAACACCATGCCGACACGCAGTTCGCCAAGCATGTTCTTGTAAAACGAATCCAGACGCTTGTTGCCGTGGAGGCGGACCAGCAAGCCGTGAAAATGAAGGTCGTGACTAACAGCGCGGGACCAGTTCCGGTCGCGCGCGGCGAGTTCGTATTCTTCTACCGCGTTGCAAATTTCCTGCAACAAACCTGGGTCTGGACGGCGTGCCGCGAGCACCGCGGGCAACTCCAGCATCCGGCGCAACTGGTAGATCTCCTGCACATCGCGCAATGAGAGTTGCGAGACCGCAGCGCCCCGATGTAGGCTGCGTCGCAACAGACCCTCGAGTGACAGGATCCGAATTGCCTCCCGCATGGTGTTGCGGGAAACGCCCAGGGACGAGGCCAAGGGCAATTCTTGAAGCTGGGTGCCGGGGCGGAACTCGCCCTCGAGAATGCGCTGGCGGAGGACAGTGGCCACCTGATCCGCTACACTTTCGCGGTTGATCTGAGTCCGATCCATGCGGAGAAATTGTCGTCCGGCTGGCGAGCGGAATTCTCCTCCTAATTGTTCACATTGTCAAGTGTTGAAATGTTTTGTTGAAATGTCCACCACTTTGAGGTATGGTGCAGAATCGGAAGTGGATCGCACGGTCTGTTTCTTGGGCGCGGTGTGGATCGCACTCCGACCATCATTCGCAAGAATGAAGATAGAATCGCGCTGGCAAAGAGCGTCCTAGAGGCGGCGATGCAACCTGCGTCGGCTCAGGCTGCGGAGAGCGTGGAGCTGACAGCACCCTGGTGGTTCCGGCAGATATTCCTTTGATTGACAGTTCGGAGCTGCAGAAGATCGCGGACAGCGCACCTCCCGGTGGTGCGGTGCTGGTGCCGGACGCGGCGGGGCGCGGCACGAATGCAGCCTGGCGATCTCCCGGTGATTTGTTTCCGCTTCGCTTCGGCAACGACAGCTTCCTGCCGCACCTGGCCGCGGCGAAGGCAACGGGCCTGCCTTGGGTTGTGCTCGAACTGCCGGGGATCGCGCGGGATGTCGATCGTCCCGAAGATCTTCGCGAACTGGCGGCTGCCAGCGGAGAGCGGCGATCGCAGAAGCTGGTTTTCTGCGGAAGTTTCTTTTGAACACGCGCGGGTTCCGGAGTTCGCATGAAAGATCGCACGAGCCGCGCCATCGCAGTCATCGGCGGCACCGGCCCGGCTGGTACGGGCCTCGCGCTCCGCTGGGCGCGCGCGGGAGAGACCATCATCATCGGCTCGCGCGATGCCGCGCGGGCCGAGCAAACGGCAAAAACAATCCGCGAGCGAGCGGGCGCAAACGCTCAAGTTTCCGGGCTGGAGAATTCGGCCGCCTGTGCGGCCAGCAGTCTGCTGGTGCTCACCGTTCCGTTCGAAGGGCAGGCCGCGCTGCTGAAGCAGTTGAAGCCTGCGATTCGTCCGGGCAGCATCCTGATTGACGCCACCGTTCCCCTGGCGGCGAGTGTCGGCGGACGCGCCAGCCGCACTCTTGGCGTGTGGCAAGGCTCGGCGGCACAGCAGACGGCTGAACTTGTCCCAAAGGGCGTTTCCGTCGTGGCGGCGTTCCAGAACGTTTCGGCGGATGTCCTCAACGGCAATGAAGATGTGGATTGCGATGTAATCGTGTGCAGCGACGATCCGAATGCCACGCAGGTTGCAATGGAACTCGCCGCGAAGATCGCGGGCGTGCGAGCGATCGACGGCGGCAAGCTTGAGAACGCGCGCATTGTCGAACAGATCACCGCGCTGCTGATCGGGCTGAACATCCGGCAAAAAGGGCACGGTGGAATACGGATCACGGGGCTGTCGGACGGCGCTTACAAGACGGCCCCGTTTCCACGGTAGTGGCGTTCCGCGTCAGCGAAAATTGGGACAGTGTCATACCGGAAGGTAAACTACACGTCTACAGCGGGTTGGGGTAAGGATGCGGGGTCACAAACGTGGATCATAAAATGGGCCAGTTGTGGGCTGTGCTGGTGTCAATAGCGGACCGTCGGGAGTGCTCCCGGTGAAAATCGTTTCGCGGTGCCGCGAACAAGCCAGACGGGTGTACTATGGTGCCATTTTCGAGACCAAGAAAGAAATTCCAGCTCATTATCAGGAGAAAATGCGATGTCCGTTAAGAAACTGATTGTGATGTTTACTGCCCTGTTCGTATTCACCTGCACGGTCGCCGCGCAGGACCAAACGCCGGGCCAAACAGAGAAAACCATAAAGCATGTCCCTATCCAGTCCACGTCGCCTGTATCCGGCAAGGAGATGTACACGGCATACTGTGCCGCTTGCCATGGAACGGACGGCAAAGGCGGAGGTCCTGCGACCAGTGCGCTGAAGATTCCTCCCACCGACCTGACCCTGCTGAGCAAGAACAATGGAGGGAAATTTCCCTCGATGAGAGTCTCGTCCTCCATCCGCAACGAATCCGCGGTTCCCGCACACGGATCCAAGGAGATGCCGGTGTGGGGAGCGTTGTTTTGGAGCGTGAGTAGTGGACACGAGAGTGAGGTGCAGCAACGCGTGGTAAACCTCACCAAGTACATCGAATCGCTGCAAGCGAAATAGGCGGCCTGCTGAGCATCTGTGGATCCGGCGCTGAGCCTGTCAGGGCACAAGCGCCGGCTTGTACCCGTTGCTCGTCGGTCGCAGAAGTGACCTTGCACAGGACGTTGCACAACAGAGTTCCGGAGTAATAGAGCGGCAGAAATTTGTCTTCCAGTTCTTTTTCCTGCTGACTTTGTGGGGTGGGACGTAATGCCGGCCATCAAATTCCGTGGTGTGGACTTCATCGACTTCGACACGATACTGGATGACGACGAGCGCCTGGTGCGCGACACGGCGCGCAAGTTTATCGAAGACAATCTCGTGCCGATCATCGAGGAATGCAATCGTGCCGGCCGGTTCCCGCGCGAACTGGTGAAGCCGATGGCCGATCTCGGATTCTTCGGCGCCTCGCTCAACGGCTACGGCTGCGCCGGCATGTCGAACGTCGAATACGGACTGGTCACGCAGGAACTGGAACGCGGAGATTCCGGCGTGCGTTCGTTCGTCAGCGTGCAGTCGGCGCTGGTGATGTATCCGATTTATACCTTCGGCAGCGACGAGCAGAAAAACACCTGGTTGCCCGCGATGCAGAAAGGCGAAAAGATTGGCTGCTTCGGATTGACCGAACCGGACTTCGGATCGAATCCGGGCGGCATGCGGATGCGCGCGCGCAAAGTTGGCAAAGAATATGTGCTGAACGGCGAAAAGATGTGGATCACGTCGGGCACGATCGCCGACGTGGCCGTGATCTGGGCGAAGGTTGAGGATGAGGGTGACAAGATACGCGGATTCTTGGTTGAAACCGACCGTCCTGGATTCAAAGCCACCGACATTCACGGCAAGTGGTCGCTGCGCGCTTCGGTGACTTCAGGCTTGTCGCTGCAGGATGTGCGCATCCCGGAGTCGAACCTGTTGCCGGGATCGGGCGGATTGAAATCTCCGCTAATGTGCTTGAACCAAGCGCGCTATAGAATCGCATGGGGCGCGGTTGGGGCGGCGATGGCGTGCTATGACTGCGCGCTGCAATATTCGTTGTTGCGAAAACAATTCCGCGATCAGCCCATCGCGTCGCATCAGTTGGTACAGGAAAAACTCGCCTGGATGATCAGCGAGATCACAAAGGCGCAGTTACTCGTGCTGCAAGTCGGCCGATTAAAAGACGCCGGGAAAGTGCAGCACCAGCACATCTCGATGGCGAAGAGAAATAACGTCTGGATGGCACTCGAGTGCGCCCGGCTATCGCGAGATATTCTCGGGGCAAACGGCGTGGCCGACGATTACCCCATCATGCGGCATCTGATGAACCTCGAAAGCGTGAAAACCTATGAGGGCACGCATGATATCCACGCGCTGATTATCGGGGCCAGCGTGACGGGGATTGACGCGTTCTAAAGGAACCGGTTCCCCCAGCTCTCGGCAAATACGGTGTGCTGCATAGCGAACCGCCCGGCAAAGCGCTTGTCCTCTCCTTTGCGATGGCCGATCGCAAGTAGTGCCACAACCCGAATGTGGGATGGAATGCCCAGCGTCGCTTTGATCTGGTCCTCGTAAAAGCCTTCCATGGGCGCGGTGTCGTAGCCGAGCACTTCGGCCATCCACATCATGGTTGTGAAGGCGATCATGGTCTGCCGGTTCGCCCACACCGCGAAATCGGGCGCCAATCCGGCGGTGGTGCCAGGAGCGGAGCCGAAGAAGCCGGCAATGTTTCTGCGCATGCTGGCGTAGCGAGCCTCATCGCCATAGCCGTGTTGCTGGGCAAGACGGATGATTTCGTCGAGATCGCCGGTGCGCCAGCCCTCCAGATCGGCACAGGCCACGACGACCACTGGAGCCTCTTCGACCTTGGGCTGCTTCATCGCTGCCTGACGCAAGCGCGCGCGCTGTTCAGCGTTGCACACCACCAAGAATCGCCAGGGCTGGAGATTATAGGCACTGGGAGCGGAGAGTCCTGCCTCAAGAATTTTCTTGAGGTCATGCTCCGGCACTGCATCGGGTAAAAAACTAGGCGTGGCTCTGCGATCCTTGATGGCCTGGGAAAGGGTCTTCTCGGGGCTGGGGTCGGATGCTTGCGTCATGTTGGCAGAACCTCAGTCTTTTTAGTCGTCCAGGCTTTAGATCCCTTTCAGTCCGCACCCGGTTGAGCTTGAAATTTCTGGCGCAGGCCTTTTCGTTCCAAACGTGGAATGACCTCATCGCGAAAATAAGGAAACTCTTTTACGTAATCGACAAAACTCAGAGTGGTTCCGGCAAAACCGGAAGCAGGAATCTTCTCCATTTCTTGCACGATGGTGTCGGGGTCGCCGACCAGCGGATAAGTGCCGTGTCCGGCAGCAAAGCGATCGCGCAGCATTTGCAGCGCCTCCGCCGGGAACGATTGCGCATGCATGCCCTGGAGGCGCATCAGGTTGTCGACCGCTGCCCAGTCAGCATTGTCATGGGCATAGTAATGGTAGTACTCCTCAGCCTCTTTCTTGGTTGGGCGGCAGACGGCGTGGCACAAAGTGAAAACTCCGGTATTGCGCCCCTGCTTGGCCGCGTTCTCCTTGATCACGTCCACTTCGCTTTTCGATTTCTCGAGATCGACCGAGATGGCGAACAGAAAGTCGGCATTGCGCACAGCAAAAGCTCGCCCTTCGCCGGATCCGGCAGCGTTCATGATGGGCGGAACGCCATCATAGGGACGGGGGAATCCATACACGCCCTTCAGGTGGTAAAACTTGCCGTTCCAGTCGGACGGACCGTTATGGTTCCAGATGGCTTTGACCACGTCGAACCACTCTTGCGCAAGGGCGTAGCGGTCGCTGTGCTTCTCCGGCAAATCGATGCCGAAGGCATCGTACTCGGGCTTGTTCCACCCGGCGACGATGTTGAGACCGAGGCGCCCGTGGCCGAGTTGGTCGGCAGTGGCGAGTTGCTTGGCGGCGACCACGGGATGAATGAACGCCGTGTGGACGGTAGCGAAGACATTGATCCGTTTCGTGTTCGCAAGCAGCCCGGTCGCCCACGTAAGCGTCTCCAGCACGCTGCCGTGGAAGTCGGTTTCACCGCCGTAACCGATCCAGCGCGCGATCGGCAGCAGGAATTCGATACCAGCTTCGTCGGCAAGCTGCGCCAGACGGATGTTGTTGTCCCAGGAATTGACCCAGCGCTCGGGAACTTTTGTGACCGACATACCACCCGAGCAATTCGGGGAGAAGAAACCCAATTTCAACTTGTTGCTGTTCAGAATAGGAGACTGTTTTCGGCCCATGAAAGCCCAAGCGACCCCGTGCCAGGATTTTACGCAATTGATAACTGCGCATTATGCCTGAAAAATAGAATTGTTCAAGGCTTCATGCGAGCCATGCTAAATCGAGACACGTAGGATGTAACCCGACTCAGAAGCGAATTTGAGGAGGGTTGAATTGGAACACAAGGCGAAGGGGAAATACTTCCGTGCAGTGTATGAACGCTATCACAAAGCGGGGCGGTAAGCGAAGCACTTGATGTGAACGAATATTGCCTGAACACCAGCTACCCGGAAATACGCGATTCGTCTCTTGAATGGACCTCCTCCCGGAAATAGCAAAGTTGGGTTTGTGAGAAAGCCAACCGCTCGCACTTGCCCGCTCAAGGCAAGTTTACGGGGAAGCCGATCTCGTGGCCTTTAGGTAGATTCCGGCGGCGGTATCGTGCAGATAAGCATGGGCCATCGCGACGGCTTGTGCCTCACCGATTTCGTTCGCGCTAACCATCTCCGCCAGAGCCGCGCCAAGTGCGGTCCTGGCCGACTCCGTGGCCAACCAGTACGACTCTTCCGCGCCCATGACGTCGCTGATCGGAAACGTGTCCGAGCCATACATGACCTTCTCAGGATAAAGCTCCAACCACTGCCGCAGAGCATTCTTCAACTGCTCCGGATAAAGAAACAATCCCATGAGTGAGCTGTCGAAGTAGACATTTTTTCGCGCGGCCAGCCAGATCGCTTCGCGCTCATAAGGAAACCCGCCGTGCAGGAGCACAAAGGTGACATTCTCGAAACCCGGGTCCCGGAGAATGTTTTCGAGGTTCATCACCTTCCCGCCGCTCAGGTTGAAGTAGTCACCGCCGCCGACAGCTGTATGAATCTGCACCGGAAGTTGCAATCGCCCTGCCTCCCGTAGCAAGTAGCGAAAAAGGAAGTCTTGCAGATCGCGATACTCGGGTTCCGGGACCCTGCCCCCGCGGACGTACTTCGCGTAAATGGCGGCCGCCTGCTCCTGCCCCGGATCGGAGAATGAGAGCGGACGGAAGTAGGCAATTTCGAACTTGATTCCAACCGCTCCAGCTTTCCGGTTTGCTTCCAAAACACCGGAAGCAAAGGCGAGGTAGTCCGTAAGATTTCCAGGAAGCTGCTCCAGGCCAGCCTGTGTCAAGTAGCGTTGTAGAAGCTTCTCTTCGAGCGGCACGTTCAGTTGCAGGTCCGGATTCTTCGCGGCCAGTTCCTGGTTGTTCAGCGGAAACAGAAACGCATCCACAAAGAAGACCCAGCGAAAACGAGTGGGCTGGAGGTAGCTGGGCATGGAAACGCGGTTGGCGACCGCGGTCTCAATCCCAACCTGATCCAGAATGTGGGAGAAGTAGGCCTCGCCCAGCGACTCTCGAAGGCGTTGCTTCTCTTTGACCAGAGAAGACACATGTTCGCGAGAAAAATCAGCGTAGGCGTACCCGAAGAGCGCGTGGGCAGCAGCCACGAACTCCGGGTTCTCTTCCCGCAGACGAAACGGCAGGGAACTGTTGGCGGGAATACTCATAGCATCCACTTCACTATCGTCAGGCAGTCCCGGATGTCCGTGGTTGTCGAAAACCTTGATGCCTGCAATTTGGGGGCGTAGCTTTTCGTACATCTCAGACAAATCGGCACCCGGAAATGGCCGCGCCTGCGCGGCCGCCACGGCCCCGATGGCGAATAGCTGCGCCACCGCCGCGGCCACGGCGAAACAAGCTCGACAGCGTCGGATCACGGTAACCACCCTTCCCTTTAGAAGGAATATCTCAACGCGAACTGAATCAGGCGCGGTGTGCCCACCGTGTTGGTTTTTTGACCTCGAAAACGGCACCATTCTACGCCCATCGCGCCTGATCGCGACATTGCGGAGCGATCTTCCGTCGGAGCAAACTGCTAAAATTAGGAAACCCACGACGCCGACCCTCACCGTTCGGCACACCTAACCCGCCTCTCATGACGGTCGCGTCGCGGCTGAGTTGACAATTGAATATGGGCGGATCACGATTCGCAATTGATCGGGTGCTATGGCGCAAACTGCGAAATCGGTGCAGTTGAAGCCTCAAACCGTGGGGGCTTTTGATGAATATATTCGTGAGGCCGAAGCGGAGATGGAGCAGACGCTGCTCGGGAGAAGTCCATTTCTCTGGTCTGAAGTCAGTTCGGAGAGGGCGCAGCTGGTCCGCGGAGGACAAGTTGTGGCGCAATTCTGGGCCGGTCAAGGGCCGGTCAAAGTACCCAATGGTTTGATCCATGACTGGATCGGCGCCGCATTCATTCCTGCTACGAACCTCAAGAAGACTTTGGCGTTGGTCCAAGACTACGATAACCACAAGAATATCTACAAGCCCGACGTGATTGCCTCAAGGTTAATAAGCCATCAGAGCAACGATTTCAAAATTTACTTACGACTTCTCAAGAAGAAAATCATGACGGTAGTTCTTGATACCGATCATGACGTCCATTATCGTTCCCTGGACCGAACCCGCTGGACTTGTTGCTCGCACACGACGCGGATTGCTGAAGTGGAGAGGGCCGGAACCCCGAGAGAGACAGTGTTGCGGCCCGATACAGGTTACGGGTTCTTATGGCGCCTGTATTCCTACTGGAAATTCCAGGAACGGGAGGGTGGTGTGTGCGTCGAGTGTCGAGCGATTTCACTGACGCGAGACGTGCCATTGGGGCTGGGATGGATCATCGAACCGATCATCCAGAAGCTCCCTCAGGAGTCGCTGATTAACACTCTTGAGGATACACGTCAAGCGCTGCATGCCGAGGCGAAATAGTTCCTGTCCCCTATATTGGGGGCGAAAGGCCATGGCGATTGTCGATTCCGTTCGTCCGGATTCCGACGATTGCGCACGTCAAACCTCCACGACAGATTTGAACAAAATGACCATGTGTCCCGAACCTTTAGCAGGCTGTGTTATACCCCAATCGGATGGTACCATGCGCAATGACCAGATCGTTGCACCGGAGTAAGATCCGCAGTGGTCGTCGCAAACGGCGGCCCGACACTTGCGGCCTAATACCGCATAGGAGCCTGTGGTGAAACTCAACTTCGATATCCAGCACCTGACGGCGCATTGATGCTCGTTCACTTGCGGCATGCCTGAAGGCATGCGCTGGTACGAATCTTGTTACACCACAGGCTGATAGGTTTCGAATGGCAAATCGCGACGAATTCACCAAACCGATTCTTCCCGGCAAGGGAACGACTGACTACGAGCGCTATCTTCGCACGGACGAATTGCTTGCCCTGCAAAAGACGCCCGCCGAACTGCTGCACAAAGACGAGATGACTTTTCTGGTCGTGCACCAGAGTTCGGAATTGCTCATGAAGGGTGCGGCGTTCGAACTCGACCGCGCCCTCGAAGCGCTTGAGCACGCCGATTATGGCAACACCACATGCCTGATCCGTCGCGCGATTCAACTACTCGAAACTCCCATCGGCCTGCTGCACATCCTGGAGACGATCACTCCCTACGACTACCACCAGATTCGTGCCGGCCTCGGCCACGGCAGCGGTCTCGATTCTCCGGGATTCCTTTCGCTGCTCCACAATGGCCCGCGCCTCGGCCACGCTTTTCACGAGCAGCTCAGCCGAGCCAGCCTCACCATCGCCGAACTTTACCGCCGTCACGAGGAGTTCTTCGGCCTGCACGATGTCGCCGAGCGTCTTCTTGACTTCGACGAACGCATGCAGCTGTTCCGCTTCCACCATCTCAAACTCGCCGAGCGCATCATCGGGGGCCGCGTTGTTGGCACCATGGGAACGCCCGTGGAAGTCTTGCAGCAAAGGATGGAAAGCTTGCTCTACAAGGATCTTTGGGACGTCCGCAACCAGATCACGGCCTCCGCCAACCAGGCGCAAACGGAACCGAAACACTAGAAGGTGTCCAGCATCGCCACGAGATTCAGCCAGAAGGTCCGTCAACTTCGCCGGTGGCAGGTCGGTACATTCGCCGAGTGAACAACGGCAAGGCGTTTCAACGCGACAGCCTGTCGAAGCCATCACCGCATGCTCAGCAAGATCGGGGGCAGAGGACGGCGGCGGCGGCGGCCCAGCGACTGACTATACAGAAACACATGGCCAGCTTTGTAGAGTTCTCAACGGCAATCTCAGATTACCTGGAATATGAGATTCCCTCTTTCGAACACAATGAGCTAGCGGCTGCGAACCTAGGTGGGATCGTGCCGGTGAACACAGAGCTATGTGCAAAATGCGGCAAGAAGGAAACGTGGGTGGGAAGTAAATTTTGTATCACTTGTGATTTCCCAGCGGCTTACTTGGCCGAGGGTGAACAACTGGCAGGGAGAGAAATCGCCCGTTTGATCGGAGCTGAGAGGGTAGCGTAGCGTCTACGACCGCGTCGGCTACGTCCCTCGGGAATCACGGAGACTGGAGAGAATCTAAGTCGCGTCGTCCCTTTTACGCAGCCTGCTGGGATTTCGATCTGAGGTAGATTGCTTTGCGTCTGAAGAAACCGCGAATGATCCCGACCCCCGCGCCAACGACAAGGCCAATGGCGATCGCTTTTTCATCAGGGGTGTGCCAGAAGCAGGCGACGACTGCTGCGATAGGGATAAAAAACCAGAGGCTGTACCAGAGGCCGCAGTAGAACATTCCCCAGATGCGCCCGAAAATCGAGGGTTGTTCATAGCGAACGCAGATGACTCCGAATTCCTGTTCGTCAGCGAGACCCTCGGCCTCTGCCGCGTCAAGTTCGGCTTGGATTTCGTGTCTCGTCTTCGGCGCATAGTTGCCGAAAGGAGCCTTTGAACGCATGAAGGCCAGTTCGCCGTCCAATTGATTTCCGGCGTTAGCTTTGTAGATTCCGAGCATCACCTGCTCGCTTATAGTTAATTTGCTTTCGTCCATTTTGTTTACCTGCCTTTGCAGCCTCGGCCAGAAACCCTTCTAGTGCGATCAGTTGAGATTTGTCGCCCGAGTTCCGAGGAGGAACGCGATCGTGGTGATGCGGTCGGGGAGATAGACATTCCGCCCACCTGGCAGACCTCTCGCCATCGCCAGCAATTGTTCAGTGGAAATGTTTCTGAAGTCAGAGAGGTTCATCAGGGCCCTGCGGACCTGGCTTCGGATCGGCGGAAGTACAACCAGACGGTCCATAGCTCCCTACTACGAAGGGATCGAAGATCAAAGGCAAGACGCTGGGGAGCTATCAAAATCCCATACGACATTTCACTATTCATCGGGAAAATCAGGACCGACCGACTCGCCTGAAGGTTACGGTTCGCTACAGGTCCAAGTTGTAGCTCCACTCCGATGGCGAACTGTAGCGTTCATATTCGTCCGCGCCTTCGGTCAGTTCGTAGGCCTGCGCGGTTGCAGCGAAGGAGCTGCCATAGCCATAGTCCATCTTGCTTTGCGAGCGCGGCAAGATTTATTCAGGGCATCGCACGCTTGCACGGCATCGGCCTGAGTTGGAACTTCGAACGATACGTCGTCGTAGCCGAGGCTGAAGAAGTTTTCGCTGTCCTGCGGGAAGCCGACTTGCTGGCAAATCTCGGCCAGCTTCCTGTAAGCGGCCGTCTGGCGTTCCCCGGTGTAGGTGTACGCTAGATCAACGGCGGCACCTTGGACGTGCACAACGAAAATATTTGAGTTCATCGTTTTCTCCTCTCAGGATTCAACAGACTCCTACCGAGATCTCGTCTCGTGGCGAATCAGCTCGACGCGAAGTTACTGACGACTAGGACTACGGCCCCCCAGGGGATGGGTACGCACATGCCGACTGTATCCGGCAGAATCTAGGTAGCGGGGGGAGTCTGGGCCGGGCTGCAGGCTTGAACGCGCTATAGCGACTTGCTACGAGCGGCGACGGCTCCTATACGACGGAGTCGGGCTGGAGCTAGGGGCATAGGCCGGTGCGTTGAGCCGCGGGCTGGGAAAAGTTGCTGATTGGTCGTCAGTACTCCGACGGCAGAAGCATGCAGGTGCTGGAGCGGTCGCTTTCTGTGATGACCCAAAGATGCGCTCGCCGTTGCTCAATTTGTAGGCAGACAGCAGCCGGAAGCCTTCGCGCAGTGACAGCTCGTTCTCCGCGATGTCCTCCGGTGAGAGTTCGCCCCAGTCACCCTGCACGTGTCGCGATAAGAGAGCCAGCGGTTGGTCTCCGCTGGCCTCGAATGCCGCAAGTGCTCCGGGCGTCGCAACTACCTGCCCGAGAGGGAATTTCATTTGCGCTCCGATCTCAGGATGGCGAGTTCCAGTCTCCGCAATCCTGCCTTGCTATCGGTGCCGCGCTGGATCTTGTCATTGATGGCGGCTTCCCAAATCGAATTCACAACGCTGACCGGCAGAGCGTAGCGTTCACTGAGCCAGTAGCGGACACCGAAATCTACCTTCTCGCCCTGCTTGTATCCGTACCGCGTGAGCAGCGTTTCGATTTCGCTCACTTGGCACCGCCGTTCTTCAGCAGCCGGAAAATCCCATGGACGCGGCAGTAGTTGAAGTAGCGAGTGACCCTTCCCGCGTCCACCTTTCTGTTTGTGAATTGGCGACCATTGAACTCCTCAATAGCCTGGGCAGCGGTGAACGCTTTCCGTTTCCTGGCCCACTCGACCAGCGCGAGCAGGAAACCTCTTTTTACCGTGGCGACGGAACCGAGTTCGTATCGTTGGTCTGGCTTGGGTGCCTTGGTTTTCCTCGGAGCCTTAGGTGACTTCGTTGCCTCGTCCTTCTCTACATCGTTTCCTGCTGCTCGCTTCACGTCTGTCGCGCGTTGCTTCTTCATCGCCGATCTCCTTTGAATTAATTGAACTCATTGGGGGGAACAGCGATCTTGTACCGGCAGCGGACATGAAGACATCAATTTTGTGGAGCCTCGGTATTGTGGCGTGTCGCCGGAGGCTTGCGCATGAGGTGAGGTCTGCCCGACCAAGTTCCGAGAGGGAATGCGAATGCGAGGGTGGTGATCCGGTCGGCAAGATAGGAGTTGGTTACGAAGCGGTTAGAACCTGAGCGAGAAACCCCCGTTGGTACGCCACGAATTCGAAGGGTTTACGGGATCAGAACCAATTCAGAAAAGACATCAGACCGTTTCCAATCTCCTTGTGTCCTTGCGGTCAGTCTGTTTGCCCGTCTTGATCGGCGTACGGTGTACCACAATCGCCGAGCCTACCGATATGACCACGCTTTCTCAACCTGCGCGTAATCTGCCGACGCAACGTCCGACGCGTCCGCGCAACCGGCTCCGTCGGACCACGAACTCTGCGGCATCTTCGCGCCGTCGCTGTTTTTGAGCGAGCCCCGTGGAATATACCCGCCGCTTTGCGCTTCCGAGTTGTTTTCCGCCATCCTGTGCCCCTTCGGACCTTGTGAGCCGACCGCATGGCCATGACCGTTGTACTCGCTCGATCGCAATGTGTGCGACACCAACGACGCGAAATATTTGTGCTGCTCGCTGCTCATCGGCCTCGGTGCCTCTGCGCCGGCGTCCGTGAGTGGAAACTTTTTCGCCATCACTGAACTCCTTTGGCAGAATTCGTTTGACCTTGAAACCGCTGAGCAGCGAGAATGGGCCCAGCCGTAGAATCTTGCAGCCCGGTTCTTTCATACCCTTTGAGAGCCGGGCGTTTTTTCGGAGTAACTTGCGACGCACCCCGAAAAGCGCGGCTCAGGCAGACTTTGCGACTCCTTCTCGACGCCGAATCTGTGCTCGGCGAAGCTCTCTCTCTTAATATCCGGTCGCGCCAGCGCTGTCGCAATCACCAGTGTTGCCTGCATTGTTTGTGGAATAGTCACCACCCGACGCGCCGTCGCTCATCCCGGATCCAGTGAACCCGCCTTGGCTCGCCTGTCCCGCTCCGCAATGTGCGCCGTAGTCTTTTGTCAGGTTGCTGGTCGTCTCCATCATCTTCAAATGCTTCCGCGCGTGAACGGGCTTCATCCCCGCGCCAAGTTTTATCTGGCCGTACCTTGCTGGCCCCCGCTTTTCCGCGTTACTCATCACCTGCGCTCCTTCTCCGACGTTCGCGCATCGGGCTATTCTCGGAGTCTGCGCCGTCGCCAGCGCACAAAATTCGCGCTCCATCTAACTCAGGACGCAGCGACGCGAGTTATGGCGACAAGGTTAACCGAAACTCCGGAGTAAGTCGCCGCTGCCGCAGGTGTCAACCGATGTTCCGCGCGGAACTATTTCGTGGAACGCCGCACAAAAGGCTCGCTAAAATCGCGCCATGCCACCGTCGCCCGAACCAACGAACGTGCAGGGAGTGCCATACGAAGCCAGCCGCAAGTACCGCGCCGCGCATCCAGTCGAGCCAGAGCACAGGCAGAAAGGAAATTGCCGATCGTATGCCCATGTATACCGCAACCGCGGGAAGATCAAGAAGCAGCCGTGCATCTTCTGTGGGAGCAACAAGTCACAGATGCACCATCCCGATTATTCCCGTCCGCTGCTCGTGATCTGGATGTGCGACCCCTGCCACACTGAACTGCATGAATGGGACGAGAAGCAGTCGTTTGCCACTGGCCTGCGCGGTCTGGTTGGAGAGATGGCGCAGCGTGGCTGGCGAACCCGATGCCTGACGGACGCCAGCGATTTGCAGCAAGTCTGGGCGGCGCTCGTCGACCTTCAGCGCAGCCAGCCCGGAGTTCCCTTCACTCTTCCACCAAAGCCCGTCGCGGAACTGCTCGGGTGCGACCCCGGAAGGGTCAGCCGGATACGCGCGAAACTTGTTCGCGTTGGTGCTCTTGTTGAAATGTCTAAGTCTAGCGGTGGCGCGACCTACTTGGTCTGCGAACATCCCCCGAGCACGGCGCTCCAGTTAGTTCCCACGCCGTTCTGAGCGCCGAAGCGCGCGGTATTTGCAAGCCTTGTCTCGGCAGGGAAAATGCCTTCACTGGCTGGAAAAATGCGCGGTTCGCGGGGCATCATGAGCGTCTCAGGGCAAAAAAAAACCGTCAAACCGTACCTTTGAAGGTTCGCAGCGAAATCTCTTTAGAGCCTCTAACAAAACCTCGTCGCGTCGGCAAGGTTCGGCAGTCTGAGGTCCTGCGCGCTGGCCGGGAGGGATTCGAATCCCGCCTAGAAACGTAAATTCAACAACATGCAGGGCCACGGATGGCATGAAAGGACAAGTCCGTTCTGCCGATGCCTCGCAGGTCCCCCGTTGCTACCCAGACCGGTGACTGTCCCAATGTAACCGGCAGGATGATCGTTAAACTGAACGTCCCGTCGCCATTGCCGAAGTAGGCCACAGGTTATTGTCGCCCCCGTTGGCCACAACAAAATCGAGCTTGCCGTCACCGTTGAAGTCGCCCGTCGCAACAGAATCCGGAACGTAGCCGGCCGGCAACGAGTCTCGGAGCAGAATTCCGGGAAGAGCAAACGGCGAAAAGACAGCCGGACGGGTGTTAGTCGCTCCAGCTCTGCGGGCTGCATTCTTCAGGAGGTCGGCTCGCGCCGCTCTCGCTCGCGGACGAGAAAAGTGCGCCAAGTAGTCGTGTCGGAATTTCTCGGGATGATGCCAGCCTTGAATCGCATGGGCAGGCCTTGGATGCCAGACGATTTCGGCTCGGAACGCTTCTGATTGTGCAGCACTCGGCCGGAGAGTTCTCGATACGACTGCTGAGCGAAACCAAAATGCGTGACTAGAATGGCGAAGAGCGAGAGCCAAAGCCACACCAACGGCTTGCGGTGGAACCCGCGACGGGCCAGCGGAATATCAGAATTCGAGTCTCGTGAGAGCATCCTGAAAAGCCACATTTCTGCGCCTCCTTCCGCCGCAGCTCGACACCACGAGAGCGAAGGCGATAGAGGCTATCAACGAAATACTGTCGTTCTTCGACCGGCGGTCCCAGGGCGTCCTGATCGCCAAGCGCACGCCATCGCACCTGGTCCAGATATTCCCGGCGCGAGAAGTCAACGGCCCACAGGGCCGTTGCCTGTCGCACGTCGTTTGCTTGTTCGTACAACTTGTGAGGCAGATCCTGGCAGTAATCGGGTAACAATTGGTCGGCGAACTTCCAGCGCAATGACGCTGTGGACTCGACTTGCGTACATCCAAGACATTCGAGCTGCAATCGGCTGTCGCGGTAATAGTGGCCCACCGACCATATGGCAATCAGAAACCAGCGTGTGACCCTCGGCTGCTCTGCCCTCCAAGGGGCAAGTCCCCTCGCAGGCCACTTCTGAACGTTGAATCGGCAGTTGGGATCGGAGCAAACACCGTCGCACATCGCGGCAGCACGCGCACGTCGTCCCGAACCAGCGAGAAATCATTCCCTCGCTGGTGTCGTCCGTTGGCTCGTAGAACACGTCGTCGATGCAGGTCGCTTTCGCGAAGCGATGGCAGCAGACCCGCGGCTGGCCGGAAGATTCCTCGAATCATCAAGCCTGGCCGATGCATGTTGTTGCTCTTCATACTACTGAACCACCAGGGTAAACGTCGTCGTATGCGTCAGCGACCCACTTGTAGCTGTCACGGTTACGTTATTAAACGTGCCGGTGGGCGTGCCCGTGACTACCGTGAAATTCGCAGTATTCGATGAGCCACCGCCCGGCGCAGGATTCGTCACCACCAACGGGAAGGTGCCCGTTGCGGCTAGGTCGGGTGCCTTCAGAGCAATCGAAATCTGCGACGCGCTCCCGAAACTCACAGTGTGGGCCAAACCGTTGTAAGTCGCTGTAGAAGTGCTCATGAATCCTGAGCCATTAATCGTGAGCGTCTGCGACTGAGAGCCTGCCGACTGTTGGGTTGGAGACAAGGATGCAATCGAAGGAACAGGGTTGTTTTGTTGTCCTCCGCCTCCACCACCGCCGCCGCAGCTGGGCAGCAGCACCATGGTCAGAATCATCAGGGTAATCAGGGTGGCCCGCGGGCGCCGGTGCAGAGGAATGCCGATCAGGCACAGGCCCAGCAGGGGAAGCATTGCCGTGGCCATCCACCGAACTCCGCGGTGTTCGCTCGCCGCCCGCCGTCGGAATTGCACAGATTGCCCAAGCGGCGCGGTGGCGATGGTCAGCGTGGTCGAGCTACCAACAGCGACCGTCGTGGGGCTAAAACTGCACGTCGTCTCGGCAGGGAGTCCGGAGCAGCTGAAGTTCGTGATATTACCAGTGAACCCCGAGAGAGCGGCTGTAGTGATCGCTACCGTCTGCGACGATCCCTGCGTTACCGTAACCTGCGGCGACGTCGAGAGGGAGAAATCGGATACCGAGATGAAGATGCTCCCAGCTGCGTAGAGGTAGTTACTATCGCCGGAATACTCGGCCGACACGCCTTCCGACGAACTCAACGTAGTGGTCAGAGTAGCCTGCAGAACGGAGTTTCCCTTGGCATCGGTTGTAGTAATGATCGTGGGCGTGCCGCTGATCGCGCCAGACGAGCCCACGAATGTGACCGTCCCCGTGATAACAGGGTTCTTCACGGTTGCGTCTACCAGGGCGGTCAGGGTCACGCTTTGTCCCGCCGACACAGTCTGAGCACTCGAATTAACTGTCACCGTCGGCAGATACTTCGCCCGCAGGCTCAGTGAAGCCGATCCGGAAGTATAGTTGCCGTCACCGGTATAGTTAGCGGCAATGGCATGTGTGCCTCCTGCACTCACAGATGTAACCAGCGTCGCATCCAGGCAAACGTAATACATATTTCCGCAGTTTAGGGATTGATAGGTAACAGTTCCGGGCATCGGATTGCCATTATCCGTGAACGTTACCGTGCCGGTTGGGAAAGCGCCAAAGCTCTCCGCCTGAATTGTGTCATACAGGTAAAAGGACTGTCCCACGGTGGCCCAAGCCATGTTTGAGGTCAGAGTTGCAGTGGTGGTCGCAGGGGCAATTGTGAAGGCTTGCGTTGCTGTACTGCCGATGAAGCTGGCATCCCCGGAGTACTGCGCCTTAACGGAGTCCGTGCCTCCCGGCAGCTGTACCGTCTGGTCTTCAACGTACCCGTGGCTGTTCAGCGTGTAAGTTCCCGCATCGAGTGGGCTGCCATTGTCAGTGAGGGTCAAGGTGCCCGTGGGACACGCCGTCGCACCCGACGTTGCTAGTGGTGCGCACAGCTGTCCGGCTGAATTGTCCACATTTACGCGCAGCAGATACGGAGAGCCGTACACCGCCGTGGTCGTGTTGCCGTTGATAACGTGTCCGCTGTAATCGAACGTCACCAGGAAGACTACCGGCTGGCTGTTTTCGGGTTGTACCGTGACTGTCATCGGCGTTGAATAGCTGCCGGCGTAAGTGCCATCCCCTCCGTAGTGGGCGATTACGTAGTAGTCGCTGCCGCCGGGAAGCCTGCTGGTAGCAGCCGTTGCCGCCGTAGCTCCCTTGGTCAGAGGGAAGCCATCGATCGCCTGGCCAATTGTTGTGCCAGCCTGATTGCTGACCAGCAGCGAAGCGGCCCCAGAAGCCGCCGTCGAGGTAACTGCTATGCTCACCGGAACGGCCGTTCCGTGTGTTATGTTCACTGTATTGCCGCTGTTCAAGCTCAGCGCGGTCGTGGTCGCCGTAAATGACGCTTTGCTCCAGTTGTTAACCAAATTGGCGGCGTCTACCGATCCCAGACCGGTAGCTAAGTCGTACGCCGTGTTCGTGCTATAGCCCGAAAGCACACCGTAGGCGTCGCTGGTGGTATTGGTGACACAGTTCGGAGTCCCCGTAACGCAAGGCATGGCGATGGTGGAACCGGTCGGCACATCATGAAAGGCATTCGCCTGTTTGCTTGCCAGTTGGTACAACGCGAAACCGGGAACACCTTGAGGGCCGCCCATCTTCTCGTTCACCAGAGACATGATTCCGGCAAAGGCGGGCGAGGCAACTGAAGTTCCGCCGTATCCGAGGAGAGCATTCAGATTGCAACCACCTGTTTTGTCCTGCTCGCAGATCACGTACGCGCTGCCCAGGAAGCCATTGCTGGCAAACAGGGAAGCGTCGGGGAGATCGCGCTTGTTGTCTGCTGGTACTCCCGTCCCGTGCTGCCATGAGGGCTTGGGGTAGCTTTGCGTACATGAGCCAAGCACACCTTGCGTGTTGACCGCACAGTTGCTCGGGCCGCCGCTGCCGCCGGTCGAGTTGACCCCACCCCGTTGGATCATCAGTTGGTTGTTGCAGGCCTGCTCGGCCGTAGAACCGTAGCCCAGTGTGATGGCGAGGCTGTTTGTGCAAGAGTTGTTCCAGGTAGTCTCCGGAATGTAGCCCTTGGCGGATTCCTGTGTGCTTGAGTTGTTGGTCGAGTTCCAATAATTCGACCACGTTTTGTATTGATTGAAGTCCGTTCCGCCGATGGCAGCATTGAACGGCGTCGAAGCGATTCCGTTGACGTTCAGGCCATATTGTGCTGGCCCCGCTGGATTGTCGCAGGCCGCAGAACCGTTGTCGCCCGAGGACACAAAAACACTGATGCCCTGCGCCGCAGCTTGTTCCCAGAGGGTGTAATAGAACTGATTTCCGGCCGTCCCCAGCCCCAGTTCACATTCGCCGTAGCTTTCGCTCATCACCGGAGTCAGATTGTTGTCGACAATGTAGACGGCGGAGAGATCAACTCCATCCGTGGTCTCGGTCGACTCCGAGGTTACAAAATCGATCGTCGCTTGTGGCGCAACCGCCCCTGACCACTGAATGTCAATGTCGGCCTCGGGTTCGTCGCCGTTAACTTCCGGAGGATACCCGTTGTAGATAATGTTGAGTTTGTTCGCAGGGACTGTCAGCCCGAATAGCTGCCAGAAGTTGGTTGCATCCTGTGGGTAAACATCCGTTCGTCCCACAATCGCGATCGTCTGTCCGCTTCCATCGATGCTGCTGGTCCAAAGCGCTTGCACATCATAGATTGTGGCGAAATCGTACGGCGTTAGAAAATAGCACTCGTCTCCATTACCGCAGGCCACCGTGTAGGCAGGCTCAGCAGGCGATGTGAGCTGGTGGGTTTTCACGGAGTACTGACCCACATACCGATTCATTCCTTTGCGCGGAAAGTCGTGCAGCGAATCAATCCCCGCCACCGCTGGGGTGAGCGCCGCTGGAATGCTAGGGTCCCTGTCGTTGGCCCAATGTTGCTCCCCGTTGACGATGTATTCCTGGATCGTGGTTTGAAAAGCTTCCTGCACCTGGCTCGCCGATCCCGAAAACTCCAGCACTGTGCGGCCCTTTGTCGAACCGACCTGAAATCCGTGCGACTGGAGCCATGCCGTGATCGTCTGCATATCGGCGTCGGTCGGGCCAAACTGTGTGCCGACTTCCTCGGGCGTGAGCCACTGGTGGTAGTTGGGCGAGCCCTTGTCCTGCTGATCGTCGAGCAGTTTGCGGAGTGCGAACTCCTTCTCCGGACTGCGCTTGAGCACCAGCAACATTCGCTCCATGGGCAAACTTGCCGGGGCCGTGCCCACGTCGAACTCAGGCCGCGCCAGCGGATAGGTATTTCCGTTCAGCGTGGTGCGCTGCGACTCATCTACCGGTTGTGTGATCAACGGGCGCGGAGCGGTGGCTGGACTGTCCGCCGCTCTCTGTCCCAGAGCCAACGGGCAGAGCAGCGTTATCCAAGAAATGCACGTGACAGCGCCGCAAAGCGTAAGAGCCATGGTGACGATTTCATGGTTTGCCAGACTCTTTCGCCTCTCTTGAGGGTCACTCGACTGTGGCTGCATAAGTACTCCTGGGCGAGTCAGGCACATCTAGGCGACGCACGGGGACTCTCTGCCTTCGCCTTGCGTGGCACAACTGTGGCACGCGCGAAGGCTTTGTAATACAGTCCCTGTGACGGACGCAGGATCTCCCTTCACAAATCTTGCCGAAGTCCATTTAGAGTGGCTACGCCTTTCTCAGAACCGGGACGAACACGTCCCGCGTTTGAAATGATGCTGGAAGAGGAGGGGCACCGTCAGTGACGGTAATCACAAGCTCAGTGCCAAACAACTTAGTCAAGTAGCTGCATGAGTGGTGCGATCCGGCTGCGCGGCATCGCTCCGGTCGCAAGTAAAATATGCGGCGAGCGACGCAATTCTAGGATCCACAATAGAACGCGCAAACTTGGTCTTGGCTACAAAGTATCGAGAGCGAAACTGTTATGTTACGAAACCCGAACAAACTACATATTCTCATCTTTAACGGCTGTTAGCGGAACGGGATAAAATACAGGCTCCAGAACTTATTTGTTACGAAATCAGGAATAAGTCATCACATAGGTATGTGACGGAGATCACTTAGTAACCGCGACTTATCGACATGGCGGAGACTTCACTGCGGCCAGTCGCTCTGAGTAGAAAGATCTGGATAAAGATAGGCAGGCTGTTACTAAGAGTAGTGCTATAGTTGCCGCATGATGCCGCGCCTTTCCCAAGCGTACCGACCGCGCTTCTTCTTGCTGAAAATAACGTTCGTTCTTTGTTTGATTGGGACGGCCTGGCTGCACTCGCAAACGATCTCGGGAACAATTCAGGACCCCTCCGGCGCTGTCATTGCCGGGGCGCGGATTGAGATCACCGGGGGGGACCTATCGCAGCCGGTCGTGCTTTCGTCGGATGGGCAGGGCAAGTTTGCGTCTCCCGACCTGAAACCCGGAACCTACTCCCTGCGGGTAATGCGAGATGGTTTCGAACCTCTGGTCAAGACCGCGGATTTGCAGGGACCGGTCCAACTGCAACTCGAGCTCGCCATTGCCGAACAGAAGGTGACCGTCTCGGTTCCTGGAAGGAGTGCTGCGTTTGCCAATTCAGATCCAGTTTACCGGCAACTCCGCGAGATCGGGCTGGGCCCAACCTTTCGCTTCGACAATTTCACCCTGACCGCGGATGCCGCAACCTTCCAGTTTCAGAAAGGCACGCTGACGTTCCTGAGTCTGGTGAATGGAGTCGTAACCGGCGCAATCTTCATCGGGGAAGGACACTTCAATCTTAAGCCAGTGACGCAGCTTGATGCCCACGAACTAAGCCGGCGTATCAGGGCAGACCAGGTCGATGAAGACTTCACCGAGGCAGTTTTCCGATTCACTCGGGAAGGTCGCATGAATTTCCTTCCGGGATTAGGGGATCGCACCGAACCCGCACCGGAGGCTGCTGCTGTTTTCAACCATTGGCGTGAGAAGATGCGGAAGCGCCGCGAGATTCCTCTAGGTTTCAGCCAGGCCTTATTAGAGGGCGAAACCATGGACAACGTGGATGCCGACCTTCTGGCTGCTGTCTACAATTCCTTGCATCCGGAGTTCTTTAACGCATACCTGCGCGGCAAGAAGCATAAGGACCTCCGTTTTTTTGTGAGAAACCGAGTGGGAGCCCTGCCCCAGCTCGATTCCCCGGAGGAGGTAGGTCTGATCAACTTCAATCCGGAGGGGATGGACGATGGCGTCTGGTATCTGGCGCACCTGAAATCTGAATACGCCAACCGCACCGCGCGCTCCAATGAAGATCGCCGCCTGTTTGCCACCAACCGCTACAAGATTGAGACCGTGATTGCCAAGAACGGGCACTTATTCAGCAGCGCCAATATCAGCTTCGAGCCTCTGGTCGCTGGGGAACGAGTGCTTAAGTTTGGCTTGCTGCCGAATCTGCGAGTCACGCGGGTTACCGACGAGCAGGGCCAGGATCTTTATTTCATTCAGGAGGGCCGCAAGGAGGACGGTTCGTTTTACGCGGTGCTTTCGCAAGCGCCTACGCTGGACAAGGAGCAGACAATTCACGTCGAGTACGCGGGCGATAAGGTCCTGAAAGAAGCGGGAGAAGGAAGTTACTACGTCGGAGCGCGCACCTCCTGGTATCCGAACCTGAATGGATTTGGCGAAAAGGCTCTCTACGATCTTACCTTCAAAGTCCCGTCGAAATACAAAGTCATCAGCGTCGGAACGCTGCAAGGCGAGTCGATTGAGCAGAATTTGGCGGTCAGCCACTGGATCACGCCGGTCCCAGTGGCGGTGGCGGGATTCAACTACGGCGAATATACCAGGCTCGACCTGCCGGATGACAAAACTGGCTTCAGGATTTCGGGCTACTACTTGAGTG
>Ga0116217_10000501_pt1 | contig 40372 bp, 29 predicted proteins | sample Sb_taG_6_FD_89697 | JGI IMG/M metagenome (GOLD analysis project Ga0116217, IMG submission 89697) | Peat soil microbial communities from Weissenstadt, Germany - Sb_50d_4_PS metaG | ecosystem: Environmental > Terrestrial > Soil > Wetlands > Peat | place: Germany: Weissenstadt | collected 2010-09-21 | reverse complement strand
CCGGCCACGCTGAATCCGAAAGAATTGATGAAGCTGCTTTTCATCGGACGCCGCCTCCAGAGCATGTCGAGCGAGGACAAATACAACCACGTTCAGCTCATGACCATGAGCGCCATCGATTTTCTCGACCAGTGGTTCGAGACGGATGTACTCAAGGCGACGATGTCCGCGTCCGGCATTATCGGAACTTTTCTCGGGGTGCGCTCGCCCGGCACCGCTTATGTTCTGCTGCATCACTATATGGGCGAAATTGACGGCGCCTTCCGTGCCTGGGGATTCGCACGCGGCGGCACCGGCGCCATCTCGAACGCGATCGCCGACGCGGCTCGCGAGGCCGGAGCCGAAATTCGCACCGAGGCCCCGATTGCGAAGATTCTCGTTAAGAATGACGACAAGAACGGCCGCGCTGTCGGCGTGGTTCTCGGTAATGGCGACGAGATTTACGCCGACGTGATTTCCTCCAGCGTCGATCCGCGACTCACCTTTACCAAGATGATCGAGCCCGGCAATCTGCCCGACGAGTTCATGCAAGGCGTGAATCGCTATAAGTTCCGCGGGTCTTCCGGCAAAGTAAACATGGCGCTCGACGGCTTGCCCGATTTCAAGTGTATGCCGGGAGTAGGCGCGCATTTGCGCGGCGCTATGTCGATCTCGCCCAGCGTCGAGTACATGGAGAAAGCTTACGACGAAGCAAAATACGGGCACTGGTCTTCGCACCCCTACATCGACATGGTGATTCCGACGCTCACCGATACGTCGCTCGCGCCGCCGGGCAAACATATTCTTTCGTGCTTCGTGCAATATGCGCCGTACAAGTTGGCACCGGGCCTCGACTGGGACACGGAAAAAGAAAAGTTCGGCGACAGCGTGGTCGACACCATCGCCCAATACGCGCCCAACATCAAGAACATCATCCTGCACCGCCAGGTCGTCACCCCGCTCGACCTGGAACGCGAATGGGGATTGACCGAAGGCAACATCTTCCAGGGCGAACTTTCGCTCGAACAGTTATTTTTCCTCCGTCCGGTTGCGGGATGGGCGCAATTCCGTTCGCCAATCAAGAACCTTTACATGTGCGGATCGGCCACGCATCCCGGCGGCGGCATCATGGGCGCGCCTGGACGTCTGGCAGCGCTCGAAATCCTGAAAGACGGGGCGGCATAGCATCCGAAGAAAGACCTATGGCCGAAACACGTGATGTGATCATCGTCGGCGGTGGACATAACGGTCTGGTCGCAGCCTTCTATCTCGCCAAAGCCGGATTCAAACCGCTGGTGCTCGAACGCCGCGCCCAGGTGGGCGGAGCAGCCATTACCGAAGAATTTCATCCCGGCTTCCGTTGCTCCACGCTCGCGCACAACACCGGCCCACTCCGTGCCGACATCGTGCGCGACATGCAATTGGAAAAGCACGGCCTCAAGCTGACGACTCCCGATGTGAGCACCGTCTCCCTGCTGCGCGATGGGCGCGCGCTCGTCCTTTACTCCGACACAAAAAAAGCAGCGCAGGAAATCGCAGAATGGTCGCAGAAAGACGCTGCCTCCTACGCGGACTTCGGCGCGGCCCTGGGAAAAATTGGCAAGGTCATCGGCGAAGCCCTCCTACTAACTCCGCCGAACATTGACAACCCCAACAGTGGCGATCTCTGGGGAATGCTGAGGACTGGCCGGTCAATTCGAAATCTCGGCAAGAAAGATTTGTATCGCGTGCTGCGCTGGGGACCGATGGCCGTGGCCGATCTGGTCGCTGAGTTCTTCGACACCGAACCGCTGCGCGCCACCATCGCCGCCCGCGGCATCTTCGGAACCTTTCTCGGCCCGTGGTCGGCGGGCAGCGCGCTCGTGTTGATGCTGCGTGCCGCGGCCGATCCAACTCCCGCTGGGAGCGTTCAGTTTCCTGCCGGTGGTGCCGGCGCCGTCACTCTGGCCATGGCTGCAGCGGCGAAGCAGGCGGGCACGGAAATTCGCACCAGCGCTGACATCGCCGAGATTCGCGTCAAAGACGGCGTCGCCACTGGAGTCGTGCTGACCTCCGGTGAAGAGATTTCCGCCCGCGCCGTGGTTTCGAATGCCGACCCCAAGCGTACGCTCATGCGTCTGGTCGATCCCGCACACCTCAGCCCGGACTTCGTTCAGAAAATCAAGAACTACCGCTCCATGGGGACGGTCGCGAAAATCAATCTCGCGCTCTCCGCGCTCCCGGAATTTACCGCGCTCAAAGCCGGTTCACGGAATAAGAGCAACGGCGACTTGCTTCGCGGCCGCATCCAAATCAGTCCTGAAATCGACTACCTCGAGCGGGCGTTCGACGAATCGAAGTACGGCAACTTTTCACGTCTGCCGTACATTGAAATCACGTTCCCGTCTCTTTCGGATCCGTCGCTAGCACCCGCCGGCAAACACGTGATGTCCATCTACATGCAGTACGCACCGTACAAGCTGAAAAATAGTGACTGGGAGAGCCAGCGCATCGCACTCGGCGAAACCGTGGTGAAGACGATTGCGCAGTACGCGCCGAATCTGCCGCAGACCATCCTGCGCCACCAGATCATCACGCCCAAGGATCTCGAAGAAACCTACGGCCTCACCGGAGGCCACATCTTCCACGGTGAGCTGGCGCTCGATCAGTTCTTCACCATGCGTCCGCTGCTCGACTGGGCGCGTTACAAGACGCCAATCGAACACCTCTATTTATGCGGCAGTGGAACGCATCCCGGGACTGGGCTAACAGGCGGCTCCGGTGCCAACGCCGCCCGCGAGATTGCGAAGGCGCTGAAGAAGTAGCATGGGTGTCCCTGTGTACCTCTGTGTCCTCTGTAGTAAAGAAGTTCTTGAACCCAGGGGACACAGAGGTACACAGAGGGCAAAGACCGAGTCTTTTTATGCAAGCATCCGCTATCCTTCTCGTCTCCTGCCCCGACCGCAAGGGGGTGGTGGCTTCGATCGCTGAATTCATCTTTCGCCACAACGGCAACATCCTGTTCGCTGATGAGCATGGAGATGAGGAATCGAACCTTTTCCTGACACGGGCTGAGTTCGATCCCGCGGATTTTGATTTTGACCTTGCTGAGTTTCCCGAGCGCTTCGCTCCCGTCGCCCGCGACTTCCAGATGGACTGGCGGATCGCCCATTCTACCGACCGCCCCCGCGTCGCCATCTTCGTTTCGAAGTATGACCATTGCTTGCAGGACCTGCTCTACCGCCATCAGAGCGGAGAACTTCGCTGCGAGATTCCGCTGATCATTTCCAACCATCCCGACAACCAGCGTATCGCCGACTTCTACCGCGTCCCCTACTTCGTCGTGCCGGTCAGAAAAGAAAACAAGCAGGAAGCGGAACAGCAGCAAATCGCTCTCGTCCGCGAACACACATGCAGTCTCGTCGTCCTCGCGCGCTACATGCAGGTGCTCTCGAACGAGTTCATCGCCACGCTGGGCTCACAGAACGTCATCAACATTCACCACTCGTTCCTGCCGGCTTTCGTCGGTTCCAAGCCCTACCACCAGGCGTTTCAGCGAGGCGTCAAGCTGATCGTCGCCACCGCTCACTACGTTACTAAAGTTCTCGACGATGGCCCCATCATCGAGCAGGACACCGTCCGCATTTACCACCGCGACACCATCGACGATCTGATCCAGAAAGGACGCGACATCGAAAAAGTCGTCCTGTCGCGCGCCGTCCGCTGGCACGTTGAGAACCGCATACTGCTGTATGGAAATAAGGCCGTGGTATTTCAATAGAACGGCCAATAGTAAAGCTCACGAAGCCCCGCCCGCCTGATCCAGCCGCTCCCGAGAGCTTCATTTCGGTACCACAGTACTGACAACCGAGCACAGGGTAACAGTGCAGTCACTTCCGTAACCCGGTAACCGATTGCGCTGCCGTGCCCTTTCGGTTTAACTAAAGGACGGTACCCATTTGAAAACACTACCCCGCGATCTCGAAGGAGCAGACTTTGGTTGAGGACCCCAAATGGGAACTCGCGTTGCTGGCCACCGTGCAGAGCTTCTATCAGCGACTGCTGAGTGACCAGCTCGGCGGAAAACTGCCCGCGCCAAGCGAACTCGCCCCTGACGTCATCAGTCATGCCGACGACGTGCGCTCCACCCTCGATCAAATGCAGCTCTGGATCCAGCTTCTCGACATGGCCATCACTCCCGCCATGCTGCGGCTGGGAGTGCAGTCCGATCTCGATCCCGAGGTCGCCGAGGCGCTGCTGCGCTACTTTGCGCGCCACCGCGACGATTCCGGTGCCAATCGTGACAAAACCGATCTGGTCGCGACCTTTCTGTTTCGTCATCCCCGCGTGCCTGGACAGTGGGAGCAACGCGGCTACGGACTCGATGGATCGATTCCTCTGTCTCCGTTTGAAATTGCGCTGCTTGAAATTCTGTCGGAGTCGGATGTGCCCACACTCCCGGAAAGTCACGTGCAACTGCTGCGCGAATTCGGTCCCTTGCTCGACCAGGCAAATCGCTTCCAGGACTTCAGCACGCTCATGGACTCCGGCATTATTCCGCGGGTACGGGAATTGAAAGCCTCGCTCGGCGAATCGATTTATCACCCCGGAGTGCTGGCCACGCTCGCGCCTTACAACGCCGCGTTCGGCGATCGTTTCCATTCGCTGTTCGACGCCGCCACAAAAGAAATTAAGGATTTCGCCAACCGCCTGGAAGAACTCGGCGGCAGCATCCTGAGCACGGTCGACGGCGTCGAAGTCACGGTCGAGGACGTCGCCGCGCTCAACCAGGAAGCTTTACTGAAGATCGATTACAGCTCAGCCCTGGACAAATTCCGCCGCGTCTCACGGCTGAAAAAAGAGTTGGAGCGCAGGCCGCCGATCCGGCGCGCCACCAACCAAACTCCCGCCGCTCACGTGGCCCCTGGCGGTGCAGCGGCGGCTCCTGCTCCCGCGCTCGTTCCCAGGTATTCGCCCGCCGCCATCACGCCGCAGGCGCTCGCCGCCGAAGAAGCCAAGTTGCGCAGAGTGGAAGAGTCGATTCGTGTCTTCGTGCGCGTCGCCGATCCAAAATTCCGCCAGATCGTGCCCATGCGCTATTTCAACCTGATGCTCAGTAACGCCGAGATTGAGGCCTACACTGCCGATTATCTCGAACAAGCGGGCCCGCGGGCGGATGCTGCCCGCATGCTGCTCCGCCTCGTCGCCGTGACCGCGCGCATCACCACTGAAGTGGAAGAACTGAAGCGCTCGCAGAATTCCCGTTCCGTCTGGAAGCTGCACGCCGATTCCCTGGTAGTCCTCGTCGACCTCGCCAAACACCTCGCCGAAGCCGTAGACCGGCTCGCCTTGACCGTCGGCCAGCAGGCGGAAACACAGGCCAACAGTGAGCCTCTCCGCAACTCGCTCGAAAAACTGCGCGAGCGCACTACCGAAGCTGCCAAGCTCATCGCCGCCGCGTGATCACAAAATAAAAAGGGACAGGCTGTTCACCCATCCCTCATTCTTCAAAGCTCAAACCGCCGCTAGCGCCTAGTGAATATCAAACTGTTCCTGGTGCAGCGCCGGATCCGACTTTACGATAATGGTCTTCTTGGTGAGCTCTTCCATCTCATTCAGCAGACGCGCGTTGTCCGCCTTCAGCGCTTTCGCAACCTCCGGGTTCACTCGCAACATCACGTCGCTGTGTTCCAGATGCTTCGAGATCTTGCGCATCTCGACATACACCTCGTTGCAGATGGTGTTCACCGCTTTCACGAAGCCCGTGGCCTGGCAATACGGGCACGGCGATCCGATCGTCCGTTCCAGTGATTGCTTCACCCGTTTACGGGTGATCGCCACCAGACCGAAATCATTGAACTGCAGCACCTTTGACGGCGCCCGGTCGAGGCGCAACGCCTCTTCCAACGCCTGCATCACTTTCTGCCGGTTGCGGCGCTCGTCCATGTCGATGAAGTCGATGATGATAATGCCGCCCAGATCGCGCAGCCGCACCTGGCGCACAATTTCCTTAATCGCATCGACATTCGTCTTCACGATCGTGTCTTCCAGGCGGGCGGTTTTGCCGACGTACTTGCCCGTGTTCACGTCGATGGCGACCAGCGCTTCCGTCTGATTGATGACGATGTAGCCACCACTCTTCAGCCAGACTTTCGACTTCAGCGCCTTGTTAATTTCCTCGTTCAGCCCAAACTGATCGTAGAGCGGCGTCTCCTTGGTGTAGAGCTTAACGCGCTTGACCAGAGCCGGCTGAAAGCGATTGGCGAAGCGCACAATGCGCTCGTACTCCTGCTCCGTGTCGACCCAGATGACAGAAAAGTCCGAGCTCACCTGATCGCGCAGCACCCGCTCCACCACGTTCAAATCGTGATAAATCAGCGCCGGAGCCTTGCTGCTCTCAGAGCGCGTCTTGATCTCGTTCCACAGATTTTTCAGAAAGCGAATATCGGCTCGCAGCTCCTCGTCGGTCGCGCCTGCCGCCGCGGTGCGCACGATGAAACCGCCGCCACCGTTTTCGCGCTCGCTCTGGATGATCCGCTTCAGCCGCTGGCGCTCTTCTTCTGAGGCGATCTTGCGCGACACGCCCGTGTGGTTCACGGTCGGCATGAAGACCAGGAAGCGACCCGGCAGCGCAATGTGGCTGGTAATGCGCGCGCCCTTTTTTGCGATCGGCTCCTTCGCAATCTGGATCAGAACTTCCTGCCCCTCCTTGAGCAGTTCGCTGATCTGCGGCACCACCGTGTTCTCGCGACTGCGGAAGCGCCGTCCACCGCGCCGTCCACGCCCTCGATCGGAACCGCGATCCGGCCCCCGACGCTGCGTCCGCTGCAATAATCTCGCCTCAGGCACCGGACCACGAACTTCAGCACTCGCATCCACGGTGCCGTCGCCAATCGCTTCGGCCTCCAGCAGCGCCTCAGCTTCCGCTTGTGCTTCTTCGAGTTCCAGTTCTTCCGCTTCTCGCTCTTCGGCTTCCAGTACGGCTTCGGGAACCGCCTCGTCGTTCGCTGCCGGCTCGCCACTGGCTGCCAACCCCGGAGCAACCTTTTCAACTCCGGAGGCAGACAACTCGCCACCGGCCGCCCGCGTCTCTTCTTCCAGTTCTTCGAAACCCGCGTCGTCTCCCGGTTCTTCTCCGTAGGCCTTGAGGTCGGCTTCTTCTTCCTCGATCTCCTGTTCCTCCACGGCGCCTTGAGCAACATCGTGCTTGACATCATGTGTAACCTGCGGAGCTGCCGCGAAATCCGCTTCGTGCGCAGCATCCCGGACCGTAGTCTCCGGCGCTGAAGTCTCCGCCTGCGTTCGCACCTCGCTCCCAGCTTCCGCTATTTCCGGCGCGGCGCTGGCCACCGTCCCGCGCACTTCCTCTTCTTCATAAACTTCCTCTTCCGTCACATGCTCATGCTGCTCGTGAAGCGGCTCGGCAACTTTCGCCGCGAAGATCGGCTCGTCCTCGGGGAAGTTTGCAATGATCGATGCCGGTGCCGGCCGTTCCGCGGCCGCACCTTCCTCCGAACTCTCCACCGACAAAGCCGGACTCTGATTCAGACTCTGACCCTGTCGTTGATACTTCGAGATCGATTCGCCGGGAAGCACGATGGGTTGGTATCCCGGGGGCGGTCCGTAATCGTAGTCGCGGCCGGTGCGAGCAGTCGGCGCCGGCCGCTGGAATCGCGAATCCGATCCGCTGCGTCCCGGACGGTCGCCACGATTAAAGCGTTCGCTCCGTTGTTCGTTGCGAGGTTCGTTGCGAGGTTCGCTGCTCGTCTCACTGCGTTCTTCGCTGCGAATCTCGCCGCGGTCCGTATTCTGCCCGCGCCCGCCCCGGTCGCCGGGTTCTCCACGACGCCCGCGACGACGACGGCGTCCGCGAAAGTCGCGGGCTACGCCCGTTCCAGCGGCGTTACTGGGAGCTTCCGAAGCCGCCGCCTCCGGTTCTTCCCCCTCGTCCGCCAGGTTGCCGGCTTCGGCAAGCTGCCCATCACTGTTAGTCACCGGGCCGCCTTCAGTCGCTTCCAAACCGTTGCGTGGACGTGTCTCCGCCGGACGATTCGCCGGGATGGCTTCATCCAGGTCCTCGTCCTGCTGTTCCAGATCCATGAAATCGGAGACGTAGAGAAACGCGTCGCGCTCCAACCCGATATCCACAAAAGCCGACTGCATGCCTGGCAGCACGCGCGTCACTCGGCCCTTATAAATCGAGCCTGCTAAGGTGTATTCGTTTTCTCGTTCGAGGTAAATTTCTGCTAGTTGATCGTCTTCCGTGATCCCCACTTTGGTTTCGTGGGGGGTGGTCGATACATACAATTCCTTGTTCATTTCTACTCCGGTCTTTCTTCACCGGACCAGAAGCGCAAGGCGGACCAAGAGATCGATAGCGTTCAGCGTCGCTCCGGGTAGGAGCGGGCGCGGTCACCAGGAGGAAGTACTTCTTCCCGGGACCCGCACTGCAGTGAATTGTTCTTACTCGTCTGCACTGATCGCGTTAAGCCTTCCGTCAGGTCTGTGACCACTCTCTCGCATTCCGCTGAGGGGGCCGTTCCCCGCCTGACTGGCTTCAATCCTGTCCGGCTTTGACTTCTGCCGGCATTCTGCCCTCCTTTTTCGCGAGGGCCTTCGTAATCTTGTTTCCGTACTGAATCTTGTTTCGTCGCGCCGTTCTCGCTGTCGATCACACCAGTTGATAAGACCAGTTGAGAAGGGCGCCCCAACTTCCTCCGACCGTCTCAGTTCACGAAGCGGCGCATCCTGACGTTCATTACCATCCCCAGCGCCAAAAACATGAAAAGAACGTAAGACCCACCGTAACTCATAAGCGGTAGAGGAATTCCCGTGACTGGCATAAAGCCAACCACCATGCCGACGTTGACCAGGATGTGAAAACTAAGCACAGCCACCACACCCATCACCAGAAATGCTCCGGCGCGGTCGGGCGCCGTTTGTGCATTCTGAGTCAACCGCATCAGCACTATAAAGTATAACAGCAGAACCGCCAGAGCTCCTACAAACCCGTGTTCCTCGGCGAACGCGGCAAAAATGAAGTCGGTCTGCGGCACCGGCAAGAACGCCAGATGCGTCTGCGATCCCTGGCTGCTGCCAAAGATCCCGCCCGACCCCACTGCAATCAGCGACTGATTTACTTGATATCCGGAGCCCTGCCGATCCGCATCTGGATTCATGAAACTCGTCAACCGCTCCTTCTGATACGACTTCAGCACCTTCATCCAGGCCACCGGGACCAGCAACCCCATGATCATGAGCACGATCAACGCCTGCTTCCAGCGCAGTCCACCCAGAAACAGACCCATAACCGCCACGGGTAGATAGGTCAGTGCCGTCCCCAGGTCCGGTTGTGCCAGCACCATCAGCATGGGAAAACCGACGATGGCTCCTGCCTTCAGGAAGTCCGCCCACGACAGTTCCCGCTCATGCAAATCCGCAAAGTACTTCGCCACCGCCAGAATCAGGATCAGCTTCACCCACTCCGACGGTTGAAAGTGCGCGCCCCACGGCATCTTGATCCAGCGCCGCGCACCCAGATACTTCTGGCCGAACAGAATCACCGCGATCAACGACGCCAGCGCCGCGACGTACATCCAGTGGATTTGCTCGAGCAGCGCTTGATAGTTGAGCAGGCTGACCAGGAACATGGCGCCCACGCCCGCCAGGATCCAGTAGATTTGCCGGATGTGGGATCCGGCAAATTTCGTATGCTCGGTCGCACTGTGAATCTGCACCACGCCCAGCGCACAGATCACCAGCACAAAGCCCATCAGGACCCAGTCGAAATCTCGGTAGGAAACGTAACGCGACATCGATTCAGTGATCTAGATTCAACGACTAGATTAAACGATTTAGATTCAACGACCCACCCCAGAACGCATTGGAGAGAATTCAGAGCAGGAACTCACTTGCATGAAAATCACTGGCAGGGATTCGTTGGGCACGATGGACTCACCGGGGGTTCCGTACGCGTCCACACCCAGATCGCAACTCCGCCCGCGACGCCCAATCCGCCGTAGACCACGTACGGCGAACTCATGATTCCTCCACCCGCTGCCGTCGCTGCCCCACTTCCCCTTCGGTGCTTTTTCTTCTTTTTCTCGGTGTCGGCGGTGTCGTCTTTCGTGGTCTGCTGCCCCTGCGTAACGGTGGTCGTCGTTCCCTTGTCGTCCTGGACCGTTACGTCGCCTTTGTTAGCCGCGATCTGCACGCGTCCATCCACGTCGGTTACCTGAAACTCGGTCCAGGAATCGCCCACTGGCTTCACCGTCACATCGCCGGCGCGCGCCGCCAATCCGCGAGAAGTCGTCACTCGCACCGCGCCATGCTCAAGCTCAACCGCCGAACCTTCAAATTTCACCAGCGAGTCCGCCAGCACCATGACGCTTGATCCGTTCGATTGAATGCTGGCCGTCGAATCCGGCCGCGTCTGCAACATGTCCCCCGAAAACACGGCTGCCGATTTCGGCACCTCGCTCCCGTTCAACCACGCCGCGCCATTCGTGTACAACATGGCCGACGCGGTCTCTCCCGCCAGCATCATCTGCGCCGGAAACACGACCGCCAATAGACAGCACACAGCAGAGCGTAGCGCTGACTGTGACATGAGTTTGGATCGCTCCCACATTTCTTTATTTCCCGTTATCGTAAGCCGTAAAGGGTTACAGGTCAATGCGTTTGTTCGTTTCCATGCACTCCTGAGTCACTCCCGCCGCCGACGCTGCCTGCAGGACCTTCCACCTCGGATCGCTCCAAGCAGGCTCCTGAACCGGGCCCACCGCCGGCTTGCCCCTGAGCGTCTCACCATTCGCCCCTTCGATTTGCACGTTCATCCAGCGGTTTGTCGCATGATGCCCGGAAATCTTCATCTTCAGGTAATTGTCCGTCAGCGCTTCGGTGAATTCCGCTCCGCCCGATTGCAACGTGATCGTCTCGACCACCGTCCCCACCAGCGACTTCACAAACGCCGCTTTCTTCTTGGATGCAATCTCCCGCAACACGCGATTTCTTTCCCGCGCCACTGCGACCGGAACCTGCCCCGCTTGCTCCGCCGCCGGAGTTCCTGGGCGCGCCGAATAGGTGAAGACATGCAGATAAGTAAACGGCAACTCTTCGATCATGAGCCGTGTCTCCTCAAACTCCGCGTCCGTCTCGCCCGGAAATCCCACCATCACATCGGCGCCGATGGCCGCCGCCGGCATGGCTGCGCGAATCTTCCGAATCTTCTCGCGGTAATGCCACGGACGATACTTGCGATGCATGCGCCGCAACACGGCATCACTGCCCGACTGCATGGGCACATGCGCATGTTTGGCGATGCGCCCAGATGCCGCCACCAACTCGATCAGTTCATCGCTCCAATCCATGGGCTCGACCGAACTGATGCGCAATTTCTCGAGAGACGTCTGTTGAAGGATGGCGCGAATCAAAGAGGCGAGTCGTTGGTCGTTAGTCGCTGGTCGTTCGCGGTTCGACTTTGGTTGCTGGCCGGAAGTCAAGGCTGTAAAAGTCTTTTGTTCGCCATCGACTGACGACCATCGACCATCGACTTCCAGATCCCGCCCCCACCGCCCCAAATTAATTCCCGAAATCACAACTTCCCGATAGCCCGCCTCAACCAGCGTCCGCACCTCGGCGATGACGCGCTCCCCAGGTAGCGAACGGCTCTGCCCGCGAACATACGGGATCACACAGAACGAGCAGCGGTTGTCGCATCCGTCCTGCACCTTCAGGTTCGGACGCGTTCGCTCATTAGCCGCTTCAAATACCGGGGCCGCCAGCAGTTCAGTATGCGCAAAAATATCCCCCACAATCACGCGGGTGGTCCGGCGCTCGAGAATCAGGTCTTCAACAGCCAGCGGAAAAACTCCGTCTTGTTCTTGTTCTTGGGTGGCACAACCTTGTTCTTGCTTTTGGGTGGCGCAGCGCTTCAGCGCTGCGATAACTGGCTCCTTTCCGGTGCCGGCTTTAGCCGCTGAGGGTGACTGCGGCCCGGAAGAAAGCTGTGCCAGTGAAACAAACCCCACCGCGGGAGACGTCGCAATCTCCGCCGCCTGGTGCTTGTGCGAATTACCGACGACCCACGTCACACCCGGCAGCGCTGCCAGTTCCTCCGGCGCCCGTTGCGCGTAGCATCCGGTCACCATAATGCGGCAACCCGGATTCACCCGCTGCAGCCGCCGTATCGATGCGCGCGCATCTTTATCCGCACCCTCGGTCACGGTGCAAGTATTCAGCACAACAATTTCGGCGTCGCCAGCTGCCGCGGCGCGATCCAGTCCACGTTCCAGAAATTGCCGCTCCAGCGCCGCCCCGTCCGCTTGCGTAGCGCGGCAGCCAAAATTCTCTATGTAGAAGCGAGCCACGCTCCTATACTAAACGAGTCGATGCTGCGACTGAAGCTCTCGGTGGCCTCAATCGCAGCGTCTCTATGAAGATCGCTCTCAGCTGATGCCGCCGAGCACTGCATCTCCAGTTCCCCGGTACGAGGTGCACCATGAAACGTCGCATTCTTCTTGTCGACGACGATCTCGCCGTTCTCCTGACCCTCAAAGCGGTTCTTGAACTTCACGGATTCGAAGTTGAAACCGCCGGCAGTTCCGCCGAGGCCTTTGCCCGCCTGGAACGCGGCGTTTACCAGATGGTCATCAGCGACTTGCGTATGGAGACCGAAGAGGCCGGCCTGGAAGTCATCCGCCGCGCGCGCCGCCAGGCTTACGATCCAGCGACCGCTCTGCTCACCGCCTATCCACCATCCGGAGGGCATTGGAAGGGAAAACAAGGTCGCGGAGAAGATTGGAGCGGAGAAGACTCCGATTCGCTGCTCATCAAGCCGCTCGGCACCGACGATCTTCTGCGCCAGGTGGAAGCCCTGCTCATCCGCCACGCTGATAGGCAACTCGACCGGCGCAACTCCGTCTCGAATGCGCAAGAAACCACGCGCCGCGCAGGATGAAATCCCGTTAGCCAAATCTCTATCAGCGTTCAGAGAATGATCAGGCGCTCGCGACCTGCCGCCCGTGCTGAAAGCATTCGCGGCACAGCACCGGCCGTCCCTGCGTCGGCCGGAACGGCACCGTGGTCTCTTTCCCACACTGTGAGCAGTTCGTCCGGGTCTCGGTCTTCGCGTAGGAGTGCCCGCGCGATGGCCCGTGTCCCTGCGACTGGCCATGTGACGAAGCCCCAAGCACCGCCACCCTCTTCCCCTTGCAGTTCTTGCAGCGTTTGGGTTCGTTCTTGAACTGCTTGTCGTGGAAGAACAGCTGTTCACCCGCCGTGAACACGAAATCCGTGCCACAATCGATACACTTTAAAATCTTGTCCTGGTATTCCATTGAAGAGGCGCTCCCAGCGCGTCCCTGCTCTGCACGGGAGACCCGAATAGGGAAGGATCCGGTTCACATCGTGGGCAGGGGATTTACATCCCCCTCATGCTGACCCCTGGATTCGGCCCGCCATACGGTGTGCACCGCATGGTTACTGATTAAAGCGTACAGACTCAAACCGCCCGTAGAGACGCGGCTTGCCGCGTCTCGCTACAACTTTCGAGTGTGAGGAACGGGCCGTCCCCAGCCGCGAACCGCCCGTCTTTCCTCAGTCCTGTTCCTTGCGTGCTTTCTTACGGCTGCGCTTGCGAGCCAGCGCTTCTTTTACGCGCTTCCTCTCGCCGGGCTTCAGGTAAAACGAGTGACGCTTCACTTCCTTGATAATGTCCTCGGTTTGTACCTTCCGCTTGAATCGCCGCAGTGCGTTTTCGAGGGATTCACCTTCTTGAAGTCGAACTTCCGCCAACAGACAACACCCCCCCACCCGTCCAAACAGGACCCGTTAGTTATGGCAAGGATTGCCCTCCCAAGTCAAGGGGAATGAGCAGAAATTTTCATTCCACCTCAGAAATCCAGCCGCATCGAAAGCTGCATCTGTCGCGGAGCAAACGAGTTCGTTGGCTTCATTAGACTCGTAGGTTGCTGATAATAAGCCGGATAGTAAGTTCCTCCCACGGATTGTGTGTACTTTATGAACTGTCCCGCCGAATTATAGTAGCCCTCGTCGTTCACCTGGAACCGCTGATTGTCTCGATTGAACAGATTGAACGAATCCGCGGTCAACTCCAGATGATACCGTCCTCCCAGATTGATCTTCCTTCCCACCTTTAGATCCATGCTGGCATAGTCCGGACCGACAAATGCATTGCGTCCATACCCCGATAAACGGTCATTGCTCGTGTTCCCATCTTGATTCGGATCGCCTGACACCATCGCGTTCGCCGGGCGTCCACTGCCGAACGTCATGATCCCGGAGATTTTCCAGTGATCGAAGATCGTCGCCAGAAATTTCTGCCCTGCCGCAAATGGATTCGGCTCCTCGATCGCTGAAATGGTGAGCCGTTGCCGTTGATCCGTCACACTCGATGCCCGCTCACTCTTCGTCGAGTACGAATTCTGCACCGTTGACGGCGCTCCCGCCACCAGCGCGTCCTGCCCGTTGTCGATGGCGTGCGCCCACGTATATGCCAGTCGGAAATACGTCCCCCCCCCGACATCCGCTTGTGCAGCGCCACGGTCATGCCGTTATAAACGCTCGAAGCCGCACTCTCAAACTGATCGATGGCCCCCAGTTGCGATATCGGGCGATCCAAGGGGTTGATGCACGGCGGATACGGACAACCGATGCTGTAACTCGTCTGCAACGTCGCAAACGACTCCACGTTATAAAACTGATTTGGAACGATATTGCCGGTCGAGTTCAAGATCGGATAACTGTAGTAAGCCGGCGCCGGCAGATTCACATCTCGCGCCCGAATCATGTCCACTCCATGCACCAAAAGGTAAGACAGTGTTCCGGTGAGCCCGCCCGGCAGTTCCCGCTCCAAGCTGAGACTTGCCTGCTGCACGCGGGGCGTCTTGAAGTCCGGCGCAAATGCGGAAATTTCGCTGGTCGCATACTGCTGCCACTGGGCGGGCAGCGTACACGAGACCGGCCCCCGAGGACAGTTGACCGCCGCGTTCGGATACGTTGGGAACACCTGATGCTGGTAGTAATCCGTTTTTGTCCAGGGAAAGGAAACTATCGCTCAACCCGTTGTTGTTGGCGACCGCCGACTGGTAAATCTGCGGAATGCGAGTATAGAAAATTCCAAACCCCGCCCGCACCATCACCGGACGATCATTGCCGAGCGCATACCCAATCCCCACCCGCGGCGCAAAATTCGTCCCGTTCAAAGGCATTCTTCCCCCCGGCGCCCACAGCGGATTGCTCACCATTCCTTGCTTCGAAAACGTCTGCAGGTCGTAGCGCGCTCCCAGGCTCAACGTGAAGTGCGGCGTCAACCGCACCGTGTCCTGCAAGAACGCCGCACAGTCGTTGCTGTCCGGATGCGACACCGGATTCCCAAAATTCTGCAAGTAATATCGCGGCACGTTGGCAGGCGATCCCGTCCAGCTACCCGCATCCCAATCCCAGCTGGGCATCGTGGTGTGCGCATACGCGCGCAGCGGCGTTAAATGCAGTCCTCCGCGCATCGGCACAAACGTAAGCGGATTCACGGAAATATCGTCGAATGAATATTCTCCGCCGTAGAGCGACGGAAAGTAGTTGTAATCCCAGGTCATCATCCCGTCGCCCCCGAACTTCCATTCGTTTCGCCCGTGACTCAGACTGATAGTCTCCGCCACATGCAGCCGGTGCTCTCGCGTCTGCCGCGGCAATATCGACGATTGCCCAAGATCCTGCATCCAGCTGTAGATGCTGGTTTGCACCCCGGTCGTGTTGGCAAACGACTGTTCCAGATCGCGCGAAAATTGCACCCGCAGATGGCTGGTCAGCCGCGGCGTAATGCCGCTCACCAAACTCAGCGACCCGCTCTCCGTCTTCACTTCCTCCTCACCATTCGCACTGATCGAATAATTCGTAATCGGACTCCCCGGATCGGTGAAGACGTTGTTCGTCCCGTAATACCGGGATGTGCTCAGCCGCGCCGTAAGATACTGATGCGCCGTCAGCACCCGATCCAGCTTCACGAATCCCGTATTACGCAGCGACTGCGCCGGAAACGTCCCGCCCATCGTCGAAAGCTGCGCCGCCGCCGGCAACGCGCTGGGCGCAAAACAAGGCGGACCACCCTCACTTGGAGGAGGACAACCGGGCACGATGGCCTGATCGCAGGCCGACCCACCAATATGCGGATCGCAGATCTCATAGTCCAGTGGCAAGACCGCACCCAACTGCGGCACCACCACCGACAAGCCGTCGTCGAACTGCACTACCGTCGGAATGTAAAAGACGTGCTGGTCGTATCCGGCAAAGAAAAACGTCTTGCTGCGCTGGATCGGACCCCCGATCGTCCCACCAAACTGGTGCTGGACATCATTCGGATTGAAGCCCACAAATGCCGGCGCCGCTCCCCCCAGCGCACTATCGCGCAAGAAATAGAACGTGCTCCCGTGCCACTGATTCGTACCCGACTTGGTCACCACATTTACCACCGCGCCTCCAGCCCGCCCCGACTCCGACCCATAACCGCTCGACGACACGCGGAACTCCTGCACCACCTCGCTCGAAAACTGGTAAGGCGCGCGATACCGTCCCGCCGCCTGCGCATAGAACCCGTTATTGTCGTCGCCTCCATCCACCAGGAAGCTCGTGTTGTATCCTCGAATCCCGCCATAAGAAAGATCCCCGTTGGATTCCGACGTCAACCCTCGCGGATCCTGCGTCACCCCCGGCATCAGCAACAACAGATCGGTGAACCTCCTTCCGTTCAGCGGCAGATCCTTGATCGCCCGCTCATCCACTAGCGCCGATAATTCACTCGGATCCATCTCCATCATCCGCGGCGCATCCGACACCGTGATCGTTTCCTTCGGCCCCGCCACCTTCAGCTTGAAAGTCAACAACGCCGCTGCTCCTATCTCCACCCGAATCACCGGCGAAATCTCTGGCGACATCCCTTCCGCTTCCGCCCGCGCCGAATACTGCCCCGGAGGCAATAGATCCACCGCAAATCGTCCCGCCGAATCCGTCCCCGAGTGGTAGCGGATCCCGGTTTCTACCCGGATGGCCACGATGTCCGCGTTCGTAATCACCGCCCCCTGGGCATCCAACACCACGCCCCGCAACGCCCCCGTGGACGCATCCTGTCCCCAAGCCGCGGAAGCAATAAAAATAAAGATGAGATGATGGAGAAATACCGGAAAGACCACGGTACGTAAAACAATGCGAATCGTAGCCAGAAATGGCTTACTGCGGCGGCCCATACTCATCCCCTCGCGTCCGAGACTTCGGAACCGGAGGGGATTCCAGAAACCCTGCCAATCTATATACCACCGTGTATCTCGACAGAATGTGACGCAGGCACTTGCAATATGTTCGGTTTTCTTCGGTCCTTAATATCCGCTCAGAACTTCCCAGCCCCAGCCACCTTGCACTCTTCCTTCTTACTTATTACTCGTCGCCTGAGCCAATGCTCTCTGCGAAATCAGAGTTCCACGACGGGCTAGTAACACCCATAGTAACCATCAGTTGCAAGCTCGCCAGGGCCGCCAGTGGCATAGCTTTTCCCCTCGCTTCCCTCCCCATGTGCAACTCTTTTCACATGGAGACCGTCCTCACCACTGCAAACGATTGATACTTATGTGCAACCAATCTGGTCATGAGGTTGCATTTTAGGAATGCATCGGGCGATCCCCTCACCGAAAAGTGAACCGAACAGAGGAAAACAGACAGTGACTTCAGTAACCAGAGGAGCTCGCACAATGAAAAACCGCAAGAGGAATCAGAAAGGCTTTTCGCTAATCGAGTTGCTGATCGTGGTCGCGATCATCCTGATCATCGCCGCCATCGCGATCCCCAACCTGTTGCAGGCACGTGTCGCCGCCAACGAAGCCTCCGCCGTCGCCTCCCTGCGAACCATCAACACCGCGCAGATCAGCTACTACAGCAACTATTCTGACGCCGGCTTCTCGTCCACGCTGGCCGCCCTCGGCGGCACCAATTGCGCTCCGCCCGACTCGACCGGCGCCTGCCTGATCGACACACTGCTCGCCGGCGGCACCAAGAGTGGATACAGCTTCACCGTCACCGGCGTCGGTTCCGCACCCATCAGCGGATACTTGGTTGTCGGAATGCCCGTGCCCGGCAGCGGCAACCGCAGCTTCTGCAGCGTTGAAGACACCACCATCCGCGTCGATCCGACCGGCTCCGCCATCCCTGACCAACCCACCTGCGTCGCCCTGCAGCCCCTCCAGTAAAAGCCCCTGGTCGAGCTCCGATATTGGATGTGGTGGCAACACTCCCACCGCCACCACATCCACCCTCCACCCGCTCCTGATCTCACCCACTCCCGGTCACGTCTTTAATGTGCAGGAGCGGTCGCCGGCGCCGTCGCTGGAGCTGCCGGCTTGGCGCCAAAGTCAACCTTCGGCGCCACCCGCGAAGCTTCCGTCTCCTGGAAGTATGCCGGGTTCTGTTTGAAGCCTGCGTAGCCCGCATACAAGCTGTTCGGAAACTGCAGCACGTAAGTGTTGTAGTCCTGCAGCGTGTCGTTATAGCGTTTGCGCTCGACCGCGATCCGGTTCTCGCTCCCCGCCAGCTCATCCTGCAAACGCAGGAAATTTTCATTCGACTTCAGCTGCGGATAATTCTCCACCACCAGCAGCAGCCGGCCAATCGCCCCATCCAACTGTCCGTTCGCGGCAATCTTATCGGTGGGAGTCTGCGCCGAAAGCAGCGCCGAACGCGCCTTGGCAATGTCTCCGAACACAGTCACTTCCTGCTGCGCATATCCTTTCACCGTCTCCACCAGGTTCGGAATCAGCTCGGCACGCCGCTGCAGTACGATGTCCACCTGCGACCACGCCGCCTTCACCGCCTGATCCTTGGCCACCAGGTTATTTTTCACTCCCACGTACTGCCCAAAGACCGCCAGCACGATCACCACCAGCACCACCAGTACAATCAACCCCTTGCCCATATCGCTCTCCTGAATACAAAATTTGTATTGCCGGTGGAGCGCCGGGCGTCCCCGCCCGGCCACCACAAAACTCTATGCCGACGGGTCCAGCATCATATCCACAGCCGCCGTCACCTGTTCCACCAACTTCAAATAGCGCGCAAACACGTCATCGACCTTGGCCGCTTTCCGATCTTTCTTCCGCTCCCGAATATCCAGCAACTCCCCAAACACGCCAGTATCAATCCCCAGTTTGCCCGCCAGCGCCACCGCCGTTTCGCGCTTCGACCCCGCGCCCGCGTCGCCCATCGCAATCAGCGCATGACGGAATAAAGTTCCAAACGCCGGCAAGGATCGCAGCAGCAGTTCCCACTTTGCGTCGTTTTTCCCTGCGACCGCGAGCAACCCCTGCCGCAGCAGGATGGTCTTCTCCCGCAGTTCATACCTCACCTGCGCCCGATGTAGGCGCAGCGGAATCTCCAAGGTTTTCAAAACGTCTTCTCCCCAGAGCACGCGATAATGCCGCCGCATGTCCAGGAATTCGATAGAGAAAACATCCGCCGACCGTCGCATCTCTTCCGCGCTCATCAAGAGCGGTGCGCGATGCTTCTGCTTTCCCCACCATTCGACCACCGGAACTAGCGTCCCAATCGCAGCGAAAGAAGTCTCGCCGAGTACGCACAGCAGATTCACGTCCGAGTGCTCGGCAACATAATCTCCCGCCGCCACCGAGCCATAAAGAATCACCGCCAGCAGATTCGTCCCCGCCGCCGCCCGCATCCGATCGACAAACTCATTAATCAGTTTCTCCGGACCCATCACGCGCCTCTCACTCCCTGCCAACTGCTTCTACCAACTCCCACCCGCCCCGCCCCCGCCCGTGCTCCCGCCGCCAAACCCACCAAACCCTCCGCCGCCAAACCCGCCTCCTCCTCCACCACCGCCACCAAAGCCGCCAAACCCGCCTCCTCCATATCCTCCCCCTCGACCAAACCCTCCACCGCCCAGCAACATCCCCAGCAAGAATCCCAGACCGCCCCCGCCGCCGCCTCGACCGCCCCCGCCCCGGAAGATCGACCTCAGGACTGGAATCACTATGAAAAATAGAACGAGAAGCAGAACCACTACCGTACCGACCCCGACATCCGGCGAGGGTTGCTGCCGCACCGGCGCCAGACGAGGCTGATTCTCCAGCGTCACGCCCGCATCCTGTGCAATCACCGAGGCCACCCGCGTAGTCAGCAGTGTGACCGCTCCCGCATAGTCTCCACTGCGCAGCAACGGCACCATTTCCCGACCGAACCCGCCCACCTTACCGTCCGGAAGAATCGGTTCCAGCCCGTATCCCACCGTAGTCCAATACTTGTGATCCTGAGTCGCCAGCAGGATCAGCACTCCGCGATCCTTCCCTTTTGCCCCAATCCCCCATTTCTGATACAGTGCCACCGCGTAACTCACCACGTCCTGCCCATCCACCGACTTCACCGTAACCACGGCAATCTGTGCTTGGGCTTTTTGTTCCACCTGATGGCACAGATCATTCAACCGCGCTTGCGTAGACGCATCCAGCACTCCGGCAAAATCGTTGACATAGTTGCTCGGCCGCAGTGAGGGGATGGGCTCGGGAGAACCCCACACCCCCGCCGCCAGCACGATCCAGAGGATCACCCCAACTCTGGCCATCTTTTTCATTCCGAGAAATTGTACAGGAGCGCTAGCCGCGCAAACCCTGGCCGAAAACTTGTCTCATCAACTGCCCCATCTTGCAGGAAAGCGCCTGCGCCGGCGAACTGATGTATCGATCCACCCCCGTCGGCGCTTGCATCAGAGCATCCACCTTCAAGTATTCCTGTGCCTGCGCCCGCGTCCATTCCATCGAGTTGATCCGCATATCAATCACCATGCGAGGCGTATAATCGCGTGTTCGCGAAGTCGAGAAGGAATTCTCTATTGTTGCTTCGCCCCGGAAACCAGCTCTAAATTCAGGGAGCCTCCTGATGCCAGATGACGCTGCCGCAGAGGCAAACCCGGAACCGCGAAAACCCTCCCAGTCTGCGTCCGCGGAAAAACCCCTGGACACCGTAAGCGTACCCGAGCAGTTCCGGCCGATTTTTTCCAAAGCGCAGCAGTACGTGGAGCAATATTTCAGCGAGCGGGTGGAAGATCCGCGCCACAGTTCCATCCTGATCTCCGGTGAACGCTACATTCTGGTGCGCGCCGCTTCCATGTCGGTCGAATTTTTCGACCTCGTGACCTCCCTCTATCAAGACAAGGGCCCCGAGGAGGCGCGAAAAGTCGCGAGCAACCTCCTGTTTGATGTAGCGCACGCCATCGGCAAAGCCGATGCTCGCAGCTTTCACGAAAGAATGGGCGTCACCGATCCCATCGAACGCCTTTCAATCGGGCCGGTACACTTTTCCTTTTCAGGCTGGGCGTTTGTAGAGATTTTTCCCGAGTCGCATCCTTCTCCGGACCAGAATTTCTTCCTGATTTACGACCACCCGTTTTCCTTTGAATCGGACGCGTGGAAACGGCATGGCCGTGAGACGGAGCAACCGGTTTGTGTCATGAACGCCGGATACTCGTCCGGATGGTGCGAAGAAAGCTTCGGCATCCGGCTGGTGGCAGTGGAGGTGGAATGCCAGGCCATGGGAGATGCCCACTGCCGGTTCGTGATGGCGCCGCCGGAGAGGATCGAAGAACATCTGGAACGCTATTGGCGATCCAGCCAGACCGAGCCCAAGCAAGCGCGACATGCGGGCGCCGGAGTCTCTGGCAATACGGTACCTGAGTTTTTTCAACGCAAGCGAATGGAGGAGGAGCTTCGAAGATCGCACCGCGAACTGGAACAGCGAGTCGCAGAGCGCACCGCCGAAGTGGTGCGAGCGTACGACCAACTCAAGCGCGAAGCGGAAGAACGTCAACGCGCCGAAACTCTGCGAACCGCACTGTATCGCATCGCGGAAGCGGCGGATCGCACGGCATCTCTTGAAGAGCTGTACCGGCAAGTGCATGAAATCATCGCGAAAGTGATCCTGGCGAAGAGCTTCTACATTGCCCTGTATGACGAGCAACAAGATACCGTGCTCTTCCCCTATTACCTGGACGAGGTGGACCCCAAACTTACAGCTCGCAAATCGGGCAAAGGCCGGACCGAGTATGTTCTGCGCGCCGGTAAATCGCTGCTTTGCACCGCCGAGCTGCAGCGTTAATTGCAGGAACGAGGAGAAGTGGAATCAATCGGCGCACCCACCGCCGTCTGGCTGGGGGTCCCGCTGCGAATCGAAGGCAAGACGATCGGCGTGATGGCGGTCCAGCACTATACCGACCCCGCCGCCTATGGTGAGAGCGAGCGGCAAGTACTGGAGTATGTCTCTTCGCAGGTTGCCCGGGCGATCGCGCGCAAGCGAGCGGAAGAAGAACTGCAGGAAAGTGAGAAGCGCCTGCGCATCTTGGCTGAAGCGTCATTTGAAGGATTGGCGTTCAGCGAGAATGGCATCATCGTCGAAACCAACGATCAAACGGCCGTCATGCTGGGCTATACCCGCGAAGAGATGGTAGGGAAGCCCATCTCCGAATTTATCGCCCTCGAGTCGCGAGCGCGCGTGCTGCGAGCCGTGCAGACCGACGACACGGAAACCTACGAGCACATGCTAGTTCGCAAGGATGGCTCCGTTTTTCCGGTGGAGACTTGTGCGCGACTATTGCAGGCAGGGGGGCACAAAACTCGCGTCACCGCGATACGCGACATCACCGAACGCAAGCGGGCGCAAGCGGCCATCCGGGAAGGCGAGACACGACTGGAAAGATTGGCCGACAATCTCCCCTTCGGCATGGTGTACCAGATCCTGAAAGAACCGGACAAAGCCCCGCGCTTTGTCTATGTCAGCGCGGGCGTGGAGCGGATCCACGGCTTGAAAGCGGAAGCAGTCTTGAAGGACTCCTCGCTAATGTACCAGCAGCTTCTGCCCGAAGACCGTGAGGTTTTTGCCGCAGAGGAGGCCAGGGCTCTTCGCGACCGGACCCCTTTCAGCGCCGAAGTCCGCATTCGGTCGGCCAGAGGCGATCTGCGCTGGATAAGCATATCCTCGGCGCCGCGGCAGTTGCCCGATGGCAGCGTCCTCTGGGATGGAATTGAAACCGACATCACGGAGCGCAAACGAGTCGAGCAGGCCCACAAACAGAGCGAAGAAAGATTCGCCAAGGCGTTCGGTTCGAATCCCGAAGGCATTTCCATCTCCACTCAAAAAGAGGGTCGACTTCTGGAAGTCAACGACGCATACGTGCGCATGATGGGATACGAGCGCTCAGAACTCATCGGCAAAACGGTAATGGAACTCAAGATGTGGGCTCCGGGAGAACGAGATCAGGTCCTGGCCAAACTGCAAGAAACCGGAGCGATCCGCGACTACAACACGACGTTCCGGGCCAAGGGAGATCGGGTCAAAGAAGCGCAGATTTCCGTCGACCAAATCCAGGTCCATGAAGAGCCTTGTCTGCTGGTGACGATCCGGGACGTGACGGAAAGCCGCTTGATGGAGCTGCAATTCCGCGCTGCGCAAAAAATGGAGGCCGTCGGCCGCCTCGCTGGTGGTGTGGCTCACGATTTCAATAACGTCTTGATGATCATCAGCAGCGCAGCCCACTTGATGAAAAGCGGCAAGCACGACGACGACGACGACAAGAAGGCGCGTTACCTGTCCCAGATACAGTCGGCGACGGAAAAGGCGACCTCTTTGACCCGGCAATTGTTGGCCTTCAGCCGCCAGCAAGTGCTTCATCCCACCATTCTCGACCTGAATAGCGTGGTCTCCGACCTCTGGAAAATGCTGCCGCAACTCTTGGGCGAGGATGTGGAGACCGTGCTCCATCTGGCTTCCGATCTAGGCAGTGTGAGCGCCGACCGCGGCCAGATCGAGCAGGTGATCATGAATCTCGCGGTGAACGCCCGCGACGCCATGCCCGCGGGAGGCAGGTTGACTGTCGAAACCGCGAATGCCGTGCTCGACGGAGCCACCTCGGGCCGCTATGGCACCGAGAACCCCACCGGCGACTTCGTGATGCTGGCCGTAACCGACACCGGAATCGGTATGGATGCCCAGACCCAAACCAAGATTTTTGAGCCCTTCTTCACCACCAAGGAAGTCGGCAAAGGCACCGGCCTGGGTCTGGCAACCGTGTACGGAATCGTGAAGCAGAGCGCAGGTCACGTAACGGTTCACAGCGAGCCCGGCAAAGGAACTACGTTCAAGGTGTATCTGCCGCGCGTCCGGGAAAAGTCTGCGCCCGGGCTCACCTTCCCCAGCAAACCAGCGTTGGGAGGAACCGAGACACTCCTCTTAGTGGAGGACGAAAGCGCCCTTCGTGAGCTTGGCTCGGAGTTCCTGCGATCCAAGGGTTATACGGTGCTCGAAGCCGGAAACCGGCGGGAGGCATTGCACATCTGCCGAAATCACCAGGGCACGATCCATGCGCTGGTCACCGATGTTGTTTTGCCCGGAGGCGGAGGACCTGACTTGGCGAAGGTCGTGCTGGAGATGCGTCCGAACTTGCGAGTACTCTACATGTCTGGCTACACGGATCAAGTGCTGAGCGACGAACTCCTTGGGGATAACGCCACGTTTCTCCAGAAGCCATTCGGACTGGAGACGTTGGCTCAAACCCTCCGCTCCGCGTTAGGCGAGAAGCTAGCCCGCGGAGAATAACAATTCTCTGTGAACTCAGCCGCGCTTCGGAGCGCGCTTCTTCTTTGTCCCAATATTCTTTTCCACCCGCACCATCCATGCCGCGCGCAGGGCGCCCGCCAGCACATCCTCGCTAGCTTGAGCCAGCCGAATATGCGTCGCTCCCATCTTTCCCCATCCGCCATGAACGGGTAGGAAAACTTCAGGCAACTCCCGCACAAACTCCGCCTGCTGCTCCGGCGTGAGCATCAAGTTGCCGTAGCCCTGTTTTTCGGAAGCCAGCGTGGCGAAGATCCTGCCGCCCACACGGAAGTCCGCCGCTCCCATGTGGGAGCCTTCCTCCGCCCCTTCGAAACTCAGAGCAATCCGTCGGAAATCTGCTGCTTTCATCGTGACTCGCTCCAATTTAGTCTAGCTCAGCTTCCCCCGTGTTTCCCTGTGTTCCTCTGTGCCCTCTGTGGTTAATCCTTTTGCCGCCGCCATCCCCAATCCGGCGCCGTCAATCGGTCCATGATATGTTTTCAGTTCGCAGCTCAGGCCGCGCTCCAGTCCTATGATCCGCTCCTTCAAAGGCGTAACGCCCCAGTTCCCCGACACCGCCTACATCGACGACGCCGCCCAACTCATCGGCGACGTGATCATCGGCGAGCACTCCAGCGTCTGGATGAACGCCGTCCTCCGCGGTGACGTCCACCAGATCCGCGTCGGCCACTATTCCAACATTCAGGACAACTCCGTCCTCCATGGCATGAAAGAACAATACGGTGTCTACGTGGGCGACTATGTCACCGTCGGACACAACGCCATCCTCCACGGCTGCACCATCGAAGCCCGCTGCCTTATCGGCATGGGCTCCATCATCCTCAACGGCGCTGTCATAGGATCCGGTTCGATCATCGCCGCCGGCACTCTGATCCCCGAAAGAACCATCGTCGAACCGAATTCCCTGTGGATGGGCTCTCCCGGAAAATTCCGCCGTAGCCTCGATGAAGCCGACCAGGCAACCATCCTCCGCTACTCCGAAAATTACGTGGGCTACAAGAAGTCGTACTTGCTGGAGAGGAAGAACTCTTAGATCAGTAAGATTGCCCGGCCCGCCGCTGGGTGGCGGCTGTGTGGGGTCGTGGGGTGAGGCCGGGCAATTCCGTTACTACTCAGGATTGCAATTGCTCACTTTATACCGCACCAGGCCTCTTCCTACGTGTGACGACGATCACCATTCTTCGTGATCAAGCCACGCCCGACTGTGATCGAGGTCACCGCCAACACGGGCATCTCCCGCTAAGGTTAAGAGCGAAACTGATCCATATAACAACTCAGGAGAAGCACTCATGGCCTACGTAATCACTGACAGTTGCATCAAGGACGAGCTTTGCGTCGATGTCTGCCCGACCGACTGCATCCATCCCAAGAAAGACGAGCCGCAGTTTGAGGCGGCGACCCAACTTTATGTCGACCCCGCCGGTTGCATCGATTGCGGCGCCTGTGTTCCGGTCTGCACCTCGGATTCGATCTTCGTGGCCGATGAGATTCCGGAAGACAAGAAAGAGTTCGTGGAAAAGAACGCCGCGTTTTTCGCGTAGCCTCCCGGTTGCGACCGTTTGTCAGGCCCCGTCCAAGCTCCGCTTGGGCGGGGCCTTTGGTGTTGCACTTGCTTTTGGGCGGCGCAGCGGTTCACCGCTGCGATAAGTGGCTTTTCTTCAGCGCTGGCTTCAGCCGCTGAGGATCCGGTCGTCGCCCGGAAACGACTTTCCCGCAAAGCCCTCTGTTGTGATCTATATCCTTTGCACGATCGGACGAATCGTGCATACTTGCCTCGCTCTTACGTACAGGGGCTCTGCCGGCCATGCCTTCTCGCATCTTGTTTGCCACGACCATTCTGCTTGCCTCGTTTCTTCCACTTTGTCCTGCCGATAATCCGCCCTCTGGCCCTAACTCCGATCCTACTTACCAGCAACTGCGCAACCTGACCCTCGGAGGCGAGGCGGTGAGTGTCTCCAACTTTGAGTTGAAGCGTGACGCGGGCACTTTCCATCTTCATTCGGGAATGGTGTGCTTTGTCGCTCCGGTGCAGGGCAAGGTCACAGGGGCCGTTTTTGTAGGTGACGGTAACTTTGTCCTCGACCCGCCGTCGGAATCTGAGCGCCGGAGTTTGAAGCTGCTCACAAAAGAGGACGAGTTCAGCGAGAAGTTCACGCACGCGGTCCTGCGCTTTACCGATTCGACTTATGACGACATCAAGAAAGGCGGCAACCCATCGTCCGGTGGGTGCGATGCGGGCTTGCTGAAAGACAGCCAGAACACGACCCGCCACAAATTCAAGAACAATCTCGAAGCGCGCATCCTGCAGGATGTATTGAGCGATGAGCCAGGAGGGCTGTTCGTCGCCTTCATCCACGGCAAGCGCTACAGCGACAAGGAACTCTATGAGATTGATCCCGACCGGGGATCCGGCGAAGTTGGTTTTCGAACCTACGATGAGAATAAATGGGGTCAGTGGGCCTCGTTCAGGGTTGCCGAAAAGCACGCGCGCGGCAGCTTCGGCAGGCTGATGCGAATCGAGCATCAACAACTGGATGTCACCTTCGAAAAGAGTGGCTCTCTCTCGGGGAAAGCGACGACCGACATGGTTGCGCGGCGCAACGGTGTGCGAGTCGTACCGTTCGATCTGTTCCGGCCTCTGCGCGTACAAAGTGTGATCGCAAACGGGCAGGTCCTTTCCTTTATTCAGGAGGACAAGAACGATGACGGAAACTTCTCCGTCATTTTGTCCAAAGCTCTCAGCGCGGGCGAGAAACTAACGATTACCACGAGTTATGCCGGAAAAGACGCGGTAAGCAACGAGGGCGGCGGAAACTATTTTCCGGTCGCCCGTGAAAACTGGTATCCGAATGATCCGGGTGGCATGTTTGGAGAGTATGTCCTGTATGACATGACGTTCCGTATTCCCAAAGGAATGAAGATGGCGGCCACCGGAGTGCTCGTCTCCGAGAACAATGAAGGCGGTCAGAATGTAACCGTGTGGAAAAGCGAAAACCCTCAGACCGTGGCCGGCTTCAGCTTTGGACGCTTCAAGGTGGAGGAAGCCAGGCTCACCAAGCCCGAATATTTCATCCAGTCTTACGCCAACGAGGATTCTCCGGACTCGATTGAAATGCTGAAGCGCTCGGGCGCCCCGCTGGGCTCGATGAACACCACTTTGCTCAATAAGAAAGCATTGGCGGAAGGTGAGCTGGCGGTACAGCTGTACAGCGATTATTTCGGCCCTTCGCTGTTCAAGCACATGCAGCTCACGCAGCAAACGGCGTGTAACTTCGGACAATCCTGGCCGGAACTTGTATGGATCCCGATCTGCTACTACTTTGACACCACCGTGCGCCATCAGTTAGGCCTCGACCACGCCGATCGCGGATATTGGAAGGTGGTCACCGCGCACGAAGTCGCGCACCAATGGTGGGGTCACACGGTCGGGTTCGCCGCCGGCCGCGACCAGTGGATGAGCGAAGGCTTCGCCGAGTTGTCTGCCTCCCTCTACATCAGCATGATCGAGAAGAATCCGAAGAAATTTATCGAGTTCTGGAACGACGAGCGCGAGTTGCTGCTGGAACGCGATGCCCAGGGTTTTCGCGCCATCGACGTCGGTCCCGTAACCATGGGATATCGTGCCGATAACTCACGCACGGGATTCGGCGTGACGCGGCGTCTCATTTACCCCAAGGGCGCATACATTCTGCACATGATCCGCATGATGATGTGGGACCACAAAACGGGCGACGACAATTTCAAGGCCACCATGCAGGACTTTGTGAAGACTTATTCCGGCAAGGCTGCCACCACCGAGGATTTCAAGGCGATGGTCGAGAAGCACATGACCCCGGAGATGGATTTCGAGAGCAATCATCGCCTCGACTGGTTTTTCAACGAATATGTTTACGGCACCGCGCTGCCTACCTACAAGATCGACTCCACTTTCGACAAGGACGCCAATGGCGACATTGTGTTCAGCTTCAAGGTCACGCAGTCTGGCGTCGATGACAAGTTCCGTATGATCGTCCCCATCTACCTCGAACTGGCGGACGGCCGTACCGTAAACCTTGGCCGAGCGCGTCTCATCGGGAATAGTTCGGTGGACCAGAAAGTCCCGCTCAAGGGATGGAAAGATGCTCCCAAACGGGCCCTAGTGAACTACAACGACGATGTGCTCGCGTCCAACTAGCGCCTTGACGTAGCGCCGCCGTCCCGGCGGCTGTCCGGCGGGCGTCCCCGCCCGCCGAGGGCGCGACGAAGCCCTCGGCACAGCCGGCAAGATGCCGGCGCTACAAATCCCCAGCCGACGCGCGCGGATAACCAATCAGATAGGTAATCGGCGCCATTCCCGTCGCATGCTCGCCGATCTCCCAGTGATATTCGTTAGTGGTCAGTCGTTCGACCATCTCGCGCAGTTCCCGTGGCCGATATGTCCGCAGGCAAGACACCACTCCATCGAACAGCAGGACCAGCGGGAGAATCGGAACCAGATACGTCCAGAGCAGTCGCGACCAGCGGAACGGACGGATCCACGGAGTGCCGACGAACAGCAGGAAGACAAACGCAAACGTGAGGCCGACAGTTGACCAGGCGCGCCTCGTTACCTCAAAGATTGCGACGCCTTCGCCGGCATCGACGGCATCCTGGAGTATGGCGCGAGCCTCATCCGGCGAAAAATGATGAAACGACGTGAACATCGTGCGCAACCCCTTCAGCTCACGGGGAACTTTCGTCGCATCAACCGGCCTCGGATAGAAAGTAATCTGATTCTCCGAAGCCGCCCGGGCATTTTGGAATGCCTTGAGATTCGGATATTTGTCCGTGAGCCAGATCTGCAGGCTCGATAGATATCCTCCAGGGTTCCGGCCCCGCAGCTTGCGACAAAGGTCCAACCACGGTCCGCCGCCGCCCGAACACATATCAACAATCGATACGCTGCACGTAAAATCAATCGCGCTCTGCAGCAGCGGGGCGATAGGCGCGTAGGACTTCAAGAGATTGAACCCGAACTGCAGCGCATCCGTAACGTAATCTCGAAGAGACGGCGGGAACCACGTTTGATCATGGAGTTCGATAAACTGTACGCGACGCATGGCAATAGGGCCTGGTGAGTAGTATCAACGCCGCGCGCATTCGCGTCCATTTGACGGATTCTATTGCGGCAAGCGACTCGCAAAGTACAATTCGACGTTAAACTAATGATTCAAGCTCGAAGCCCGCAGCTCATAGCTCACAGCGCCCTATGATCAAATCTCCCCGAGGAACCCGCGACCTTCTCCCGCCCGATACCGCGCTCTGGAACTTCGTCGAAGCCGCCGTCCGCGACGTCTTCCGCGCCTACAATTTTCACGAAATCCGCACCCCCATCTTCGAGTCCACCGAACTCTTCGCCCGCGGCGTAGGCGAAGAGACGGATATTGTCAGCAAAGAAATGTTTACCTGGGAAGATCGCGGCCGCGCCCAAAGCGATAAAGGTCAATCGTTGACCCTGCGTCCCGAAAACACCGCCGGCATCGTCCGCGCTTACATCGAGCACAAACTCTGGGAGCGTGGCCTGAACAAATTCTTCTCCATCGGCCCTATGTTTCGCCGCGAGCGCCCGCAAAAAGGACGCTACCGCCAGTTCTACCAGATTGACGCCGAAGTCATCGGCCCCACCGCCGCCGGCAGCCAGTCTCCCGCCAGAGACGCGGAGATTCTCGAATTACTAGCCACGCTGCTCGACCGCGTAGGCATCACCAACTGGACCCTCCAATTGAACTCCGTGGGCTGCCCCGCCGACCGCGCAAAATTCAACGAAGCTCTCCGCAAGGCGCTCGCACCCGTAGTCGACAAAATGTGCGCCGACTGCCAGCGCCGCGTTGTCACCAATCCGCTGCGCGTCTTCGACTGCAAGGTTCCTGAAGATCAGCCCATCATCGCGACTCTCCCCACCATCAGCCAGTTTCTCGACGAAGCCTGTCGCGCCCACTACGAAGAAGTAAAGAGCATCCTGAACGCCGTCCAGATCCCCTATGTCGAAAACCCGCGCCTGGTGCGTGGTCTGGATTACTACACCCGCACTGCGTTTGAATTTACGCACGGGGCGCTGGGTGCGCAGAACGCAATCCTCGGCGGCGGCCGGTACGACGGTTTATCGGAAGCACTCGGCGGACCGCCGGCTCCAGGGATTGGCTTTGCCATCGGAGAAGACCGGCTGGTGCTTTCACTGATGGAGACCGCGTCCGCGGGGTCGGTTGTCCGCAAGCCCGATGTCTACATCGCTCCGCTCGGCCCCGGGATGAATCGCGAAGCCGCCCGCGTGGCTCGCGAATTGCGCCGCCACGATCTGGTCGCCGATCTGGTTATCGAACTCGGCGACGAGACCTTTCGCCTGAAAAAATCGTTCGAGACCGCCGACAAAATGGGCGCGCGCTACATTCTCATCGTCGGCGAAAACGAAGTGGCGGCCGATGCCTTCGCGCTCAAACATCTGGCCTCCGGCGAGCAAGTCACGGTTCCGCGCGCGGACCTGACGCAACGAATTTTGCAAAAGTAGCTTTAGGCTCTTACCCTATGGCTTTTGACGTCCCCTGTGGACCTCTGCGTCCTCTGTGGTTAAAGCTCTTCTCGTACCCAGAGGTCACAGCCGGTCACCGGGTAGATTCATTTTCTCTAGGAGGCGACCATGCGAGGCATTCCTCAGCTGTTAGGCACGGTTCTTCTGGGTGCGACCCTGGCTCTTTCCCAAGCTCCCTCTTCCAAGCCAATCTCCACCTTCGACCAGCGACTCATCGAGCACGAAAAGCATCTCCTGCAGGCGACCCAGAGCAAGAACTCAACCGCCGTCGAGCGCGCCGTCGCGGATGATTTCCAGGGCATCGAAACCAATGGCGACTTCTATGACAAAGATGACGTCGTCGAATCCGCACAGGAGGGAGCGAGCAAGGACACGAAAGGTGACGGACTGCCCAAGGACACGCGGGCCTACGATTTTCGCGTGTTTAAACTGACCGATGATTCCGCCGTCGTCGCCTACAACCTGATCGTCCCCGGAGAACGTCCGCGCTATCGCCACATGGCCGACACTTGGGCGAAAATCGGCGGCCGCTGGAAACTGAAATTCCGCCAGATCACGCCCAACCTTTGGAGCGCAAACGATCTGGACTAACCTTTCTGCGCGAGGCCTATTGGCTCGCCGGAAACGTGAGCCACCCGTCACGTAGCAAGTAGTATTCGTTGACCGGGCGATCGTCCTCCATCGCGGGCACGTCCCTATTCACAGCGATCAACTGGTCAACCGAAACTTCTTTCTCCAGCACGGCCGCAAACTGTTTTTCGGCGGTGGGGAACGGTCCCCATTCCACCAGGTCAGCAGCTGCACTCGCCGGCATGCGTTGTGCCAGCTCCGCCGCCGTCCGATTCGGGATAGGCTGCCGGCTGGCAATAAAGTGGATACCCCAGCCCTCAATGCCAACAAACGCGCGCACGTAGGGGAACGACTCTTGCAGGGCGCGCGCAATGGCAACGGTCGTCGCCGCATCTCCCGCGGGAAACCATTGTTGCAGAATGCCGTCCGGTCGCAAGCGCTTCTGCGCGGCGGCGTAAAACTCGCGCGAGTACAACAGGCTGGAGCCAGCGGCCTGAATCGGCGGCGGCGGATCGATGACGATCACATCGTACTGTGCCGTAGTGCGCTCCAGAAAACGCCGCCCATCGTCAATCACGACGTGGGAGCGCGGCGATTTCAGCAGCTCCGGACCGTCCGCATGGTAAAACCAGAAAAGTGCGGGAACGCTGGGAACAAGCTCTACCGCCGTGGAATCGATTCCCCAGGAAAGCATGGAACGATGGGTCGTGCCCATGCCAAAACAAATAACCAAGGCTTTCTGCGGAGGATGATTCAGGAACGCCAGGGGCATGGAAGCTATCATTTTCGTAATGGGCGTCAGGGCGGTCATGCCCACGCCGTTCACCAGCAGCAACTTCCGCATTCCATGGCCAGCCGCAACGACGGTAGCCGTGCTGTCCCGCCGCACCTGCGCGTTTGGTGCCTGTTCCGCATAACTCTGTGTCCGGAGGATCAAACCAGCCGATACCGCTAGAATCACGACGAAAGCAATCGCACGCGGAACTGCAAACCGTTTCGCCGGTCCCGGCTGCCGCAACAACGTGAACGACAAAGCGATCAGCAACCAGGGAAGAGCCAGCGCCACCAGGGCGTAGCGCTCATTGAGATGCGGCAACAAGGCAAACCCCGCAACCAGCGGTCCCAGGATGCAGCCGGCCACGTTCGCCGCGTACCCTATTCCCGCTCGATTGGGGTCGCCTTCCGAGAAACGGTCGACCAGCCCCGGAGTTATAAATCCCAGAAGGCCACTGAACGCCGCGATACCCAGGGGCACGCGCAGGCCCGCCGAAATTCCCAGGCGCGGATCCGCGGTCATCAGGGGTATCAAAGCGACCAACCATACCAACAGCCAGATCAGAGATCCGTCATTACTGTGCCGGCGGCTCCAATACCGGTAGATGCTGGATCCCAGGAACGTCGCGGCCAGATAAACGCCCAGGATAGTCGCGAAAGAATATACGAATGTACCGACATAGCGCGTGTATTCTCTGGTCCACACGACTTCCATCCCCATGCTGGTCAGTCCGGTTGCGAACAGTAACCAGAGCGTGCCGTTCCCCATCATCTGACGCAAGGCGGGTGAGGCGGTTCCAGCGGCAGCCCGTTCATCTTCACCGTTGCCACCCGCCGGCGTTTCCTGCTTGCTCGCCAGCACGACAGCCATGGCGCAGATCGCAAGATTGAGCACCATCCCAAATTGCAGGGTGCCCGCGAAGCCGAAAATCTCCACCCACAACAGGGGAATCAATGCCCCCGCCACCGCGCCGAACACATTCGCCAGATAAAGAAAGCTGAATGAGCGTCGCGACTCAAGCTGCCGGTCACTGCGGATGGCAAACATGCCCAGCGGAATCGTAGCCCCCATGCACGCGCACCACGGAATCAGGGTGCAAGCCAGCCAGAAACCGGCAGCGATGTAGTAGCCCGACGACGACAGGCTGCCCCCCATATGCTCCAGCACGAAGCGGCCAGCCCGCAATTCCAGGGGCACGATTACGGCGGAACAGCCAATCACTAGCTCGGCAACTGCGTAAAGTCGTAACGGGCGAGAGGTGAGACGCTGCGCATACTTGCGCACCAGGTGTCCAGCGATCAACGAGCCCGCGCCCAATCCTGCCATGAAAGTCGAGAGCACAATCGACACCATGGCCGTGGTCACCCCAAACTGCGCCATGGCCAGACGAAGCCAGATCAGCTCGTAGAGAATGCTGCAGAACCCGGAAATGAAGAAAAAAGTGAAATACCAATACCGGCTCGAACCGCTGCTCACCGCTGTCGTCTCTCCCGGTCGTTCCGCCCACGCCTTGGGGGACAGAACTTCCACTGCGGGCGGCATCGCTTCAGTACTCATAGGTATCTCCGTTTGTGCCAGTAGACTCGAATAAACGCGGTTCGTTCTTCCTCGCGGCGAACCCGAAAAAATGCTCCCTTAAGTCTCGCAGACAGCTACACAGTGCAGGCAGATGTAACTTGCCGTCATGGTGACGAGAGTCACCAGCCCGGGCTGACAGGGACGTCGTCAAACCCGCGTGAAAAACCAGCGATATACGCTGCTATTTACCCACCGGAAACGTCAGCCAACCGCTGTCGCGCAGCATGTAGTATTCGTTGAGCGGACGATCGTCCTGCATCGCGGGAACATCCTTTTCCACGGCAATCAGCCGGTCGATCGAAACTTCTCTCTTTAGGACGGCCGCAAACTGCTGTTCGGCGGTGGGGAACGGTCCCCATTCCACTAGGTCAGCGGCCGCACTTGCCGGCATACGCTTTGCCATCTCAGCCGCGGTCCGTTCGGGAATCGGCTGGCGGCTGGCAAAAAAGTGGATCCCCCAACCCTCGACTCCAACAAACGCGCGCACGTAGGGGAACGACTCTTGCAAGGCGCGCACAATTGCAACCGTCGTCACCGCATCTCCACCGGGATACCACTGCTGCAGAATGCCGTCCGGCCGCAAGCGCTTCTGGGCGGCGGCGTAGAACTCACGCGAGTACAACAGGCTCGATCCCGCAGCCGCGATCGGCGGGGGTGGATCGATGACGATCACATCGTACTGTCCGGTGGTGCGCTCCAGAAAACGCCGGCCATCGTCAACTACAACGTGCGAGCGCGGCGACTTCAGCAACTCCGGCCCGTCCGCATGGTAATACCAGAAAAGCGCAGGAACGCTGGGAACAAGGTCCACCGCCGTCGAGTCGATTCCCCAGGAGAGCATGGAACGATGGGTCGTGCCCATGCCAAAACAGATAACCAAGGCATTCTGCGGAGCATGATCAAGAAACGCCAGCGACATGGAGGCCATCATTTTTGTAATGGGCGTCAGTCCGGTCATGTTCACGCCATTCACAAAAAGCCGCTTCTTCATTCCCTCGCCAGTCGCCAGGACGGTAGCCGTGCTGTCGCGCCGTACCTGCGCCTTCGGAACCAGTTGCACGTAGCTCTGCGTCATGAAGATCAAACCGAACGACGCAGCTAAAATCACTCCCGCCGCCGCCGTCGCACGCTGAGCCGTGAAACGTGTTGCCGACCGGCCCTGTCGAAACCATGCGAACGGAAGCGCAACCAGCAACCAGGGAAGGGCAAGCGTCACCAGGGCGTACCGCTCATCCAGATGCGGCAACAGGACAAAGCCCGCCACCAGCGGGCCCAGGATGCAGCCGGCCACGTTCACCGCGTATCCGATTCCCGCACGGTTGGGGTCGCCTTCCGAGAAACGGTCGACCAGCCGCGGAGTCAGAAATCCCAGAAGTCCGCTGAACGCCGCGATACCCAGGGGCACGCGTAGCCAGGCGGCAATCTCCAGGCGCGGATCCGCGGTCAGCAGTGGTATTAAGGCGACCAACCAGACGAACAGCCACACCAGAGATCCCTCATTACTGTGCCGGCGGCTCCAATACCGGTAGATGCTGGATCCTAAGAACGTCGCCGCCAGGTAAATGCCCAGGATGGTTGCAAAAGAATAGACGAATGTGCCGACATAGGACGTGTATTGCCTTGTCCACACGACCTCCATCCCCATGCTGGTCAGTCCGGTGGCAAACAGCAACCAGAGCGTGCCGTTCCCCAACATCTGACGCAAGGTAGGGGAGGCCGCGCCAGCGGCGTCTCGCTCCTCTTCGTCCGTATCCGTCTGATTGCCTACCTGCGCCTTTTGCCGGCTCGCAAGCACAAAAGCCGCGCCGCAGATCGCAAAATTGAGCCACATCCCACATCGCAGAGTGCGGGAGAAACCGAAGACCTCGACCAGCAGCAAGGGAACCAGCGCTCCCGCTACCGCACCGAACACATTCGCCAGATAAAGAAAGCTGAATGAGCGGCGCGACTCCAGCCGCCGGTCGCTGCGGATGGCAAACATGCCCAGCGGAATCGTAGCCCCCATGCACGCGCACCACGGAATCAGACTGCAGGCCAGCCAGAAACCGGCAGCAACGTAGTAGCCCGATGACGACAAGGACAGAGACAGACTGCTCCCCAGGTGCTCCAGCACGAACCGTCCAGTCCGCAATTCCAGTGGCACGATGATGGCCGAACAGCCAATCAACAACTCGGCAATTGCGTAAATCTGCAACGGGCGGGAGGTGAGACGTGATGCATACTTGCGCACCAGATGCCCGGCGACCAACGAGCCGGCGCCCAATCCCGCCATGAAAGTCGAGAGCACGATCGACACCATGGCCGTGGTGACCCCAAACTGCGCCATGGCCAGGCGAAGCCAGATCAGTTCGTAGAGAATGCTGCAGAATCCGGAAAAGAAGAAAAAGTAGAAATACCAGCGCCAGCCGCCGGTCGCGACTACTGCTTCCCCCGGTTGTTCCGCCCAAGCCTTTGGAGAAAGAACATCCGTTGGGGTCGGCATCGCTTCAGTGCTCACAGGTGGCTCCGTTTATATCAGGAAACTCGCATTATGCGGTTCGTTGTGCCTCGGGGTAAACCCGCTCGGGGTAAACCCAAAAGAGGCTCGCTCAAGTTTCGCAGATTGTTACCCGGTGCGGGAAAATGTAAGTTGCCGCCATGGTGACGAGAGTCACCGACCCGGGACGTTGTCACATCGATGACGCAAAAGAGAATTTATGGCGCCGGCAGGAATGCTTTGAAGTCACCGAGCGAGTCGGTCGCACTCCGCGGAGAAGCGGTTGTACCAGGTACGAATGAACTCGGTAACTCCCTCGCGAACGTCGCGGCCTCCAAGAGTGGTTGTCGTGCCCACCAGGTCAGCCCAGGTGTGGATCTCGGTCCCGCCGGTCGGGACCGGCCTGAAGTGTACCCACTGCTCCATCGTATCGCCGTGTATATGGTCGATCCAGGCCACTAAATGCGGAGGAGCGCACACGGTAATCACGTGGTCCACCACCGTTCCCACCGGGCTCTTCAACTCGATGTTCATGTGGCTCCCCGCCATCCAAGGCTCGCCCAGCCAACGGATATCGCCGTAAAGGTCGGAAAAACGGGGACACATGTCCACATTGGAAAAAACCTTCCAGGCCAATGCCCGATCGGCCCGGGTCACCACCGTGTGCTCGACCCGCAACAGTTGAGTCGGCTCTTCCCTCGACGTCTTCATGTCTTTCAATTCCAGAAATGTGGATTGCACAAAGGCTGGTGCACTGATTGATTTTCTCATAGCGCGGCGTATTAGACCAGGAGTCACTCTCCCGGGTAGTGGCTCAGTTTCGATTTGTCTTGGAAGGGCACGACTTCACAGCTTGCGGAAAAACTCGTGTAGAGGCGGGGCTTGCCCCGTCTTGCATCATCCGTGAACCACGCTGGAGCACGAACGGGAAGGGCACGACTTCAGTCGTGCCGTAAATGCGCAATCAGTAGCGGCTTTAGCCGCTGGGGGAACTGACCCACGATAGGCCGCTGGGGACGCAAAACCCCGCCCCCGGTTGAAAGGGCGAGGCGGGCATGAGGCAAGTTGATGTTTCGTGGCGCTTAGATCTGCTGCTAGTCCCCGAACAGGATTTGAACAACCTCCACGGTTTCTTGCGCCGCAGGCTCAAACTTCCACTTGAGCACCGCATCGGTCGCCGAGTCGAGCAGCAAGGGGCTTCCCCCCAGCACCTTCGTGGACTTAACGCTCCCATTTCCCCGGACGACCACTTCCAGCTTCACCACACCTCGAATGCGATTATTCCTCGCAATCAGAGGATAAACAGCGGGAACTTTCTCGACCGCTTTTCGTCCCGTACCTTCAGCCTGAACCCGTCCGGTCCACGTAATCAGACCGGCGGTCATAATCACAGCAACCATCAAACTTCCGACTAGACGCATTGAGGGAATCATCCTTTCTCATTCACTGTATCGGCCTGCGCTGCGAGTGAAAAGTGTCAAAGGTAATGGGGTCAGGTGACCTCTCATGGTCGAGGGTGACCCGGAATCACGTTATGTGAATTCTCGACCGTGCCGCATCCAAAACTCTGTTTCGGAGGAATTCGTCGCGCCCGAAGCAGCCATTACTACCCGGGGATGACAAAGCGTGCCGCCGCTCCGGACCGCCGCCATTTATAATCTGAGGTTCGGCTCACACCGCTGTTTCAGCCAGACGAATCTCAGCAAGACGAATTTCAGTAAGAAAAGGCGAAAACGTGCTCGATTTCTTAGGCGACCTCAGACGAACTCATATGTGCGGAGCCCTTCGGCTCTCCGACTCCGGCAAGAAAGTTGTGCTCATGGGATGGTGCAACCGCCGCCGCGACCTCGGCCAGATTATCTTTGTCGACCTGCGCGATCGCACCGGCGTAACCCAGGTCGTGTTCAACCACGAACGCAATGCCTCCGTGCATCAGAAAGCGGAAGCGCTGCGCAACGAGTTCGTGATCGCGGCCATCGGCACGGTCAAGCGCCGCGATGCCGACACCATCAATCCCAATATCCCCACCGGAGAAGTGGAACTGGTGGTGGAAGAGTTGCGCATTTTAAACGTGTCGAAGCCGCTGCCCTTCCTGCCGTCCGACACCGTGCTGCCCAACGAGGAGATGCGCCTGAAATACCGCTACATCGATCTGCGCCGCGATGCCATGCAATTCAACATCGAACTGCGGCACAAAGTTGCGATCGCGATCCGCGACAACCTCGCTTCGCAGGGCTTCTTCGAAATCGAAACCCCTTTCATGACGCGCTCCTCGCCCGAAGGTGCGCGCGATTACCTCGTCCCCAGCCGCGTGCAGCCCGGTTCGTTCTACGCGCTGCCACAGTCGCCGCAACTGTTCAAGCAGATCCTGATGATCTCGGGCTTCGACAAATATTTTCAGATCGTGCGCTGCTTCCGCGACGAAGACTTCCGGGCCGATCGCCAGGCGGAATTCACTCAGATCGATCTGGAGATGAGCTACCCGCAGCCGGAGCGGGTCTGGGAAGTGGTCGAAGGTTTTTTGACAGCGGCCTTCAAAGCCGCAGGGCACGAAATCAAAACGCCCTTTCCGCGCATGGACTACGACGATGCCATGCGCCAGTACGGCATCGACAAGCCCGACCTGCGCCTGCCCGCGTTCACCGACGTGGCCGATTGTTTTACGGCGGCTGATCTGGAATCGCTGGCCATCAATAAGGATCTGCCCGTGATTGCCATCCGCATTCCGCACGTCGGCGAGCTTTCGCGCAAGGAGCGCGACGACATCAAGCCCCTGTTTGTGGCGAAAGGCGGAGCGCGCGTCTTCGAAGACTTCAAGCGCATCGAGAACAAGCATCCCGAAGCGGGGGAAAAAATACGCTCGAAAACCGCCGCCGCGCCGGATGATCTGCTGGTGCTGGTGGTAGGCTCGGCGCAATCCGGCGCAACCGGAGACGCGCATCCAGCCAGCAAGCGCAAAGTGACGCCCGCCGAGATGGCCATCTATGCCTCAGCTGGACTGTTGCGCGTCGCGCTGGCGCAGAAATATTCCGACCGCCACAAACTTTTCCAGAAAGGCGATTACCGTTTTCTGTGGGTGACGAACTTTCCCATGTTCGAGTGGGATGAAGGCGAAAAGCGCTGGAACGCCGCGCACCATCCCTTCACCTCGCCGCACGATGAAGACATGGACAAACTGGAAACCGATCCCGCCATGGTGCGCGCCCTAGCCTACGACGTGGTGCTGAACGGCACGGAGTTGGGATCAGGCTCGATCCGTATTCACCGCCAGGATATCCAGAGCAGAATCTTCCACGCCCTCGGCATGACCGAAGAAGAAGCGCGCGCGCGCTTCGGTTTCTTCCTCGAAGCCCTCGAATACGGAACGCCGCCGCACGGCGGAATCGCCCTAGGCCTCGATCGCATCGTGATGATTCTGGCCGGAGCGGACAGCCTGCGCGAAGTAATTCCCTTCCCCAAAACCGCCGCCGCAAAAGACCTGATGATGGAAGCACCCACCCCGGTAGCGGACGCGCAATTGCGTGAGTTGGGTATTGGAGTGGTGAAGAAGTAGGGCGATGTGAGCTTTTGGGTGGCGCAGCGGTTTACCGCTGCGATCTTGCCCGCCCGATGGATGCGCCGGGCATCCCTGAAATGCCGAATTGGGTGGTCGACAGCCGGGCCTGAAATTCTCAATGAGTGTAAATGATTCCATGACAATGTCGGCTCCAGTGCCCGAGTAATCTTTGGTGGTGCCAACCAACCAAGGCTCGGGAGAAAGGAGCCGAACATGCTGATTATAGGATGTGATTAT
>Ga0116217_10000499_pt1 | contig 40639 bp, 32 predicted proteins | sample Sb_taG_6_FD_89697 | JGI IMG/M metagenome (GOLD analysis project Ga0116217, IMG submission 89697) | Peat soil microbial communities from Weissenstadt, Germany - Sb_50d_4_PS metaG | ecosystem: Environmental > Terrestrial > Soil > Wetlands > Peat | place: Germany: Weissenstadt | collected 2010-09-21 | reverse complement strand
GCCCTCCTCCTTAAGGCGCTGCACCTGGTCGAGCGTCAGCTTCTTGCCGCCCCGCTCGTAGAAGACCGGCCAGCCCTCGATGGGCATGTTGTCCGGCACGGGGAACGGCCCCTTGTCCGACTCGCCGTCGTAGGCGACGATCTTCACGGCCACCTTCTTCTGATCGGGCGGCACCAGCACGAAGCCCATGTCCGGGTTGTAGCGCATCGGCTTATCGACACCAATGGAGGCGATGATGTTCTTCGAGTTGGGGTGCAGCGGCCAGTCGGAGACGACGAGGTTCCAGGGGTTGTCCGCCGGGAACACTTCCAGGGCGGAGAGGATGGCGTCGGCCTCCGGCGTGTCGAACATCAGAGGATAATAACAGACCGACGTGAGCGGGGCGACAAGGATCGGGCGGGCGGCACCTCGGCGAAGCGCCGCCCAACGGATCATGTCAATCGAATTTGGATCAATCGAAGATGCTGGTGCTGCGGATCCGCACCGGTAGGGCCTGGGCGGCGCCGGTACTGGACGTCACCTTGAGGGTGTAGGGGCCGTCGCCGCCGGCCTTGATCTTCCAGGTGACGGTGCTGATGGGCCGGGCGGCGCCGCGCTCCGCCTCGCGCACGGCCTGCTTCGCCTCACAGTCGATGAGCTTGAAGCCGTTGGGGAGGTCGAGCGTCAGCTCCTCGCCGCGCCTGGGGTTGCTGACCTGGGCCACCAGGGTAAACTCGCCGCCGGGCACGAAGCGGCCGGCGACCGACAGCCCCAGCCGGCCGGCCGCGTCCTTGTCGCCGGCCGCCACGTTGCCCAGCCCGTAGGCGAAGCCGACCTCGCGCGAGGCGCCCGCGGCGATCGGCTTGACGTCCCAGTACATCACCACCGCCGAGTCCCCCGAGGTTTCGTCAGGTTTTACCTCCTTGATCGTGTTGATGGGGAGCAAGGGGACCTCCCAGAAAGTCGTCTGCTGGCGGCAGTCCTTGTCTCGGCCGTAAAGCCGGCTGTCGGGCCAAGCCCCAATCGTCACACGGCTCGGGGGCTCGATTCGGTCTCCCAGGCGGAACTGCACCCGGGCGACCGTGCCCGGATTCTTCAGGTCGGCGTTCTCGAGTGCTTCGACGAAGTCGGGCACCTCGTCCGGCCGCGAGAAATCCTTTTTGTCCTGGCACAACTCCTTCTCCCCGGGAACGGTGAACGGCACGCCGTCGTTTTCCCCGATAAACGTGTCGAGCAGGAAGCGCAGTCCGACGCGATGCTCTATCGTGTCGTTGTTGCGGATCACATAGCGGACCAGGCAGGTGTCGAGCTTGCGCGACTGCTCGCCGGCAACGACCTCAACGAACTGGGTGACCTCGACCTGTTGGTCCGGGTAAACCCAGGTAGACTTCCGCCCGCCGCCCTTTCCCTTGGCGAGGTCGGCCGCGATGACAACATTCCGGCCGCCGTCCTTCCAGCGCCCGCGACTGTCAATCCCCTCGACGCCCGGATCATTCGTGTGCCGCCAGGGCGTGTCGCCGAAGATTAGTCCGTCCGTTTGGTTCCCAGTAACCCAGGGGAAGTTGCCGCTCCGGAGTCGCGGAGGGACGTCGTCCAGACGAATCACGGTGTTGTTTGTCTTACCCGCCTCGCTCCGTGTCAGTTTCTTCTTCCCCCCGCCATCGACTCCCTTGACCATGACGACGCCGAAGCGCATGCTCGGCTCCCAGATGGCGGGCGTCGCGTCTTCCTCGCGAATCTGCGGATCCCCCTTCATACTATTCCCCATCGCCAGGCTTACCGGAACGTCCTTGTCGTGGAAACTGACCTCTATGAGTGGATTGGGGTCAATTTTGTCCTCGGCGAGGGGCACCGAAGACTCCGGTGGCTTCTCGGCGTCGCCGAAGAAATCGACGATCAGCACGACGAACAGGGCCAGCAGCAGCGCCCCGACTGGGGCCAGGTGCGCCCACACGGGGACGCCGCCGCCCTTGAGCGGGACCGCCTGCGCCGGCCGCGGGCGCCGCCGGTCTTGGTCATTGTCGTCGCGGGGACGCTTGCGACCCGCGGGGATGGCGACCGGGATGGCCGCCACGGCTTCGTCGCGCTCGGGACGCGGGCGCTTGCGCTCGGCGGGGATGGCGACCGGGGCCGCCGCGATGGCCACCGGGACGAAGGGCTCCTCCGCCGGCACCACGGCGAGGACCGCTTGCGGCCGGCCCGAGGCGGAGCGCTTCTCGACCGTGAGGCTGACCGTCACCGGGAAGCGCTGGTTGCCGTTGGCGAAGACGGTGACCTGGGCCTGCAGCCGTTCGCCCGGCCGGTCGGGCACCTCGGAGACGGCGAGCGGCAGGGTGGCGGTGCGGCCCTGGAGGTCGGCCCGGCCGACCTTCAGCCACGGCTGGTCGCTGACGCCATGAGCGTAAACCGGCCGCTTCTCCGCCGTCGTCACCTGGAGGACGTACTCGACGCGCTCGCCGACGGCCCCCATCAGGTTGACGGCGCGGGTGCTGACCTCGACCTTCGGCGGCGGCGTCAGGCCGAGGGCCTCGAAGAATTGTTGCACCGCGCCGATGCCCGACGCGGCCGGCCCCTGGACCGGGTAGGTCCAGCCGTTGTCCTTGTACCACTTGGCGACGGCGCCGTTCTCGAAGAAGGGCGCCGCGTCCTTGGGCGCCGCCTTGCTCTTCTCGGCGATCTGTCGCGGCGTGACGGCCCCCTTGAGGACGCCATCGGGGAACGGCCGGATCGGCACCTCGGCGCGGACGACGACGGCGACACTGCCGCCGTTGGAGTCGATGACGAGCCGTCCCTCCAGCGGCTTGTTGCCGGCGCGCAGGCGCTGGCCGACGACCCGCACGGGGATGAGGCCGGAGCCGGTGAACTGGAACAGCTTCTGCTGGGCGCCGGCGCCCTCGCCGACCACGAGCCAGGGGGAGTCGTCGCAGGTGACGGTGCCGCGCAGCAGGCGCATGCCGCGGTTCTCCAGGCGCAGCTCGAAGCGGCGGTCGGCGCCGACGGCGAGGGTGCCGAGGTGGAGTTCCGGGGCGCCGAGGTGGAGGTAGGGCGCTTGCAGCGCCTGGGTGGGCAGCTGGTCGAGCAAGCCGTCCAGGCCCTGGTCCTCGTCGGCCGCGCGGGCGGCGTCGCGGGCGGCCCGAGCGAGGTCGGCCCGGCCGAGGGCGCGGAAGAAGCGCTCGAGGTGGCCCTGGCGGAGGAGCGCCCGTGCCTCGCCCCACTCCTCCTGGCAGCCGAGAGCCAACTCGTCGTAGGTGCGGCACTGGCGCCCGGAGGGGAAGACGAAGGGATGGGGGAACGCTTGCCGCCCGGCGGCGACCGGGGCGACGGAGCCGTGGCCGTTGAGGAGGTGCCCGTCGAAGTAGCAGAACGCGGCGTCGGCGGGGTTGACGCGACGACAACGGCTGCAGGTGGTGCTGGGCATGGTGCTGTCCCTCGGGCGGGGGCGAACGTCGGTTGCGGCGCCGGCCTCAAATAGATAGTGTCTCTGACCGCGGCGCGGGAGGCAAGCCGTTTAGGTGGCGGCGCTCCTGAGCGGGAATAAAATGCTCTCCGCGTCGGTCCAGTCCTCAGAGACATCCCAAACGTGGGAACCCCGGCCGTTGAGGGACGAGCGAGTCGTACGCTTTGAGCAGGCCATCCTGCCCCACCTTGGGGCCGCGTACAACCTGGCGCGCTGGCTGACGCGCAGCGCCCACGACGCGGACGACGTGGTGCAGGAGGCCTACCTGCGCGCCTACCAGTTCTTCGACGGCTTCCACGGCGGCGACGGCCGCGCCTGGCTGCTCCGCATCGTCCGCAACACCTGTTACACCTGGCTGGAGAAGAACCGGCCGCGCGCCCCGATGGCGCAATTCGACGAGGCGAAGCACAGCGCGGGGCGGCCGGCCCCAGGGCCCGAGGCGCCCCTCGTCGCGGGCGAGGACCGCGAGTTGCTGCGCCGGGCGCTGGCCGAGCTGCCCGACGAGTTCCGCGAGGCGATCGTGCTGCGCGAGCTGGAAGGGCTGTCGTACAAGGAAATCGCGGCCGTCACCGGCGCCCCCATCGGCACGGTCATGTCCCGCCTGGCCCGGGCGCGGGAACGGCTGCAAGAGGGGCTGGCCCACCGCCGGCCCGAGGGACCCTGACGTGACCTGCGAGGAGATCCGCAACCTGCTGTCCCCCTACGCCGACGGCGAGCTGGACCTGGTGCGCGACCTGGACATCGAACGGCACCTGGCCGAATGCCCGCATTGCGCCGCCGCCCTGGAGGGCCTCCGGGCGCTGAGCGCCCGCCTCAGCGACCCGGCGCTGTACCACCAGCCGCCGACCGCCCTGGCGCCGCGCCTCCGCGCCGCACTGGGCCGGCCTCGCTTTCCCTGGCGCCGGGTCGCGGCGGCCGCGGCCGCGGCGGTCCTCGTGGCGGCCGCCCTGTGGGGGACCGTCCGGGGACTGTCGGCCCCGTCCGCCGAGGACCTGCTCGCGCGGGAGGTCGTAGACAGCCACGTCCGTTCCCTCATGGCCGACCACCTCCTCGACTTCAAGTCGGACGACCGGCACAAGGTCAAGCCGTGGTTCCTCGGCCGGGTGGACGTCGCGCCGGAAGTCAAGGACCTGACCACGGAGCGCTTTCCGTTGATCGGGGGCCGCCTCGACTACATCGACGGCCGGCCGGCCGCCGCGCTGGTCTACAAGCGCAACGACCACGTCATCAACGTGTTCGTCTGGCGGGCACCGGGGCCGGATCGGCCGCCGGTGTTCCTGGAGCGCCAGGGCTATCACCTCGCTCACTGGAGCGACAACGAGCGGGCCTTCTGGGTAGTGTCCGACCTGAACGAGGAGGAGCTGCGCCAGTTCGTCGAGTTGCTGCGGCGCTGAACACGTTTAGCTTGTCGGCGGCCAGGTTCTTGACCGGGCCGGGCGATTCGGCCTTGCCCGGCTCCGGCTGGGGAAAGGCCGTCGAACGTGCGGTGTGGAACGTCACCTTGCCCTCCACCTTTTGTAGGATCTGATGGACAGCGTGAATTTCCGCTGGAAATTCACGCTGTCCCCTTATCCGGCTGCCCTCCTCGAGTTGGCGGGGTTCGTGGAGGCCCGGGACAGCCGCTTGCGCGAGGCCACCGTGCGGTTTGCCGCCCACTCGGAGCCCGTCGCCGACCTTCTCCCGGAGGAGCGCGAGGCGCTCGAAGAGTATGTGAAAGCGCTCGCCGAATCATGACCCCGCACCTGGCGCCGCTCGGTCGCAGGTGAGGCGAAACGGCGACCGTCGGGGACATCGACGAGGAGGCAACAGACAGCCTCGCGGGGGGAAAGCGGGGACCGGAGCGGGCAGGATGCGAGGGACGGAGTGGCGGCAAGGGGAGTGGTGGGGCTTCTACCCTGCCTTGTGGCGGGAAGTCCATCGCCGGGGGTGCTGCGGGGAATTCCTGGGCATGGTTCAAACCCGGGTAACACTTCGGGATCTGAACGCCTGCACAGGTAGCGGCCAGAACCGCTTCAGAATGAGGCAGTTCAGCCGTGAACCGCCCGGCCCTTCGTGCCGCAACGTGTTACCCGAAAAGGCCCGGAATTGAACCATGCCTGCTTGCCGGGCATGGTTCAAACCAGGGTAACACTCGGGGCCCAGGGTAACGGGCTGGTTCAAACGCGGGTCGCGCTCTGCCCGTGCCCGTGCCCGTGCCCGATTCCAGACCGGGCACGGGCACGGGCACGGGCACGGGCACGGGCACGGACCCGCGCCACCTGAAACGGCCCGTTTCTGAACCATGCCGCTTGCCGCGGTACTGCGGCGGGTCGCGTGCCCCCACTGAAACGCCCACCGCCTTCGCCCGTACGGCACCAGCACGTTCAGGCCAGCAACTCGCGCCGGACCTTCCCCTCGCCGGCGACCGGCAGGGGACGGCCCTGGCGGTCGTGGACGGTCGTCGCCGGATCAATCCCCAGCAGGTGGTAGGTCGTGGCCAGGACGTCCTTGGGAGACACGGGCGTCTCGACCACGTCCCCCGCGACCCGGTCGGTCTTGCCGACGACCCGACCGGCCGCGAAGCCGCCGCCGGCGAAGATCGCCGAGTAGGCGCGCGACCAGTGATCGCGGCCGCCCCCTTTGACGTTCGCCAGCAGGGGCGTCCGGCCGTGCTCACTGAAGCACAGCACCGCCGTCTCCGCGAGCAGGCCCCGCGCCTCGAGGTCGCGGATCAGCCCGGAGAAGGCCCGGTCGAAGCTGGGACATAGCTCGTCCTTCAGGCGCGGGTAGTGCTGGTAGTGCGTGTCCCAGGCGCTGTCGGCCAGGCCGTACTCGTCCCAGAACACGCTCACGAAGCGGCCACCCGCCTCGACTAGCCGTCGCGCCACGAGGGCGGCCTGGCCGAACAGCGTCATGCCGTAGCTCTCGCGGACGGCCATCGGCTCCCGGCGGACGTCGAGCGCCTCGCGCAGGCGCGGGGAGGTGAGCAGCGCGTAGGCCATCCCCCGGTAGCGGTCGAAGCTCCGGACCGACTCGGCGGCATCGACCTGGCGCCGCGCCTCGTCCAGCTGCCGCAGCAGCGAGCGGCGTCGGTCGAGGCGGTCCAGCGTCAACTGGTCCGACGGCGCTCCCGCGGCAGAAACCTGAAAACGGCCGTCCGGCTTGATTCCCCCATACGGGTCGCGAAACTCCTGAACGACGCCGCGGTTCTCCTGGACGAAGACCTTGGTCCCCTCGCCCTGGAACTCGGTCCAGACCGGGTCGTAGGCCGCACCGAGGAAGCCGCCGTAGGGGCCGGCCCGGTGCGGCTGGTTGGTGCGGTGCGTGCTGAAGGCCCACGGCAGGGCCACGTTGGGCGGCACCGCCGGCACCCGGCTCGGCGCCCGCCGTTCCGCCACGTAATCCACCACCGAGCCGACGAACGGCCAGTGCCCCGGGTCGCGCGGCGACACCTCCAGCGAGCCGCGCGGGTCCGGCAGGCCGCTGGTCGCGTAAGCCACACCGTGGACCGGGTAAGGGTGGGTCATGGACCGCACGACGGTCGTGCGGTCGATGACCTGCGCGGTCTGTGGCAGGAGTTCGCCGACCCGATACCCGGGGATCGCCGTCGCGATCGAGCCGAGTTCACCGCGGATGCCCGACGGGGCGTTGGGCTTGACGTCGAAGGTTTCCAGCTGGCTGGGGGAGCCGTAGAGGTACAGGAGGATGCACGCCTTGGCCCGGCCCGACCCCCCGGCCGGGGACGCGAGCTTGCGCGTCTCCTGCGCGTGCAACCAGTCGGCCAGGCCGAGGCCGAGTACGCTCAGCGCGCCGACCTGGAGGAACTCCCGGCGGGCCACGCCGTCACACAGGGACCGCGGCGAGCCAAGGATCCGGAGCATAAGCATCTCCCTCGGTGGGGCGGGGTCTCCACGTACTATGGTCGCGCACTCTGGCCGCCGGGTCAATGCCGCGGCAGTCTGCCGACGAACGGCGCGGTCGTCGATCACATCGGGACGCCCATCGACGCGCACGCCTCCTGGTAAGCCGATTCCAGGTCGAGGCGCACCGCGAGGTCGTCACGGAGCCACAGCGGCATCGTCGGGAGTGTTACCCCAACAGCCAGGGCGGTCGGCCACGCTTCGAGCTGTGTCCGTTCGCCGGCCTTGACCACACGATAGGTCACGGCATAGAGGTCGGACGAAACCGCGCTGGCGGCGGCATCACCCACTTGCAACACCTCCATCAGGGGTCGATGCAGGTTCGTGCGCCGCCCGGCGACGATGTCCACGACCAGGACGCAAACCGTCTGTTGGAGGTAGGCGGCGCACTTGGCGGCGAAGGCGGATCGATGGCTCGGCCGGTCCTTGTTGGCCGGGCTGGCGAGTTCCACGGCCGCCACCAATCTACCGTCCCCCTCATCGTCGATGACCTGTACTTCGATCACTTCGAGGTCCGAGAAGTCCACGTGTACGATCAAGGGCGGGCGTGGCGGCGCCCAGACGGCTGTCGCCACCGCACCGTTGCCGTCCCCGGCCGTCCGCGCCCCTTCCGCTTCGTAGGTCGCGACATCGGCCTCCAGGCCGATCCCCACGCTCACTTCGGGGTAGGCACGGTAGCCCGGCGGCAACCCGCCGTGATTGAGGCTGTTGCTGAGATAGGTCGCCCAGGCGGCGTTGAGGCTCTTGTACCGGGGCCGGTTACGCAGTGGTGGGCGGGAGTGGTCGTGCAGCGGCATGGGAGTCTCTCGGTGAGAAACAATCTCACCTTACCCGATGCCTCCACACGGCACAAGCAGAGCCGCCTGGCCTGGCAGAAGGCGAGCCTCCAGCACCCGGAGGCATGTGTCGGCCGCAGGGGCCAGTCGGTCAGCGGGTGAAGTCCGCTCGTGTCAGCGCTGATGGGAAATCACGACGGGCTCGGCCTGCCGGCAGGGGACGACCCTTGCCGGCACGCCGAGCCGTCTCGTTGGTCACATCTGGTCGAGCCAGAAGTGGAAGCCGCGGTAATACGATTGCGGCTCCCACAACTCGTACCGCCAGGTCGGCTCCCGGAACGGAGGGTAGGCCATGTAGGCCGGCGCCGGCGTCGGGTGGTAGCCGGTCGCGTAGGAGCTCGGCGGCTCCGGCCAGCGCGGGCTCATCGTCGGCCAGTAGTTGTGGGGGAAGTAGTAGTAGGGGTAGTAGAAGTACTGACTGACCGGGGTGTAACTCGGGGCGGGGGCCTGCGCCCGTGCCGGCGCCGCCGACCCGCACCAGAGTGCGGCCGCCAGCAGACCCGCGAAGAGGGTCGGCGAGAGTCGTCGCGTCATCGTCTGTCCTCCTGACAGCGGCGGACACTCAGCGGCCCGCCTTCCGCGGCAAGTTTAGCCGACGATCCCCCCGCGTGCGCCGCCGTCAAGCGCCCGGGGCCATAAAACAAATAGGGAAGGTGGCAAGAGGTTCCGCCGGCACCGATTGTGCCGGGGCCGAGGCAGGCGGTGACGATGAGCGAGCACGACGTCTACGACAACCCCCTGGTGACGCGCTACGCCAGCCGCGAGATGGCCGAGCTGTGGGGGCCACAGCGCAAGTTCAGCACCTGGCGCCGCCTCTGGGTGGCCCTGGCCGAGGCCGAACACGAACTCGGCCTGCTCACCGACGACGGCCGTACGCCGCGCATCAGCCCCGAGCAGGTCGCGGCCCTGCGCGCCCACACCGACGATATCGACTTCGCCAGGGCCAACGACTACGAGCGCCGCTCTCGCCACGACGTAATGGCCCACATCCGCGCCTACGGCGACGCCGCCCCCGCCGCCCGCGACGTCATCCACCTCGGCGCCACCAGCTGTTACGTCACCGACAACACCGACCTGATCCTGATGCGCGAGGGGCTCGGCCTGCTGCGCGACCGCCTCGTCGGCGCCATCGACGCCCTGGCCCGCTTCGCCCAGCGCCACCGCGACGTGGAGACACTGGGCTTCACGCACTTCCAGCCGGCGCAGATGACCACCGTCGGCAAGCGCGCCTGCCTGTGGTGCTACGACTTTATCATTGACTTGCACGAGCTGGAACATCGGTTGTCCGCGCTGCGGTTCCGCGGCGCCAAGGGAACGACCGGCACGCAGGCCAGCTTCCTCGCCCTGTTCCGCGGCGACCACGACACGGTCCGGCGACTCGACCTGCTGGTGGCGAAGAAGATGGGCTTCGACGCGGTCTACCCCGTCACGGGACAGACTTACTCGCGCAAGGTCGATAGCCAGGTGCTCGACGCCCTGTCGGGGGTGTGCCAAAGCGCTCACAAGTTCGGCACCGACCTGCGCCTGCTCAGTCACCGTCAGGAGGTCGAGGAGCCGTTCGAGAAGGAGCAGGTCGGCTCGTCGGCGATGCCGTACAAGCGCAACCCGATGCGCGCCGAGCGCCTGTGCGGCCTGGCGCGGTTCGTGACGGCCCTGACGGTCAGCGCGGCGCAGACGGCCGCGACGCAGTGGCTGGAGCGCACGCTCGACGACAGCGTCAACCGGCGGCTGACGCTGCCGCAAGGTTTCCTCGGCACCGACGGCGTGCTGCGCCTCCTGCTGAACGTCGGCAACGGCCTGGTCGTCAACCCGGAAGTGATCGCGCGCAACGTGCGGCAGACGAAGCCTTACATGATGACGGAAAACATCTTGATGGCGGCGACCGCGGCCGGCGGCGACCGGCAGCAGTTGCACGAGAGGATCCGCGAGCACAGCCACGCGGCCACGGACCGCCTCAAGGCGGGGGCGACCGATAACGATTTGCTGGAGCGATTGAAGGGAGATACGGCGTTCGCCCGGGTCGATTTCGCCCGCGTCGAGGCGGACGATTGCTCCTTCGGACGGGCGCCGGAGCAGGTGGACGAGTTCATCGCCCAGGAAGTGGAGCCGATCCGGCAGCGCTATCGCCACCTGCTCGGGCAGAGCGCCGAGGTGGAGGTGTAGCCGCTTGCGGCTTAGCGTTCGTTTCACCTTTGGGAAGCGAACGCTAAGCCGCAAGCGGCTTCACGCCACGATGTTGACCAGCTTCCGCGGCACGACGATCACCTTGCGCACCGTCTTGCCGGCGAGGCTTTCCGTCACGCGCGGGTCCTTGAGCGCCGCCTCCCGCAGCGCCTCTTCGGTCACGTCAGCCGGCACGGTCAGCTTGCTGCGCACCTTGCCGTTGACCTGCACCGCCACCTCGATCTGGTCGGACTTCGTCAGCGCCGGGTCGTACTTCGGCCAGTCCTTGTAAGCCAGCGTGTCCTGATGCCCCAGCGCCTGCCACAGTTCCTCGGCCAGGTGCGGGGCGAACGGACTCAGGATGAGGACGAACGGCTCCAGTACCGAGCGCGGCCGCACTTCCGACTTCGTCAGGTGGTTGGTCAGCTCCATCATCGCCGCGATGGCGGTGTTGAAGCGCATGCCGTCGAGGTCGTCGGTCACTTTTTGGATCGTCTGGTGCAGTTTACGCAGTGTGTCCCTGTCCGGCGGCGTGTCGCGGACGGCGTCGGCCAGTTTCACCGCCTCGGCGCGGTCGTCGATGAACAGGCGCCAGACGCGGCTCAGGAAGCGGTAGACGCCTTCGACGCCGCGCATGCTCCACGGCTTGACCGCCTCCAGCGGGCCCATGAACATCTCGTACAGGCGCAGGCTGTCGGCGCCGTACCTCTTGACCACCTCGTCGGGGTTGATGACGTTGCCGCGGCTCTTGGACATCTTGAAGGCGCGGGCGTCGATGCGCACGTTCGGTGCGTCCTTTAGCACGAAGGAGTCGCCCTTCTTCTCGACCGCCTCTTCATCGACCTTCACGCGCTCGTACTGTTCCTGAGTCTTCTTGTCCTTGGAGGTATCGACATCCACCCGTTCGGCGGACACCCATTGGCCGTCCTTCTGGAACCCGACGAACTCCATCTCGCCCAGGATCATGCCCTGGTTGACCAGGCGCTGGAACGGCTCCGGCGAGGGCAGGTGGCCGCGGTCGTACAGCACCTTGTGCCAGAAGCGGCTGTAGAGCAGGTGCAGCACCGCATGTTCCGCCCCGCCGACGTACAGATCGACCGGCAGCCAGTTCTTCGCCTTTTCCGGGGAGCAAAACGCCCCATCGTTCTTCGGGTCCAGGTAGCGGATGTAGTACCAGCACGAGCCGGCCCACTGCGGCATGGTGTTCGTCTCGCGCCTGTACCGTTTCCCGTTTCGCGAAACGTGAACCCAATCGGCGGCCTTGCCCAGCGGCGGCTCGGGGCGGCCCGACGGCTTGTAATCCTCCATCTCGGGCAGGCACAGCGGCAACTCGTCCACCGACAGCGGCTCGACCATGCCGGTGGGGTTGCCGTGCTCATCGAGTTCGTGCAGAAGCGGGAACGGCTCGCCCCAGTAGCGCTGGCGGCTGAACAGCCAGTCGCGCAGCTTGTAGTTGACCTTCTTCTCGCCGAGGCCGCGCTCTTGCAGCCAGGTGGTGATCCTCGTCTTGAATTCCGCCGTTGGCAGTCCGCTGAACGACCCGGAGTTGACCGCGACGCCCTCCTCGGTGTACGCCTCGGTCAGATTGTCGAGCGTGCTGCCGGTCTTCTGGAGCCATTCGTCCGTGGGTCGGACGACGGTGACGATGGGCAGGCCGAACTGCTTGGCGAACTCGAAGTCGCGCTCGTCGTGCGCCGGTACCGCCATGATGGCCCCGGTGCCGTAGGTCGCCAGGACGTAATCGGCGATCCAGATAGGAACCTTCTCGTTGTTGACCGGGTTGATCGCATACGCGCCGGTGAAGACGCCGGTCTTCGTCTTGGCCAGCTCGGTGCGCTCCAGGTCGCTTTTGCGCGCGGCCTCCTCCTGATACTTCCTCACCGCGTCGCGCTGTCCTGGGGTGGTGAGGCGCTCCACCAGCGGGTGCTCGGGAGACAGCACCATGTAGGTCGCGCCGAACAGGGTGTCGGGCCGCGTGGTGAAGACGCGGATGCGCTCCCCTCCCGGCAGCGCGAAATCGACCTCCGCCCCCTCGCTGCGGCCGATCCAGTTGCGCTGCATCTCCTTGATCGCCGTGGACCAATCGACCCGTTCCAGGTCGTCCAGCAGCCGTTCGGCGTAAGCGGTGATGCGCAGCATCCACTGCCGCAGCGGCATACGCACTACGGGATGGCCGCCGCGCTCCGATTTGCCGTCTTGCACCTCCTCGTTGGCCAGCACCGTCCCCAGCGCCGGGCACCAGTTGACCGGCGCCTCGATCTGGTAGGCCAGGCGCTTGCTATCGCGATACGCGCAGACCGTGGCGTGGCCCTGCTTCTGGACTTCGGGCGGGATCGGCAATTCGCCGATCGGCCGGCCCTTCTTCTGCTCGGGGTCGTACCAGGTGTCGTAAATCTGCAGGAAGATCCACTGCGTCCATTTGAAGTAATTCGGATCGGTGGTATCGACCTCACGGTCCCAGTCGTAGCTGAAACCGAGGCGCTTGATCTGGCGGCGGAAAGTGTCGATGTTGCGCTGCGTCGTGGCGCGCGGGTGGGTGCCGGTCTCGATGGCGTACTGCTCGGCGGGCAGGCCGAAGGCGTCCCAGCCCATCGGGTGCAGGACGTTGTCGCCGCGCATGCGGCGGTAACGGGCCAGGATGTCGGTGGCGGTGTACCCCTCGGGATGTCCGACGTGCAGCCCGGCCCCGCTCGTGTAGGGGAACATGTCGAGGATGTAGAACTTCGGCCGCGGCGAGTCGTCCGGCGTGCGGAAGGTCTTGTTCTCTTCCCAGTAGCGCTGCCACTTCGGCTCGATGGCTTCGGGGTTGTAGCCGGGCATGAGTCGTCTCGTCCGTTGAGGATCGGGTCTGCAACCCGCCGCTCAACGCAGGTGTTGCGGTCCGCTAACCAATCCGATCACATTAGGGCCGCCCGGAAAGGGCGTCAACGCCGCAGCCCTTCCACCTTTCTGACCGGACGAGGCACGACCAGGTTCACGGGGAGGGACTGCCGGATTTCGGGCGACGAGATGCTGACCCGGAGCGGACGTGACGGATATCGCGGAGTTGAGCCGCGACCCGCGGGGAGCGTGGGGGACGCCGGCGCTCGTAGTGACCGCATTCATGCGGTCCTGACGACCCCGACCGCATGAATGCGGTCACTACGAGCGCGGGGGACGCCGGCGCTCGTAGTGACCGCATTCATGCGGTCCTGACGACCCCGACCGCATGAATGCGGTCACTACGAGCGCTCCCCTCCGAGTCGCGGCTCAACTCATGGCCGGACCCCGGTCTGCCGCTCCTCTTCCTCTGCCAGGATGATGACGCGAGCCCGCACCGAGACCGTCGTGCGGCTGATGCTTCGGCCTGAGCCGACGTTGCTGAACCCCCGATTGAGGTACGGCGTCTTGCCCAGCAGCGGCACCCCGGCCTCCCTGCGGCCCTCGCTCAGCGAACTGTAACCGCCCAGCAGCGCCTCGCCCCCGTCCGGGACGACGACCGACGACTGGACCCGCACCGAAGTAAACGTGGGGACGGAGAAAGAGGACGGCGGCCTGGACGTCAGGCCGGGGCCGTACACCGAGTAGGGACCGGTGTAGGTGGACGGCTTGTACGTCAAGCCGGGGCCGTACACCGAGTAGGGGCCGTACACGTTCCCGGAGCCGCGGTCCGAGGACTGGGCCAACACGGGAGGCGTGACGCAGCCAGCCAGCAACAGGGCGGCGAGGATACGGAAAGCAGGTCGCATGCCAGAATCCCTCCGGGTCGGCGGAAAGCAACTCTTCCCTCTCTCCGCCGCCGGCAATCATTCTCATCGCTCGTGCGGGGCGAGGCAAGCACTTTCCGGCCACGGCGTTGCTGTCCCGGGACAAGTTGGTATTACCGCGGCTTCTTCAACCGGTCCCGCACCAGTTCCGGCAAATACTTCACAGGCAGCGTGCCGTGGTCCAGCACCGCCTCATGATAGCGCCCCAGGTCGAACTTGTCCCCCTGCTCACGCTCCACCGCCTGCCGCAGCCGGTAGAACGCCGTCCGCCCCACGAAGTACGTCGAGAGCTGCGTCGAACTCTGCTTCGCCCGCACCACCTTGCCCAGCGCCTCGCCCTCCGACTGGAAGCAGCGCTTCGTCAGGAACGTCAGCGCCTCCTCGTCGGTCATCCGCGTGCAGTGCATCTCGTGGTCGAGGATCGCGTTGGCCACCGCGCGCAGGTAAAACTTCAACTGGTTCAGCCGCAGCGCGAGGTCGCCCTGGCCGTAGCCCTGGTCGAGCATCATCTGCTCCGTGTACACCGCCCACCCCTCGGCGAATACTCCCGAGTTCAGCACCTTGCGGATCAGCGACGGATTGCGGTTGGAATACTCCAGCTGCACGTAGTGCCCCGGATACGCCTCGTGAATGGTCAGGATGTGCAGCATGTGGCTATTGTACTCTTCCAGGTAGCTCGACACCTGGCGCTCGTTCCAGTGCTTCGGCGGCGGACTGATGGCGTAGTAGCTGTGCGCCTTCGGGTCGAGCGGCGGCGCCGGGTTCAGGTACGCCGTCGAATTGCCGCGCATGAACTCCGGCATTTCTTCCACCTTGCAGTTGTCCGGGTCCGGCAGGCGCAGGACGTCGTTCTCCTCGATGAACATCTTGACGCGCCGCACCGCCGCCTTGGCGTTCTTGACGAGGTCTTCCGGCTTGCCGTGCTCCTTGCCCACGTCGGCCACGACACGGCGGATCGTCTCGCGCCGCCCCTCCTCGTCGTCCGGCGGCAGCGCCTTGCCGGGGAAGCGCTGGCCCCACATCTGTTTGGCGATGACGTACAGCTCGCCCTCCACCCGGGCGAATTCCTTCTCCGCCTCGGCCAGCACCTGGTCCGCGCCGATACCCGCGTCCAGTTCCAGCTCCAGTTTGCGGTAGAAGCGCTCCTTGCCGATCCGCCATTCGCCCTTCGCCCGGGGCAGCAGGTCCTTTTCGAGGAAATCCTGGTAGTCCTCGAGCGCCGCGACCACCGGCTTGCTGGCCGCGCGCAGCTCGCTCAGTCCCGGCGTCTCGCCGGTCAGCTCGAACAGGCCGGTTTCGTAGAAGGCGATGGCGCCCTTGTTCTGGCGGATCGCCGTCTCCACGAAGACGCGCGGCGGATCCTTGAGGCTCTCCTTCGCCGCCGCGACGATTTTCGGGATGAACGCCATCCGCTTCGCCGCGTTTTCGACGTTGCGCTCCTTCGGCAGCGTCGATTGTGTCAGCAGCAGGAACACGCTCTCGGAAATGTAATCGTTGTAGGCGCGCGGGTCCTGCTCGAAGCGGCGCGTGTTATCCTCCTGCCAGAGGGCGTAATTCAGGGTGTGCTCCAGGATCTCGTAATCGATCTGCCCGTCGCGCGAGAGCTTGGCCTTCTCGACGCGCTTCGGCAGCTCGGCGAGCGCCGTTTTCGTGCGCTCCTTGCCGGCGGCGCGGGCCTTCGGCGACACGTCGTCGAGAAGGTGGTCGAAGCGGTGGTCGCCGGCGCGGGTGGCTTCGAGGGGGCGGGCCGCGAACTCCTTGTCGAGGTAAGCCCGGAAGAAGGCGGCGAGTTTGGCGTCTTCGGTGTCGGCGGCGCGGGCCGCGGCGGGGAGTGCGGTCATGGCGAGGAGGAGGAACGGCGTGACGGTTCGGTGCATGGCGTTGCCCTGTTGTTTAGCCGCCGCCCTCGGGGCGGCGCGGCCGGTCGAATTGCCGTCCCAATGTACGCGGCGCTGGCGGCGGCGCCAACGGTCGATTATCATGCGGCATCAAAAGAATCCCACGGCCTTGTGCCGTGGATCGTTAGGTTTGCTGCTACAGCGAAGAGGGGAAGGAGTTTTTTCCTTCTTCCCCGCCTGTAGCGACGAGCGTGACAGACCACGGGACAAGCCCGTGGCATCGAAAGGTCGTACCCCATGTCCGCGAAACAACCGCGCATCCTCGTCCTGGCCGCCTCGGTCGGCGCCGGCCACGTCCGCGCCGCTCAGGCGGTCGAGCTGGCCCTGCGCCAGACGGTGCCCGACGCCGTGGTGCGCAATATCGACGTCCTCGAACTGACCAACGCCCCCTTCCGCCGGCTCTACGGCAGGGCGTACCTCGACCTCGTGAACAAGGCGACGCACGTCCTTGGCTACTTCTACGACCTCATGGATCAGCCGAGCAAGTCCGGCAAGAATCGCCGCGACCGCTTCCGGCTCGCCGTCGAGAAGCTGAACCTGCGCTCGTTCATCCGCCTGCTCGAAGAGGAGTCGTGGGATTTGGTCATCAACACGCACTTCCTGCCGGCGGAGATCATCGCTTCGCTGCGCCGCAAGGACGGCCTCAACCTGCCGCAGGTGACGGCCACCACCGACTTCGACACGCACCGCCTCTGGGTGAACCAGCCCTGTGACCACTACTTCACGGCCACCGAAGAGGGGGCGCAGTACCTCCACCACTGGGGCGTCCCGAAGACCGACACGACCGCCACCGGCATCCCCATCCACCCGGTCTTCTCGACGCCGAAGGAGCGGGCGGCCTGCTGCGCCAAACATCGCCTGAAGGCCGACCGGCCGGTGGTGCTGCAACTGGCCGGCGGCTTCGGCGTCGGGCCGATCGCCCACATTTACGGCGCCCTCCTCGACGTGGAGGTGCCGCTCGAAGTGGTCGTCATCGCCGGCCGCAACGAGAGCGCCCGCGAGCAGCTGGAGAAGGTGAAGCCGCCGGCGCGGCACCGGACGAAGGTGATGGGCTTCACGGCGGACATCGACGAATTGATGGCGGCGGCCGACCTGGTGGTGTCGAAGCCGGGCGGGTTGACCACGTCGGAGACGCTGGCGCGCGGGACGGCGATGGTCATCGTCAACCCGATCCCCGGCCAGGAGAGCCGCAACAGCGACTTCCTTTTGGAGAACGGCGCCGCCATCAAGGTGAACAACGTCGCCACCCTGTCCTACAAGGTGACGGCCCTGCTGCGCGAGCCGGAGCGGCTGGCCCGGCTGAAGGAGAACGCCCGGCGGCTCGGCCGGCCGCGGGCGGCCTTCGACGTGGTGGAGCGGGCGCTGAAGTTCGCCAAGGTTTAGCCGCCGCCCTCGGGGCGGCGCTCCGTGGGTGTGCTGTCGGCGGGCGCCGCCTCCGCCTCTGCCTCGGCGGCCAGGCGGCGCAAGTGCAGCCCCATCGACAGCAACGACACCGCCCACAGCGCGCCGAAGCCGAGCGGCGCGAGTGCCAGCTTCAGCGGCAGCAGTACCGCCAGGCCGAAGAAGGCCAGGCCGAAGGCGTAACAGCGCCCCCAGTAGCTGCCGCCCATCACGAAAAACGCCATCCCCGCCAGCAAGCTCCACAACACGTACTGCCGCATCTTGAATACGTCGTCCTTCGGGATGAGCTCCGAGTAGCGCCCAGCAAGGACCACGGCCGCGCAACCGATGAGGTAGCCGATCCAGATCGACCACAATTGCCGCTCCGCCGTGCTCGCCGGCAGCAGGCGGCGCGAGCGGTTCCGCCAGAAGAGGATGCCCATCAGGGCGAACTGCAGCGTCCGCACCACCAGGAAGACGATGCTCGGCTCGGTCAGCTCCTCCGTCAGGACGAAGATCAACAGGTGCTCCACCGAGACGATGGCGGCGAACAGCAGCAGCATGTTGCCCCAGGAGCGGAACTCGCCCATGTGCTGGCTGCGCCCCAGCGTCCGCCCCAGGTACTCGAACACGTTCACCGTGCTGGCGCTGATCGACTCGCCGTCGAGGTAGCGGCGCAGGTCGTCGGCGACGGCCTCGGCACTCGGGTAGCGGTTGGCGGGGTCCTTTTCGAGGCACTTCAGGCAGATGGTTTCCAGGTCGCGATCGACGTTCGGGTTGAGGAGGCTGGGCGGCGCCGGGTCGCGCTCCAGCACCTGCATCATGGTGTCCATCGGCGTCTCGGCCTGGAAGGGCGGCCGGCCGGTGAGGCACTCGTACAGCACGGCGCCGAGGCCGTAGACGTCGGTAGCGGGGCCCAGTTCCTTGATGCGGCCGGCGGCCTGCTCGGGGGCCATGTAGCCCGGCGTGCCGAGGATGGAGCCGGTGCGCGTCTGCCCCTTGTCGGCGTGCATGCGCTTGGCCAGGCCGAAGTCGGTGACGTGCGGCTCGTCCTGGCGATCGATGAGGATGTTCGACGGCTTGAGGTCGCGGTGCAGGATGTCGTGCTGGTGGGCGTGGTGGATGGCCCGGGCGACGGCCTCGACGTAGCGGGCGGCGACGCGGCCGGGCAGCGGCCCCGACGACAGCCGCTGTGCCAGGCTGACGCCGTCGATGAAGTCCATGCTGTAGAAGTGGCAGCCGTCGCAATCGCCGACCTCGTGGACGGTGACGATGTTGCGGTGCCGCAGGCCGGCGGTCGATTCCGCTTCGGTCTTGAAGCGCTGCAGGTCGGCCGGCGTCGGCAGCGAGCCGGGCAGGAGCATCTTGAGGGCGACGACACGGTTGAGGCTCTTCTGGCGGACGCGGTAGACGACGCCCATGCCGCCGCGGCCCAACTCCGCGATGATCTCGTAATCGCCGAAGGTGCGGCTGCCGTTGGCCGCCGTCGGCGGCGCCGCGGCCTGGCCCGGCCGGTCGAGGATCGTGGCGTTGGGGTCGCCGGGGGGCAGCACTTTCTCGGTCGGCGGCAGCTGGGGATCCTTTTCCGTCGTGTCATTCATCGGGGTCTCCGTCATTGCGCTGGGGCTATTCTGGCCCGCGAGACCGCGGAAAGCAACCAAGATCGGCGGCGAAGGCCGGTCGTCACTCCGCCCGGCGGCGCTGCCACTGGCTGAGGGCGGTGTTGGCGACGATGATGACGCCGATGACGATGTACTGCACCTCGACCGGCACGTTGCAATAGCTGACGCCGTTGTCGAGGACCGCCAGGATGAGGACGCCAAGGAGGGTGCCGAGGACGGTCCCTTGGCCACCGCTGAGGCTTGCTCCGCCGATGACCACTGCGGCGATCACGGTCAGTTCCAGCCCCTTCCCCGCGGTGTGGTCGCCCGCCTTCATCTTGGCGAACATCACCACCCCGGCCACACCGGTCAACAGGCCGGCCAAGGTGTAGATGACGACGCGCGTGCGCTCCACCGGCACGCCGCACAACCGGGCCGTGGCCTCATTGGAGCCGATGGCGTAGCAGTAGCGCCCGAGCACAGTGTAGCGCAGCAGCACCGCGACCGTCCCGGCCAGGGCCAGGGCGACCCACACGCCGGGGTCGAAAAAGGTGTAGTCGGAGCCGGCGGTGGCGAATGTGTCCACCCAACCCGGCTGGGCGTTGACCGGGAAGTTGAGAATGACGCCTCCCGCCAGCCAGATCGCCAGGCCGTGGGCGGCGCTGTACATCCCCAGCGTCACCACGAACGGCGCCACCCGCAGGCGCGTGATCAGCACGCCATTGGTCAGCCCGCACAGCCCGCCGACGCCGATGCCCGCCGGGACCGCCGCCAGGCTCGCCATCGCCTTCGAGCCGGTCACGCCCAGCGCCCAAATGTAGACGAGCATGGTCGCCACCGTCACCAGGGCGACGACGGAGCCGATCGACAGGTCGATGCCGCCGCTGACGATAACCAGCAGCGCCCCCAGCGCCGCCAACGCCGTGACCCGCTCCCCGTGGACGAGGATCTGCAGGTTGGCGGCGCTGACGAAGCGCCCCAACCCGCCGCGGATCGCGAACAGGACCAGGAACAGCGCCAGCACGCCGGCCAGGCCGATCACCGGGCCGGACAGGGCGAACCAGCGCCGCCCCGCCAGGGATTTCGGGTCACTGGTCACGTCGTCACTCCACTATCTCCCCTCTCCCCTGAGTACAGGGGAGAGGGGAGAGCGAATCGCTCAAAACTCCGCGCTGCCCGTGGCGTACGCCATCACCTGCTCGGGCGCCCACTCCGCGGCCGGCCGTACCGGGCTGAGCCGGCCGCGCGCCAGCACCGCCAGCCGGTCGCACACGCCGAGCAGCTCGGGCAGGTAGCTGCTGACGAACAGCACCGCCTTGCCCTGCGCCGCCAGGCCGCCGATCAGGCGGTAGATTTCCGCCTTGCTGCCCACGTCCACGCCGCGCGTCGGCTCGTCCAGCAGCAGCACGTCGGCCCCCTGGTGAAGCAAGCGGCCCAGCGCCACCTTCTGCTGGTTGCCGCCGGACAACTCGCCGACGGCCTGCTCCGGATCGCGGCAGCGCACCCGCAAGCGCTCGAGCCAGTCGCTCACGGCCGCCGCCCGCCGCCGCAGGCTCAGCCAACCGAAGCGTCCGTACGGCCCCAGCCGGCTGTACGTCAGGTTATCGGCGATGCTCTGGGACAGCGCCAGACCCTCGCCCTTGCGATCCTCGCTGAGCAGGCCGATGCCCTGCGCGATTCGCTGCCGCGGGGTCGCCCGAGGGCTGGACAGCGCGTTGACGATCACCTCGCCGCGGCGCACCGGGTCGAGGCCGAAGACGGCGCGCAGCAACTCCGTCCGCCCGGCGCCGACGATGCCCGCCAGGCCGAGGATTTCGCCGCGGTGCAACGTCAGACTGACGCCGCGCGGCAGCTCGACCCCGGCGAGGTCGCGCAGCTCCAACAGCGGCGCCCCGATCGTGTGCGGGACGTGCGGGAACTGCTCGGTCAGGCTGCGGCCGACCATCAGCTCGATGATGTGATCGCGCGAGAAGTCGCCCACGTTGCCGCCGCCCACGCTCTGGCCGTCGCGCAGCACCGTAAAGCGGTCGGCGATCTCCTGCACCTCTTCGAGGAAATGGCTGATGTACACGACGGTGACGCCGCGCTCGCGCAGCCGCCGCACCAGGGCGAACAGGCGGCGGGCGTCCTCCTGCGTCAAGGACGAGGTCGGCTCGTCGAGGACCAAAACGCGCACGTCCAGTAGCAGCGCCCGGGCAACCTCGACCAGCTGTTGCGCCGCCGGGCTGAGGCGCGACACCCGTTCCTCGGGACGGATCTCGGGGTGCTCCAGGACGGCCAGCGCCTCCGCGACGCGGCGCCGGTTCTCCGCACCGCGCAGGAAGCCGAAGCGCCGCGCCTCCAGGCCGAGGCAGACGTTCGCCTCGACGCTGAGGTGGGGGGCGAGGGTCAATTCCTGGTAGATCATGGCAACGCCGCGCCGCCGCGCCTCCAGGGGGCCGGACGGGGCGTAGGGCCGATCGTCGAGGGTCATCGCGCCCGCGTCGGCCCGGACGGCCCCGCTGAGCACCTTCATGAGGGTCGATTTGCCGGCGCCGTTCTCGCCGACGAGGGCGTGGACCTCGCCGGGCCGCAACTCCAGGGCGACGCCGCGCAGCGCCTGCGTCGAGCCGAAGCGCTTGGCAATGCCGGTCATGGTCAGGCGCGGCGGTGTCATGCGCGGTGCCAGGACCGTTTAGCGGCCGCCCTCGGGGCGGCGCGTGAGTTCACGCGCCGCCCCGAGGGCGGCCGCTAAACGGGGATTAATCACCTCTTCTTCAACTCCGGCAGCCCGAATCCGCGATCCATCTGCAGGTCTGGGTCGAAGAGTTGCCGGATGCCCTTCTCATCGATGTTCTCCCTGGTGACGAGGTATTCGCCGGTGCTCCACTCCTTGTCGCCGTCCGGCGCCACGTCATACCCTTCGAGGTGCTTCACCAGCGTCCACACGCTCAGGTAACCCATTTTGTACGGGTCCTGAAGGATCAGGCCGTCGATGTCGCCGTCCGAGACCGCCTGCAACAGCGGCGGGCTCGAGTCGAAGCCGACGAGGCGCACCTTTTTATTCAACTTGAGGCTCTGCATCGCCCGCAACATGCCGGTGGCTGACGACTCGTTCACCGCGAAGATGCCGTCGATGCCCTGGTCCTGCAAGCCGCCCAGCAGCGGCGACGCCACCTTCAGCGCCGAGTCCGCGGTGGCGCCGGCGTACTTGTCGTTGGACAGCCAGGTGATCGTCGGCTCCCCCTTTTTCTTCTGCTCGTCGATGACCTTGTTGATGTGGTCCTCGAAGCCCTTCTCGCGCTGCTCGGTGCTTTCGGAGCCCTTGGCGTAGCGGAATAGGACCAGCTTCGGCGCCGGCTTGCCGTCGTTGCGCAGCACCTTCAGCAACCGCTCGGCCGCCAGCTTGCCGCCGTTGTAGTTGTCGGTGGCGATGTACTTGATGAGGACGTCCTGGTCGGCGAGGCCGGAGTCGATGGCCACGACGGGGATGCCCTTATCGACGGCGCGCTTGACGGGGGCGACCATCGTCTCGCTGTGCTGCGGGGCGAGGACGATGCCGCTGACGCCGCCGGCGACGTGGCGATCCACGAGGGTGATCTGCGCCTGGGCGTCGTCCTCCGTGCGCGGCCCGTCCCAGATGACCTCGACCTTGATGCCCTGCTCGGCCAGGCTGGCGGCGGCGCGGTCGGCGCCGCGGTGGACCGACTGCCAGTGCTCGTGCGTCAGTCCCTTGGGAATGACGACGACGCGGTATTTGTAATCGGCCTTCGGCCCGCAGCCCGCCAGTGCCAGGCTCGCGACCAGGGCCAGTCCGACGTATCCCCAGCGCGGCATGGTCGGCCCCTCGGAATGGATGGAAGAAGCGCTAGCCTAGTGCCTGCGGCGCGGCGGGTCAAGGAGCCCGCTTTGCTCCCCTCGCCCCGGAGTACCGGGGCGAGGGGAGAGAAGGCCGGTCTGGACGCGCCGCCGCCGTCGCGGGTAGAGTGAGCGCGGACATTCTCTCCGGCGCCGCGGGCGGGGTGCTCATGAGCGGACTCTGGGACCTCAACCTCATTCACCTCTTCGATTTCTACCTGGCGGCGACCTTCCTGTTCAGCACGGCCACCCGCGTCCGCCAGTATGGCACCGTCCTGGCCGTGCTGCGCTCCTTCCCGTCGCGCTGGCCGCGCCTCCTCGATCTGGTCAAGCAGCACCGCGGCATCTTCCTCACCTGGGAAACGATCGCCCCCGCGGCGCTGGCCCTGCTGCTGATGCTCGCCCAGACCCTTGCCTCGCGCCTGCTGTGGCCCGAGGCCGGCCGGCCGCCGCACGGCCTCACCCTGGGGCGCCTCTTCGAGCATCCGTTGGCCCTGCCCGTCGTCGGTCTGTTCGGACTGGCGATGCTCGCGGTGGACGTCTACTTCATCCTCGTCGTCGGCAAGATCGACCGGCCCGAGATGGAGAAGTACCTCGACCAGGCCGAATTCTGGCTGAAGTCGTGGGCGGCGCCGGTCGTCCGCACCGTGACCTTCGGCTTCGTCAACCCGCGGAAAATGGTCGCCGTCGAGGTGCAGACGGCGCTGGTCGGCGCCAGCAAGATGCTCAACCTGACGCTGTGGTGGGTCGTGCTGCAGGCGGCTCTGCGCGTCGGCTACGGATTGTCGCTGTGGGTGACGTATGCGGTGACTAGGCCGCTTGCGGCTTAGCGTTCGCGCAATCAGGGTTGCGCGAACGCTAAGCCGCAAGCGGCTTCTCCGATCCGGGCCGTTGTGTTACGATTCTCCTCAGGAGAACCGAGCCATGGCACGTGCGCACAAGAAACAAAGCGACGAGGACGAGGGCATCAAGCTGATCTGCCGCAATCGGCGGGCGTTCCACGACTACGCCATCGAGGAGAAGCTGGAGTGCGGCATCGTCTTGACCGGCACCGAGGTCAAGAGCCTGCGCGAGGGCGGCACCAGCCTGGAGGACGCCTACGCCAAGGTGGACGGCGGCGAGGTCTGGCTGATCGGCTGCGACATCCCCGAGTACACCTTCGGCAACCGCCTCAATCACAAGCCGAAGCGGCCGCGCAAGCTGCTGCTGCACCGGCGCGAGATCGCCAAATTCGCCGACAAGGCCACCCAGCGCGGCTTCACCCTGATGCCGCTACGGATGTACTTCCGCGACGGCCGCGCCAAGGTCGAGATCGCCGTCGCGCGCGGCAAGAAAGAGTACGACAAGCGCGAAAGCGAGAAAAAGCAGGAAGCCCAGCGCGAGATTCGGCGGGCGATGACCGATCGCAACCGCTGACCCACTTTCTCCCCTCGCCCCCGTGGGGAGAGGGGAAGCTTGTTACGCGACGGCGACGCCGGCCAAGCGCCGGCATTCCTCTGCACAGCGCCGGCACTCCTCCGCGCACTGCTGGCAGTGCTCAGGCTCGTGCTTTTCGCATTCGGCGGCGCAGGCCTCACAGAGGTCGGCGCAGACGCGGCACAACTCGGCGGCGAACGGCGAGTTGCGGCTCAGGAAGTCGGCCGCGTTCCAACACAGCGTGGCGCAATCGCGAGCCAGCCGAATGCAGTCCACCATCATGCCCACGTCCGGCTCCGCCAGGCACGCCTCGCCGCACTGCTCGCAGGCCACCGCACAATCGATACAGGCACGGATGCAGAACTCGACTTGCTGGTAAGACATCGTTCTTCTCCTCCGCCGAAGGGCCGGGTGGCAACGGCGACAGGAGTTTACCGTGAGCAAATTCGGTGCCTTATCGGCTGCGGCGCGGCGCTCCCCATCGTGGGCGGATGGGACGCGCCCGTCAGCGGCCGGCGAGGATGCGGTCGAGGTCGTCGGGATCGACGGGCTTGACGAGGTGATGGTCGAAGCCGGCTTCGCGCGAGCGGCGGCGGTCGTCCTCGGTTCCCGAGCCCGTCAGGGCGACGACCAGCGCCTTGTCGTGTCCCGGCTCCCGGCGCAGGCGCCGGCCGACTTCATGCCCGTCCATCCCCGGGAGGCCAAGGTCGAGCAGCACCACGTCGGCGGGCTGCTCCCGGACCAGGGCCAGGGCCGCGGGGCCGTCCGGGGCCAGGCGCACCCGGTGGCCGCGCATTCGCAGCAGCAGGCCGAGGCTCTCCGCGGCGTCGGCGTTGTCGTCCACCACCAGGATGTTGAGAGGAGAGCCCGGATCACGGACCGGAGACGGAGCAGAAGTCGGCTCCGGGCGCTCCACGCTCCATCCTCCGCCCTCCAGGGTCAGAAGCGGCAGGCGGACGACGAACTCGCTGCCCCGCCCCGGACCGTCGCTGTGCGCCTCGACGGTGCCGCCGTGCATCTCCGCCAGGCGGCGCACCAGCGCCAGGCCGATGCCGAGGCCGCCCTGCGACCGTCCCGGCGCCTCAGCCCCCTGGGCGAACAGGTCGAAGGCGTGGGGCAAGAACTCCGCCGCCATGCCGATGCCGGTGTCGCGCACGGAGACGACGGCCTGCGGTACACCGCCCGGCCCCTCTTCCCGGGCGGCACTTAGCCAGACGTGGCCGCCCGGGTCGGTGTACTTGGCGGCGTTGGTCAGGAGGTTGACGAAGACCTGCTCCAGGCGCTGCGGGTCGCCGTCGATGGGGCAGCCCTCCCGGGCCAGGGTGACGGTCAGCGTATGGCGACGGCCGTCGAGGAGTGGGCGCGTCGTGTCGGCGGCGGCCTGGAGCACGTCGTTGAGGTCCAGCGGTTGCCGCCGCAGGGCGACCGTCCCCTTGGTGATGCGGGTCACGTCGAGCAAGTCATCGACCAGCCGCGCCAGGGCGTCCACCTGCCGAACCATGATCCCTTGCGGTGCCTCGGCGGGCGGGGCTTCGGGCCCGTAGAGGCGCAGCACCTCCAGCGAGCCGCGGAGGGCGGCGAGGGGGCCGCGCAGCTCGTGGGCGACGACGGCGAGGAACTCGTCCTTGTGCCGGTCGGCGGCGGCGAGCTGCTCGGCCCGGCTGCGCAGCGCCTCCTCCATGCCGCGCGCCTCGCGGTACAGGCGGGCGTTGTCGATGGCCACGGCGGCGCGCCGGGCCAGTTCGCCGGCAAGGGTCAGGTCGGCGCGGCGGAAGCGGCGCAGCCACCGCGACGACAGCAGCGTCATCGTGCCGAGCGTCCGGCCGCGAGCGCACAGCGGCACGATCAGCAGTGAGCGGACGCCCAGGATCCGCAGGGCCTGCCGCCGCGGCCCCTCGGGTATCACCTCTTCGAGGCGGCCCTCGGACAGGCGCGAGCAGGCGAGGGGCCGGCCGCTGCGCAGCACCTCGGCGACCCCTTGCGGGGCCTGCGGCGCCGGCGGCTCTTGCTCGGCAGCCAGGAGCAGCCGTTTCTCCAGCGCGGGGTCGGCGTGGGCCGCGGCGGCGCAGCGCGGCCTCCCGCCCTCGTCCAACAAGTCGATGAGGCAGCCGTCGGCGAAGTCGGGGACGGCGACGCGCGCCGCCGTGGTGAGCCGGGAGGCGTAGTCGAGCGACCCCCCCAGCAACGTGCCGGTATCGGCGAGGAGCCCCAGGGCGGCCCGGGCGCGGGAGTGGGCCGAACTCTGCCAGCCGAGCAGGATCGTGGCCGTCAGGAAGATGACCAGGCGGCGGCTGTTGGCCGCGTCCAGCACGATCGCGTCCCCCGCGTCGGGGAAGGCGAGGGGCACGACCGCCAGCAACAGGCCGGCGGCCAGCACCCCCGGCCCAAGTCCGCCGTACCAGGCGGCCGCAGGGGCCGCGACCAGGAACAGGAGGAACGGCGTCGGCTCCAGGGCGGCGCGCAACCCGGACGTCAACAGCAGGGCGGCGAGAACCAGCCCGACCGCAACCAGGTAGCGGCGCAACATTGCGCGCGGACTGCGCATGTTCGGTCGTCTCCCGCGCGGCATCGACGAGGGACGCCGGCGCTCACAGTTGGTTCCTGTGGCGCGGGAACGACGTGGGGCCCGCGCGACGGGGGACGGGAACGAGGGAAATCGGGCCAACGGGGTGGCGCTCACGATCCCAATTAGATTACCACGGCGCCCCGAACATCACAATGGCCGAGGTAGCCTTCCGGGCGCGGGCCGACGACGGCGAAACCGCGCCTCGACCGTCGGGTATAATGGGTGACGTTGTTGCTCCCCCGCCCGTCCACCTTGCGGAAGACCGACTGATGAAAGCGCTTCGCTCCCTTCTCGTACCGCTGACCGCCGTCCTCTTCGCCGTCCCGGCCGCGGCCGACGAGCCAAAGAAGCCGGCCAAGGAAGCAAAGCTCTGCGAGGTTGAGGTCGTCAAGAATATCGACTACAACGACGCCAAGGAGGCTGAGGCAACGTCAAGAAATAACGTGAACGCCTATGTGACAATCTTGCTGCAAAGTCAGCCATTCGCCGGCGCAGTATGTTCCAGTTATTTCTTGACCGTGCCCGACCCGGACAAACAGAAGCTCGACCTGTACCTGCCAAAAGGCCAGAAGGATTTCCCGGTCCTCTTCTTCGTCCACGGCGGCACCTGGAAGTGGGGCGATCGCAAGCAGTACCCCAAGCTCGGCGAGGCGTTCGCGTCGCGCGGCATCGGCACCGTCGTCATCAGCTACCGCCTGTCGCCGAAGGTGCGGCACCCCGCGCACATTCAGGACGTGGCCAAGGCGTTCGCCTGGACGTGTAACAACATCGGCAGGCACGGCGGCGACGCCGACAAGATCGTCTGCTGCGGCCACTCCGCGGGCGGCCACCTCGTCTCGCTGCTGGCGACCGACGAGAGTTACCTCAAGGCCGAGAAGCGCTCGTTCGCCGACATCCGGGGGGTCGTCTCCATCAGCGGCGTGTACACCATCCTCCCAGCCGGCGCGCTCGCCAGTGCCTTCGGCAAGGACCCGGAGGTGTGCAAGAAGGCGTCACCGATCCTCAACGTCGGCGACAAGCACCCGCCCTTCCTCCTCATCTACGCCGACGCCGACTTCCTCACGCTCGACTGGATGGCCGAGAAGATGTGCCGGGCGCTCAAGGACCACAAGTGCGAGGCCACGTCGCTGAAGATGGCGGACCGCGCCCACATCAGCATCATCGCCAAAATGATCGAGGCCGGCGACCCGACCCAAAAGGCGGTCATGGACTTCGTCAAGACGCACACCGAGAAGACGGAAACGAAAGAAAAGCGTTGAGCCCCGGCCTCCGGACGGTTATCCTCACCAGGGTAGTCTGAGGACCGATGTCCCGGCGAGCGTCTGCCGGCGAACGATCGGTTAATCGACCGGAGGCATCCCTCATGGAGCAGAAATTTGAAGGTAGCCCGCGCGCCGACGTCCGGCTGGAGGGGCGGCGCGTGGTCCGCGGCGAGGTGGTCAACGACTGGGGCTCGCTCTTGCAGTGGGTGGTGCGCAAGAACGGTCAGGTCGTCGCGACCGTCCCCGCCCGCGCCGAGGCGAGCTATCAGCACGCCGACGCCACGCCGGGCACCTACGAAGTGGTGCTCCAGATGTGGAAATACGTCAATTACGCCAAGGATCCCAAGGGCGAATTCACCGTCAGCAAGTTCATCGACGTCTCCGACAAGGTGACGTACAAGATTTGACCGCGCCCCCGCTGTCCTCCCCCCGCCGTCCCTCCCCCCGCCCGCCCGCCTTCCAACGACCGCCAAGCCAAGGAGTCGATGCCGTGTTGAACGTCGGAAACGTGAAGGTGCCGCTGTGCCACGGAGTCACGCGCCGCAGCTTCCTGCAGGCGGGCGCCGCCGGCCTGGCCGGCCTCACCCTCCCCGAGCTGATGCGCCGCGAGGCGGCCGGGGCGGTGGACGGCCGCCGCGGCAAGGTCCGCAACTGCATCACCATCTTCCTGGTCGGCTCGCCCGGCCACCTCGACACCTGGGACATGAAGCCGGACGCCCCCGCCGAGGTGCGCGGCAAGTTCAAGCCGGCCGCCACCAACGCGACCGGCGTCAAGATCTGCGAGCACTTCCCGCTCATGGCCCGCATGATGGACAAGGTGGCCCTGATCCGCAGTCTGCACCACAAGACGGGGGCGACGCACGAGAACGGCCAGCGCTGGATGATGACCGGCCACGACTTCAACCCCGACAACATCCAGCCGCACGTGGGCAGCGTCGTCTCGCGCGTCTTCGGTCCCAAGGGCGATTTGCCGGCCAACGTCATCCTGCCCGGCCCGATCGGCAACACCGGGGCCGGCCCGCTGCACGGCCAGACCGCCGGCTACCTCGGCAGCGCCCACGAGCCGTTCTTCCTCAACGCCGACCCGGCCAGCCCGAATTTCAAGGTGACCGACCTGGAAGTGCCGAGCGACCCGACCGGCTTTCGCCTCGACGCCCGTAAGAAGCTGCTCGGGCAGCTCGACGACCTGCAGCGCCGCACCGAGACCGCCAGCACGCAGGGCCACGACATCGCCTACGAGCGGGCCTTCCGTCTTTTGACCTCGCCCAAGGCGAAACAGGCCTTCGACCTGAACAAGGAGGACGACAAGGCGCGCGACCGCTACGGCCGCAACACGTTCGGCCAGAGCTGCCTGATGGCCCGCCGGCTGATCGAGAACGGCGTGCGTTACGTGACCGTCAACCACTTCGACACGGTCTTCGGCCTGTCGTGCTGGGACATGCACGCCGACGGCGGCGGACTGAACAACACCTACCTCGATTACGAACGGCACCTGTGCCCGCAATTCGACCAGGCGTTTACCGCGCTGGTCACCGACCTGGAGAAGCGCGGCCTGCTGTCGGAGACGGTGGTGGCGGTGCTGAGCGAGTTTGGCCGGACGCCGCGCCTCAACGGCCGCGGCGGCCGCGATCACTACCCGGATGCGTGGACGAACTTCCTGTGCGGGGCGAACATCCGCGGCGGCCAGGTGATCGGCTCGACGGACAAGATCGGCTCGCGGCCGGCCGACAACCCGATCCTGCCGCCGCAGATCCTGGCGTCGATCTACCACGGCATGGGCATCAACCTCGACACGACCATGATGCCGGGGCCGGGCGAGCGGCCGGTCCGGTTGGTCGAGGCGGAGCCGATCAAGCAGTTGTTCGCGTGAGCCGCTTGCGGCTTAGCGTTCGCTTCACCAGGGTGAAGCGAACGCTAAGCCGCAAGCGGCCCCGGAATGGGGAGGGAATCAATGCGCAGCACTGCGGGGGGACTACTGGCGCTGTTCGTCCTGTCCGCGCTCGCCACGGCGGCGGAGCCCAACCTGCGCAACGTCAACGTGCGCGGCCTACAGGTCGGCGGCACCACCACGCTGACCGTCGAGGGCGACGACCTCGGCACCGCCCCGCGCCTGCTTCTCCCCTTCGCCGCGAAGCAGGATCGCAAGCCGGGGGCTACCGCTCAGCAGGCCACCTTTGACGTGACCCTCGCGGCCGACGTGGCGCCGGGCTATTACAACCTGCGCATGGCGACCGACGGCGGAGTCAGCTCGCCGGTGGTCATCGGCGTGGACCGCCTGCCGCAGCGCCCCTTCGCCGCGGAAACCGCCGTGGTGCCGGTCGCGCTGCACGGCCCCGCGGTCGGCAGCAGCGCCGTCGAGACGAAGTTTCCCGGCAAGGCCGGGCAAAAGGTACTGGTCGAGGTCGAGGCGCAGCGGCTCGGCAGCAAGCTGCGGCCGGTCATCCACCTTTACAATTCCAAACGTCTGCAACTCGCCTGGACGTGGGGCAAGCCGGCCCTCGACGGCGACGCCCGCCTGGAGGCCACGCTTCCCAGCGACGGCGAATACACCGTCGCCGTTCACGACACCGAGTATGGGCCGCCGGGGGTGAGCTTCTTTCGCCTAAAGATCGGCCAGTGGTCGTTCGTCGATGGGGTGTTTCCGCCGGTCGTCGCCAAGGGCAAGCAGACGGTCGAGCTGCTCGGCCCGGCTGCGCCGCCGCGGGTGGACGTGGACGCCGTGCAGGCTCCCGCGACGCTGCTGCTGCCCTGGCCGAAGGAGGGAACGTGGAGCGGGCCGCGCCCCACCGTCACGGTCAGCGCCCATCGCGAGATCGTCGGACAATCCACCGCCGGCAAAGCGCAGGACCTACCGGCCGGCCCCGTCGGCGTCTGCGGCCGCCTTCTCACGCCGTTCGAGGAGGACCGCTACCGCGTCCCCGTGACGCCGGGCAGCAAGGTCCGCTTCGAGGTGTTCGCCGAGCGCCTCGGCTCGCCGCTGGACGCCACGCTGGTGGTGCGCAACGACGCCGGCGCGGCCCTGGCCCAGGTAGAAGACACCCCCGGCAGCCTCGACCCGATCCTGGAATACGCGGTCCCCGACAAGGTGACTTCGATCCTGGTCGGCGTCGTGGACGCCCAGGGACGCGGCGGGCCGAAGGCCGTTTACCGCCTGGTCGTGGAGCCGCAAGCGGCGGGGCCGGAGAAGAAAAGTTTCCGCCTCTTCACGTCCGCGCAGCGCGTCGGCGTGCCGGTCGGTGGGCGGAGTGTGGTCCCGGTGGGGGTCGAGCGCCACGGCTACCAGGGAAGCATCACACTGTCGGCGAACGGGTTGCCGCCCGGCGTGAAGTTGGAAGGGACGACGATCCCGGCCGGCGCCGACGGCACCCTGGTAACCGTGGTGCGCGACGCATCCCCCGGAGACGCGGCCATCACCACCTGGCGCGGCCGGGCCGAGGACGGCCAGGAGCAGATTGTCGTCGTCAAGGGGCACCCGTTGGAACGGCTGCAACCCTGGTTGGCGGAGGAGCTGCCGGTGGCGCCGACGACCGGGAAAGCGGCCGAATTCCAGGTCGATTGGCGCGGCCTGCCGGCTGACGCCGGACTCGTCGCCGCGGGCAAACTCCTGCTGCCGGTGAAGCTAACCCGGCCGACGAGCCCTTCCGTGGTGCGGCTGGCGCTGGTGACGAGCGAGTTGCCGCCGCTGGTCAACAACCAACCCGATCTCACGAAGTCGCTGCGGCAGGAGAAGCCGGTCGAGCTGGCGGCGACCGCGACCGACGGGGAAGTGACGCTGCTCCTGCCGCCGGAACTGACCTCGCCCGGGTACGACGTGACGGTGCAGGCGGAATTGCTCAGTGCGGACAAGCGGACGGTGCTGGCCACGGCGTTTGCGCCAGTGAAACGGCTTGCGGTGCGTCCCTCGCTGATCCTGACTGTGGAGGGGAATGGCCGGATCGAGGCGAAGCTGGACCCGAAGACCGGGGCCACGGTGCCGGTGAAAGGCAAGGTGGAGCGGCGCGAGGGCTTGACCGGCGAGGTGGCGCTGACGCTGACGGGGTTGCCGCCGGGCGCTCACGCCGATCCGGTGACGGTGAAGGCGGGGGCGACGGAGTTCACCGTCAACGTGGTGCTGCCGCCGAACGTGCCGGTGGGCGAGGTGAAAGGACTGAAGCTGTCCGGCACCGCGGCGCCGGACGCGAAGCAGCCGAACATCCGCGTTCGCAGCCGCGAAGTGGAAGTCACGTTGGTGGTGATGGCGGCGAAATGATCGATTGCGGGCCTGGCGCATCGGGCGTACCATGCGGAAGGGGGGTATCCCGAAACCAGGGAGTTTACGATGACTGCCGCTGTCCGACAATTGCTTGATTCGTTCGACGCCCTCTCAGAGGCCGAGAAGCACGAGGTAGTAGTGGAATTGTTGCGTCGCAGCGACGAATCCGCGCCCCCCGACCTGCCCGATGAAGCGTTCGTGGCTGCGGCTGAAGAGTTGTTCCTCGAACTCGACGCCCGCGAGGCCGCCGATGCCCACCCCTAAGCGCGGCGAGGTCTGGATGGTCGATCTCGGGCTGGTGGCGAAGGTTCGCCCATGCCTGGTCCTGAGTGTCCCAGCGGGACCGCAAGACCGCTCTCTGGCGACGTTGGTCGCCCACACCACGAGCCCGCGCGGCTCGCAGTTTGAGGTGTCGGTTCAAGCGCGCTTCCTGCAACTAGGCGTGTTTGACGCGCAGAACTTGGTCACGATGCCGCACGGCAAGTTCATCCGAAAGCTTGGCGACCTCAAGCCCGATCAACTGGCTCTTGTTGAGGATGCAGTGCGGCGCTGGCTTGGCCTGTGAACATGTGCCGCGTGAGCGGGAAAACGAGGCGGGTCGGCAGTGAGATTCTCACGGCGCCGGCGGCGACTCCAGCGGCCCCTTGAGCGGTGCCGGAAACTGCTCCCAGGCCGTCTGGTACGTCGCCTCCAGCGGACACAGCACGTACCGATCCGTGGTGAGAAAGATCGGCATGTCGGGCAAGGCGTCGCCGACGGCGACCAGCTCGACGTAAGCGACCGTTTCGGTGCCGGCCGCGTAGGCCGCCAGGGTCAGAGGCTTGTCGGTGGGCAACGTGAACGGCTCGTCGCGCACGCGGTCCCAGATGACCTTGTGAATCCCCTGGGGATCGCGACGGCTGGGAGGAAAAAGGTCCACGATTGACAGATGCACCCCGGCCTGAAGGAGTGCCGCCGCCTTGCGGGCAAACGCCCGGATGGCGTGACGACTGTCCTTGTTGCCCGGCGAGACGATCTCGATGACTGCCACCACATCGCCGTCGGGATGGCGGATGGTGATGCGGTTCGCCTTCCGGGCGTAGCTGGCGGTTTCGGCGCGGGTCACGAACCGGGTCTTCGGCGGCTGGACCTCGACAGCGACACCGCCGGGCGCCGAACCGGCTGGCGGAGTCAGATCGAGGGTGATGACGTCCGGCTCGGGGCCGCCCGCGTTTTGCTCGACCATGGCGAAAGAGCCGGGGGGCAATCGCCCCGCGTTGAGCGCGTTGGAAATGGCGATCATCCAGCGCTTGTGGAAGTCGTGGAAGCGGTTGGCACGGACGCGGGTCCAGTCGTGGATCGGCATGGCGAAATCCTCAGAAGGTCATGGCCAGACCCCGTACAAGATTATACCGCGGATCATGGACTTACTCGACGACTTGTTGCGTGATGAGGGGGTGCTTGGAGTAGCTCGCCTGTTTGTCGCCCCCAGTTTCCGTCCGGTGGAGGTTTACACTGCTGTCTACACGGACACCGCGGTGAGAATCTGTTTAGATCAGGGAGTCTTCCGGTCTTCGGTGACGAAGGCACTGAAGGAGGTGCGGCGCGTGCGCCCCTTCGCCCGTTGGGAAACACTGAAGATGGCCGCGCTGGCGGCCCCGGCTTGCGAGACTTTAACCTGCGACGGGACGACATATGGGCACTACATTCGGGACCGATTAACCAACCTGGACGTGCGATGGAGTAACCCCGACGCAGACGAACATCGCCCGCAACGGGTGTTGATCGCGGCCTACCGGAAACTGATCGACCTTGCCGGTCTGCGATTGGAGAGGGGCCGACGGGTCACAATTCGCTCGGGGATGTTTGCAGGGCTGGAGGGGGAAGTGCTTTCCGTGGACGAGTACCGAGGCTTGGTGATCGTCAGCGTACCCTTGCTCGGTAAGGGTGCTGAAATGCGACTTCCTTGGGAAGAGGTTGAGTTCGCTGGCTAAGGGTTCTATCATGTTTGCTCAGTTGTCTCTGCGATCGCTCTCCCCGTTGCCTTTCTGTAGCCTCCTCGTCACCATATTGGCTGGGGCGCTCGGCAGCTTGCCCTGCGCCGCTGCCGAGCCGACGGCCTTCGTGGCCGGATCAGTCACCATTCACCCGGCCTCACTCGACTTGCGCCACCACCGCCAGCCGCACGCGCTGCAAGTCCTCGCCACCACCGCCGACGGCTATTCCCTCGACCTCCACTCGCAGGCCAAGTTCACCAGCGCCGACCCGCGCATCGCCACCGTCGATGAGCAGGGCTGGGTCCATCCCGTCTCCAGCGGTGCCACCACGCTTACGGTCGCCGTCGCAGGCCAGACGAAGACGGTGCCGGTCAAGGTGCAGCTGCCGGCGCAGGAGCCGCCGAGCAGCTTCCGTCACGAAGTCATGCCGGTCCTCACCCGCGCCGGATGCAACGCGGGCGCCTGCCACGGCTACTCCCTCGGCAAGAACGGCTTCAAGCTGTCGCTGCGCGGCCAGGACCCGCCGCTCGATTACCTCGCCATCACCAAGGACCTCTTCGGCCGGCGCGTCAACGTCGAATCGCCGGAGACGAGCCTGCTCCTGGCCAAGGCCCGCGGCGACGTGCCCCACGAAGGCGGCGTCCGCTTCCGCCGCAACAGTCTTTCCAACGACATCATCACGAAGTGGATTCAGCAGGGCACTCCCGGCGACCTGGCCGACACCGTCCACGTCGTCGGTGTGCGGCTGGTGCCCGACAAGCTGGTGCTGCGGCCCGGACAGAAACATCGCCTGCAACTGATCGCCGAGTACGACGACGGCAACAAGCGCGACGTCACGCGCCTCGGCATCTGGACCGCGAACAACGATCGTTACGCCGCGGTCGATGACGAGGGGTTGGTCATCGCTGGCGATGCGGGGGAGACGGCCATCGTCGGCCGCTTCGAGCGCACCTTCGCGGCCACCGGCGTCCTCGTCTTGCAGCCCAACGACAAGTTCGTCCCCACTCCCGTGCCGCAGGGCAACCTGATCGACAAGCACGTCGTCGAGAAGCTCAACCACCTGAAGATCACCCCTTCGCCCCTCGCCGATGACGAAGAATTTCTGCGCCGCGTCTCTCTCGACCTGATCGGCGTGCAGCCGAAGCCCGACGACGTCCGCTCCTTCCTGGCCAACAAGGACCCCAGGAATCGCGACAAGGTCATCGACGGTCTGTTCGAGCGGCCGGAGTTCGTCGATCACTGGTCGCTCAAGTGGGGCGACCTCTTGCAAAACTCGCGCAACAGCGCCAGCTCGCAGTCGGTGTATCTCTTCCGAGAATTCATCCGCGGCGCCGTCGCCGAGAACATGCCGCTGGACGAGTTCGCCCGTCGCCTGCTGACGGCTCGCGGCGGCAGCCTCGACGATCCGGCGAGCGTCTATCTCTCCATCAGCAAGGACGCCAACGACACCGTGGAGCGCGTCACGCAGGTCTTCTGCGGCGTCCGCATGTTGTGCGCCCGCTGCCACTCGCACCCGCTGGAGAACTGGACGCAGGGCGATTACTACGGTCTGGAGAGCTTCTTCACCCAGGTCAGCACGCGCCCGGACGGCCGCTTCCCGACCGTCCCGAACGCCAAGACGGTGAAAGTGACCCTGGCAGCGGGGCCGGCGACCAACCCGCGCACCGGCCTGGCCCAGATGCCGAAATTCCTCGGCGGCGAGCAACTGCCGCTGCAGACCGACAGGGACCGGCGCGAGGCGTACGCGGCCTGGCTGACGTCGCCGAAGAACCCGTTCTTCGCCCGCAGCCTGACCAACCGCGTTTGGAGCTACTTCTTCCACCGCGGCATCATCGAGCCGGTCGATGACGTCCGCAGCACCAACCCGCCGATCAACCCCGCCCTGCTCGACGCCCTGACGAAGGACTTCGTCGAGCACAAGTTCGACGTCCGCCACTTGATGCAGTGCATCGCCACCTCGCAGACGTACCAGCGCAGTGTTGTGCCGACCGAGTCGAACCGCCACGACGAGCAGAACTTCTCGCACGCCATCCCGCGGCGGCTGCCGGCCGAGGCGCTGCTCGATTCGCTGGTGCAGGCGACCGGGGTGCCGGAGAACTTCGGCGGCGCCCCGCCCGGCTTCCGCGCCGCTCAGCTGCCGGACGGCACCGTCGAGAGCACCTTCCTGAAGCTGTTCGGCAAGCCGCAGCGGGCCGAGGCCTGCGAGTGCGAGCGCGACAACGGCTCGAACATGCTCCAGGCGCTGCACTTCATCAACGGCAAAAGCATCCTCGATCGGGTGCAAAACCCCAACGGGCGGGCGGCCCTGCTGCTGCGGCAGAAGCTCTCCGACGAGCAGACCGTCGCCGAGTTGTACCTGTGGTGCCTGGCGCGGCACCCGAAGGCGGCCGAGGTGAAGGTGGGGCTGGAGTTCATCAAGTCGTACGGCGACAAGCGCACCGAGGCCGTCCAGGACCTGGCGTGGGCGCTGCTCAACAGCAAGGATTTCCTGCTGACGCATTAACAGCCGCTTGCGGCTTCGCACGTTGGACCTGCGAAGCCGCAAGCGGCTGCTCGGCCGCAAAACTTTCTGGCTCCGCGGGCGTTCGTGTCCCATACTTAACGCGACGAAACTGTTCTTCCGCCTCGGCTGACCCTGGGTCGGTTGCTCTGGCCGCTTGCTCCAGATTCCCGTCCGCCTCCCTCTCTTCGGTTCCGCCTGGCCTGCCGGGAAGGTCATGCTTATGAACGCGCGGACACTGTTCCGGGCCGGCTTCGGTCCCCTGACGATCCTGATGTACCTCGGCCGTTTCGGCGCGCTGCTGCTGCCGGCCGGCCTGCTCTTCATCGCCGCCCTGCGCACCCTGCCGGAAGTGAACTTCAACCTCTGGCTGGGCACGGCGTTTCAGTTCCTCGTCTGTTTGCTGACCTTCCTCACCCGGCAGAACGTCCGCCAGCCGATGGGGCCGGCGGTCGTCACCCTCTACGTCATCGCCCTCGGCTGGCTCTGGCTGGGCACGCCGTTCGGCGACGACTGGTTCGTGTCGCTGTCCAAGTCGCTGCTGCTGGTAGTGCCGCTCCTCTGCTTCAGCCTGCAGGTCCTCGCCGAATCGGGAGCGACGGCGCTGCGGCGAGCCCGGTTGCTGGCCGACCGTCTGGCGGCGCGGCGGGAGTGGCCGGCCGACCTGGTCGCCTGCCGCACCCTGCCCGAGGTGAAGGCGCTGCGCGAGGCGGTTCAGTTCGACGCCACGCCGGCGCTGGCGCTGCTGAGCGACCCCCGGCCGCAGGTGCAGGTCGCCGCCCTGGCCGCGCTGGAATTCCGCAAGAACTGGAAGCCAGGCCAGGCCGACATCGTCCTGCAGGCAGCCCAGCGCGCCGGCGAGCCGACAGTGCGAGCCACCGCGGTCGCCGCGCTGGCCAACGTCGATGACCGCGGGATCATCGAGGCCCTGGCGGAGTTCCTGCGCGACCGGTCCTGGGAGGTGCGACGGGCGGCCACCGAGGCGCTGCTCTGGGACAGCGACCGTCGCTGGTCGTGGATTCGCCACGCCGTGCGCCGGACCCTGGACGACCCGCTCTGCATCGAGGACGGCCCGCTACGGCACGAGGGACAGCTGCTGACCCCCGAGGCGGTCGCCGACCTGACCGCGTGGGTGGCGCAGAAGGGGTTGCTCGGCCAGCGCGCGGCGCTGACGCTCGGCGTCCACTACGCCCGCGCCCTGAGCGAGTGTCCGTCGGAGGACCTGGTCGCCACCATGCGCCGGCAGCTCGCCAAGCCGCAGACGCCGGCGCCGCTGCGGATCGAATTGGCCCGGCTGCTGCGCAACGGCCACGCGCTGGACCGCTCGCTGCTGGAGGGGTTGCTGGAGTCGGCCAACCCGGCGCCGCTGCGGCTGCTGGCGGTCGAGGCCCTGCTGGCCGAGGGCGAAAAACATTCGGCGGCGGTGACGGCGCTGCGCGACCTGGCGCGCCTGCCCAACCGGGAGATCGCCCTGGAGGCGGCCGACGTGGTGCAGCGCCGCCTGGGGGTGGACCTGGGGCTGGCGCTGGGCGAGCCGCCGCCGCCGAACCATAGCCGCCAGGCCGCGGAGGTGACGCGCCGCCTGATGCAATGGGCGGTCGTGGCGGACGGCAAGGGGCGCCGCTCCGGCCTTCGCGAGCGCGCCTCGGTGTAACACAGCCGCCAGCGGCTTCGCAGTGGCGTGCGAAGCCGCCTCCGGCTACACTTCCTTCGTGGTCGCCCCTCCCCGCCACCCCACGAGGTCCCGCCATGTCCACCCTGCACCGCCGCGATTTCCTCGCCACCTCCGCCGCCTCCCTCGCCGCCCTGTCGGCCGCCGCCTACGCCGGCGCCGCCGACCGGCCCAACGAGAAGATCGTTCTGGCGGTCATGGGGGTCCACGGCCGCGGCAAGGGCTTGCTCCGCGGCTTCTCGGAATTCGACGATGTCGAGATCGCCTACGTCTGCGACCCCGACAGCAACGTCATTGCCGACGCGCTCAAGTCACTGGCCAAGCGCCACACCCGAGAGCCGAAGGTCGAAAAGGACTTCCGCCGCGCCCTCGACGACAAGTCGGTGACGGCGCTGGCGATCGCGGCCCCGGACCACTGGCACGCGCCGGCGACCGTCTGGGGCTGCCAGGCGGGCAAGCACGTCTACGTCGAGAAGCCGGCCTCGCACAACTTGCGCGAGGGCCGGCTAATGATCGAGGCGGCGCGGAAGCACGAGCGCGTGGTGCAGTTGGGCACGCAGCGGCGTAGCGGCGCCCACTACCAGAGCGCCGCCGACTTCGTCCGCTCCGGGAAGCTCGGCAAGGTGCCGTTCGTCCGCACCTGGATCGCCGGCAACCGCCCCAGCATCGGCCACAAGGACGACGGCCCGGTGCCCGCCGGCGTCGATTACGACCTGTGGTTGGGCCCCGCCCCGGAGCGGCCATTCAACGCCAATCGCTTCCACTACAACTGGCACTGGAACTGGGATTACGGCACCGGCGAGCTGGGCAACAACGGTATTCACGCCCTCGACGTGGTGCGCATGGTGGTGGGCCTCGGCGCCCCCGAGCGGATCACCTGCGCCGGCGGCAAGTACTTCTACGAAGACGACCAGCAGACGCCCGACACCATCGTCGCCGCCTTCGACTTTCCCGGCACCTGCGTCACCTGGGAGCACCGCCTCTGGTCGAAGACCCGCGGCGACGACGGCTGGATCACCCTGTACGGCGAGAAGGGGACGCTGGTCTTCGACAAGAACGGCTGGCACGTCAGCGACGGCGTGGAGGCGTCGGACAAGGACGCCCCGATCGAGAGGCCACACCTGCGCAACTTCCTCGACTGCGTCAAGAGCGGCAAGCGGCCCAACGCCGACATTGAAGAGGGACACAAGAGCACACGGCTCTGTCACCTGGGGAACATCGCCTACCGCCTCGGCCGGGCGCTGCGCTTCGACGCCAAGACGGAAACGATCACCGGCGACGAGGAGGCGAACAAGCTGCTCGGGCGCACCTACCGGAAGGGATACGCGATCTGAAAGCCGCTTGCGGCTTAGCGTTCGCTTCACCCTTGTGAAGCGAACGCTAAGCCGCAAGCGGCTTCACTCCTGCTGCTCCTCTTGCGCCAGCAACTGCACCGCCGCGCGCAGCCCGCGGTGACTCTCGAAGAAGCGCTGCGCCAGCCCGTCCATCAGCGCCAGGAACGAGTACAGCTCGTTGATGCGCCGGCAGCGTTCGCGCGCCGCCGGCTGGTCCGCGGCGGCACCGATGGCCTCCGGAGACAGTTCCTCCCGGCAGTGGCGCAGCGTGTTCAGGATCGGATCGACTTCGCGCCGCTTGCGCTGGGTGGCCACCAGCGTGAACATCTCCCAGACGTCGCTGAGCGACTCGTAGTAGTCGCGGCGGTCGCCGCGGCGGTGGACGCGCCGCACCAACCCCCACTCGACCAGTTTGCTGAGGTTCATGCTGACATTGCCGCGCGAGATGCCCAGGCGCGCCATGATGTCGTCCATCGACAGCGCCTGCCCCGTGATGTACAGCAAGCCGTGGATCTGCGCCATCGTCGGGCTGACGCCCCACAAGGAACTCATCGTCCGCCAGAGGTCCACGAAGCGGTCCTCGACGTCGGCCACTCGTCGTGTCAGGTCGGGCTTGGCGGCTTTCATGGACTTTATCTCTTTCAGGAACAACTGAAAGTTTACTCGCCAGACCGACGAATTGCAACGAGGCCGGCTCGCGGATCAACCCCGTCCATGACTCCGTCGGGCCGCGATCCTTTAACGCCGATTTTCGCAGGAGCCCAACTTCTCTTCGCTGCACTCATTTCCTTCAGCGGACCGCGGGTTTTCCTCGGCGTTTGCCGGCAACTGAACTCCGAGGCGCGAGTCCCCCGTAGGCAAGTTG
>Ga0116217_10000484_pt1 | contig 41442 bp, 34 predicted proteins | sample Sb_taG_6_FD_89697 | JGI IMG/M metagenome (GOLD analysis project Ga0116217, IMG submission 89697) | Peat soil microbial communities from Weissenstadt, Germany - Sb_50d_4_PS metaG | ecosystem: Environmental > Terrestrial > Soil > Wetlands > Peat | place: Germany: Weissenstadt | collected 2010-09-21 | reverse complement strand
GGGCTCCCTCCGCGTCCTCCGCGCAAGAAACACCCAAGGAATCGAAAGACCCAGTGTAAAGGATGTCCTGGCAACGACTGTAAATGATGTCTTGGCACTTTACACTGAAGGCGGGCGCTACAACAGCGTCTGAAATCCACTTTGAATTAATCGTAGGAAAGGGCCTCGATGGCGTCCTTGCGGCTGGCGAGCCAAGCGGGGTAACTCGCTCCCAGAAGCCCGCCCGCCAGCGCAATCAGCGCGGACCGCACGATCCAATCGGGCGTAATCAGGATTGACAGCGTCGGAAACGAAGAAAGAAACACGGCCCGCCCGGTGTAGCTCATCGCAATCCCCACGCCGATGCCGATCACGCAGATGAGGGCCGATTCGCCGAGCAGCGCCCGAATGATGTATCCCTTGGACGCGCCGATGGATTTCAAAACGCCGATATCCCGCGTCCGCTCGATCACGGTCGTGTACATCGAGAGCAGGATCACGAGGAAGCCGATCGACACGGCGAGTGCGATCATGCTTTCAATAAAGGCGTCGAGACCCGGCAGATTCGACGCGGTCATCAAGGACAAGAAATCCTTCAGAGGCCGAATTTCGTATCCCGGAAAGACGGGCCGCATCTCGTCCATCACGGCCTGCGTGTGGTCCGAGCGGGTGCACTTGAGGAAGAAAATCGAGGCCTTGTCGCGCGAGCCGGAAAGGTCCTGCAAGGTCGAGAGGGGCACGAACAGGCGCGCGCCCTTGCCGTGTTCCACGATTCCGGCGACGTGAAAATCGTGGTCCAGCAGGCGGAAGGTGCTGTCCACTGTGGCGTGTTTGGCCTTCGCTGCCCAGTCATCGACCAGGATATCGTCCGGCCCCTGCATGTCGTGACCTTCAATGAAAACGAATCCGCCCGAAACGTCGCGGAACGACTTCGGATCGATTCCGTAAATGATGTCCACCCCGCCCGAGGAACTGAATTGCAGCAGAACCGGGGCAACCGCCTGCACGTACCTGAGTTCGCGCAATTTGTCGGCGATCTTGATCGGCATGGGGGCACCGCTGAACGCGAGAAAGACGGAAGCGGAGGGCGGCTGCAACATGATGTCCGCGCCGATGCCTTCGATGCGCTTGGCGGTTTCCTGCAGCAGGCCGCTGGTGAGCCCGACGATCAGGATGACGAGCGCCACTTCCACTCCCACGGCGATGACGCTCACGATCGTGCGAATCGGGCGGTGCAAAACGTTGTTCACCACCAACTGGCGGATCATCTTTGAGACCCCGGTTGCGATCCTAGTTGTGAAGGGGGTTGCGCTGCCGAAGGATCGTCGCCCACGCGGACGAGGTCGGTGCCCGTGGGCTGCGCCAGTTCAAACCGGTCCGGGGAAATCGGTTCGTTCAGAGTGAGCTTCAGAATCTTGATCTCCAGTTTGTAATCGTCCTGGGGGCGCCAGATATGGATGTCGCGCGCGAAATTCGCTTGTCCCGTGGCGGTGGCGCCTTCGGCCGGGGGCACTGGTTCCCAGTCCGAATACTGGATGTCGGAATCGAGTTTCCCTCCCGCTCCAAACAGTTGGACGCGAGAAACTTTCAAGTCGGTGCGGCTGTACCAGACTTTCCTCGCGATTTCGAATTTTCCGTTCTCCGCTTGCCGCAGCAGGGTCAGGATGTAGTAGCGGCTCACGCTGAAATCAAACTGCTCGAAAAGAACATTCGCGCCGGCTGAAAATTCCGGCCAGAACAAGGCTTCGACGATATGTTGAGGGCGCAGATTTTCCAGGGGCTTTTTCGACGCACGGACGAGGGCCGTTGGCCCGACCAGAAACGAGTTCTTCGAGGGTATATAAATCCGGAATTCCTTGCCGTCGCTGACCATGTCGAAAATATTTTTGGCGACGACAGGCGCCTGCCCGATCACGCGCACCGTCGCGGGACGCTGCGCCAGGATGAATCCGGGAACGTCATGGTATTCCTCGATGACGCCGCTGTAGGTCGTACCGGTGCTGGGAATCAGATCCACCGTCGCCTGCAGGCTTTGCACGGACCGCACCTGGTTGTTGTAGCTGGCCAAGAGATTCTCTTCGCTGGATTCCAGCTGAGGGCGGATTTCTTCCTTCTTGACCTCGGTCCTTCTCTTGATGGTGATACACCCTGCCGCCTGCACGGTCAAAATTGCAAGCAGCAGAACCCAGATTCGCGGATTTTTCCTCAGTGTTTCCTGCTCCCCCAGCACGAACATTCAATCTAACAACCGCTCCGAATGGTGTCAATTTGAAACGCCGGGTTGGTAGGACAGCCACTCTTGGCTGTCCCGCGCAGTCTCGGCGGGGCAAGAGCGGACAGCCAAGAGTGGCTGTCCTACTGGAATCGCAAACTCACCACCAACCGCCGTCGGCCCTTTTCGCCACATCCGGGATGGGTTAGAGTTCCAGCAGGCGGGACTTTGTCGCCGCATGGCCGCCAGGGAGTCCGGGGAGATTTGAGGCCAGAATTGCTACTTCCTCCTCTCTTGTGCCGGCCATCCGCAACGAAGAAAGGGGTTGGATCTCGATTCCATGAGTTCGATCGCGGAAATGCATGTGGTTTCGCGGATCGCGGGTGATCGCGACGACGTGGAACTCTCCGTGGTCATGCCCTGCTTGAATGAAGCGGCAACCGTCGGGATCTGCGTCAAAAAGGCGATCGATGCCCTGGAGCGGCACGAAATCCGGGGCGAAGTGATCGTCGCCGACAACGGCAGCACCGACGGATCGCAGCAGATTGCCCATGACTCTGGCGCGCGCGTCGTCCCCGTGGAGAGGCGCGGCTACGGCAGCGCCTTGCAGAGCGGTATCGCTGCGGCGCGCGGTGAGTTTGTCCTGATGGGCGATGCCGATGACACCTACGATTTCTCGCAACTGGACGAATTTGTGGCGAAACTCCGCGAAGGCTATGACCTCGTGATGGGCAATCGTTTCCGGGGGAAAATTCTGCCGGGCGCGATGCCGGCTTTGCACCGCTACCTGGGGAATCCTGTTCTGACGGGATTGGGGCGGCTGTTCTTCAAAAGCCCCGTGGGGGATTTTCATTGCGGCCTCCGCGCTTTCCGCAAGGATGAGATCGAGCAGCTCGAGCTGCGGACGCTGGGCATGGAATTTGCGAGTGAAATGATCGTGAAGGCCACAGCCTTCGGTTTGCGCGTCACGGAGATTCCCACGACGCTTGCTCCCGACCGCAGGGGCCGCGCGCCGCACCTCCGCACGTGGCGCGATGGATGGCGGCATCTGCGTTTTCTTTTGTTGTACAGCCCGCGCTGGCTGTTTCTCTACCCGGGGATTGCCCTGTTCGCTCTCGGAATCGCGATAAGCGCGGCACTGCTGCCGGGGCCGCGAAAGATCGGGAACGTTGTGTTTGATATTCACACGCTGCTGTTCGCGGCGATGGCTATTCTGATCGGGTTTCAGTCCGTCGTCTTTGCGACGTTCACCAAGATATTTGCGATCTCCGAAGGCCTGCTGCCGGAAGACCCTCGCCTCACGCGGTTGTTCCGCTACATTACGCTGGAAGTCGGCCTCGTTGCGGGAGTTCTGCTGATCCTCGCCGGAGCCGGTGCGTGGGTGCTGGGCCTGGAGTACTGGCGCATCCGCCAGTTCGGCCCGCTCGATCCGGAAAAAACGCTGCGCATCGTGATTCCGGGCGTGGTGTGTTTTACGCTGGGATTCCAGGTGGTCCTCTCCAGTTTCTTTCTCAGCGTTCTTGGGATGTCCCGCCGATGAATGACGCGGAAGACCTCTTCGATCAGTACGCGGCCGCGTACGAGCAGGCGTTGTCGAATGCCATTGCGCCCTCCGGGGAAAGCCGTGAATATTTTGCCGAGGGCCGGGTGGCCTGGCTCAAGCGCTGCCTCGATGAACGAAAGCAGGATGTCGGCTTGCTGCTGGATTTTGGCTGCGGCGACGGCGCGACGACGCCCCTGCTTCTCCAGGCGTTGAATGCGAAGTCCGCTGTCGGCGTGGACGTCTCCGCCAAGTCTCTTGAGATCGCGCGAAAGCGCCACGCGAGCGAACGAACCCGCTACGAGTCCATCGGCGAATTTCAACCGTCCGGCCAAATGGATCTGGCGTATTGCAACGGGGTGTTCCACCACATCCTGCCGGCCCAGCGCGCGGCGGCGCTGGCGATGGTTCATCGAGCCTTGCGCGAGGGAGGCTTTTTTTCCTTCTGGGAGAACAATCCGTGGAGTCTCGCGACGCGCTACGTCATGTCGCGTTGCGCGTTCGATCGCGACGCCGTCCCGCTGTCTCCGCCGGAAGCGAGAGCGCTGTTGCGGGACGGCGGCTTTGAGATCCTGCGCACCGATTTTCGGTTCATTTTTCCGCGAGCGTTGCGGGCATTCCGCAAGATCGAAGATTTTGTCTATCGCGCGCCCCTGGGCACGCAATATCAGGTCCTCTGCCGCAAAACCCTCTGAGCCTTATTTGTTGCGGAAATCCTGGTTGGTGGAACGCAGGGCTTTCGTGGCGCCGGCGTCTCGCCGGCGAATTTTCTGATCTCCGCCCGTTGCATAAACGCCGGCGAGACGCCGGCGCCACATCAAATCGCACGTGTTAACCAAACGGACTTTTATTGAGAATTTCCGGCCATGGCTTGCCCCGCTCGCAGGATTTGATCGCGCAGCCGTTCACGAGGGATGCCCAGCTTGCTGCTGCAATACCATCCCAGGAAGAATCGCGCGGCCAGCGCAAAACAGAACAGGAAAATCGAGGCGACCAGCATGGCGAAGGATTCACGCTCGACGAGCAACGTCCAATTGATCGCTTCTTCCCAGGGCGGCCAGATGAAATTAAAAATTCCGCGCAGGTACCGCCCGATCCAGGGAATCCGCCTGAGACGAACGTGCACGGTGCTCTCATAGGTGTAGGCCGCCGGATAGTTGGGAATCGATTGCGTTGCGGCGCGGAAAACAACGGGGTCTTTCAGCTCCGTGCGGGTGGCAAGATGTCCGTCCGGAAGCCGCATGATGAAATGGTAGGAGGGGTCAACCACGACCCATCGATCGCCAATCAAAACTTCCACAACAACGTGCTTGCTGAGCCCGTATCGATCCAGCAAGAGAAGCCGCCGCGCGTGCAGGTCGCTGATCTGCGCAAGGTTCACGAACGCGTTCGTCGCCGTGCCGCACACTTGCAGAAGCTGTTGAATGTTGAGCGTTTCTTCCGGATTGCGCCCGGGCAGATCGGCCGGGTCCGCCGCGCTACGCCGCACGGGGCCATGAGCCATCCATTGCAATATCGCTTCGACTTTTTGCTCCGTGTCGTCGGAAGCAGGGATAATTGCGTCGGAAAACCCCTTCAAATAGCTGCGCGTCGAGAATTCCCATCCCGCGCCGTAAAGAACCGCCACAAGGGACACGGCCAGGAGCACGTTGACGGCAAACCAGCAAGCCCGGATGATTGGATGCTTCTTCATGCTTCGCGCCGCTCGGAGATCAGTTCCCGGTACAGAGTTTCCATTTGAGCGAGCGGTTCATCCCAACTGAGCGAGTTCGCTACGCCCTGGCAACCTTCGCGCAAGCGCGCCACAAGCACCTGGTCGTCCAGCAGCCGGGCAAGTCCCGCTTCCAGCGCGGCGCAATCATGGGGCACGACGAGACCCGCGCGCTGGTCCACCATCGGCGCTATCCCGCAGCGATCGGTGACCAGAACAGGAGTTCCACACGCGACCGCTTCCGCGGCCGTATTGCCGAAATTCTCGTTTTGTGACGGCAGAACAAACACGTCCGCGTCCCTGTAGGCCGCCCATTTGGCATCCCCGTAAAGCGGGCCTGTGAATAAAACGCTGCCGTTCAACCCCATTTGCGCGGCGATTGCTTCCAGACGCTGGCGGAAACCATCCCCTTCATCCGGCCCCGCCATAACCAACACGGACCCCCGAGATCCATTTCCGCGGCGGGTCCAGTGAGAAAATGCCTCCAGCATCAATTCCGGACTCTTCTTTGATACCAGACGCCCTAGAAATAGAACAAGTTTCACGTCACTGGGGATGTGCCACTTGTTCCGGAACGACCCAACGGGCGGAAACTGCCCGGGGATCTCGATCCCGTTTCGCCGGACCACTATTTTGGAGTCTCCGATCCCGCCTTCCAGGAACTCCTGGCGCTCTTGCTCCGACGTCGCGATCACGCGGCTGGCTCCCTGGAGCATGCGGCCGCCGAGGGTGTCGTGATAGAGCCGCTTGATCCAGATACTGCGTACAATTGGCAGGAACATGCCCATTGGTTCCACAATATATGGGCGGGCAATCCTGCGGCAGGCGCTGGCGACGCGCGGTCCGACCAGGTCGTAGAGGCCATAAATGTGCATAAGATCGTAGCTGCCAAGCCGTTCGCGACAGAATGCGGCGACCCCGGGGTTCCAGGTCAAGGATCGATACCGGGCGCGCGTTCGAAGATAAATCGCTTCGACGCCGCTTTCCGTGGCCTCGAATCCCCACCGTCCCGCAGCTGCGCCCGTTATTTTCTGCTTCGCCGAGTCGAGCCCCAGGTCTGCGGTTAGGACCGTCACCGCGTGGCCGGAGGATGCCAAACCGCGGGCGAGCGCCCTTACTTTGACCGTGGGACCTCCCTTATCAAGAAAGGGGTAGTAGGATTGGGTCACATGCAAGAGGCGCATAGAAACTTCAGTTTCAGATGGTCTGGTAGCGCCCATCCGCCTCGGCGGACGGGCGCTATACAACCCGGCCCTGGGTTGGAACACGGATCATATAGCCAGGGAAAAGACTCAAAAAGGTTTTCCCCTGCCGCGAATTATACTCCCGCGAGCCGCTTCCCGATGGGAAGCTCGTCAATTCATTGTTATCAGGCAAGAACATTGGCCAGGATCTCGTTCAAGTGCGATTGAAATTGCGCGAATGAAAATGTTTTCTCGATGCGGTCTCTTCCGCGCGCGCCCATTTCCCTGGCCCGGCCCGGATCGTTGAAAAGAGATTCGAGCGCTTGCACGAGACGCTCGACATCCCCGTGCGGCACGAGCAAGCCCGTTACGCCGTCCTCCACAATGTCCGGAATGCCCCCGTGGGCCCCGCCAATCACCGGCTTGGCATGGGCCATGGCTTCGAGAAACACGAGGCCAAAACCTTCTCCCCGGCTGGGCAGGGTGAAGACATCACAGTTTGCGTAGCAGGTGAAGAGTTGCTCAGGCGTCAGGCCGTAGAGAAAGTGCGCGTGTTCCGAAACACCGAGATCGCGGGCGAGCTGTTCCAGTCTTGGCCGGTCGTCTCCGTCGCCGACAAGAACGAGCGATATGTCCGGCGCGGCTTTCAGGACACGCGGCAGTGCGGCAATTAAATTATCCGCGCCTTTATATTTTTCGGCGGGATCCCATCGGCCGACCGTCAAGATGATTCGGCCAATCCGTGGAAAGCCCGGGGGAGGCGAAAGCGGAACTGCGGCCGCAAACCGCGCCTCAAATTCGGGGTCGAGACCCCAGGGGAGCCGCTGTACTTTGCCGGGAGGAATGCGTTGCTCGGAAACGAGATGCTGGACGGTGTCCGCGCTCGGCCCGATGACCAAATCCGCGCGGCGAATCGCGGCGCCGCGCGGCCAGCCGAGCGGTTGCCACACCTCGACGCCATGGGTGAATACAATCGACCGGAATTTTCCGCCGCGCGTTTTCATGGCCCACTGGATGGGAGCTAAATGCGGGTGAAGCGCAATCACCAGGGCCGGTTTGCGGCTCGCCGCGCGCAGCGCCGCCAACGCGAATTGAATCTTGCTCCCCGCATAGCCGGAAACGGAGAATTCCAGGGAACCAATGCGAACGGTGTGCAATCCCTGCGGGTCGTTGAGACTCAGGAAACGGAACGCCATGCCGCGGTCGGAAGCAAATTTCGCGGTCACAGCGGCAACGTGACGGCCGGCGCGCTGAACGCCGCCTGCCGGGAGCACGTCCGTGAATAATCCCACGATGGAGTTCATTCGCGTAACGCGACCGGCCTCATTGGGCGCCGCGCTCCCCATTCGAGAACATCGGGAGAGTCTACATCACGCTGGGGAGCTGTGACATTGGATGTGGTAATGGAATGCACCGTGTCGCCGCCTTGAGCACATGTTCCCCCTGTCGGTTGCTATTGCGACGAAGCGTTGCAGTTCAGTTTCATTCTTGCTCTCCTTTGCCTTCACGCATTTCTGTTTCGATAGAACTGGACAATAGCGAACATGTCCCCGGTTAATCCTGGGCTCTTGTGCGCGTGCTCTCTTGCAGGATTTTGCTGATCTTATTGTTTTTTTGCCTAAGCGGTGGCGGCCTTCATCTTCGTCGCAGCCTGTTCTATAAGATCCGCGACAGCTTTTGGCTGCGACACGTAGATGGCGTGACTTCCCTTTACCTCAACGACCGTAGCACCCGCGCGCTTGGACATAGCACGCTGGGCGTCAGGTGGAATCATCTTGTCCTCGGTGGTGACCAGGTACCAGGTCGGCTTGGTCCTCCACGCGGGTTCGCTGATCGCGCCGCTAATGGCCCCCGTACCCCACGGAACTTGGGAGTCAGCCATAAACGCGGCTTTTTCTGGGTCCACGTCGGCGGCGAAAGAGGCTGGAAACTTCGCCTTGTCGAGGAACAAAAAGCCGTCTTGCGGGGGCAGTATCGGGGGTACGGGCGCGCCGGGCAGCGGATCTTTAATAAGCGACCCTACGGACTCGCCCTTGTCTGGAGCGAAGGCGGCGATGTATACGAGGGCTGAAACTTTTGGATGGTTTCCGGCTTCGGTGATTACCGCTCCCCCGTAGGAATGGCCAACGAGAATTGTAGGTCCGTCTTGCGCTGCAAGCGTTCGCTTGGTAACTGCTACGTCGTCCTCCAACGATATTGTCGGATTCTGGACGATGCTGACGGTGTAGCCGTCTTGCTTCAGGATCTTGTAGACGCCCTCCCAGCCAGCGCCGTCTACAAAGCCACCGTGGACGAGAACGATGTTCTTCATGGCTCGATACCTCCTTCTTTCAATGATGCGAGTAACCTCGGCGGGACCCGCTTGGGACCGTGCGACGGGCCCCCAGCTTGGCCCGAATGTGGCAGAGTGTAACGAGGGATCATCGAACCTGTCAACACAACGCCAGGATCCGTACTTCGCGGATGGTCGACTACCAGGAAACTGGCCCACTGCTGACAACGTTGCTCCCTATGCGGCCTTGTGATTTGCTGTTACGCTAACCCGTCCATTTTTCAACCCAAGGGGGATCGTCGCGTGGCTGGAAATCCGAAGCGCATTTTGCTGACGGGCGGAGCCGGGTTCATCGGCTCGCATGTGGCGGAGGCTTTGCTCCGCAACCATGCTCAGCTGAGTATCGTGGACAATCTTGACGAGTTCTATTCCCCCGCGTGGAAAAAAGCGAACCTCAAATCGATCCGGAAAATCGGGCCGTTCGATTTTTTCGAGCAGGACATTTGTGCGATGGACCGCCTGCGGGAAACTTTCGCCGGCGTCCGGCCGGACATCATCATTCATCTTGCGGCGCGGGCCGGTGTTCGCCCGTCGATCGAGCAGCCGCGGCTCTACGAGCAGGTGAACGTGGCGGGCACGGTCAATTTGCTCGAGCTTTGCAGGGAATTCCACGTCTCGCGGCTGATCTTTGGCTCTTCGAGTTCCGTGTACGGCGCCAGCAGCCGGGCGCCATTTTCCGAAGAGCAATCCGGCCTGCGCCCGATTTCGCCGTATGCCGCCACCAAACTGGCCGGGGAATTGTTTTGCTATACGTACGCGCATCTCTACAAACTGCCGGTGATGGCCCTCCGGTTCTTCACCGTGTACGGACCGCGACAGCGGCCCGACCTCGCCATTCACAAATTCGTCGCTCGCATCGAGGCGGGAAAACCGATCCCCTTTTTTGGCGACGGAGAAACTGGGCGGGATTACACATACGTGGATGACATTGTCGCAGGCGTCCTCGGCGCGCTCGATTACAACTTCTCTTCGACGGACGGAGCGCCTTTTGAAATCTGCAATCTCGGCAACTCTCATCCGGTAAAACTTTCGGAACTGGTTGGCATGCTCGAACGCGCGATCGGAAAGAAAGCGATTGTCCAGCGGGAAGCGCCGCAACAGGGCGACGTGCCACTGACGTGGGCCGACATTTCAAAAGCCGGAAAGCTGCTCGGGTACCGGCCGCAAACCAAGCTGGAGGAAGGTCTCAAGAAATTTGTGGCGTGGTATCGCGCCGCCGATCCGAGCCAGCGCGCGTGAAACTGGCGGATTTGAAAATGAAATTGCTATTTTACCGGGACTAATGCGGCGCCCGCAGGCACCCACTTGCCGTTGAGCTTTACGAACATCCGAAGAACCGTGGCCTCGTCCGTAACTACAATTTTGCCGCTAGCGTCAGCGGCTTTGAAAACCGTGTGATCCGTGGCGAGGGCGACATTCCCGTAGACGGCCATTAATTTGAAATCCTGCGGATTGGGTCCCGCATCGCCGGGGGAAACCGGATGCGCCGTGGCGGTCGCGGTCTGTCTCTTCACCATCTCCTGCTTGTCCGTCACTTCTCCCTGGCGGCTGATCTCGAAGAATGTATCGGGCCAAATACTATTCTTGAAATCGACGCAATCCTGAGCATGGTTCTTGTGATATTTATGCGCGCATACCCACTGGTCGTTTATGTCCGCTAGTTGCTTTTCCAAGTCTGTCCAGCCCTTGTCGCCTTTCTTCATGGAATCCTGGGCGAAAGCTAAGGAGGAAACGGCCATCAGAGCTAATACCAGCGGAACGCGAATCCAATTCATTGCGAGTCTCCTCCCCAAAGGAACGATATGGAAAGCCGTGCGAACTTCGGCGGCTTCTACTTTTTCAAACTCTTCGGCCACAGGACGCCCTGGTCTTCCTTCGTGACCGGACCCAGGCCTTTGTAAACGAACTTCTGCACGCGTTGCCCGCGATAGGTTTCCGTCACGTAGATGTTGCCTTTGGAATCCGTGGCGATGCTGTGCGGACCGTAGAATTCGCCGGGCTGCCGTCCACCCTCTCCGAAAGTGGTTAGAACTTCGAGGGTGTCGCGCAAGAGGATGTGGACGCGGTCGTTCTCTCCATCGGCCAGGTAGATGTACTTTTGTTGCGGGTCCTTGGAGAACGCGATGTCCCACGCCGAACCCGAGCCCAGCGTGCGCTTGGCGATGAATCCTTCCTTTATGAACGTTCCGTCCGGCTTGAACACCTGGATGCGGTCGTTCACGCGGTCGCAGACATACACCAGGCGATCGACGGACATATCCGCGCAATGCACGGGGTTACGGAATTGCTGGGCCGGCGGCGCATCCGGATCGTATTTTCCGAGGTCGGTGTCGTCGGGCTTGTGCCCGTAGGCGCCCCAGTGGCGCTTGTACTGGCCGGTATCCGCGTCATACACGATCACGCGATGGTTGCCGTAACCGTCGGCGACGTAGACCTCGTTGGTCTGTTTGTCGATAAAAGTCTTGGCCGGCAACCTCAGGTTCTCCACGTCGTTGCTGCCCTTGCTGTGTGCGGGCTTGCCGATTTGCATCAGGAATTGCCCGTCCTGCGTAAATTTCAAAACCTGATTGTCGAGGTAGGAATTGGTCGCGGACGCAGCCGATTCGTCAGGCGCGCCGCCCGCCGCGGGGCGCGCAGTGGGCCCCCGCCCGTTGCCGCCGATCCAGACGTTGCCTTTGTAATCGATCGTAATTCCATGGTTCGAATCCGGCCAGTCGTAGCCGTTTCCCTTCCCGCCCCAGTGGCGGAGCAGGTTGCCGTCCTGGTCAAACTCCAGGACGGGCGGCGCCGGAGCGCAACACATGGCGACAGGGGGGTTCGACGTGGCGTGGAGTTCCCCTGGCTCAAGCGAGCCCTGGCGATGAATGATCCAGACGTTGTCCTGCGCATCGACGGAAACGCCGATGGTCATTCCCATGAGCCAATGGTTCGGCAACGGCTTCGGCCACAGCGGGTCGACTTCAAACATCGGCGCTTGCACCGTGGCGGCTTCGACTGCTGCCCGCTTTTGGAGCACGGTGATTCCCACTCCCAGTGCGATCAAGAGCGCCAGAAAGGTCGCGCCGACATAAATATTTCGCCGCATAAGTTTGCTCCTTTGATCCTGACGAAAGTCCTGCGTCGTGTTGCCGAAGCTACAGCGAGCCACGCCCATGAGTCAACACTATTGGGAGACAATCGGAACTAATCCCGCCCCCGCCACTCTCCATTTGCCCTTTTCCTTTACAAACATGCGGAGCACTCCCATTTCTCTAACGACTACGATTTTGCCGTTCGCATCTACTCCCTTAATTACCGTGTGGTCGGTTGCCAGCGCAACATTTCCGTAAACAGCCATCAATTTGAAGTGATCCGGGAAGGCGCCGGTACCCGGCTGGCGATCGGTCTTGGCCATCAAGTCCATCATTTCCTGCTTATTGACCACGCGGCCGCCGGGCAAGACGTCGAAGAAGTCATCTGTCCAAAGCTCTCCCATGCTGTCGGGGCCGGTCATTTTCTTATCAAATTCGGCCTTCATCCATTTCAGCTCGAGCGCAAAGAGTTCTTTTTCCAACGCGGCATTGCCGGCGCTTGTTGGGCTCTTCTCCTGAGCTTGGAGAGGCAGCGGCATGCAGGCCGCAACGCACAGAATCAGCACCCAAACATTTCTCATACCGCTGGTTCTCCTTGTCGAACTCGATTCCATTTCTATTACCCGACACATACCGCGAATCCGGTTCCGTGCCGTCATTGATCCGCTAGATAGAAGTACCCGACCCTATCGTTTGAGGGGCTACCGTACCACAAGCGTCCCTGGTCATCCGGTAAGAATTCGCGGAGCGTATTTTCCGAATGCGGGTAAGGATATTCGAGCACTTTTCCCGTCTTTGGGTCGAGGCATCCCAGTTCATCCATGTAGTACGATGCGTACCAAATCTTGCCGTTCCTGTCGATGCCAAGCGCATAGGGGCTCGGCCGCGCGCCGGGCAACTGGTATTCCTTGAACGTTTCGGTTTTGGGATCGAAGTGGGCGACTTTCCCTGAAAAATATTCGCCAAACCATACGCTGCCGTCGGAGGCGACTTGAATTCTTCGCGGCTCGCCCTTGGTTGGCGGAGCCCAGCTTTTTTGCTCTCCCTTGCTGTTCACCCTGTACAGTTTTCCATCATCGCGGAGCCCGCCGGCCCAGACGTTATCGTCCTTATCGATCGTTATCCCATAAAAGGAACCGTCGTCGGCATGGAACGCAGTGAATTTATTTGTCTCGGGGTCAAACCGGTTAAGCGGATTTCCCGTGCTCCAGATCATTCCTTTTGAATCGACGCGAATCGTATGCGTGGTTCCCACCGAGGGAGACTCGTACTCGGTGACCTGTTTCGTCCTGGGATCCAGCCTCCCAATTTTGTTTTTGAATTGCTCGGAAAACCACACAGTTCCGTCTGGCGCGGGAACCGCCGAATGAATTCGGAGAACATCGGGACTTGATACTGGAAAATCTTCCAGCTTGCCGGTCTTCGGGTCCAGCCTCGCAATTTTATTCACGGGTCCGTTATAGGGTATCCAAACGTTTCCTTTTTTGTCGGGAACCGCGCTCCAAGGAAACTTCCCGCCCACTTCGTATTCGACGTAGACGATATTCATGGCGTCGTCGACGAACGATTGCACGACCTTGTCGTACCCAGGCACATCCGCCGGCGAATTCGGAAGCTTCGAATCTTCTCCAAATACACTGTTCAGGTACGACGCGATATCCGCGGCTTCCTGATCGTTGATTCGCACCCGCATGGTGGTCCGCATGTATTCGACGCGATCACGCCAGCCGGATTCGTCGCGAACCGTGGAAGCGATCCGAGTCTGAATCCCGTGGCAGGCCGCGCAGGTAGCGGTGGGCTGTCCGGGTTGCGGGGTAAACAGGGCGCCCTTGCCTTTTCCCGCAGGCAACAACTGATCGGCCTGATAGAGCGAGAGGTCGGTCCAATGCACTTTCCCTTTCTGCAGGACAAATTCGAACGAGACGGCTTGATCGGGCGTCAGGTTGACGCCGGTGCGCGGCTGAGCTTGGTAGCCGACGGCACGGATTCGCAGTTCGTACTCGCCGGGAGGCAAGTTCGGGATCCGGTACTGACCTCCTCTGCGGGACAAGACGCTGACTGTAATCCGTGTACTTGTATTTCTCGCCTGGACAAACGCGCCCTCGAACGGCGCGCCATCGGGGCCCTTGACCGTACCCGTCACGTCCGCTCCATAAGCGAGCGTGGCCATGCAGAGTACCGCAATCAAGGACGCGGCAAATCTTCCGAGTCGCTGCATAGTCGATGCCCTCCCATCCGGTCTCCCGGATAATCCCAGGACCGCCATCAAGCGGGCAGCCACATTCGATCACAGCAAGTTGCGAAGGAGAGTCCCATCCGGTGCGCCATTTTTCTCAGATTGGCGGAGTCTATCAGCGAGTCCAGCCGGGCGCAAGACTGTGCCGTGTGCCTTACCATGCTGCAGAAAAAGGACCCCACTCCTTTTGTCATTCCGAGCGAAGCGAGGAATCTCTCTTCGATTTTACCGACGAAAAGAAAGAGAGATTCCTCGCTTCGCTCGGAATGACAAAATAAACTACTTTTTCTGCAACCTGTTACGGCGCCGAAAGAATTCTTGAGGCTTTCAGCTGGGGATTAGTTTCTACTTTGCGTTTTCTTTTATCGGCGAAGAGTTTCTTTTGCCGCTTCGGCGATCCAGCGCGCTTGCAAAAATAGCGCGCATCTCGACTCCGTTGCGGTCCCAGGTATATTCGCTGGCGGTCACTGCGGCGCGCGCGGCGATGCTCTCCCTCTGTTCGGGGTGCTCGTAGAGCCATCGAATGCGTTCGGCGAGGCCTGCAACATCGTTTGGATTCTGCAAAATCAATCCATCGACGCCATCGGTCATGATCTCCGCGGTGCCATTGGTCGCGGTGGTGATCACGGGCAAGCCGCAAGCCATGGCTTCGGCGGGAGGCTGCGCAAACGTGTCTTCGAGCGACGGGCCAACGTACACATCCGCGGCGCCGTAATACCATTGCACGTCCGCGCGCGAAGGACAGAACTTTACCTTTCCTTCCAGGCCCAGTTCGCGAATCCGGCTCTGGTAGGGCGCCGAATCGTCCTTGCCCGCAACGACGAGGACCAGCGGCAAATCCTTCAGTTGCGCGAGCGCCTCAATCAAGGCTACGAGGCCTTTCTTCTTCCAATCGTTGCCGACGAGCACAAGGGCAAACGTATCTTCTCCGAGGCCGAGTTCCCTGCGGACTTCGGGCCGGTTGCGAAGCCTTAATTCGCGATTGAAAATCTTGTGGTCGAGTCCGATGTACACGACCGGCAAGGGGCCATCGATGCCGTAATGACGCTTCAAATCGTCCGCCGTCTTTTTCGCGATCAGAATCAAGCCGGTCTTAGGATTCGTATACATGCGGCGTTCGAGAAAAATAATCAGCCGATAGTAAAGCCACCGGTGAATCAGCCGGGGCCAGAAACGAAGCGGATTGCTCCGGAATCGCAATTCATGTTCCGACATGCGGACAAATTCGGCGAACACGATGTGAATGGAAATCAGATCCGCGTCCCAGCAATTCGTTCCCGCCGTGTAAACCAGGTCGGGCCGGAGCCCGCGCACGTGCGCATCCCACCAGCGCCACAAGTGATTGGCGGCGAGCCACCAAAGAAAATTCAAGAGGTGAGGCCCGGGGATTCGCGGAATCCTATGCCATCGCATGCGGGTGAGGTCCACGCCTTCGACGCGCTGGCTGTAAATATGGATTTCGTATTCCTGGGGCAGGCGCGTGATCCATTCGGCGATGCGCCGCTCGGTTCCGTGGCGTTTATCGATGAAGGGAGAAACAATCGCAATCCGGACGGGTGGCATTCGTTGGCAGCGCTCCCTACGGGCTGACCTGCATGAGTTCGCACCAGCGCTGGAGAACAAAAAGATTCCAGACGCGCGACCATCCCACGGCGCCCTCCGACCGCTCATAGTGATCCCAAAGACGATTCACGGCTTCGGGCTCCAGGATGCCGGTGCGGCGAAGCCGGTCCGGAGCGAACGCTTCCTTCAACACATTGCGCAAGTCATGCGACAGCCAGCGTTGAAATGGAAACGTGAAGGTGCGCTTTCGCCGGGCCGCCAAATCCGCAAGAAGAGCGGGAGGCAGGAAAACCTTCACGGCATCGAGCAGGAGCCGCTTCTGCTGCATGCGAATGCTCGACGGCACGGGAAGCAGAAACTCCACCACGCGATGATCGAGAAATACCGGCCGGACTTCGATGCTGTGAGCCATGCTCATGGCGTCCAGGTCGCGGAGCAGGCGCGGCTCCAGATGCGTGTGAATGTCCATGAAGGCGAGGCGCTCGCGTAGATCTTCGTTCTCGACCTGCTTGGACCAGTACGTCAAATGGTCCCGCGCTTCCGCGTGGTGTCCATTGCGGGAAAATGAGGGGGACATTAACTCGCCGACATCCCGGTCCAGGAAAAGCACCTTCACGGCAAGCTGCGCGGCCACGAACGGATCGTCGGCGCCAATCAAGTAGGAAAGTTTCCTCCAGCGAAATGGAAAAGCGTTCTGATCGAGCAGGCGGCCGAACGGGAATGCGGGGAACGGCCTAGCCCACCGCGCAACCTTATTGAATCGTTCGAACCAGGCGAGGGATTCGTACCCGCCGAACAACTCATCTCCCCCTTGGCCCGATAGCGCGACTTTAAATCCGGCTTCCGCGCCCAGTTTCGAAATCCAGTAGGAGTTCAATCCGTCCACGGATGGCTCGTCGAGAGCCCAAACGGCGTGGTCGAGGTCGGCTTCCACGCGGCGCGCTTCAAGGGTCACGACCGCAAGCGGGATGCCGAGCGCTTCGGCCGTGCGGCGCGTCAGCTTGCTTTCGTCGAATTCGGCCTCGCCGAATCCGACGGTCATCGCCGAGAGATTCTGCGCTCCGGCGGCACGGGCCAGCGCGCCGAGGCAGGCTGAATCCGTGCCGCCACTCAAAAAAATCAGTACCGGAACATCCGAGACGAGATGGTTTCGCATCGCGTCGAGCAGCACCTCTGAAAGATCCGCGGCCAGATGATCCTTCGAGAAGGGCTGCGAAGAATGGGGGGAAAGCGACCAGTATGGCTCCGTTCGCCACCGCCCGTCCTTCCAAACTCCAATGTGGCCGGGCGCGAGCGGAGTTACTCCGCGAAGGGCGGACCACGGCGGAGGAATATGCCCGAGCTGAAGAAACGCGCGCAGGCCCGCGGGGTCCAGCTTACGGGGCACGAGGCCTGATGCAAGCAGCGTCTTGAGTTCGGAAGCGAATACGAGCTGGTCGCCGGACTCGTACAGGTAAAGGGGTTTGATGCCCAGACGGTCGCGCCCGAGAACCAGTTTGCGCTCGCGGTCATCCCAGATTGCAAAGGCAAACATGCCGCGAAGTTTTTCGACGAAACGCTCGCCATATTCCAGGTAGAGATGAAGGACAACCTCCGTGTCCGAGGTGGTGCGGAAGGAATGGCCGCGTTGTTCAAGTTCGGCGCGCAATTCGCGGGCGTTATAGGTTTCGCCGTTGTAGGTGATCCAGGTCTGACCATCCGGGCTGGACATGGGCATGCGCCCGCGCTCGCTCAGGTCGATGATGGAGAGGCGCGCGTTCACCAGGAGGCACGATGCAAATTCCTGGACGCCCTGGCTGTCAGGGCCGCGATGTTTCATGGAGGCGGCCATGCGGTCCGCGGCCGGGCGCAAAGCTTCGGATGGGCTCACCGTCGCGATTCCAGCAATTCCGCACATAAAATCCATCAGCCCACGATCGGCTGCCGCGAATCCTCCAAGGCTGTTACTTTATCGTTTCTGGATGAACACTTCTATCCTTACGTGAATGAGGTTGCGCGCGAGAATAGCGCGAGCGGCAAGTGTGCTAGGATTGCGGTACAAAACGGAAGGAAACCGATCGTGGGCGCAATGCAAACTTTCAAGAAGCTTGGCCCGATGCTGTTTCTCCTCTGGCTGCTCCTCATTAACATTTTGTATTACGTGCAGTTCAGGGAACTGGCTGTATCCCGGTTCCCCTGGTTGGCTCACCTATGGCGCTAGCAGTCTCGGCTGGGTGTGCCGCTCTTGTCCTTATCATTTTTCTGATCACCGTTGCGCTCGGAAACCACGTCCTTGAAATTGCGGGGCTGAAGGCTGACGAACCGCTCGATACAATTCTGTTTTCCTCCGGCGCCGGGTTCGCAATCCTGCAATTGCTCCTCGGGATTTTGGGATTTGCGGCTGGGCTTACGGTTCGGACTGTGCTGGGATTGCTCGTCCTCTTGGCGATTGCGGGCTGGGGCGGATGGAAATCCGTGTTTCGCCTTTGCCGGGAATCCGCGAAAGACCTCTCCGGCGTTTTCGAGTCAGGCGCCGCAAAAGCCCTGGGGCTCTGCATTTTTTTCTTTCTGAGTTTGGAAGCGCTTCTTTCGACGGCCCCGCTCACCGGCTCCGATGCCATGCACTATCATTTCACTGCTCCCCTGCTTCAAATCGGCAGGCCGGAACAGCCAATCTTCTGGCTCGCCCATTCATTTTTTATCGGCCTCGGGCATGAATTGATCGCGCTGGGGCTGGTGCTTGGAGGCGACAAGCTGGCGCTCCTTCTGATTTTCTTCGGAGGGTTTCTGACGGCGGCGGCGTTGTTCCAGATGGCGCGCGAGTGGATGCCGCCGGAGTGGGCTCTTGCCGCAACGCTCACGTTTCTCATGACGCCGATGGTGTTCTGGCAAATCAGCACGGCAGGCTCGCCCGATATCTGGATGGGCTTCTACGCCGTCCTGGCTGCGCTCGCCGTGGGGCAAGCGGAAGGGGCGTCTGTGCGTCGCTGGCTTATCCTCGCCAGTGTTTACGCGGGGGCGGGCGCAAGCATCAAGTACACGGGATGGATTCTACCGGCAGTGATACTTCTATGCGTATTGTGGATGACCAGATCCTTGTTGTGGACCGCACTGTGCTCGGTTGTCGCGCTGGCCGCTGGCGTGTTTCCGCTGCTGCGAAATTTCTTGTGGACGGGCGACCCATTTTTCCCTTTCTTGAGCCGCTGGATGGGAAGAGTTCCAGTGAACGAATTTGGATTGGAATCCATTCGGGCGGACGTACACTCGCATGTATTTTCCACGCAACCGTTTCATATCTTGTATTTCCTGGCTGCAATGACGGTAAGAGGCGCGGACTATGGATTGGGACATTATTTTGGCCCCATCCTCCTGGCCTTTCTGCCGCTGCTATTCTTTTGTAATTGGAGATCGCGGCTCGTCTGGGTAGCGACCGCTCTCTGTGTCAGCATGCTCCTCGCCAACGCGCTCACGACGCAAATGGCCAGATTCCTGCTCCCCGCGTATCCTCTCGCGCTCGCGCTGGCTCTTTTCGGAGCGGCCGTGGCATCCCGTGAAAGAGGCGCCTTCATTCGCTTCGGATGCGCGGCAACGCTTGCCCTGTTTGGTTTGTTCTGCGCCGCTTCCGACACGCTCTATGCAAAGGATTTTTTGCCCGTCTCGTTGGGGCTCGAAAGCAACGCGGCATTTCTCAACCGGATGGCGCCCGACTATCAAGCCGCCACGTTTGTGAATTCCGCTCTGGCCCAGCGAGAGGGCAAAGTCCTCGTCTTTTTCCGCCACTCTTACTATTTGCGAGTTCCTTTTGAGAATGGATATCCCGGCGAATCCTGGGGGATGAACCCGGCGGTCCTGACGAACCCACAAATGCTCTTCGCGTTTCTGAAAGAGCAGGGCATCGCCTGGGTCGTGAAATCACCGGAGTATCCCAAGCCGCTGGCGAAAGTCTTTGAGGAATGCGAAAAGGAAGGGCTGCTTGTTCCGGAAGCGCGAACCGAAACTGAAACTCTAACCGGCAACTCGCGCATCTTCAATATACGTTTGAAGGTCCCGGTCGTCCTCCTGCGAGTAGCAAATTGACCGGCCCGCTCCCTTCCAATCGCATGACAGTTCCACGATCGAGGTCAGGCGGTGTGACCGCTGACCTCCAGCGGCAAACCGGCGGCATCCACACTCTTTGCGGAACGAAGATACAACAGCGAAAGCAAGTACAGCACGGCCGCGAGAATGACCAACGATCGGATTCCCGTCCACATGGACATTGACTCCAGCATTCCGCCCACCAGAGCCCCCAAAAGGTTCGAACCAAGAGCCCGGCCGCTGAATTTGTATTCCGCAAAGCTGCGAATGAACACGATGGAAGCAAACGCCACCGGTGAGCAGAGGACCAGAGTGGCGACGACCACCTTGACCCAAAACGACTCGAAAAAGAGCGCTTCGAGCGGCAAGAAGTACGACACGAGCATGCAGACTCCGATTCCTGCGTAGGCAAAACGCACCGGGATCGACGGCCAGGATTCGACGAGAAAATTGACGGCCACGATGAGAACCAGAATCGCCCCGATCACGATGGAATTGACCAGCCACGTCGTCCCAAACAGCATTGCCATGCGGCTCACGATCTGCGCCTCGAGGAGCAGAAATCCCGCTCCCAGGTAGAAGAAGTGCCAGTTGATCGCCTGTCCCGCCGCGCCCGTCTTGCGGATTAGAAGCCGGGTCAACGCCACGAGGAGAACTGCCATGATTACGATAATCAGCGGGATGCCAGGTTCGTGTTGATAGAAGAACGGCCAGTCGTCCGTGGTGAGGTGAGCGGATTCCATCTCCACCCCACTGTGCGATTTGATATAGGCCGCGAGCTCCGGGGAGGATAGGGCCTGATCCAGACGGTTCCTGGATCCCACAACAAAGAAACTTCCCCCAGTGCTGTATTTCGAGGCGTCCGCGTAGAAATCGATGGGCGCTTGGCCGAAAACCGTCTGGAGCAGACCGTGTAACCGTCCCGCTATCCACGCGGTGTGCGCCTGGAATTTCAAAACCAAGATGCCGTCATCCTTCAGCAACCGGCGCGCGGCTTCCAGCGCCTCGGTGGTGTAGACGTAGTTGTCGATTCTGACTGAAGAATAGTTGGAAATATTCGTGTGCGAATCGAGAAGTGAATAAACAATCAGATCAAAATGCTCCTTGCTGTTCTCGACGTAGCTGCGCGCGTCGTTGACGACGGGAGTAACGCGCGGGGAGGAATACGGCCGCTCGAAATGAGATTCCCGCCCGAGATGCTGGATCAGCGGGTCGATTTCGACGGCGACCACGTGCCCCGCCCCGTTGCGGAGCGCGGCCGCGACGTCGTTGCCCATTCCGGCGCCCAGAACCAGCACGTCCGGCGGATTCGAGTAAAAGTGATACGGAAGGTTGTAGGCATCCCATTCGACTGGCACCTGAGAGAAAAACTGCGGATGAGCCGCTACAAATTCCGGCGAAAGATTGACGACCTGCTGAAACCAGGTGTGGTTGGTGTCGAGCTGATAGGCGATCACTTCGCCGTTTTCCACGCGATTGGAAAGTTCTAGGTATTGATACGGCGACCAGTACTTATGGCCGATCCCTCGGGGTTGCAGTAAAAAAAGCGCGAGGCAGAGCCCAAAGGCCACGATCGAAGCCCAGCGGAGAGGGGCAATCTTGCCGACGAGCAGAACCAAAATCACTCCCGCGATGGCAAACCAAACCACGGGCGGCTGCCAGTACTGGCAAAGCAGCGTGAAGAGCAGGATGCCGCCGAGGCTCGCCAGGATATTCACAGAGTACGCAAAAATCCCGCGCGGGGCCCTTTCCAGGTAGCCACCCACCATCTGTCCGATCGGGACAAATAGCATGGCATTCAAGATGAATAGCGGTACCGTGATGGCGACGGCGGCTCCCAGTGCGAGCAATGCCAGACCGGAGAATGGCACGGCGGGAATCCCCATGGAATTGACTTCCGACGCCACGCCCAAATAAGAGGGCAGCGCACTGATCAGATCGCGCAGAGGTTGCCAGGGAAATTGAATCAGAAAGACGAGCGTGAGCAACGGAGCGGCCAAGGCAATGAGGTTTATGCGCTTCCGGCAAAGAAAGCAGCCCAGGCCGAACCCAAGGAAACAGGATACCAGCATGTAATTCTTGAGAAAGGCAAAGATGCGCACCTCGGAGGACATCCAGCGGATCATCAGCAGTTCCAGGAAGAGGCCGAGAATACTGGCAAGGATCAGCCCCGTATAACTGAAACCTCCCAGGGCATCCAGGGAGAAATCAAACGCAGAGGTCCAACGTTGGAGCGTCCGCCTCCAGCCGCTGGCGGGCTCTTCCCGATAGAAACTGAAGGTATAGAGACAAGCGATCAGGCCAATAAAAAGGGTCAGACAGAAGGCGATTTGGAAGTCAAGCCGTCCAAGATTTTCTCTCAAGGATTCTCCCCGGGAAATCGAATCGAAAAATCATGCCGAGCAGCTGGAACTGCAATTTCCGAATTCAACTTTTTATTGCGCAGAACCATATTCCAGCGGCCTTCTGGTGTCAACGCCAGGCCAATCCTAGGCCAATCATAGAAATCGGCTGGATGAGGAAGTAGAGTCACCATCGAATTGAGGAATGAAACCGGGAGGAACGATGCTTGTTAGCTCGGCCAAGTTCTCCCTATCCCCCACCCCGGTCTTTACGCTCCTGCACTTCCCCTGGAAGCAAATTGCCAGCGCGAGAGGGCGCGGATATGCTTGGGCATAGGGACGGGCTGGGGCATCAGCGCGAGTTTGGGCAGGCGAAACAAAACACCAAGGAGCAGCCACAAGTAGGCATTATTCACAAAATTCTGATACAAGGCCATCGTCAAGTGCATGAACAAGACGAGAGCGATCACGGCGTACCACCAAATCGCGAAGCCTAATGGAAAATAGACGGTTTCGCGAAGCTTCCGCACAACCTTCCATCCCTGCCAAAGAAGAACCGAAGCCCATAGGAGCCAGAGGATCGGACCGAATATGCCCATCTCCACGATGAGGGTTCCGAAGCCGCTTTCGACACTGATGTTGGGGAGCTGCTCACCCAGGAAACGAGAGACGTATTGCATCCCCAATGAGGACATGCCAGTGCCATGACCGGTGAGCAAATTCCCCTCTTGAAAGGCCTCCGTGAGATTTTGCATAGGATAATCCCAGCCGCGATTGGAAAGATCGGATCCACCAGATCCTTGAAAAAGCGTCTCCGAAACAAAGGCCCAGCTCCCGCCAATGGCCGTAGGAAACACTTCGAACATGAGAATCAGGCCGAGTCCGCCGATGAGGAAGCCGCGGCGAAGCGCCTTCACCAATCGATGCCCTTGCCCCCACCGCCAGGGGGCGCCCCAGAGAAACGCGGCTGTCATCACAAAAGCGCTGGCCACCACGAAAACAAAGGGGGTACGAGTCCCCGTGATCATGACCGCGACGGTAACGATTCCGATGCCCCAAAAGCCGTACTTGACGCCGGGCTTGCGGCTGAGCAGAAAGTATCCCTGGGTTCCCAACGCGAGGATCCAGAGCAGGACCAGATAAAATGAGAAGCGGCCGGCGCTGACGAAGACAGAGCTTGGCGCGAAAGCCGCCTGGTGTGTAATCGGAGAGTATCTTACTACGTGAGATAACTCATAGAGATCGGCCTGCGACTCTTCAGGCGTGAGGAAGCTTACTCCCAACACGGACTGGGCGATTCCCAAACCCGAAATCACGCATCCCGCAATCAAACTCACCTTGAGGAGGCGGTCCAGATCCGCGGGACGCTTCAGCATCGCGTAACCGAGAAACATCAGAGGGACATAGTAGAAATAGAGTTTCAGCCCCAAAAATCCATACATGACGTTCGGCGAGAAGGTATTGAAGACCTGGACGAATGCCAGCGCAAAAAAAAGCGCGAACGGAACGAGGAAGGGAACCCTCAAAATATCCACTTCCTTCCGGCGTTTCGCGAAATAGAACGAAAAATAGGCAATGGCAACCAGGAAATCCTTGGCAAAATATACAGTCATGCTGTTGCCAAGATACTTGCGGGCGAGGTCTTCAAACAGGAGCCAAACCAGGAATACAAGAACGCCGCTGCGCCAGTCATTGAGGATGTGAACGACGAGCGCAACCACGACCAGACTCATGCCGAACATGATCAAATTCTTATCGGAGCCCGCGACAATCCAGGCCGCCAATTCCCAAATAATGGCCAGGACGACCAGCCCCATGAGGGCGGCCTTGACCTGCCGATTGCCGCTAAGCGAACCTGTGGTCGTAAATTGCATTCAATTCGGTCCCGCGCTAGTATGCCACCCCACCTTTACGCTGTAAATTCTAAACGCAACCCGGTTGTTGCCGTAGTGGTTGACTTGCAAGTTAAGGATGGGTTTCGCTTTCCACCGGGACCCTCGGCCGGAGCAGGCGGCTCCTCACAGTGGCCGTGCGCGCTTCCGTACACTCGGCCACACCGTAAGCATAGGCCAGTATCAGCAGCCCGATTCCCAGCGCATACAACAAGTGCCGCGGATCGGGTTGCCAGTTTCCCTGAGGATCGAGCAAACCACGCAAAAGGAGCAACGCCGGGAAATGAGTCAGATAGAGCGTATAGGAAAACCCGGCCAGCTTCTTGGCCACATTTCTGTAAGCCGGAGAAGCATCCTCCCGCGACCCAAGGAGCAATGTGTAGAGCCAGAGCGCAAAACAAAACGCGACCGCGTAGTCGGTCAGCAAGTCAGACGAAAGGCGGTGCGTTCGGCACCATGCAAGAGCGCCGACGAAGATCAGACCCGCTGACCAAGGCACTGCCGGAGAAAGCGATTTGAATCTCATCGCCGGCTGGAGTCGTCCCACCAAGGCTCCTGCCAGCCAGATCAGAAAATAAAGACTGATTTGGGGACCGGTAAACCATAGAAGAAGCAGAGCGACGCCCGCGTAAAGAATGCGAATGCGGGTTCCCACCCATGCCGCCGTCGCAAGGATCAGAGCGGGGAATATGATGTAGTACCAGAATTCGTAACTCAGGCTCCAAAGCGGACCGTTGGAACCGAACACGGGTGAAACAATACTTTGCAGAAAAAAAAGATTTCCAAAAAACACGGGAACGGTGGAACGCAGGGCGACGCTCGGGACATTAAACTTATACAGAGCATCGAAGTAGAGTGGGGCCGCTTGGGGAATTCTCATTCCGATTCGGTCCCACAGAGCACCCAGAACAAGCGCCGGGAACAAAACCAATTGAAGCCTCGTGAGCCTGCTCACTAGATAAGTACGCCAAGACCACCGCGCCTCGCTCACGGATTCCATCACGCTCGTACCGATGAAATACCCGCTCAGAACAAAGAAAACCATGACCGCCTGGTGCCCGTAGCCGGTGACCGCATAAAGCGCTCTGGAAAAGAAAGATTTGTTGGCAAGAAATGGGTAGTCCACGAAAAACAGGCCTCGCAAGTGATACACCAGGACGGCGACGGCCGAGACACCCCGGATCAGGTCCAGATGGACGGACGTGCGCTTCGCCAGTCGGGGCGCTTTAGGCAATCGTGCCTTTCCAAAATAATTCTGAGGATCGAATTCAGTCGGCCGCGCTGTTCTTTGCCGATTGGACTGCGCGAACGATGCTGTCCGCGTACTCCCGCGGCGACCATGTTTCCATGCGGCGCCGCGCGGCAGCGCCCAGGCGCGCCCTCTTTTCCTCATCCGGCAAAATCTGCCGGAGAATCGCGGCCAATGCCTCTACATCACCGGCAGGAAACACATAGCCGTTTTCGTCCGGACGCACCAGATCGAATTTCGCGCCCACGCGGTCGCTGACCGCAACGGGCAAACCGCAGAGCATGGCTTCGTTGACGACCAATCCGAAGGGCTCGAACAATGATGGCAGGACGAACAAGTCCGAGGCGCAATAGGCGGACGGGAGTTGCGATTGATTCAGAAAACCAAGAAATCGGATGCGGTCCGCAAGGCCTGACTCTGTTGCCCGGCGTTCGAGAGCGCTCCGTTCCGGCCCGTCGCCGGCAAAGACGAGATAAGAATTCGGAACATTCGCCCGGGCAAACGCTTCGAGCAGATCCATGGGACCTTTCCAGCGCTGAAGCTTGGCGCAGAATAGCGCTACTGTCCCATCGGCCGGAATCTTCCAGGCGGCGCGCGCCGCGCTGCGGTCTACTTTCGCCGCTCGCTCGGTCCACCAATCGTTGTCGACTGCTGTCGGAACGAGGAAAATGTGGTCGCTCGAAAAGCCGAGGGACTTTAAATATTCCACGCCTCCGGAGGACGAAACCAGGATCGCGCTTGCCAGCGAAAAAATTCGCCGCACCAGCCACTTCTTGAATCGAAGCTTCCAGGGCGATTGCGTTCTCCAGCTTCGCAGGCTGTGCGAATCCGTTATGAAAAGGATGGGAGTGCCATTCCATTTTGCCGCTGCGATGGCAATCCAGGCGGTGAAATAAAAATAGCCGGGGAGAATGGCGGCATCAAAGCGACTCTTGCGAATGAGCCCCCACACGCCGGGATTGAACAATCCGAAGAAGCGTCCCAACCCCGGAACGGGCGAGCGATTCGGCAAGTGAACCCACGGATAGCCCTCCAGTACGGACGTGTCCCAGGCAACTTCCACGCCGAATTCCGGGTCGATCTCGGGTTTCGCGCCTTGCAGGGTGCAATACGCGATTTGGAGATCGAGGCGCGGATCCTGCGCCATTCGGCGGAAGAGTGGAGAAGAGTACTGAATCACGTGAGACGCCAGGATGAGAATGCGCCGCCGCCGTCCTACAGCGACGCCCTCGGCGTTTGGGGCTTCGGACGACCCCCGCGCCATGGTGCCGGAACTCATCCCGGAGAAACGCAAACTTTTTCCGGCTTCGATGTCCTCCGGCGCGTTCATGGCTTTCTTCCTCTTGCGTTGATCCCATTGAATCCGGTTCCGATGTAGACATTCACGAGGCCCGCGTCGGAAAACCACTGGCGCACGGTGTCAAGCGTTTGCGGATGGTCGTGCACGGGAGAGAACATATCGAGGGCGCTCAGGATTTTCACCTGAACCAGCTCTTTGTCCGTGAAAATTAATCTTGGCGCGTGCGATACCGGGCCGATAGGAATGAGATTGCCAATCGGTTTTCCGACGAGCGGCACTTTGTAGAGCGCCTTTTTCAGGTAAAACGCCGGGGGAATCACCAGCGAGAGAAATCTGTGAACGCCTTTGGGACCCATCCAGGTGAGAAAGGGACGGGCCCAATATTTCAACGGGGGCAAGATCCCCGTATGCTTTTGATAGACGTCGATCACGATCTCGCCGCCCGGCCGCAGGAAGGGCACCAGGCTCATAAACGCGGCGCACACGTCGGGACAGTGTTGCAGGACTCCCATGCAGAACACTTTGTCGAACGATTCTTTCCGGAAAGGAATTTCGTAAATGCTGGCCTGCACGATGTGGACGCGGCCGGAATCGCCGTTATTGCGAAAATTGGCTTCCACGGCGTTGCTCAAGTCAAAGGAAAATAGTTCAGCGCCGGTTTCGAGCGCGATCTGGGTGAAGCGGCCCATGCCGCAGCCTGCCTCGAGGATCACCTGGCCGTCCATCTTTTGCGGCCATTGCGTCGTGGCGAAAAAGCGCTCGCGGCTCAGGTCGTTGCCCATGTGGCTGTCGAGCTGGGTCTTATCGAAGTAGTTCCACTGGTATCCAAAGCTGTGGGCATATCCCTCGCTGGGAACAAACCTCGCAATCGAGCGCACGATGGGAAAGACACGTCCGCAGGACGTGCAGATCAACTTTCCCTCGGTGACGATTCCATTATTTTCAGCAGGAGAAGCGGATTCCGCACGGAGGGGCGCGCCACACGCGATGCATCTCAGCCATTCCACTGATTCCAAATTCATCCCGGGGCGCAGCTCCTTGACTCCCATTCGTTCCTCACCACACGCTTCGAGTGGCGCAGGCTTAACCCTGTGGGTTTTGGTCCTTGCTTGGACTAAAACCCACAGGCTGAAGCCTGTGCTACTGGAACCATCACAAACATTTTCATCGTAACTTTATCCTGAACTAGTCAAGAGTTCCAACCTTACCTGGATGGATTGTCCCGGCAAGCACGCGGCTCCGGCCAATGTAAAAAATCGGCACGAATGGTGAACCTTATCGAGGGTAATTGTGGCCAGTGTATACTGCCCGCGGCGCGATACAGACCGTTAACGCAAAGGGGAAAGGATGAGAGCGATTGCTGTACCGGGCATAAACATCCAAATACCCGTGGTGGGATTTGGCTGCAGCCGCCTGGCGAGCGTTGGCGAGAAGAAAGCGCTTCAGTTGCTCGGGACAGCGTTCGACGCGGGAGTGCGCCACTTTGACGTTGCCCGCTACTATGGCTACGGAGAAGCTGAAGGGTTGCTGGGTACTTTCGTGAAATCCCGCCGCGCGGAAGTCACGATTACGACGAAGTTCGGCATCGAGCCACCGCGGCGCACAAGCGTGCTGGGGTTTGCCATGCAAGCGGGGCGGCGGCTCGTGCAGTTCGTGCCCGCCGCGCGCGGATTCCTGCGGCGCCGGGCGCAAGGACTCGTAAAGAGCGGCGCCTTCAGCGTGAGAGACGCCCAGACCAGCCTCGAAACATCTCTTCGCGAACTGGGCACCGATTACATCGATTTCTTCCTGCTGCATGAATATACGGTCTCTGAGAATTCACCCGATGAGTTGGTGGCATTCCTGACGGACACTGTCAAAGCGGGGAAAATTCGCTATTTTGGATTGGCAACGGGAATCGAAACTGTCATGCAGGCCATGGAACACCAGCCGGAACTTTGCACGATCGTGCAATTTGAGAACAGCGTGCTTCATCGGAATGTGGAAAGACTTCCCCGAGGCGGCTCGCATCGGCTCACGATCACGTTTGGATCCCTCAGCCCGGGTTTTCAATCGGTTTCAGGCTTCCTCAAAGCTCATGGCGAAATCGCGGGAAACTGGTCCGCAGAACTCGCCGTGGATTGCTCCAAGGACGAAACAATCTCCGCGCTGATGCTAAACTATTCGGTTCAAGCGGACCCGAATGGGCTCGTGCTGTTTTCATCCAAGAACGCGTCGCGAGTGCACAGGAATGTAAGAGCAGTTCTGGAACCTGATCTTTCTCCCGCGCAAGTTGAATTGTTCGGGCAGCTTGTGGAGCGAGACATGATGCCAACCGCATAGGACTGCATGCGTAGGTCCATTGAAACTCTGCCTTTGAATCTCGGAGGATGGGTCATTTAGCAGGATCTGCCTGTGGCCGGAACGATGGGCGCTCTCTTTGCAGAAGACACGGAGGAATGATGAAAAAGCTTTTGCTGCTGATGAGCGAGTCGCGTAGAAAGCGCCTGGCCTGGGCGATGTTCAGGAACCAGGGAGAGTTTCTAAACGCTCTGGGCGGCAATACGCAATTGCATCAGTGGCTGAAAGCCAATCAGCCCATTCCGTACTTTAGGCACAGGTTTGAACTTTACGCGGACATGCAGTCGAAAGTGTTGGCTGGAGAACCCATCGACTATCTCGAGTTTGGAGTGCGCTATGGGGACTCGCTTTTCAAGTGGAGCGGTCTCAATGCCCACCCCGATAGCCGCTTCTTTGGCTTCGATTCTTTTGAAGGGATTCCCGAGGATTGGGTCAGCGTTACGGGAGAGTCAAAAAAGGGTGCGATGTCCGTCGGAGGAGTCGTTCCTCAAACATCCGACCCTCGCATCCGCTTTGTGAAAGGTTGGTTCAACGAAACCTTGCGCCCGTTCTTGCAGGATTTCACTCCTCGCTCCAGACTGGTGATTCATAACGACGGCGATTTGTTTTCTTCCACACTCTACACGCTGGCCACGCTCGACCCCATCTTGCGGCCGGGCTCGATCCTCATTTTTGACGAGTTTGCCAATCCATTGCATGAGTGGCGAGCTTTCCAGGACTACTGCTCCGCTTTTGGCCGCTCGTGCAAAGCGTTGGGAGCGGCGGGGGACTATTACACGCAGGTTGCAATGGAACTCTTGTAGGAACTCCGGAGACTATCGGCAGGACATGGCGCTCTTGAATTGAGACGCTATGGCATTCCAACAAAAGTATTGCTGCGCTGCCGTCACATTGCGTTGCCGAAGTTCCCGGTACAATTTCTCATCGGTCAAAACCTGGGCCAGGGCTTGCACGAGTCCCTGCCGGTCCCGCGGGTCAACCAACTTTACGCCAGCCTCGGTAATCGGGAAACCGGTCTCCACTCCGCGATAGCCGACGATGGGCACGCCGCAGACGATTCCGGCGATCGCGCTGCCACGCCTGCTGGACACATGCCCGCGAACGCACAGCAACACCTGAGCGCTTGCAAGGGCCTGAACGAGATCTTCGGCGGGCATCAATCCGAGCATCGAGAGTTCAATGCCGGATCCGTCCAGCGCTTTGCGTAATCCTTCTTCAAATACGGCGGTTCCTCTCCCGATCGCGATCAGGCGCAAGCGGACACCTTTGGACTGGACGCACTTCAATGCATACGTAATGTCGGACACTTCCTCGGTACCTTGAGCGCCGCCGGTGATGCCAAAAACGGCAACCGTCGATCCACTCGAAGGCGGCGCGTCATTGTTTGAGATATTGCGATCGAGTTCAGGGAAGTTGGACCCGACAGGAATGAATACTGCCTTTTCATGCTGGGGAGGAAGCCACGCGATCTTGTCGACGGGAACCGTGAAGACAGCCAACTTTGAGCGCGCATAAAGCTGGCGCAGTACGCGTAGCTGGGAATAGGCGCGGGCATGGCCAACGATGCCCGAACCGCGCGCCGGCATGAAATCGTGAAAAACAACGCCAGGGCGGGCGCCGCATCGCCCCAGGGCATCAAGAACGCGAGGCGCACGCAGAGGAAATCCGCGGGATGACCAGGCCAGCGTCGTGTATTGAAGGAGGACCCAGCGATCGCGCCAGGCCGCGGCTGCTTTGCGCAACTCGGCGAGGGCATCGCGCCATCCTTTTTCAGCCCAGTGAACCGGGACGATCTCGAAGGAAAGTCCGCACTGGTTGCCGGCTTCGCGCAGCTTTTCGCAATAATCGGCTACGCCGTCGGTGGGCTCGTCCCGCCGTCCGAGCAGCAGGATCCCCTTCTCAACGCTCACTTTTCCACCAGATAGGAACCGATGACGAGGGCGTCCATTCCGGAGCTGAAAAACGTGCGAATGGCATCGGTGGGCGTGTTCACGATCGCTTCGCCGCGCAGATTGAACGAAGTGTTCATGAGGACGGGCACGCCCGTGCGTTTGCCGAACTCGTTGATGAGATTCCAGTACAGCGGGCTGATTTCCTTTTCCACCGTTTGCGGACGCGCGCTTCCATCGACGTGCGTGACCGAGGGAATGACATCGCGCTTTTCGGGACGCACCGGGTTCGTGAGAATCATGAACGGAGAATCGCAAGCATGTTCGAGGTATTCTCCCGCCACTTCTTTCAGCATGGAGGGCGCGAACGGGCGCCACCATTCGCGGAATTTGACCGCGTTATTCACTTTGGCGTTCATTTCCGGATCGCGCGGATCGGCCAGGATCGAGCGGTGTCCGAGGGCGCGCGGGCCAAACTCCATTCGTCCCTGGAACCACCCGATGATTTTGCCATTGGCGAGAAGTTCGGCGGTGGTCGCGGCGACATCATTCAGCTTTGCCGCGCGGAGCTTGTAGGTGCGCAGCGCTTTTTCAATTTCCGCATCGGAAAATTCGGGACCGAGATAGACGTGGCGAAGCGGCTTCATGGGCAACCGACCGCCGCCATCCAGGTAAGGCGCAAACACGGCGCCGAGCGCCACGCCATCGTCCGAAGCCGCGGGCTGAACAAAAATATGATCGACAATGCCCGACGCTTGAATTTTTCCGTTCGCTTTCGAGTTGAGCGCCACGCCTCCGGCGAGACACACATTGCGGCAGCCAGTTTTCTCGGTTGCAAGCTTCACCAGCGCCAGCATGGCAGCCTCGCAGGCGTCCTGCACGGCAAAGGCAATGTTCTTGAACGTTTCGTCGATTTCGCTTTCGGGAGTCCGCTCGGGGCCAAGCCGCTTGGCGATGGCCGAAGTGCCGTTGTTGCGCTCAAAAAGAAGTGGCGCATTGACGCGATAGGTCTCGTGATTGAACGAGATGAATTCACTCAGGTTCACTTCGGGACTTCCGTAGGGCGCAAGGCCCATGACCTTCCATTCGTCGCTATTCGGAACGAATCCGAGGTATTGCGTGAATTGCGCGTAAAAAAGGCCCAGCGAATTCGGCCACGGGATCGTGAGCACAGGATCGAGCTTGCCGTCGTGGCCGTACCAGATGGAACTCGCCTCCCAGGCCCCGCGCCCGTCCATCACCACGACGGCGGCTTTGTCGAAACCACCGTAGGAGTACGCGCTGATGGCGTGGGCCAGATGGTGGTCCACAAACCGCATTTGCGCCTTGGTGGGACCAAAATGATAGGTGAACCGCTTAAATCCGCCATTTTGGTGGGCCATGCTGGCATACGAGCGCGTCACATTCAGGAAATTTTCATAGGTGAACGGGAATTGGCCTTTGGCGAAACTACTCAGGTCACTCAATAACATTTGATGGGGCGCCGGCCAGCCCGCGCAGACTGCATCGAGTTGATCGGGCCGCACGCCGGCAAAATTGAGGCAAGCGCGAATCGCGTTGTGCGGAAAGCCCGCATCATGTTTGATTCGGCTGATGCGCTCCTCCGCGACGGCAAAAAGGAGGTCACCGTCCCGGGCAATGCATGCGGAAGAATCATGCATCTGAGAATAATTAAATCCGAGGGTAATCACTGAGCGTTTGTCCTCGATTTCAGCCCGCAACACCACGCCATCGGGGTGCCTTCCCCGGTCATCTCTTTCACTTCCGCGCCCGCGGCTTCAATGGTTTTGCGCACTACCTTGGCGTCGAGCGAGGCGCCGCGCCAGCTCTTCCCCGCAATATCGGGAGGGAGTCCCAACAAGGAAGCGACTCCGCGGCTGGCTTGCCGAAATCCAAGCGCCCAGGGAAAATCCACGATTTTCCACGCCAGGCGGCCCTTCCAGTTCATAGTCATTTTGGGAACGGAGTTGAATTGAAAAAGGAACATCCCGCCGGGCTTGAGCACACGCAGCATTTCGCGAATGTAGCGAATCGCAAACTCAGGCTCGGGCATATGTTGGAGCACGATATAGCTGAATGCGAAATCCACCGATTCATCGCCAAGTCCCGACAGGTCAACTCCATTGCCCAGAATCCAATCGACATTGGAAGATTCCGGGAACAGGGCTTTGGCGTGGCCCAGCATTTCCGTGGAAATATCGAATGCGTACACGCGTGAAAACCGTTGCGCGAAACTTCGCGTCATTCGCCCCGCCCCACAGCCCAGCTCCAGCATCGCCTTGCCTTGCGGATCCCATCGCCACCGATCGAAAACGGGCGACACCAGCCGGGCATAATCTTCTTCGCCGGATTGGAAAAACGATTCGGGGGTCCAATCCTTGCGCCAAGACGCGATGTAGTGGAACGCATCCTTGCGCGCCCGCTCGTCCCAATCCTGCCGCATCAAATCAGTGGTGTCCACGTTTGCCGGCCCTCCTAACGCTTGCCGGACTCCTTTTCTTCCACACGAACTTTAGCAGACTGTCTATGCTCACGATATTCGTCTCAACCAAATCGAGCTAAAGGTATTCGGGTTTTCCGCGACAGACTCATAAATGGGAATGCTCTGCTTAAGAAATGCCTCATCAAAATAACGAATCAAAGGAGTGGACATAGAAATCTTGAAATTCTTGTTGAACGCCAGAAAAGCCTGCAACACCATTGGCTCATTCCAAAACACGGGCCATTCCTGCCCGAAGATCCAAAGGTCCGGCGGGTAAGGGAAATTGTAAGGATAGGGGATGTCGTGGATGTGCGTTACGACGCCGACGTTCAGAATGGGGAGCACTTCCAGGTATAGGAACGGCACATCCCCGTCGACACGCAAGATATGGCTCGAATCAATAAACAGGACATCATTTTCCTGCAACTGCTGGAACAGCGAGATATCAACATCTTCTACTTTCCGGGGCAGCACCTGGATTCCGGGAATGGTAGACAATTTTTCGAAGGGGTAAGGTTCGATGCAGGTGATCTGGAGCGGATGTCCCTCGCTCACGTTCCGCTGCGCCGCCAGGCTGCAATAAAACGTGGATACGCCGGAACCGACCTCAATGTATCGCTGCGGCTTGAGATGCCGGATCATCATGTAGAGCGTCAACGCGTCCACGGCCGTGTAGCCCGGACCAAAACCCATTTGCCGGACTTCGGCGTAAGGCGGGTAGGTTAGAAACTCATCCAGGTAGCGCGCGAGCAATTCCGCGAGCGCCGACTTCATTTTGGCGAGATCGTACTCTACGCCATGAAGCGCGCTGGGCCGGTTCCACCGCGCAACGGTCGTTCTGAGCCGCGCAACCGAGGGCAAGGGGGAATAGTAATCCTCGTCGCGGGCGACCTGATAACCGGCCTCCTCAAGCGAAAGCCGAAAGGCAACGGGATTCCTGCGAGCGAATCTGCGGCTGGCCAGCGTTAAGCATTTCTGCTGGACGGACACCAACATTCGCTGGAGTTGCTTTAGGCGATTCCACAACCACGAGGGCAATACTTGCCGAAGCATTTTCTTTGACATAGTTTACGAAATACTAGAAATGTCAGCCGCTCTGATGTGCGGCGCGTGGCATTAGCTGCAAGCGAGACGACACGCCAGCTTTCCCCCGCAAATTCAGGCTGGATCGCTGGGAAGTCACGCATACCACGCCCCCGATAACCCCTAAAGAATAGCGCGGATCGCTCGAATTGCCGAATGGGCATAGCGACCAAAAACCCCAAAGACATCGCCACATCTCGTTGGATTCAATTGCGCGGGACCGTTTGTGGTTCTATCCTCTAACTTCGGGGATGCTTGGTCGCAGGATCTTGGCCATCGCATTCGGTTATGCTTTTGTTTGGATAGAAGCGGAAGCCTTGCGTATTCCAACAGGGACACAGGAAATCACATCGGGAAAACGCCAAAATGCCGTGGGCAGACCAACAAATCTAGACACGGGAGCGCCCAGAATTGAAATACGCTGTCCTTACTATGCCCTACTCGGTGGGCCCCTCTGGTTACAGCAGCACCTTCGCCTCATCACGGCATCATCCTGTCTACGCGTGGCTGGGCATGCGGCCCGTTCTCGCACAACACACATCCGAGGAACATGCGGCGCTCGAGAAATGGGCCTCCGGGCGCTCCAGCATCGTTGAAATCGGCGTGGCGGAAGGAGTGTCCGCGATTGCCTTGCGGCAGGGAATGGCTGCCAATGGAACTTTGCATCTCATCGATCCTTTTCATTTCAGCCGAAATTCTATCTTTGAATTTCACGAGACGGACGGCGCGCCGGCTAGTCGGGAGTTTTCCTCGCGGGAAGGTCTCCTGGATCGAGAGCTTCAGCTTCGAAGCCGTTCAAAAATGGAGTCTCCCAATCGACCTATTGTTTATCGACGGGGACCACACGGAGGAAGGCGTTCGCCGTGACTGGAATGAGTGGAACAGGTTTGTAGTGCCCGGCGGAATCGTGATTTTTCATGACGCCCGGATTTTCGAGGGCGGCTGGACAAGCCCGGAATACGGTCCGGTGAAACTGGTTGATGACTTGTTCAGACGATGGAGAATTCCGGGCTGGAGAATCGTTGAAGAGGTTCACTCCCTCGTCGTGGTGGAACGGCTCGGTTGAGTCGCTAGTCCTCGCGCCTGGGTTGAGCGGCAAGTTGAAAAACCACTTCCAACTGTGCAGCCACCCGCTCCCACGTATGCCGTTTCATGGTTTCCTGCGCAGCGCGTCCAAGCCGGGCGCGAAGTTCGGCGCAATGGATCATCCTGTGGGTCGCGGCCACAAATTCCGCCGTGTCGGCGGGCTTCACGAGGAGGCCATTGTATTCGTTCTCGACAACGTCCTTCATGCCGCACGTTTCGGTGGTCACAACCGGCATTCCCGTGGCCATGGCCTCCAGCAACACGATGGGCATTCCCTCAAATAAAGAAGGAAAAACGAAAATGTCATGCCGTGCGTAAAGGGAAGGCATTTCTTTCCGGGGAACGAATGGAAGGATCTCCAACTTTTCTCGAACGGATGCCGGGAAGAATTGCCGCACCGTTTCCGCATGGGCGGAACAACCGGCTATGGTAAGGCGCACATGAGGGATGCGTTTTGCGAGTTCCTCGAAGCCGTCGCGGAGATAGTAGACGCCCTTGTGATCCAGCCAGGTTCCCACGAAAAGAAGCCGCAGCGCGTCTCCTGCGTTGAATTCCCGTTGGATGAAGAAATGGCTTTCGACCGCATTGGGAACGTACCAAACCTTGCCGATGCCCCGATCGTATTTCAACTGGAGCATCGTCCAGGTTTCCCAATTGATGACCACCGCCTGGTCCGCCGTTTGAATCGACCAGCGGTAAAGCGGTAGGTGATAAATTTTTTCCCACATTCGGTTCTTCCATCGGAAATACCAGGCGCGCCCTTTTTTCGCCTCGCGCCCCATAGCGTGAATGCGCCGCTCTTCGATTCCGTGAAGGAACATCACGTAGGGTGGCAATCCGGCTCCCGGCCTGAATCTTCGCAGGAGACCATACATGAATCCCGCGGGAGCATGAATTTCGACGATATCGAACTCGCCTTTTCGCCGGCTCAGAAGTTTCGCCAGCCGGTACGAGAAATAGGCGGTGTGGAAACGCGGAATCGCAGCAGGGGAAGGAAGGACGTCCTCGCTAAACAGGCAGGTCACGTCGTGTCCGCGGCCGCGTAAAGCCTGGGCGGTGTTGTGCACGACATTTGCAACTCCGCCTTCAGGCTGGCCCGAAGACAGCGTGGCAATCGCTATCCTCATCTACCCGGCCCTTCCCTTTCGCGCCGTGACGAAGTAGTGATACGCGAAAGGACTGAGAAGCCGGCGAATCGTGCGATTCGATTCCAACTTTGGAAATTGAACGGGGTCCCGACGGGGAATGAACGGAAATTGATGAACGGTTCCGTCCGTGTGAATCATTTTCCATCCGGCCCCGGTTACGAAGTGGCGGATCTGCGGGAAAAAGAACCGCTCGTCTAGCGGCTGGGAAGATTTCAGTCCGGGATGCCGTACAGCCGCGTAAATCAGATAAAGCCCCATGAAGTTCAGATAGTTCGGCGTGGTGAGGTAGAGCGTCCCGCCCGGCTTGCAGACACGGTACATTTCGCGCACGGCGGCGCGCGGGTCGGGAACATGCTCGATGGTTTCGCAGGATATGACGATATCGAATGAGTTTTCGTCAAACGGCATGTTCTGCGCGTCGGCTTGCACGTAGGTGACCCGGTCAGCGAGTGATGGGTGACTGATGAGCCTTTCCTTTGCGATGGCGACAGCCGAGGCCGAAAAATCCGCGCCGCAAACCAAAGCATCTCTCGAACCAAGAAGCCGCGAAAAGCCGCCCCGGCCGCACGCAATTTCAAGGATCCGCTTTCCTTGGACCGGAGGCAGAAATTCAAGGACGATTTGGTACCACGGGCTCGATTCGTCGGCGTGCTCGGGGTCGGATTCGAAGACTTTAGTGTGCCATTTGTCGTACTCGGTGGCCAGGCTCATGAGCTATACCTTCGAGACCGCGTCACATGCTGGGGCTCGGGAACTGGGAAAAAAATCTTTCTTGCCCTGAGATAGAACTTGTTCGCCCCGAACCTTCTTCTGACATTGTAGTACAGGCGCGGCGGACAAAAGAGCGCCGGTACCAGGCTTGCCAGCTTGAAAATCATGTGAGATACGGATCCATCTTGATGGACGATCCGATAGAATTTCCACTCCGCGCGGACTGTTTCCCAGGGAAATCCGCCCTTCACCTGGAGGCGCAGGAGATCGGCTTCCAACTGCACGGCTTCGACCACGGCGTGTATCGCATTTTTCGCCAATCCGAGCCTGGACAGCCGTTCGGATAATGCTTGCGCCAGAATTTCTATGCTCTTCTGCTTCCTCAGGATGGATTCCTTGTTGAATTCAGACAGTTGAAACAGATTTCCGGCGTGGATGCGATAAAACGTCAAGGGCTCTCCCAAAATCAACGCCACGGACAACGCCGCGGCCAGCGTAAAAATATATTCGTCCGCCTCGATGACGATCGATTCGGGCACCGGCAGAATCTTGCGCAGGATATCCGCCCTTACGGTCATGCGGCTCGTGCCCAGCTGGCTTTTGCGCCGCCGAAAAATCTGCGCGCCTTGAAGAGAATTGATGCGGAATCGAGGTGTTTCGTGCAGCACTTCCGAATGCTCGTCTCCGTTTTCTAGGACCTCCGTGATTCCGTTCCCGATGATCCCGGCTTCCGGATCCTGCTTCATTGCTTCCAGCACACGGCGCAGCTTTTGCGGCGCCCACCAATCATCGCCATCGAGGAAGGCGACAATTTCTCCATGGCATTCCGGGATCCCGGCGTTGAATGCGGAGGCCTGGCCGCCATTCGATTTTTGCAGCAAACGCACGCGCGGCTCGAAGCGGCGAGCGATTTCCGGCGTGCGGTCGGCCGACCCGTCGTCGACGACGAGGATTTCAACGCCGTCCATCGGCATATCCTGTTCGAGGACGCTGGTGATGGCGCGCTCAATGAAACGCTCGTGATTGTACGTGTCGATGAGCACGCTGACGTACGGATTCGACATGGCCTTGCGGTTTCCCCCAACGATCCAATCAGAAACATGGCCGGCTGCAGGTCGCAGTAATTTCTCTCTTTCATTCTAAGAGAGCTAGGAGTTCGGGCCGAGCTTTTGAAAAAGATGGTACGGGTTCTGAGCAACAAGACGATAACGGCCCATCGCCATGATTTCGGGCATCAATTTGTGCAAGCTGAATTCGGGCAGCGTGGAATCGTCGAATAGGATAAAACCGCCATTTTCAAGATACGAGTCGCAATGCAGGAAATCCTGCTTGGCATACTCATAGGTATGATTTCCGTCGATATAGCAAAAACTGAAGGGACCACCGAGGTTGCGGGCCCTTCCCAGGACATCCGCACAATTCTTTCGTTCCTTCCACGCGTCAAAAAACTCGTTCGCGCTCATCTCAAAGGTGAACGGCAGATCCTCCCGGCTGAACAATTCAATGTTCCGAATATAGGAGTCCTTGGAGAAAGCCTTGTAGTCGGAAAAAAGCACCGGCGAATCCGCGATTCTGGGCCGCCCATTTACATTTTCAAAATCCCACTTATCGCATGTGATCAACGGATTGCTCACGCCATGTTTTCTTTTGAAATGAGTAATGACATTGGTCGAGAGTCCGCAAAAAGTTCCGATTTCAAGAATCGGCGCCGCGCTGGGAAGATGGCCAATCGCGTCATCGATCAGGTAGAGATTTCCCTTCTCGAGCATCCCTGCGTTCGCATAACACAACCAGGTGATGTATTCATCGTCGAGGAGATTGATCCGCGGAGGCGGATCGACGATTCGCGCCGCCTTCCTTAGCACCCGGCCCACCAATTTGTTCACGGCACTCATCCTACCCCCGTCTGGGATTCGCTCGTTCCATTCTATCTTGGAGCATCGGGACTGTGACGCTGCCGCTGCCCCAGCCAGCGGCGCACAGGCCGCGTCAGGTCCAGCAGCCCGAACCAGGCGGCATTGCGGACGCCGATGCCCTTGCGCTTCGCCTGCGCGACCCAATGATAATAGTTCGGCCGCAGGCCATTCGGCGTAAGTCGATGCGTCGCGTTGTCGATCGTGGCAAAGTGCCCCTTGCCAAGGAGAGCCTGGTTCTGTTTTGCTTCGACATCCTGCCAGAGACCCTCTTGCCCGCCCGGATGAAATGAGTAATCGTGGTTTTGATGGATGGCCAGGACAACTTGCGTCGCATCCACCACAGGCACGCGCATCGAGCGTACCTTCCAGAGGAGCCAGTTGTCATAGCTCGTTCTCCCAATGACGAAGGGCGGCACTTGCTGGTACAGCAGGCCCCGCGGAAATACGAAATAGTCGATCCATTGCGGCGGCCGAAGCTTGCCGCGCTCGCGGGCCATGGAACGGAGACGCTCGCCCCAGTCCGGCTTTGAAAAATCCAATGGCTCGGTGATGTCCACGTCCAAGCGGCGGCCGACCATCAAAGAGCGCTCCTGCATTTGCGCCAATCTCGTGGTGGCAGCGAGAAAATCGCCGGTGAGAAGAATGTCCGCATTGAGGAAGCACAGACGGCCGTGCCGGGCGAGACGATCGGCGCGATCAAACAGGCTCGAAATCAAGGGTGTTCCGTGTGAGTTCCGATCCACTTCGGGTTCATGGCGCGCCCCAAGCTCGCGTGAAACTTCGGCGGCGCCTTCTTCGTTTCCAAACAAGATGACTTCCGCGTCCGGATGCACGAGTTTCCAGCTGTGGATGGCATTGCGCTGAATGATGCCAATGTGCCCGCGAAACGGCTTGGGTGTAGAAAAAAACGTAATCATCGTGGTCCTTGGTCAACTCCCGGCTTTCTGGCTGTGCTCCCTCTCGGCGGCCACCATCTCATCCAGAATGGAATCGAGGCTACGAGTCACACTCCAGCCAGGATAGTGGCTCTTCAGCTTCGCAAGATTTGAGATGTAACAGATGTGATCGCCTCTTCGCGCCTGCTCCGAGTATGTCCAATTGATTTTGCGCCCGGTCAACGTTTCGATTTGAGAGATAGCTTCCAGCATCGAGACGCTATTGGCGCGGCCGCCGCCGAGGTTGTAAACCTCGCCGGGCCGCGGATTGCGCGCGAACTCCTCGAACGCGCGCACGACATCAACACTGTGGATGTTGTCCCGGACCTGCTTTCCCTTGTAGCCAAAGACCGTGTACGGCTTGCCTGTGAGCGCTATTTTGAGCAAGTACGAAAGAAACCCGTGCAGCTCGACACCCGAATGAGACGGGCCCGTCAGTGACCCGCCGCGGAAAATTCCCACCGGCATTCCGAAATAGCGGCCATATTCCTGCGCATAGATGTCGGCGGCGACTTTGGAAGCGCCGAAGAGCGAGTGCATGGTGCGGTCGATGCGGCATGTTTCATCAATTCCTTCATAGTCGGCGGGATCGGAATAGTCGTAGCGCGTCCCGGTCTCACGCAGCGGCTTCTCATTTGGCGCGTCGCCGTACACTTTGTTGGTGCTCATGAAAATGAACGCGGCATCGCGGCAGTGCTGGCGAGCAGCTTCCAGCAGATTTAGGGTACCCAGGACGTTCACTTCAAAATCCAAGAAGACGATGTCCGCCGCCTTGTCATGCGAGGGCTGCGCGGCGCAATGGATCACCAGATCGAAGCGATTTTCGCGGAACAGGGCCATGACCCCGTCGCGGTCGCGAATATCGAGTGGCACGGGAGTGAACTGCCGCGTGGAGTTTTTGAGCCGCGCCAGATTCCACAATGTGTCCCCCGGAGGGCCAAAGAAGACGGCGCGCATATTGTTGTCCACGCCGACGATTTTGTGACCCTGGCGGTCGAAATATTCGACGGCTTCCGAGCCGATCAGGCCGCTACTCCCGGTTACCAGGATGTTCCAAGGCTTCAACGCGCCACTCCTCTCGCCATATGATCACCTTTCGAACCGCTCGGGCTCGTCGCTAACGACATCCTACGCGCGCGCAATTCCCCGGGCAGCGCGACTACCGGTCTTGATGGAAAGCGCCTC
>Ga0116217_10000477_pt1 | contig 41706 bp, 44 predicted proteins | sample Sb_taG_6_FD_89697 | JGI IMG/M metagenome (GOLD analysis project Ga0116217, IMG submission 89697) | Peat soil microbial communities from Weissenstadt, Germany - Sb_50d_4_PS metaG | ecosystem: Environmental > Terrestrial > Soil > Wetlands > Peat | place: Germany: Weissenstadt | collected 2010-09-21 | reverse complement strand
GCTCACTGGGATCCTCTCGGCTGCATACACGGCGGCCTCGGCCGCCGGTCGGCACTGCCTGAACGGGGCCGCTGGCGACCAGGGGCTGTTGAGCCGATCGACGTCCGAGCTCCACAGCGCGGCAGCAGGGTACGTGCGGGCCGAGGCCCGGTTGGACGACCTCGACGCCACCATCGCCGGCTCGTCGTGAGCGGGCACGACGCGGTGGTGGGCCCGGTGCCCGCGGGGAGAGACCCCGACGCCTACGACCGTCTGCGTCGTCGCGTGTTGTGGTCCATGCCCACGGGGCTCTACGTGGTGGGGACGCGCGCCGGCGACGAGCGCAATCTCATGACCGTCAGCTGGGTCACGCAGGTGGCCACGAGCCCCAAGCTCGTGGGCATCGGGGTCGAGTCCGGTGCGCACACCCACGCCCTGCTCGAAGAGGGGGGCGTGTTCGCGCTCAGCCTCCTGCCGCGGTCGCAGCGGACGATCGTGCGTCGCTTCGTCAAGCCCGTCACCGAGTCGTCCGTCGACGACGACACGGGGGTCGGGACGATGCAGGGAGAGCCGGTCCACGCGGCCGCCACGGGCGCCCCCATCCTCGACGTGGCCCTGTCGTGGATGGACTGCGAGGTCCGTCACGTCCTGGCCCTGGGGAGCCACAGCTTCTTCGTGGGCGAGGTCGTCGACTGCGGTGGCCCAGAGGGAGGCTCCCCCGACCCGTCCTCCTCCGGTCCCGGCGCCGCCGACCTCGACTCCCTGCCACTGCGGATGGAAGACACCCGGATGAACTACGGCGGATGAACTACGGCGGCTCAACGACGCCCTGACGGCGGCGGATCACGCCGATGCGACCGTGGTGCGGGGCGGCCTCTCAGGCGCCGGCGTCGCCCGCGGACGGCTTCGGGGCCGGGCGCAGGTCGACGCGCAGGGTGAGGATCCCGTCCTCGAGGGAGGCCTCGGCGTCGCCGATCATGGCGTAGTCCATGTAGTCGAGCTGCGCCTGCTCGGCGAAACGCTTGCGCTCGGGCCCTTCGATGGGTGGGAGACCCCGGGACCGCACCGCGGCGGCACGGGCGCGGAAACGCTCCACCATGGCGGCGGGATCGAACTCCTCGGGCACGCCCCGACTCTACCGGCGCCCCGTGGGCGGTCCCCTGACCAGGCCCTGGAGGAACGAGGCCTGAGTCGGGGACGGCCTGACCGGCGGGTAGACTCCTCAGGAGTCCTCGCCGTGATCCACGCACCCGGCCGACGGAGGAGTCGCTCGTGAAAAAGGGACGGCATCGCCGCTTCGAGGAGGCCCGCAGCCTGAAACGCTCGGTCGCGACGGCCAACAAACGCTGTCCCGAATGCGGGGCCGAGCCCGACGACGAGCACGCGTCGTGGTGCATGGCGGAATCGGAGTTCGAGGACATCCTGGGCCCGGGCCCGGCGGCATCCGGGGAGGACGACCCGCTGGCCGAGTGAGCGACGGCGGCGTCGTTGCGCGGCCACGCCTCGTGCGGTGACCGCGTGGGGTCAGCGTGTGCGCCGGATGGCCGGGTGCGGCAGGCGAACCGGGACCGGAGCAGGGACCACACCGGGCGCGGCGTCCCGACGTGATCCGTTGCGCACCGCAGCGACGGCGACGGGCGCGCTCGTCGGCTCCCCGTGGACAGGGGCGACGGCCGGCTCACCCAGTGCCTCTTCGCGGGCCCTGAGGTACTGCACCAGGCGCTTGTAGATCTTCCTGCCGACCATGGCCACGAGCTCGGGCGCGAGCTCTTCGAAGACGGGCCGGGTCCCCACGAAGGCTTCAGGGGACTCGGTGCACCACCAGTGGAACTCGAAGCCGCCCTCTCCCCAGTCGCGGCGGTCCCACTGCCGGATGACCGACGTCACATGCCCGTCGTCGGCCACCTCGTCGTCGCGGCGCAGCGGTAGTTGCCAGCACACGTCGGGCTTGAGCTCGAGGTGCGGGACACCTCGTTCCAACGCGGCGCGGTGCAACGCGCATCCCGCTCCGCCGGGGAAGTCGGGACGATTGAGGAAGATGCAGGCGTCTTTGACCAGGCGGGTCGTGAGCTCACCGGCCTTCGACTTCACGATCACGTCGGGACGTGCCCCGCGCTTGGGACGGGCCTTGCCGTGGAACTGCCACTGCTCGGGGGTCAAGGTCGCCGCCGCGGCCTGGACACGCCGGGCGTCCTTGGTCCCGGTGAAGTGCGCCCCGTAGGAGCAGCACCCCTGCACCAGCTCGGGTGCGGGGCCCGTGAGCACGCCTTGGCAGCCGTTGCCGAAGATGCAGGTCCAGCGGCTCTCGAGGAAGGTCACGTCGAATTGCCACGTCCGTTCCTCCTCGGGGTCGGGAAAGCTCACCCACTCGTGGGCTCCTTCGGGTGCGCCGCTCCAGGGCCCGTGGCGACCTCTCGCCTTGGCGGTGCTCCCTTGGGTGGTTGCTCGACCCGTTGCCATGTCGCTCACTTTCCTCCTACGGCCGCGGGTGCGGCCCGTCCGTGCAGGGCTCCTGCGGTTGCCATCTGGGCACTGTTCGGCTCGGCACAGCAGAACCACGCCTCGGTGAGCCGCGGCCGTTGGTCGAGCGGGATCGGCGAACGGAGCTGCACGTCGGCGGGCGGCGCCTGCGCCGTCTGTGTGGCGCTGCCCCCGAGCACGGCGACCGCCGCGGCGCGCACCGCATCGTAGGAGTCTCGGGGGGGGCACTGCTCGGCGGCGGCGCGCTCGGCGAGGGCCGAGAGCTCCTGCTGCAGCGTGTCGAGGCGGGGGTCGGGCGCGCGCCACGACCATCCGAGGTGTTCGTCGTCGTAGGCGCCGACTCGTCCCTCGAGCCGCCCGGAGCTGATCAGCAGGGAGCCGGGGGGGACGAGCAGCCGGATGGCGTACTGCACGGGATCGACGTTGCCCACGAGATCGCAGCGCGCCACGAGGTCCAAGAGCGAGAACACGTCTTCTGGGCGCGTCCAGGGAGTGAAGGGGAGGAGCGACGGCCGGGGCTCGATCCCCGCGCCGCGCAGCACGCCGACGGCTTGTGCCGCCTCGGCTGCGCTGTGCCCCTTGTCGAGCTGACCGAGGATCTCGTCGCTGGCCGATTCGAACGCGGACACGGCGAAGAGGCAGCCCGCCGCACCCATACGGGGCCACAGGTCGCGGTGGCGCAGGATGTGCTCGACCTTGACGGTCACGTCGAAGGTGACGTCGGGGAACGCGCTGTGGACGGCGTCGATCACGCGCGCCGCATGGTGTGGGCCGTTGAGGAAGTCAGGATCGCCGAAGCTGACGTGGCGGGCCCCCATGTCCACGAGTTGGGCGACATCGGCGACGACGGCGTCCTCGCCCACCAGGCGGGTGCGCCCGTCGTACACCACGGGCACAGGACAGTGGCGGCACCGGTGCGCGCACCCGTGGCTCGCCTCCACGTAGCCGGCCAGGCGGCGTTCGGTCCCGAGGGCCAGGCGGGCGTAGCGGTCCAGGCCGGGGAGGAGATGTCGGGCAGGCAGGCCGAAGCGACCCCGCCCGAGCTCGACGACCGTGCCCGCCGGCACGCCGTCGGGTTGTCGGGGCGCGGCGAGGGACCCGACCCAGGTGACGAGTCGGGGCTCGTACTCTCCGGCGATGGCGAGGTCCGCCACCGGCGCAGCCCCGTACGCTCCGTCGAGGCCGGCGTAGAGGCCGTAGAGGCACAGCGCGACATCGGGTCGGCGGGCCCGTATCTCCCTGCCCGCCAGGCGGGCCAGTCGCATGGCGGTGTGCATCGGCACCGAACACGCCACGGCCTCGGCCCACGACAGCGTCTCGGCGTCGAGGCGGTCGAGGGCGAGATCGACGCAGCGCACGTCGTGTCCGGCGCGCTGCAACGCGCCCGCCGGTGACGCCACGTGCAACGGCTGATGGCCGAGCTCATAGGTCGAGACCAAAAGCACGCGCACAGGCCCCCACGGTAGCGGCATCCGGACCGGAGGCCGGACCCGGCGCGTCGAGACGTCAGGGCGCGGCCGGTCGGGGCCCGTCGTCGTCTTCGATGCGGACCTCGAGGCTGGCTCGGGCTCGCCGCAACGCTCGCTCCACACGGTCCGGCGTGCTGTCGCGCGCGAAGACGAATCCGAGGTACCGGTTGCCCTCGGGCACCGGGACCACGCCTCGACCGGGTGCGATGGTGATCTGGATGTCGGTCACCCCCGGCACCGCCCTCGCCTCGGCCTGGCCCTGCACACCCACGAGCGTGCCGGCGCGGGGGATGGGGATCATCAGGACACCCGACGCGCCCAGGGCCGCGGTGGGGCCCAACGGCAGGCCCAGGGCGTGGCCGATCACGAGCTCTTCGAGCGAGCGGCCAGTCGAGAACGAAAGCGCACGGGAGCACAGCCCCCCGATGGTCCGGGGCGCCACCTCGATGACTGCGGCACGGCCGCCGTGCACCCGTACCTCGGCGTGCACGGGACCGTCGACGAGGCCCAGGGCGGCGGTGGCGGCCGCCGTGGCCGACAAGACGGCGGCGAGTTCGCCGGGGGCGAGCCGGCTGGGTGTCACGTACAGGGTCTCCTCGAACGCCGGGCCGTCGAGGGGGTCGGGCTTGTCGAACACCGCCAGGGGCCGCAGCTCGCCCGAGACGACGAGGCCCTCGAGGGCGACTTCCGGGCCGGGCGCGAAGCGCTCGACGAGCAGCGGCGCCCCGGGGTCGACGCCGGCCGAGGTGGCGATGCGCCTGACCCGCTCGGCCACCGCCACCGCCTGCTCCGGAGTGTCGGCCCTCAGCACTCCCTGGCTGCCCGACAACGAGGTGGGCTTGATCACGCAGGGAAGCCCGACCACCTCGAGTGCCGCCGCCACCTCGGCCGTCCCCGCCCCTGGGGCCAGGGATGCGAAGGCCGGCTGGGGCACCTCGAAGGCGGCGAGCCGGGCCCGCATGGCGAGCTTGTCGCGCGCCGCGGCGACGGCGTCGGGGGGGTTGTGGCGCAGGCCCAGGCGTGCCGATGCCTCCGCCGCCACCAGGGTGCCGGCGTCGTCGACGGCGATCACGGCGTCGAGGGGCGTGAGGGCGTCCTGGGCCACGACGGCGGCGGCCCCCGTCTCGGGATCGGTGAGGGGGACCTCCAGCGCGCGCGTGCCCATCAGCCCACGCAGGGTGCCGGCCTCCTCGGTGCCCACGACCACCTCGACACCCAGGGTCCGGGCAGCATCGAGAAAATCACGGGCCCGGTACGTCGCAGAGGGAACGAGAAGGAGTACCCGGGCCACCCACCTATGATGGCCGGAGGAGGTTGACACCCATGGCCGAGGACGTCGCGCCTGCTGAGGACGCCGCAGCTCCTGTCGTGCTCACCGTCACACCAGCGGCGCGCGGTGTGGTGCTCGACGCCCGTGCTCAGGAGGCAGATCCCGAGCGCCTGGCCCTGTGGGTCGAGGTGACCGGCGCCCGCGACGGCGCCTACGCCTATGACATCTACTTCCAATCGGCGGCCGACGCCGCTCCCGGCGACAGCGTCAGCGACGACGACGGCCTGGCCGTGGTGGTCCCCGAATCGAGCGCGGCCCGGCTCGTCGGCGCCCGGCTCGACTGGTCCGACGAAGGCGACGGCGGCCTGGTCATCGTGAACCCCAACACCCCGCCGCGTCCCGAGGTCTTCGCCGAGCGTCCCCAGGTGGACCTGACGAGCGAGATCGCCCAGCGCGTCCTCAACGTGCTCGACGACCAGGTGAACCCCTCGATCGCCATGCACGGAGGGCACGCCGATCTGGTGGCGGTGGAGGAAGGCGTGGTGTACGTGCGTCTCAGCGGAGGCTGTCAGGGTTGTGGCCTCGCCTCGGTCACGCTGTCACAGGGCATCGAGGTGGCGCTGCGCGACTCGGTGCCCGAGATCGTGTCGGTGGTCGACGTCACGGACCACGCCAGCGGCGCCAACCCGTTCTACGAGCCCGCCAAGAAGTAGCCCGACACCGAACCCGACGCCGGGCGGGACCCTGCGTTTCGCCGGGCGCGCATCCGCGGGGTCGCGCGGACGGTCGGTTAGCGTGCCCACATGCACGCCCTCGTCACGGGGGTCAGCGCGGGGGCCGGCCTCCTCCTCGGCGGTGAGCTCGAGATCGTCGTCGAGCGTCTCGGGGAACGGCGGCCTTTCGACCGTCCCTGGTGGCGCTGCCCGTCGTGCGCAACTCCGTACCGGGGACAGGGGCTCGTGCCCGTCCTCAACTCGCTGTTCTTGCGACGGGGGTGCCGGTCGTGTCGCGAGCGTGTCTCCCATCCCCTTCGACCGGCGCTGCTGGGCGTGGTGAGCGCGGTCGTGCTGGGCGCCTTCGCCGCCCGGATCGGCGACGACGTCGTGTTGGCCGCATACGCCGTGTTCGGTCTGTCGATGGTGGCCATGAGCGCCGTGGACTTGGAACGCCAGATCATCCCCAATCGCCTCGTGTACGCCACGCTCGCCCTGTTGGTGCCGCTGTTCGTGCTGTCCTCGGCCGTCGACAGCCGGTGGGGATCCCTGGCACGGGCCGCCATCGCAGGGGCGGCGGCGTTCATCGGCTTCCTCGTGGTCCACCTGGCGGTCCCCAAGGGGATGGGCTTCGGCGACGTGCGCCTCGCCGGTGTCATCGGCTTCGCCACGGGGTGGCTGGGGCTCGGTCACGCCTTCGTGGCCTTCTTCGCCGCCTTCGTGCTGGGCGCGCTGGTGGGCATGGGAGCCATGGCGGTGTCGGGGGCGGGGCGCAAGACCAGGATCCCCTTCGGTCCCTTCCTCGCCGCGGGGGCCGTCCTGACGGTGCTGTGGGGCAACCCCGTGGCCCGAACGCTGTTCCATCACGGGGCGTGACCGGGACCGGGGCGACGAAGGCACCGAAGTAGATTGGCCAGGTGCTCAGGTTCCTCACCGCGGGAGAGTCCCACGGCCGCGCCCTGGTGGTGATCGTCGAGGGCCTGCCCGCGGGGCTGCCCGTGACCGAGCCCGAGATCGCCGGCGAGCTGGCCCGGCGACGCCTCGGGTACGGACGCGGGCCGCGCATGCGCTTCGAGGCCGACGAGATCACGCTGCTCGGGGGCATCCGCCATGGGCGCACCCTGGGCTCACCGGTGGCGATCGAGATCGCCAACACCGAATGGCCCAAATGGCAGGAGGAGATGTCTCCCGACCCGGGGTCGCCCGCCAAGGTCCTGACCAAGCCCCGTCCCGGTCACGCCGATCTGGCCGGCATGCAGAAATACGGGTTCGACGAAGCCCGCGACGTGCTCGAGCGTGCGTCGGCGCGCGAGACCGCGGCCCGGGTGGCGGCCGGAAGCCTGGCGAAGGCGCTGCTGGGGAGGCTCGGGATGTCGGTGATGAGCCATGTCGTGGGCCTCGGGCCCGTGCGTGCCGACGACGTGGCGCGACCGGGCCCGGGCGACCTCGAGCAGGTCGACGCCTCGCCCGTGCGGTGCTTCGACCCCGCGGTCGAAGCGCGCATGGTGGACGCCATCAAGGCCGCCGCCAAGGACGGGGACTCGTTGGGCGGGGTGGTGGAGGTCCTCGCCTTCGGGGTGCCGGTGGGGCTCGGAAGCCACGTGCACTGGGACCGCCGCCTCGACGGACTGCTCGCCCAGGCCCTCATGAGCATCCAGGCCGTCAAGCACGTCGAGCTCGGCGAAGGGTCCGAGACCGTCTCACGTCGCGGATCGGAGGCGCACGACGCCATCGCCTGGGACGAAGGGTCGGGCACGTACCGGCGGGAGACCGACCGGGCCGGGGGGATCGAGGGAGGGATGTCGACGGGCGGACTCATCGTGGCGCGCGTCGGTATGAAGCCGCTTGCCACGCTGAACCGTCCCGTGCTCGGGACCGTCGACGTGGTCACCAAGGAGTCGACGGTGTCGTTCAAGGAGCGCACCGACGTCACCGCCGTCCCCGCCATGGGGGTGGTGGCCGAGACCATGACGGCGTTGGTGCTGGCCTCCGAAGCCCTGCGCAAGTTCGGCGGTGACTCGCTGGCCGAAGTGGTGCGCAACAGGGACGGGTACCTGTCGTCGCTCCACGACACGCCGTCGTCGGCCACCGCGGCCGGCCGTGGCTGAGCACCTGTTGCTCGTCGGGATGATGGGCGCGGGGAAGTCGACGGTGGCTCGCCTGGTCGCGCCGCGCCTGGGCCGGCTGCACGTCGACACCGACGAGGAGGTGGAGCGGGAGGCGGGCGCGTCCGTGGGTGAGATCTTCTCGACGCGCGGCGAGGCGGGGTTCCGGGCGCAAGAGGCGCGTGTGCTGGACAGGGTCCTCGCCGGCGAGGTCCCCGCGGTGATCTCGGTGGGGGGAGGCGCGGTACTCGAGGCGCGCCAGAGGGACGCGCTGCGCCAGGGTGGCACGGTGGTGTGGTTGCGGGCCCGTCCCGAGACCCTCGCCCGGCGGGTGGGGCGCAACGCCCGGCGGCCGCTGCTGGCCACCGCGGCCGACGGGCCCGCGGCGGCGCTCACCCGCATCGATTCCGAGCGTCAGCCGTTGTACGAAGAGGTGGCCGATGTCGTGATCGACGTCGACGACCTCACCCCCGACGCCGTTGCGGAGCGCGTTCTCGCCGCCGCATCCCCGGGGGAGGGGCGGCGGTGATCACCGTGCCCGTCGGCCTCGGGGAGCGGTCCTACGACGTCGTGGTGGGAGCGGGGGCACGTCGACTCCTCCCCGAAGTGCTCCCCTCCGGCATCCGGCGCGTGGCGGTGGTGACCCAGGAGAACGTCGAGGTGGACGTGGACCCCGGGGTGCCCTTCGACACCTTTGTCGTCCCCGACGGCGAGGAGGCCAAGACGCTTGCCACCGTGGAGCAGCTGTGCCGGGACTTCGTCCGGTGCGGATTGTCGCGGACCGACGCCGTGGTGGCGCTCGGGGGCGGAGCCGTGACCGACGTGGCGGGGTTCGCCGCGGCCGTCTTCCAACGCGGCATCGCCTACGTGAACGTGGCCACGACGTTGCTGGCGCAAGTCGACGCGGCGATCGGGGGGAAGACCGGGGTCAACCTGCCCGAGGGCAAGAACCTCGTGGGCGCGTTCTGGCAGCCCGCCGCGGTGCTGTGTGACACCGAAGCCCTGCACTCGCTGCCGGCTCGCGAGTGGTCGTCGGGTCGGGGCGAGATGGCCAAGTACGCCTTCCTGGGGGAGGGCGCGCTCGACGAGGGTCGCCTGGGGGGGGCGATCCTTGGTCTCCCCCTCGACGAGCAGGTCGCCAGGTGCGTGGCGATCAAGGCCGCCGTGGTGGCCGACGACGAGAGGGAGTCGGGACGGCGCATGGTCCTCAACTACGGCCACACCCTGGCGCACGCCCTCGAGGCCTCGTCCTTCGGCCCACACGCCAAATGGGACCTGCGCCACGGTGAGGCCGTGGCCATCGGCCTGGTCTTCGCCGCCATGCTGGCCCGCAGGCTGGAGCGCATCGACGAGGACCGCGTGGCGCTGCACCGTCGGGTGGTGAGCGGCTTCGACCTGTATGCGGACCTTCCGGCGGGCGCCTCCGCTGGTGAGCTCGTGGAGTACATGGCGAGGGACAAAAAGGCGCGCCACGACCTGACTTTCGTGCTGGATGGGCCCCGAGGGGTGGAGGCGGTGCACAACGTGGACGAGGGTGCCGTGCTCGCTACCCTGGCGGACATGGGGTGTGCACCGTGAGCGACCCGGGCACGCTCGTGGTGCTGTTGTCGGGCCCCAACCTCGACCTCCTGGGCGAACGCGAGCCCGAGGTCTACGGCCGCGCCCGGCTGGCCGACCACGTGGCGCGCGCCGTCGAGGAAGCAGCCCTGTGCGGCCTCGAGCTCGAGCACCACCAGAGCAACCACGAAGGCGAGCTCGTGGACCTGGTCCATGACGCCCGGGGGCGGGCCGCGGCCCTGATCGTGAACGCGGGTGCCCTCACCCACTACTCCTGGTCGCTGCACGACGCCCTGGCCGCGTTCGAGGGGGTCGTGGTCGAGCTCCATCTCTCGAACCCGGCGGCGCGAGAGCCCTGGCGCCACACCTCTGTGGTCGCCGACGTGGCGGACGGGTCCATCACCGGCTTCGGCGGCCTCGGCTACGGCTTGGCGGTCAGGGCCGTGGCCCGGCTGCTCGCCGAGCGGGCGGCGGGAGCGTCGTGAGCGACCTGACCACCGGCCGCGACGTGCCTCTGGTAGCGGGGGGCTCGCCTCCCCCGATGGACTTCTCCCGACGCATGGTGCGCGTGCGTGCTGCCCTCGAGGGTGCCGAGGTCGACGCCCTGCTGGTGACCGCACTGCCCAACGTCCGCTATCTCACCGGCTTCACCGGGTCGGCCGGAGTGCTGCTGGTCACCGGCACGGGTAGTCCCTCGGCTCTCCTCGTCACCGACGGCCGCTACCGGACCCAGGCCGACGAGCAACTGTCCGCCGCGGGCCTGCGGGGGGCCGTCGAGCTGACGGTGGGGGGCGTCCAGGCGCAGCACCAGGCGCTGGCCGCGGGCGTGCAGGCGGCGTCGGTACGGCGCCTGGGCCTCGAGGCCGATCACGTCAGCTGGTCCGCACAGCGCCGCTTCGCCGAGGAGCTGGATCGGGCGACGCCCGTGGCCACGAGCGGCGTGGTGGAGTCGCTGCGGCAGGTCAAGGACAAAGGAGAGCTGGCCCGCATGGAGCGTGCCGCCGCCATCGCCGACGCCGCCTTGGGCGAGGTGCTCCCCCTGCTCGGACAACGTCGGCGCGAGGACGAGGTGGCTCTCGCCCTCGACACCGCCATGCGCCGCCTGGGTGCCGAGGACCGTGCGTTCGAGACCATCGTGGCATCGGGCCCGAACGCGGCGAAGCCCCACGCGCGCCCTTCGGCGCGCACCATCGTCCCCGGGGACCCGGTCGTGGTGGACTTCGGCGCCATCTTCGACGGGTACCGGTCCGACATGACCCGCACCTTCTGCGTGGGCGGCGAGCCGCCGGCAACGCTGGCACGGGTCTTCGAGGTGGTGGGGGCGGCCCAGGCCGCCGGGGTGGCCGTCGTGCGCGCCGGGGTGGCGACGGGCGACGTCGACAAGGCGTGTCGCGACCTGATCGCGGACGCCGGCTGGGCCACGGCTTTCGAGCACGGCACCGGGCACGGCGTCGGCCTCGACATCCACGAGTCCCCGGCGGTGGGCCCGGGGTCGACTGCTATCCTCGCTTCCGACGTCGTCGTGACCGTGGAGCCGGGCGTGTACCTGGCGGGAATCGGCGGTGTCCGTGTCGAGGACACCGTCGTGGTCACCGCAGACGGCTGTCACACGCTCACCCGATTCCCCAAGGACATTGCTGCCTGATGGCTGTCACGACCAACGACCTGCGCAACGGCATGACCCTCGACCTACCCGACGGCCTGTTCTCGGTGGTGGAGTTCCAGCACGTGAAGCCGGGCAAAGGCGGCGCGTTCGTGCGCACCAAGCTCAAGAACGTGCGCACCGGAGCGGTCCTGGAGCGGACCTTCCGTGCCGACGAGCGCGTCGAGCAGGCCATCGTCGACAAGCGCGAGATGCAGCTGCTTTATCGAGACGGCACCGACTACGTGTTCATGGACGTGACGTCCTACGACCAGATGCACGTGTCGCCCGCCACCCTCGGCGACGCCGCCCAGTACATCAAGGAGGGCGACAACGCCGTGCTGCAGATGTACGGGGGGGAGATCGTGGGTGTGGACCTGCCCGCCGCGGTCGAGCTGTCGGTGGCTCAGACCGAGCCCGGTGTGCAAGGCGACCGGGTGTCGGGGGCTCGCAAGCCGGCCACCCTCGAGACGGGGCTGGTGGTGCAGGTCCCGCTGTTCGTGAACCCCGGTGAGCGGATCAAGGTGGACACGCGCTCCGGCGAGTACATCACCCGGGCCTAGCCCGGCTTCTGGTCGTGCCGCCGGACACGGCCCCGGACGGGCCCCGTGAGGGGCCCCGCCACGAAGCCCGCGAGCGAGCCCTCGCCCTGCTCTACGAGGCGGAGATGAAGCGGGTGGGGACCGCGGAGGTGCTGCAGACGCTGTCGGTCGCCCCCGACCCCTTCGCCGTGGCCCTGGTCGAGGGCGCCGCCGCCCACGCGGCACGCATCGACGCCCTGGTGGCCACGGCCGCCAAGGGGTGGGAGATCGAGCGCATGCCGGTCCTCGACCGCAACATCCTGCGACTCGCCACCTACGAGCTCATCGCCGAGCCCGACGTGCCGGTGGCGGTGGTGATCGACGAGGCGGTCGAGCTGGCCAAGCAGTACTCCACCGAATTCTCGGGCGGCTTCGTCAACGGCGTCCTGTCGACGATCGCCCGCCAGGTGCGGGATTGAGACCCGTCCGGTGTGGGACTGAGAGAGGCCCTTCACCACTGACACCGGCCGCGGCTGCTCGCGTGCGGAGACCGGGGCGGTGGTAACATCGCTCGACGACCGTGAAGCGGGTCCCGTGAGGCCCGAACGGACCGTGGAGGAGCTTTGGCGGAGAGAGAGCGCAGACTGACCCCACCGCGAGGTGGGGTCTTCGTTCCTCGGGTCCAGGTCCTGACCGCGCAGGACGTCCAACGGGCCCTGACCCGAATCGCGCACGAGATCATCGAGCGGAACCACGGGCTCGACGATGTCATGCTCGTGGGTCTCCAGACCGGCGGGGTCCCGCTTTCCTTCCGCATCGCCAGCGTGCTCGAGGAGATGGAGGGCACTTCCGTGCCCGTGGGCCTCCTCGACGTGGCGTTCTACCGCGACGACATCGGGATCCGCCCCGTGCTCCCCGAGGCCGCCACAGACATCCCCGGTGACCTGGCCGGCCAGCTGGTGGTCCTCGTCGACGATGTCCTGTTCACCGGCAGGACGGTCCGGGCCGCGCTCAACGCGCTCGGCGACTACGGCCGGGCCAGAGCCGTGCAGCTGGCCGTGATGGTCGACCGAGGCCACCGGGAGCTGCCCATCCGCCCCGACTACGTGGGCAAGAACATGCCGACCAGAATCGACGAACAGGTCGACGTGAGTCTCGACGGGGTCGTGCTCGGGGACGTGGTGCCCCGATGACGAGGCTTGCGGGGTCCGAGGGGCCTCGCCCCACGGTGTCGCCGGCGGCACCGGTCGTGGAGCCCGCCAAGGGCGGTCGTCGGCACCTCCTGTCGGTCGCAGAGCTCGGTGCCGAGGGCATCGCGGAGATCCTCGAGGTCTCCGACGCGTTCGTCGAGGTGGGGCGGCGATCGATCCCCAAGGTCCCGTCGCTGCGCGGCCGCACCGTGGTCACCCTCTTCGCGGAGCAGTCGACGCGCACCCGTCTGTCCTTCGAGACGGCGGCGAAGCGCCTGTCGGCCGACGTGTTGTCGTTCTCCCTCGACACGTCGTCGGTCAAGAAGGGCGAGTCCCTGCGCGACACCGTGGAGACGGTGGCCGCCATGGGGGTGGACGCCTTCGTCGTCCGCCACACGTCCGCCGGCGCCCCCGCCGCCGTGGCGCGCTGGGTCGACGCGTCCGTGGTGAACGCCGGCGACGGCTGGCACGAACACCCGACCCAGGCCCTTCTCGACTGCTACACGATCCGACAGGTCCTCGCCGAGCGCGCCGGGCGCCCCTCGCAGGGGGCGGGGGTGGGATGCTTCGTGGGCCTCCGGGTGGCCATCGTGGGTGACGTCCGCCGCAGCCGGGTGGCGCGGTCGCTGGTGTTGGCGATGGGATCGCTGGGAGCCGAGGTGATCCTGGTGGCGCCGGGGAGCCTCCTCCCCCCGTCTCTCGAGGGTTGGCCGGTGACCGAGGTGTCGTACGACCTCGATGCCGTGCTTCCCCACGTCGACGTCTGCTATCTGCTGCGGCTCCAGTCCGAGCGCGGCGCCGGTGCCTTCCTGCCCTCGGTGCGCGAATACAGCACGTGGTACGGCTTGACGGCGCGGCGCGCCGGGCTGCTGGGCGACGGCGCACTGGTGATGCATCCGGGGCCCATGAACCGGGGTGTCGAGATCGCCGACGACGTGGCCGCGCTCCCGCAGTCGCTGGTGCTGCGCCAGGTGTCCAACGGTGTCGCCGTCCGCATGGCCGTCCTCTTCATGTTGCTCGGGCAAGCGCCCGTTCCGGGGACCGGCGTCAGTGCCTGAACCGTCGTCTCGCGTGGGCGGGCCTCCCGAACGGGCCACGCCCACGGTCGTGATCCGCGGAGGCACCGTGGTGGACGCGTCGGGTGAACGCCTCGCCGACGTGCTGATCAGGAGCGGCCAGGTGGGTGAGGTCGGCCCCGGCGTGGCCGTGCCCAGGGGTGCGACGGTGCTCGACGCAGGGGGGTGCCTGGTGTGCCCGGGCCTGGTCGACCTGCACACCCATCTCCGCCAGCCCGGCGCGGAGGAGGCCGAGACGGTGGAGACCGGGGCACGGGCGGCCGCGTTGGGAGGGTTCACGGCCGTGGTGGCGATGCCCAACACCGACCCTCCCGTCGACAGTGCCGCCGTCGCCCTCGAAGTGCTCGCGCTCGGAGAGGGGGCCACCTGCCTCGTGGCGGTGGCGGGCGCCATCACCATGGGCCGCGCCGGGGAGCGGCTCGCCCCCATCGGCGAGCTCGCCTCAATGGGCGTGCGCCTCTTCACCGACGACGGAACCGGTGTGCAGGACGTGGCGGTCATGCGCAGGGCCCTGGAGTACGCCCGGGGTTTCGACGTCACCCTCGCCCAGCACTGTGAGGACGAGGCGCTGGCCCGCGCCGGCCACATGCACGAGGGGGAGTGGTCGAGCCGTCTGGGTGTGCCGGGGATCCCGGCCGAAGCCGAGGAGATGATGGTGGCGCGCGACATCGCGCTGGTCAGACTGACCGGGGGGCGGATGCACTTCCTCCACTTGTCTACGGCACGGTCCGTCGCCCTGGTGGCCGCGGCCAAGGCCGAGGGGCTGGCGGTCACCGCCGAGGTGACACCGCACCATCTGACGCTGACCCATGCCGAGCTGGCGGGCTACGACCCGGTGTTCAAGGTGAACCCGCCTCTGCGCGCCGACACCGACGTCGCCGCGCTGCGCGTGGGGTGCTCGGACGGCACCGTCGACGCCGTGGCCACGGACCACGCCCCACATGCCCCCGAGCGCAAGGACGACACGCTCGACGCCGCTCCGCCGGGCATGCTGGGGCTCCAGACCGCTCTGCCGGTCGTGCTCGGAGCCCTCGGCGGAGGCAAATGCAACGGCGCGGTGCTCGGCCTGCTGTCATGGCGCCCGGCGCGCATCGCCGGTCTCGCCCGCCACCAAGGTGGTGACCAGGGTGGTCCCATCGAGCCCGGTGCACCTGCCAACATCTGCGTGATCGACCCGACCGCGACCTGGGAGGTCGATCCGCTCCGGCTCGCCAGCCGGAGCCGCAACACGCCGTGGGCGGGCCGTACCATGACGGGCCAGGTCCGTCATACCCTGTTCCGGGGCGAGCCCGTCGTGGTGGACGCCGAGGCGCAGCGTTGACCGGGCACGCTGTGCGTGGAGGCGACGCGGCCCCGGGCGCGCCTGCGGACGACTGGTTCGGGGGCCGAGCCCCGTCGCTGCTGGTGCTGGCCGACGGCGAGGTCTTCGAGGGCGAGGCCATCGGTGCCGCGCCTCCCGGGGGCGTGGCCACCGGCGAGCTGGTGTTCAACACCGTGCTGTCGGGCTATCAGGAGGTCGTCACCGACCCGAGCTATGCCGGCCAGGTCGTCGCCTTCACGTACCCCCACATCGGGAACTACGGCGTCACCGTCGACGACGACGAGGCACCGCATCCGTGGTGTCGTGGTGTGGTGGTGCGCGACCTGCCTCCGCGGCCTTCCTCGTGGCGGGCGACCGCCTCGTTCGAGGAGTTCCTCACGCGCAGCGCGCTGCCCGGGATCACGGGCATCGACACCCGCCGCCTCACCAGGCACCTCCGTGTCGACGGGGCCATGGGCTGCGCCTTCGGCACCGCGCCCGAGTCGGTCCTGCGCCAGGCGGCGGCGTCGGAGCCGGGCACGACCGGGCGCGACCTGGTGAGCGCCGTGTCGGTCGAAGCCCCTTACGTGCGCGGTTCGGGGCCGCTGCGGATCGTCGCCTACGACTTCGGCGTGAAGGAGACCATGTTGCGCAGCCTGGGCGAGCTGGCCACGGTGACGGTGGTGCCCGCCTGGTATGGGGCCTCCGACACCTTGTCGATGGAGCCCGACGGCGTCTTCTTGTCCAACGGGCCAGGGGATCCCGCCGCGCTTCCCGAACAGGCCGCCACCATCGCCGAGCTCCTGGGCCAGGTCCCGGTATTCGGGATCTGTCTCGGCCACCAGCTGCTCGCCGCCGCCATCGGTGCGCGCACCTACAAGCTCCCCTTCGGTCATCACGGCGGCAACCATCCCGTGCGCCGCCTCGATACCGGTCAGGTCGAGATCACCAGCCAGAACCACAACTACGCCGTCGACCCCACCACGCTCCCGACCTCGGGACCACGCGCCGCCGAGGTCACCCACGTCAACCTCAACGACGGGGTGGTCGAGGGACTGCGCTGCACGGGCGTCGCCGCCTTCAGCGTGCAGTACCACCCCGAGGCGGGCCCCGGTCCGCACGACGCCCGGTATCTCTTCGAACACTTCCGGCAGATGGTCACGGCGGGCCACGACTGATGCCGCGCCGCAGCGACCTGGAGACGATCCTCGTCATCGGCTCGGGCCCGATCGTGATCGGCCAAGCCTGTGAGTTCGACTACTCGGGTACCCAGGCGTGTCGGGTCCTGCGCGCCGAGGGCTACCGGGTCGTGCTCGTGAACTCCAATCCGGCCACGATCATGACCGATCCCGAGATCGCCGACCGGACATACATCGAGCCCCTCGACCTCGATGTGCTCACCGCCGTCGTGGAACGCGAGCGCCCCGATGCGTTGCTCCCCACCATGGGTGGGCAGACCGGCCTGAACATGGCCTTCGGCCTGTCCGAACGGGGCGTGCTCGATGCCTTCGGTGTGGAACTGATCGGTGCCAACGCCGAGGCCATCGCCACCGCCGAGGACCGCGACCGCTTCAAGACCGCCATGGGGGAGATCGGCCTGGAGGTCCCACCATCGGGGTTCGCCACCCATCTGGACGAGGCCATGGCCCTGGGGGAGCGGATCGGGTTCCCCCTCATGATCCGGCCCAGCTTCATCCTGGGGGGAGCGGGCACGGGCACGGCGGGGGACCGCACCCAGCTGGCGCGGGTGGCCGCTGAGGGGCTGGCGGCGAGTCCCGTGCACCAGATCCTGATCGAACGCTCCATCGAGGGGTGGAAGGAATTCGAGCTCGAGGTCATGCGCGACAGGGCGGACAACTGCGTGGTCGTGTGCTCGATCGAGAACTTCGACCCCATGGGCGTGCACACCGGTGACTCCATCACCGTCGCCCCCGCGCAGACCCTCTCCGACGTCGAGTACCAGGCGATGCGCGACGACGCCTTCGCCTGCATCCGGCGCGTCGGCGTCGAGACCGGGGGTTCCAACATCCAATTCGCGGTGAGGCCGACCGACGGCAAGCGTCTCGTCATCGAGATGAACCCGCGCGTGTCGCGCTCGTCCGCGCTGGCGTCCAAGGCAACCGGCTTTCCCATCGCCAAGATCGCGGCCCGTCTCGCCGTCGGCTATACGCTCGACGAGATCACCAACGACATTACCGGTGCCACGCCGGCGAGCTTCGAGCCCACGATCGACTACGTCGTGACCAAGATCCCGCGTTGGGCCTTCGAGAAGCTGCCCGGCGCGGTGGACCGCCTGGGAACCCGGATGCAATCGGTCGGCGAGGTGATGGCCATCGGCCGGACCTTCCCCGAGTCGTTGCAGAAGGCCATTCGCTCGCTCGAGCAGGGTCGCGCCGGGCTCAACGGCGATCCCGCCGAAGCGGCCTACGAGCTCCTGGACGACGACGAGCTGGTGGCGAGAGCGTGTTCGCCGACGCCTGGCCGCGTGTTCGAACTCGAGGCCGCGCTGCGCCGAGGCATCACTCCGGACGCGTTGGCGGCCGCCACCGGTGTCGACCCTTGGTTCTTGGACCAGCTGGCGATCATCAGCAACGCGCGCACACGCCTCGAAGCCATGGGTCGGTCGGGCCTGGGGTTGGCCGACGTCGACCGTCGCACCTGGCGTGCGGTCAAGCGACTGGGCTTCTCCGACGCCCAGGTCGCCTACCTGCTGTCGGGCGGGGGCGGGGCCCCCGCCTCGGGGATACCGGGCCCGGTCACCGAGGCGGACGTGCGAAGCGCCCGCCTGGCGGCGGGGGTGCGCGCCACGTTCAAGACCGTCGACACCTGCGGAGCCGAATTCGCGGCGCGCACCCCGTATCACTACGCCACCTACGAGGACGAGGACGAGGTCCGCCCGAGCGAGCGCCCCCGCGTGGTGATCCTGGGGTCAGGGCCCAACCGCATCGGCCAGGGCATCGAATTCGACTACTGCTGCGTCCACGCCTCCATGGCCCTGCGGGCGGCCGGCTTCGAGACGGTGATGGTCAACTGCAACCCCGAGACCGTCTCCACCGACTACGACACCTCCGATCGCCTCTACTTCGAGCCCATCACCGCCGAGGACGTCGCCAACGTGCTGGACGCCGAGTCGGCGGCGGGCGCAGGCCCAGGGGGTGCCCCCGTGGCCGGCGTGATCGTGAGCCTGGGCGGACAGACGCCGCTCAAGCTCGCCCACTCCCTGTCGCCCGAGTTGGTCCTGGGCACGAGCCCTGCCTCCATCGACCTGGCCGAGGACAGGGAGCGGTGGAACCTTCTGTGCGAGCGGCTGGGCATCCCCCAGCCCCCCGGTGGCATCGCCCTGTCGGTGGACGAGGCCCTCACCGTGGCACACAAGGTCGGCTATCCCGTGCTCGTCCGGCCGAGCTATGTGCTCGGAGGTCGGGCCATGGAGATCGTCTACGACGACGAGCGCCTGGCCGTCGTCGTCGCCGAGCTGGCGGGGTCCCTGGCCCGGGAGGGTGCGGCCACGGCGGAGCGGCCCGTCCTGGTGGACCGGTTCCTCGAGGACGCCGTCGAAGTCGATGTGGACGCGCTGCGGGACCGGACCGGTGAGGTGATGATCGCCGGAGTCATGGAGCACGTCGAGGAGGCCGGTGTGCATTCGGGGGACTCGGCGTGCGCGCTGCCGCCGCAGACTCTGTCCGACGCCGTGATGGACACCCTGGCCGCCCACACCCACGCCATCGCCGACGCGCTCGAGGTGGTCGGGCCCATCAACGTGCAGTATGCGGTCAAGGAAGGCTCCGTCTACGTCCTCGAGGCGAACCCTCGTGCCAGTCGCACCGTGCCCTTCGTCGCCAAGGCGACGGGCGTGCCCGTGGCCATGGTGGCGGCCAGGGTGATCATGGGCGCGACATTGGCCGAGCTGCGCGTCGACGGCGTGCTCCGCCCGCCCAGCGGAGAGGGGTGGGTCAGTGTCAAGGAGGCGGTGCTGCCCTTTGACCGCTTCCCGGGGGTCGACACCCTGCTCGGCCCGGAGATGCGCTCGACCGGCGAGGTCATGGGCATCGGCTCGACGTTCGGGCTGGCCTTCGCCAAGAGTCAGATCGCCGCCGGCACCCGGCTGCCGTCGGAGGGTGCGGTGTTCCTGTCGCTCGCCGATCGCGACAAGGCCGGGGGCCTGGAGGCGGCCCGGACCTTCGCCGAGCTCGGCTTCGAGCTGGTCGCCACGTCGGGGACCGCCGCCTTCCTCGAGTCTAACGGCATCCCGGTGGCCCGGGTGGTGGCCAAGGTGGGGGAGTCGGGCGCGTTCGATGCCGTTGACCTCATCGCCACGGGGCGGGTGCAGTTGGTGGTGAACACACCCCGAGGCCGGGGCCCGCGCGCCGACGGGGTGCACATCCGTTCCGCCGCCCTCGCACACCAGGTGCCCTGTCTCACCACGGTGGCGGCGGCCCGTGCCGCTGCCACCGGCATCGTGGACTGGCGGCGCCACGGGCTCTCGGTGGCGTGCCTCCAGGAAGTGCACGGACACGAGGTGCAGCGGTGAGAGGGCGTGTCGACCTGCGGACGCATGTGGGCTCGGTGCCCCTCCCGAACCCGGTGCTCACCGCGTCGGGCACCGCCGGGCACGGGGCCGAGCTCGCCGCCTATGTCGACCTCGCTTCCCTCGGCGCCGTGGTGGTGAAGTCGTTGGCGGCACTGCCGTGGGCGGGCAACCCTCCGCCCCGGGTCCACGAGACGCCGGCGGGCATGCTCAACTCGGTCGGGCTGCAGGGGCCGGGAGTCGCGGCGTGGCTCGCGAGCGAGCTCCCGGCCTTGAACGACCGCGGCGCGCGGGTGGTGGCGAGCGTGTGGGGAAGCCGCGTGGAGGACTACGCGCAGGCCGCGGCGATGCTGGCCGGTGCGCCCGGCGTCGTGGCCGTGGAGGTCAACGTGAGCTGTCCCAACCTCGACGACCGCAGTCGGATGTTCGCCCATTCACCGCAGGCCACGGCGCAGGCCGTGGCCGCATCGACGGCGTGTGGTCTGCCGCTGTGGGTGAAGTTGAGCCCCAACGTGTCGGACATCGTCTCAGTTGCTTCCGCCGCTCTCGACGCCGGCGCCGAAACGCTGGTGCTCGTCAACACCGTGCTGGGAATGGCCATCGACGTGAGACGTCGCGACTACCGGCTCGGTTCGGGCGCTGGAGGGGGCGGCCTCTCGGGCCCGGCCATCCGGCCCGTGGCGGTGCGCGCCGTGCACGACTGTCGCGCCGCGTTCCCCGACGCCGGCATCGTCGGTGTCGGCGGTGTGTCGCGTGGTGTCGACGTGGTCGAGATGATGCTCGCCGGCGCGGACGCCGTGGAGGTGGGTACGGCCACGTTCCGCGACCCGCGCGCACCGGCGCGGGTGCTGTCCGGGCTCCATCGATGGTGCCGTTGGCACGACGTGGGCGACGTGCGCGCGCTGGTGGGCGCCGTGCACCGGGCGCGGCACTCGCGCCCGGCCGGGGGAGACCTCCCGTCCTCGACGACGCCCCCGGCGCCGCCTTACGCGCCGCCGCCGCCATCCTTCGCGCCGCCGCCGCCATCCTTCGCGCCGCCGTCACCCCCTGCACCGCCGCCTCCGCTCCCCCCCCCGGTCGCGCCGCCCGCTGCGCCTGCTCCAGCCCCGACACCGACACGCCCTGGCCCGGGAACGGTCCAGAGGCCCGATGTCCCCTCGCGTCTGCCTCCCCTCCCACCCCGGGGGCGGTCGGGGGATGCGGGCGGGTGACCATGGCGGGTGACGACCCCCGTGACCGGCTGGCGCTCGCCCTCGACGTGGACGACCTGGTGGTGGCGCTCCGGCTGGCGCACCGGCTCCGGCCCTGGTTCGGGGTGGCGAAGGTCGGTCTCGAATTGTTCGGAGCGGCCGGTCCCGAGACCGTGTCGGCCCTCGTGGACGAGGGCTATCGCGTCTTCCTCGATCTCAAGCTCCACGACATCCCGACCACGGTGCTGCGCGCCGCCCGGGTCCTCGGCGGACTGGGCGTCGAATTCGTCACGGTCCACACGCAGGGTGGTGAAGCCATGCTCCGCGCCGCCGTCTCGGGCATGGGGGAGGGGGCGACGGCCTCCGGGGCGCCAGCACCCTGCGTGCTCGGGGTCACCGTCCTGACCAGCGACGGCGAGGCACCTCCCGAGGCGCTCGAATCGCGATCGAGGTTGGCGGCCGCAGCCGGCTGTGGCGGACTGGTGTGCGCGGCCTCGGACCTGGCCGTGACCCGACGTGCCGCCCCCGGGCTCGTGACGGTGGTCCCCGGAATCCGCCCCTCGGGGACCCCCACCGACGACCAGGCGCGCGCCGCGACCCCTGCCACCGCGATCACAGCCGGCGCGGACATTCTCGTGATCGGTCGCGCCGTGACCGCCGCCGGAGACCCCGAGGCCATGGCGGCCGCCGTCGTCGACGAAGTTGCGGCGACAATGGCCACAGCTCGCGGATGACCCCCGCTCGCGAGGGCGCTATGGTGGCCCGCATGCCGCAACCTCCTGCACTCACCCCGGAGCAGCGCCAGGCGGCGCTGGACAAGGCCGCCAAGGTCCGCCGCGAGCGGGCCGAGGTGAAGGAGAAGCTGAAGATGGGGTCCATCACCCTCTCGGAGCTCCTCAGGCGTGCCGAGAAAGACGAGACCGTCGGCAAGATGAAGGTGCTGTCGGTGCTCGAGTCTCTCCCCGGCCTCGGCAAGGTCAAGGCCCGGCGTCTCATGGAGACGGTGGGAATCAGTGAGAGCCGTCGGTTGCAGGGCCTCGGGGCCAATCAACGCGACGCTCTGCTGACGCATACCTCGAAGTCCTGATCCTCGTCATCTCCGGCCCCGGCGGGGCGGGGAAGGGCACCGTCGTCTCCCGCCTCCTGGAGCGTGATCCCGGGCTGTGGCTCAGCCGCTCCTGGACCACGCGTCCGCGCCGCCCCGGTGAATCCTCCGACGCGTACACATTCGTCGATCGCGGGCGTTTCGAGGAGAAGATCGCCGGCGGCGGATTCCTGGAGTGGGCGGAGTTCCTCGGCCACCTGTACGGCACGCCACTTCCCGACGCCCCGCCCGGCAAGGACGTGGTCCTCGAGATCGACCTCCAGGGGGCGCGCCAGGTGAAGGTGCGACATCCTGACGCACTGGTCGTCCTGCTCGTGCCCCCGTCCCCCGAGATCCAGCGGGCGCGTCTGCGCCAGCGGGGCGATGACGACCACGAGGTGGACCGGCGCATCGCCCTGGGGGCCGAGGAGATGCGCCTGGGCAGGGAGCTCACCCCGTTCGTGGTCGTCAACGACGAGGTGGACAAGGCGGTATCCGAGGTGGCCGGTATACTGGACCTTCACCGCAATCTCCCGCCGGGCCAATGGCCCGGCCGAGGTGGAGGAACCTGAATTGCCCCAGCGCCGTTCGACGCTCATGGACCCGCCCGTGGAGGACCTCCTCGACAAGGTCGACTCGAAGTTCACCCTGGTCGCCCTGTCGGCCAAACGTGCCCGACAGATCAACTCGTACTACAACCAGCTGGGGGAGGGCCTGGGCTTCGTGGTGCCGCCCCAGGTGACCTCGGTCTCGGGCAAGCCGCTCACCATCGCCTTCGAAGAGATCGCCGCCGGCAAGGCCACCTACCACCGCCCCGAGCCCGGAGAGGAAACCGAAGAGGGTTTGGCCGGCGTCGAGGGTGAAGGGACCCCGGAGGCGCTCACCGACGGGCCCGAGCTCACCGCCCTCACCGGCGAGCTCGACACGGTCGAGCCGGAGGCCGGCGAGTAGCAGGCGGGAATGCCCGCCCGCGCTCTGCCCCGGGAGCCCGGACCATGACGACAGGCCCCGCCGCGGGCAAGACCATCGTGTTGGGTGTCACCGGTGGCATCGCCGCCTACAAGGCGGTCGAAGTGTGTCGACGCCTCGTCGACGCCGGAGCGCATGTCGTTCCCGTCCTCACCGAGGACGCCACACGGTTCGTAGGTGCGGTGACCTTCTCCGCGCTGGCGTCGGAGCCCGTCCAGAAGACCCTGTGGGCGGAAGCCGACCCCATTCCCCATACGGATCTGGGGCGACGCGCCGATCTGATCCTGGTGGTCCCGGCCACGGCGCGCTTTTTGGGCTGTTACGCCAACGGCATCGCCGACGGCTTGCTCACCGCCACCGTCCTCGCCACGCGGGCTCCGGTGATGGTGTGCCCGGCCATGCACACCGAGATGTGGGAGCACCCCGCGGTGCAGGACAACCTGGCCACCTTGCGCCGTCGTCAGGTGCACGTGGTCGAACCGGGCGAGGGACGGTTGGCGGGCGGTGACGTGGGGGCCGGACGGTTGGCCGAGCCCGCCGACATCGTGGACGCCGCACTGTCGGTGCTGTCGATGCCCACGGCGTCGCCGGTGGCGGGACGCCCCGGCACCCTCGGGCCCGGGCGGGATCTCACCGGGCGACGCGTGGTGGTGAGCGCCGGGGGCACACGCGAACCGATCGACCCGGTGCGCTTCATCTCCAACCGCTCGTCGGGCAAGCAGGGTCACGCCGTCGCCGAGGCGGCCGCGGCGCGCGGCGCCGATGTCGTGCTCGTTACCACGGCGCGCCGCACGGTGCCTCCGGGCATCACGGTCGTGCCCGTGGAGACGGCGGCGGAGATGGAAGCGGCCGTGCTCCAAGGCGCGCAGCGTGCCGATGTCGTGGTCATGGCGGCGGCCGTGGCCGACTTCCGTTTGAAGACGCCCGCCGAGACGAAATTGTCCAAGGCCGACGGCCTACCCGAGCTGGTGCTCGAGCCCACGCCCGACATCCTGGCGGAGCTGGGTCGACGCCGGCACGAGGGGCAGGTGCTCGTGGGGTTCGCGGCCGAGACCCACGACCTGGCGTCGCGGGCCGCGGCCAAGCTCCGGGGCAAGAACATCGACCTCATGGTGGCCAACGACGTCTCGGCACGCGGTGTGGGCTTCGACCACGATACGAACGCCGTGACCATCCTGGGCTCCGACGGCACGTGCCGTGAGGTCGCTCTGACCTCGAAGCTTCAGGTGGCACACGCCATTTTGGATAGTGTGATCGATCGCCTGGGCGCGCCACGGCCGGGCGGGGGCATTCGGCACGCCGGCGCCTCCGGGGGGGACGACGAACCGAGGAGAGACTCGTGACCACGCGCCACACCTTCACATCGGAGTCGGTGACCGAAGGGCATCCCGACAAGATGGCGGACCAGATCTCCGATTCGGTCCTCGATGCCGTGCTCGAGTCGGACCCCAACGGGCGAGTGGCGTGCGAAACGCTGCTCACCACCGGGCTCGTCGTCGTGGCGGGCGAGATCTCGACGAAGTGCTACATCGACATCGCCACCCTCGTGCGCGACGTCGTGTGTGACATCGGCTACGACAGCGACGCGCACGGCTTCAACGGTCGGACCTGTGGAGTGATGGTCGCTCTCGACGAGCAGTCTCCCGACATCGCCCAGGGCGTGTCGGCCGCCCACGAACTTCGCACCGGCTCCGGAGGAGAGGACCAGCTCAACGCCCAGGGTGCGGGTGACCAGGGCATGATGTTCGGCTACGCCTGCGACGAGACACCCGACCTGATGCCCCTTCCCATCTGGATGGCGCATCGGCTCGCCCAGCGACTGTCACAGGTCAGGCGTGTCGGCGTTCTTCCCTATCTCCGTCCCGACGGCAAGACACAGGTAAGCGTCGTCTACGAAAGCGGTCGCCCCGTCGCCATCGACACCGTGCTGATCTCCACGCAGCACGCACCGGGCGTCGACATCGAGACGCTGTTGCTCCCCGATCTCCGTGAGCACGTGATCCACCCGCTCCTGCCGCCCGACCTCGACTCCTCGGCCATGCGCGTGCTGGCCAACCCCACGGGCCGTTTCGAGCTCGGCGGCCCGCACGCCGACACCGGGCTCACCGGCCGGAAGATCATCGTGGACACCTACGGCGGGATGGCCCGCCATGGTGGCGGAGCCTTCTCGGGCAAGGACCCGTCCAAGGTCGACCGCTCGGCCGCCTACGCGGCCCGATGGGTCGCCAAGCACGTGGTCGCGTCCGGCGCCGCCGGCCGGTGCGAGGTGCAGGTTGCATATGCCATCGGTGTGGCCAGCCCGGTCTCGCTCATGGTCGAGACCTTCGGCACCGAGACGGTGGACCCGGTCAAGATCGAGCACGCCGTGCGCGAGGTGTTCGACCTGCGTCCGGCCGCCATCGTCCGCGATCTCGACCTCAAGAGGCCGATCTACCGCCGCACCGCCGCGTACGGGCACTTCGGCCGCTCGGACAAGGAATTCACCTGGGAGGCGACGCCCCGGGTGGACGACCTCAAGCGCGCCCTGGGTCTGTAACGAACCGGGCACCGGGAACCGCCGACCCGGCGCCGCGTCAGACTCCCGCCATGCCGGCGGAGAGCGTCGAACGCGTCGTCCGGGTGCTCCCCGATGTGAGTGCCCTGCGCAAGACCTTCGACTACACCGTGCCGGACTCCTTCGCCGGCCTGGTCCGCGTGGGGACGCAGGTCCGCGTCGTCCTGGGCGGGCGTCGGGTGGGAGGGTGGGTCGTCGAAGACCATGTCGTGGCGCCCCCCGGGGTCGCGTTGCGGCCGATCTCGGCCGTGCGAGGCTGGGGCCCGCCGCCGGCGGTGCTCGACCTGGCCCGGTGGGCGGCGTGGCGCTGGGCCGGTCCCGTCCCGGTCTTCTTGCGCACCGCCTCCCCGCCCGTGGCGGTGCGGGGGCTCCCCGACGCCGACTCCCCGGCGCGGCGGGGATCGGGATCGGGGGCCCTGTCGTCGTCGACGGAGCTCGGTCCGGGGGTCTCCGTCGTCCGGCTCGGACCGGCGAGCGACCCCTGGCCCCTCGTCCTGGCCGCGGCGGCACGGCGAGAACGCGCCGGGCATGATGCCGGCGCGCTGGTACTGGCCCCCAGTCACCGCGCCGCGCGCGACGTGGCGCGGCGGCTGAGGGCGGGGGGCATCGCCACCGCCCTGCTCCCCGGCGACTGGGCGCGGGCCCGCGCCGGTGGGTGCGTGGTCGTCGGGGCGCGCGCCGGCGCCTTCGCGCCGGTGCCGAGACTGGCGGCCGCGGTCGTGCTCGATGCGCACGACGAGGCGTACCACGAAGAGCGCGCTCCCACGTGGGCTGCATGGGCGGTGGTGGTGGAGCGCGCCCGGCGCGAGGGCGCACCCTGTGCCCTCGTGTCGCCGTGCCCCACCCTGGAGATCCTCGCCGTCGGCCCGCGCCTCGACCCGCCGCGCACCGTCGAGCGGCGGGGTTGGCCCGTGGTGGAGGTCATCGACCGTCGTGGCGACGATCCGCGCACGGGAATCTTCTCCGAACGGCTTGTGCGGCTCGTGCGCGAGACGGCGGAATCGCCGGGACGTCGGCTGGTGTGCGTCGTCAACCGGACCGGACGTGTCCGGCTGTTGTCATGTGCGGCATGCGGGGAACTGGCACGGTGCGAAGTATGCAGCGGTGCCCTCGAGCTGGTCGGCGCCACGGGAAAAGGGGGGCGCGGACGCGGTTCGCCGCCCGACACCGGGTCCCCGGGGCCCCCACCGCGGCTGCGTTGTCGGCGCTGTGGCGAGGAACGTCCGGTGGTGTGTGCTCGGTGCGGTGCCGGCCGCATGAAGGCGCTTCGGCTCGGTGTGACCCGCGTCCGCGAGGACCTCGAGGCTCTGGCGGGCGTGGCGGTGGCGGAGGTGTGGGGACCGGCAGCCTCCGACGAAGGGGAGGAACAAGACGTTGGCCGTGCTCGGGTCGTGGTTGGCACCGAGGCCGCGCTGCACCGCGTGCTCGATGCCGATGCCGTGGCGTTCTTGGAATTCGACTCGGAACTCCTCGCCCCCCGGTTCCGCGCCGCCGAGGAGGCGCTGGCCCTCTTGGCGCGCGCGGCGCGACTCGTAGCCGGCCCCGGACCCGGGCGCACCGACCCCGGGCGCATCGCCGACCGGGCCCCGGGGCGCGTGGTCGTCCAGACGCGCCAACCCCGTCATCCCGCCATCCTGGCGGCGGTGGCCGCCGACCCCGGGATTCTGGCGGTGGAGGAGTCGACGGTTCGCCAAGCCCTGGCCCTTCCGCCGTTCAGCGCCCTGGCGGTCGTCTCCGGATCGGAGGCCGGGGCCTACGGGGCCGCCCTGCGAGGTGCCGCCCCCCGGGGCGTGGACGTGAGCGGCCCGGTCGACGGCTCGTGGTCGGTGCGTGCCCGGGATCACGACACGTTGTGCGACCTCCTGTCCTCGGTGGCACGCCCCTCGGGTCGTCTCCGGGTCGAGGTCGATCCGGTACGGGCCTGAGATCTGCATCTCGACCGGGGGAGGCCTCCACCTCGACCGGGCTCCGGCGACGTGGTTGGGAACTCGGTCCCGGGACGGCCCCGGTACGATGGCCTGCATGTCGAGGTACACCATTCGCCTCTACGGGGATCCCGTGCTGCGCCAGCGGGCGCCCGACGTCGACGCCATCGACGGGGCGCTCAAGCAGCTTGCCGACGACATGACCCAGACCATGTACGAGGCACCGGGAGTGGGTCTGGCCGCACCTCAGGTCGGTGTGCAGAAGCGCATGTTCGTCTACGACACCGGTGACGGCACGGGGCCGGTCACGGTGGTCAACCCCGTGCTCACCGAGGCTCGGGGGGAATGGACCTACGACGAGGGCTGCCTGTCCGTGCCGGGTCTGTCGTGGCCCATCGTGCGTCCCAAGGAGGTCCACCTCGCCGGGTACGACCTCGATGGCAACGAGATCTCCGTCGACGCCGACGAGTTCCTGGCTCGTGTGTTCCAGCACGAAGTCGACCACCTCGACGGGGTGCTGCTCGTGGAACGGCTCGACGAGGACCAGCGCAAGGAGGCCAAGCGCATCCTACGGACCCGGGCCCTCGACCTGTCGAACGGCGACCCCGACGGGTTGCGCGTGCTCGCCGCCGGGCAACCACCCGCGCCGCACACCGGCCTGTAGCAACGCCGCGCCTCGGTGGCCCGCCTGGTCTTCTTGGGGACACCCCGGGCTGCCGCGGTCTCGCTCCAAGCGGTGGTGGCCGCCGGGCACGACGTGGCCCTGGTGGTGAGCCGGCCCGACACCCGACGGGGGCGCGGATCGACGCGTACGCCCAGTCCCACCAAGCGCGCCGCGTTGGATCTCGGGCTCGATGTCACCGACCGACTCGACGACGTGTCAGGGATCGAGGCCGAGCTCGGCATCGTGGTGGCGTACGGCCGCCTCGTCCCGAGCAGCCTGCTCACCGCGCTTGCCATGGTGAACGTGCACTTCTCGCTCCTGCCCCGCTGGCGTGGCGCGGCACCGGTGGAGCGGGCCGTGCTCGCCGGCGACACCGAGACCGGTGTCTGTCTCATGCGGCTCGAGGAGACACTCGACACGGGGCCGGTGCTCGCGTCGCGGCGCGTCGCGATCGGCGAACGCGAACACGTGTCGGCGCTGACCGATCGCCTGGCGGTCATCGGCGCCGAGCTCCTCGTCGACTCGCTGGCCGGTGGCGTCGACGCCCTTCGGGCCGGTTCCCCCCAGCGGGGTGAGCCGACCTACGCCCCCAAGGTCCTTCCCGACGAGCTCCGGCTCGACTGGGCCCTCCCCGCCTCGCACCTCGAGCGCGTCGTGCGGTTGGACCGAGCCTGGACCACCTTCCGGGGGGAGCGTCTGCTCGTGCTCGATGCCGTGGCCCGGCCCGCGCTGCTCCCGTCCCATGGCGACGAGGGCGCGCCCGGGCCTCCGGGCACACTCACGGGTACTTCGGTCGCCACCGGCGACGGCGTGTTGGAGCTCCTCGAGGTCCAGGCGGCAGGAAAGCGCCCGGTGCCCGCGTCGGCATGGTGGCGAGGGGTGCGGACCCAGCCGGGGGAGACGCTGGGGAACGGGGAGCAACGCCGGTAGGCTCGGCGCGGATGTTGCGGATCGCCCCCTCGCTGCTGTCGGCTGACTTCGGCAGTCTGGCCGAGGCCGTGGGCGAGGTGGCTCCCGAGGCGGACTGGTTGCACGTCGATGTGATGGACGGCCACTTCGTGCCCAACCTGACCATCGGGCCGCCGGTCGTGCAGTCGCTGCGAAGGCATTCGGGGCTGTTCTTCGACTGCCACCTCATGATGACCAACCCCGGGGACTTCCTCGAGTCGTTCCGGCATGCCGGCGCGGATGGCTGCACCGTCCACGTCGAGGTGGGCGACACCAGCGCCTTGCTCGCTACGGCCCGGGCCCTGGGACTGCGCGCCGGTCTGGCGATCAATCCCGAGACCCCCTACGAGGCCATCGATCCCTATCTGGGCGAGGTCGACCTGATCCTGTGCATGACCGTGCACCCCGGCTTCGGCGGCCAGCGGTTCATGGCCGAGGTCCTGCCCAAGATCGCCCGCACCCGCGCCGAGCTCGATCGGCGGGAGCTCGCCGTGGACCTCGAGGTGGACGGGGGCATCGACGAGGACAGCGCCGGTGCCGTGGTCCGTGCCGGGGCCCGGGTCCTCGTCGCCGGGTCGGCCATCTTTGCCGACGATCGCCCGTGGGAAGCAGCGCGCCGTCTCCGGATCGCGGGGGAGGAGGCCCTGGCTCCACGGCGCAGATGACATATCGTGCTCCAACGCCCCGTCCGAGTGTCACTGCATCGGGGTGCCCTTTGCACGCTTGTGCCCACCCGCGCCCTACGCGGCGTCGGTCAAGAAGCAACCTTCTGGGCCTGGAAGTCGATGATGCCGCCGCGGTCAAAGACCCATGCGATCGCCTCGAAGGGCAAGGCGACAACGAGAAGACCTGTGTAGATCGGCGTCTTGCCGTACCGCATCCTCGGACGCCACCCCCTGCGCACCAGCGAGTTCTGAAGAGAGATCGTCGTCTGAATGTGCGGCGCGGTGCGGATCTTCACACGACCAAATCCGACCCCCTCCAGGAGGTTCGAAAGGCCCCACCGAGAGGGAATCTGGAGGTGGCGCGGATAGTGGTACCCACCCCAGTTGCGTCCGAAGAGCCGGTTCTCCCACGAGGTGACCGTCGGCAACTGCCCGACGACATACCCGCCCGGACGCAGGAGCTCGAAGGAGCGCTCGAGCATCGTCCGGGGGTGCACGACGTGCTCGAGAACGTGGTTCATGGAAACGACGTCGTACCTTCCGAGCCGACCGGTCAGGTCGGCGTTTTCCAGTGTGCCTTCGAGCACGTCGTAGCCTCGGGCCCGACCCTTGGCCGCCACCTCTGGTTGGATCTCGACGCCTGAGCATTCCAGGTCGAGGAACCGGCGGAGCTCGTCGAAGTGACGGCAATCGCCGGTGCCGACGTCAAAGAGACGACCGGGACGATCCTCGATGAGTCGACCGTAAGAACGGGCCCGCGATCGAGCCCGGGCCTCGACGAGCAACCGAGTTACGTAACTGTGGTTCTCGTTGTAGGCGTGGTAGTCGGCGGGGTAGAAGGGCGGGAGCTCCGACTCCGAAGGGCGCGGATAGAGGAATTCCGATTCGCAGCGGCTGCATTTCTGGACGATGAAGGGGCGGGGAGGATCGACGAAGTACTCCAGATCCTTGACGTCTCTCCGGTGGGGAAGGGTCTCGTTCGAACCACAGATGGGACAGGTGGCGGGTGTCATCTCCGGGCCCCGTACGACGCTCTCGGAACGGGTCTGATCTGCCACAATGTCCGATGCCGACTCCATTTGTGGTCCTCTGCCCATAGATCAGTCGCCGACTTCTAGTGTACCGTTTTAGGGGGGGAGGGCTTGAAGACCAGTGATGCAAAGTAGCAAGCAAGCATCAGCGGGTACCGAGCGCGTCTGGCGGGAACAGATCGACGCGTTGGTGGGCACGGACGACCTTCGCTCTTTGTCTCAGCAGTCCCTGCGAGACACGTTCGTGACGATCACCGTGCTCTGGATCGAGGTGGCGGTCCTGGTCTTGGGCGTCAACCTCATTCCCCGTTTGCCCTTGTGGTGGGCAGTAGCCGTCGGGGTTGTCCTCGTCCTATTGATGGGCACGAGGGTCATGGCCCTCGGAGTGATCGTCCATGAGGGCTCTCACGGCTTGCTGGCACGGTCGCGCAAACTGAACGATCTGCTGTGCAACTGGGGCGCAGCACTGTGGACCATCAACTCCGTCGAGGAGTATCGCCCGACGCACCGCCTCCACCACCGCTATCTGGGCCAGGATGGCGATCCGGATCGACGTTTCTATCTCGTGCCTGCCCGCCGGGGCGCCCTGGCAAAAGTCATGTTGCAGGATCTCGTCGGAGCAACGGCATTGCGACGAGCCGCCACGCGTATCTCGGGCACGTCCCAGGAATCGGCGGCGTCGGCGAGCTTGCTGGCCAGGCCCCAGCTCCTCTTCGGCAAGCTCATCACGCAAGTCGTGGTGCTCACACAGTTCGTCCTAATCCAGGGGATACGTCGTGGCATCCTCTTCTATGTGGTGTTCTGGCTGGTGCCGATCGTCTGCGTGTATCCGATGATCCTTCGCTTGAAGACGATCACCGAGCACTACGATCCCGGGCTACGCGATCCGAACTCCGTGAATTGGACGGCCCGTACGAGCAAAGCCGGATGGCTCCAGAACCACCTTGTCGGCGCGAGGATGGAGTACCACTTCGAGCACCACGTATTTCCCACCATTCCCTACCGAGGTCTGCGACAGCTCCACTGCCAGCTCGACCAGACGGGGTTGTTCACTCGGCACCGCGAGCTCATGTCCGACGGGTATGTCCTCTTCCTCGCCAGGGCCGTGTCCAGGAAGCTGGGACCGGATCGCGCATAACGTCGTGGGGAGCCTGTTTCCCCACGATGTCAGCGGACCGCGTGTCTTCAGCGAATGAGGCTCTCACAGAGCGACGGTGCCGACCCTGTCACATTCACGATCGATAGGGCGGGGGGAGTTCCCGGCGACTGGACGGTCCCCGAATGCACGCCAATAGGCTCACCGTCGGTGAGGGGGCTCGACAGCCAAGTGGCACTGCCAATCTTCACCTGGACGATGTGCTTGACCGGGTCGGTAATCACGACCACCTGACGGACGGAGCCTGAAGGCACCGGTTTGGTCACGCCCTGGACCGGTCCACCCCGGCCACGCAGTTGGAACGACATCTTCACGGTTGACTGCCCACTGGAGGTCGTTGCACTCACCGACACGGTGCTCCCACCTGTGCTCACGAGCGGAAGTGTCGCGGTGCCATCAGAGGCAGATCGGTTGAGCGTGATGCGGAAGGTGTGCTGGAAGAGGGGTCCTCGTTCAACCGTCATCCACGTCATCCGCTGAAACTGATCGCTGGGCACAGTCGAGTAATCCTCGCCGTTGGAGATGTACAGACCGTCGCAGTCTCCGATGACATACAACTGATCGGCTGGACCCCACCCGGGCAAGGAGCTCCCCCGGGTCACCTGTGAGTTCAGCGGATGTCCTGTCAGGTCGCTGATGGACTTCTGCGCTTCGACATAATGGAGCACCTGGGCGGTACTCCACTCCTCGGTGGGCGTGACGGAGATTCCGATGTTGGCCGCGATGGAGAAGAGGGCCAGCGCACCGATGCCAGTTAGGGCTCCGACTCGTGTGGAGCGATTCCTGCCTTCCAACCGGCGACCGATGTCGACCGTGGCCACCGCACTGGCCAGTACGAGGAAGGGGACGAAATCCCCGAGGTAGCGCGGCGCCATGTACCCCCACACCAAGAGCGGGGCGATGGCACCGGCACTGGCCACGAGCAGGATCCGAGTCAGAGCGACCCTTCCGATCGGTTTGGGCCGGAACGCCGTTATGAGGCCCCAAATGCTCAGGGCGAAGAGCAGCGGTGTCGACGAGGGGACACTGACGGTCCTGTACCTCCTGTCGAAGAGCACGCCCGACACGGCGTGGGCCGGAGCTGCAGGCAGGGTGATAAAGGGGAAGACCGGCGTCAGGCGCAGGCCGTTGGGCCGCAGATAGGCGAGCAGGGTGCTGGGCAGGAACTTGATGCCGGCCTCCGAGTTGTGATTGGAGGCAAGAAACCTGCGTCGGTAGGCGTTCACATGCGTCCACACCTGGTCGAAGTTGGAGACTCCGATCGGGGTGTCGAACTTGATGTAATTGACCGCAAATCCGACGAAGAGCGGGATCAGTCCGACACCGAGCACGGGGAGAAACCATCGGCGGTCGTCCCGACCGGAGCGTCCGAACCTGAACCAGACTGCGATCAGTATTGCCCCGACCGAGGCCGCCCACGCGGTCGTGGCGCGATCCAGGTTGGCCGCCAGCAAGAACGCTCCGCTGGCAACCAGCCGACCCCACGATGGTCGCTCGAGCACGCCGAGGAGGGTGAAGATACTTCCGGTGACCAGACACACGCTCCACGCGATGTCCTCGTTGAAGACGAAGGGTGTCGCGGCCAGGAGCAGGAGGATGGTTCCACCCATGATGGTGGCTATCAGCATCCCGAACGTGGTGGCCTCGGTCCGGCTCATCATCGCCGGTCCTCGGATGAGGAAGCGGACTCGCCACACAAGCAACGACGCAAGCAACCCGGTGAGCAGCCAAGCCAGGAGCATGAAGGGCGCCGTCAGCTTGCCGTCGAGGCTGTGGGTGAATGCCAGGATCGGCATGCGGATCAGAGACGGGAACAGCCCGAAATAGGTGTACTGGTGGTGGTTGTAGACGAATGCCTCGATGCCGATGCTGCCGTTTGGGAGCCAGAGATGGCCGTGGAAGATGGCTCGCGCCTGGAGGTCGTAGAAGTTGTCCTCGTAATTTGTCTTGCGCAACGGGTTGGGTGATTCCCAGGGGCCGCAAAGGATCCAGAGGTATGGCAATGAGGTCAATGCCACGGCGATGACCGCGGCAATGGTGAACCGCCGTCGACTGATCGCTTCGGGCGACTCTTGCTTGGCCTCGGCTGTGGCTTCTCCCGCCTCCGCCTCATCGAGGGCTACATCGGTGGTGACGTTGCGAAGGCTTTCCGGAGCGCTAATGCGCGAGCCGATATCCTCCCCCATCGCGAGCGATTGTAGCGACTGGGAGGTCCCTTTCGCGGTGGGGGTCCCCTTGCGTATCTCGACGCACCGGCATCCGCTCGTCGGCCATTTTCGTCGTCAGCCCGGCGGTCGACAATATGCGCCTCCGGCGTGTGGTTGGACCAGCGAGATCTCCACCGGCGTGCCCGATCGATCTCGCTGCCGGTCGGGATGAGCGTTCCCCTCTTCACGATTGGGTGAGACATGCCGTCGCCGCAATCCCTCGAACGCAATGGACCGGGGAACATGGATCTGAACGAACGAGGTCTGGGCTCTCTGGGGCGCGCCCTGGGCGAGCTCGACAAGGTCGTCGTCGCAAGCCACCTCATGTTCCGACCGCGCCATGACGTCGCTCGAACGGGTATGGACGCCGATGGCCAAGTCGGGCAGCCGTCCTCCGGACTGGCCATTCCCGACCCCGAGGCGGTGGAGCACGCAGTTCAAGTGAGCTGCCTTCCCGCCGGTAGACTGAGTAAGGCCTCATCACTCAAGACGGACTCGTGTCCCCATGACCAAGGTCTCCCAGGAACCTCTCGGGTCGGCTGCCCGGGACCAGGATCTCGCCGCCATGCGTCGGGCGCTGTCGTTGGCCGCCTCGGTGCGGACGCGCACGTCCCCGAATCCCTGGGTCGGTGCCGTCGTGGTCACGCCCCGGGGCGAAACCTTCGAGGGCGCCACAGCTCCGCCCGGCGGGCCCCACGCCGAGGTCGTCGCCCTGCGGTCGGCCGGGGCGCGGGCCGAGGGCGCGACGTTGTACACCACACTGGAGCCCTGTGCACATCACGGCCGCACCCCGCCGTGTACGAAGGCCGTCGTGGCTTCGGGGGTGTCGCGTGTCGTGGTGGGAGTGCTCGATCCCGATCCGCAGGTCTCGGGGCGAGGGGTGGACGAGCTCCGGGGTCAGGGGATCGTCGTCGACGTGGGAGTCGCTGCCGACGAGGCGTCGGAGCTGCTGGCTCCCTACCTGAAGCACCGTCGCACGGGCCGGCCCTGGGTCGTGCTCAAGCTCGCCGCCACCATGGACGGACGTATCGCCGCGCCCGACGGTTCGGCGCGCTGGCTCACCGGGGACCTGGCGCGGGCCGATGCGCACCGGTTGCGGGCGTCCTCGGACGCAATTCTGGTCGGCGCGGGGACCGTCAGGGCCGACGACCCCGAGCTCACGGTCCGGGTCGATCCCGTGCCCGAGCACCAACCGCTGCGCATCGTCCTCGGACGCGCACCTGACGGGGCCAAGGTCCATCCCGCCCTCGAGCTGTCGGGGGAGCCCGGCGTCGTTCTGGACGAGCTCGGAGCCAAAGGCGTCCTCCAGGTGCTCGTCGAGGGCGGCGCCCGCGTCGCCCGCGCCTTTCACGCCGCGGGGCTCGTCGACCGGTACGTGCTCTACCTCGCCCCCGCCCTGTTCGGGGGAGATGACGCCGTGCCCATGTTCAGCGGCCCCGGCGCACCCGATGTCGAGGAGCTGTGGCGCGGTCGCTTGGTGTCGATCACGCAGCTCGGCACCGACGTGCGCGTCGAGCTCGCCCCCCTCGGACAGGTCGCGCCGGGAGCGGGGGAGGCGGCATAGTGGAATTCAGCCCCATCGAGGACGCCATCGACGCCATCTCGCGTGGCGAGATCGTGGTGGTCGTCGACGACGAGGACCGGGAGAACGAGGGCGACCTGGTCATGGCGGCGGAGGCCGCCACACCCGAGAAGATCGCGTTCTTCCTGGCCCACACCTCCGGTGTCATCTGCGTTCCGGTCCTGCCCGAGCGCGCCGACGAGCTCGAGCTCCCTCTGATGGTCACCGACAACACCGAATCGCAGCGCACCGCCTTTACGGTCAGCGTCGACTACCGCAGCGGGACCACGACGGGAATCTCCGCCGAGGACCGGGCATCGACGATCCATGCACTCATCGATCCCCACACGCATGCGGCCGAGCTGAACCGGCCCGGGCACATCTTCCCCCTTCGGTACCGACCGGGCGGCGTGTTGAAGCGTGCCGGCCACACCGAGGCCACCATCGACCTGGTCTCCGCGGCGGGCTTGTACCCGGCGGGTGTCCTGTGCGAGGTGGTGACGGCCGACAAGACCCGCATGGCCCGCCTTCCCGAGCTCGAGCGGTTCGTCGAGACCCACGGCCTCCTTCTCGTGTCGATCGCCGATCTGGTCCGGTACCGGCGCCACAAGGACAAGCTGGTGCGGTGCATCGCCGGGCCGGCCCGCATCCCCAGCGAATTCGGCGACTTCGCCGGTTACGTCTACGAGTCCGAGCTCGACGGGGAGCACCATCTCGCCGTGGTGCGCGGTGAGGTCAGGGGAAAGAGCAATGTGCTCGTCAGGGTCCACTCCGAGTGCCTGACCGGTGACGTGTTCGGATCCCTTCGCTGTGACTGCGGACCCCAGCTGGCCGAAGCCCTGCGGCTCGTCGCCAGCGAGGGATCGGGCGTGGTCGTGTACCTGCGCGGCCACGAGGGCCGTGGGATCGGCCTGGCCCACAAGCTGCGCGCGTACAACCTCCAGGAGCAGGGCCATGACACCGTCGACGCCAACTTGGAGCTGGGCCTCCCCGTGGACAACCGCGAGTACGGCATCGGCGCCCAGATCCTCGTCGACCTGGGCGTCACCACCATGCGGCTGATGACCAACAATCCCATGAAGTACGGCGGTCTCGAGGGCTTCGGGCTCGACATCGTCGAGCGCGTGCCATTGACGTTGCACTCGAACCCCGAGAACATCGAGTACCTGCGGACCAAGCGGGAGCGCCTCGGGCACATCCTGGAAGGCCTCGATGACGTCCTCTGACGCCACGGCGCTCCCACCCGACGCCATCGAGTCGGCCGCGGCGCGCGTCGGCACATCGCTCGTCGGCGACGCGGCGTGCGGTGAGGCCCGTGTCGCCTTGGTGTGTGCCAAGTTCAACGGCGGGATCACCGAGCGCCTGCTCGAGGGCGCCCTCGCCGGTCTCGAGGCGAACGGCATCAAGGCCGCCACCGTCTCGGTGGCTTGGGTTCCCGGAGCGTTCGAGCTGCCTCTCGCGGCGACGCGCCTGGCCGCTTCGGGGGCGGTGGAGGCGGTTGTGGCGCTGGGAGCCGTGATCCGAGGAGAGACCGCGCATTTCGATTTCGTGGCCGGGGAGTGTGCGTTAGGACTGCAGCGGGCCGCCTTGGACACCGGTGTGCCCGTGGTCTTCGGGGTGCTCACCACCGACACGGTCGACCAGGCCCTGGCCCGTTGCCCGGAGGGTGAGGCCAACAAGGGTTACGAAGCGGCGGTGACGGCGCTGGAGATGGCCGACCTGATTCGCAAGCTGCCCGCCCCGGCCCGCTGACCCACCCTCGAGGATCCGGAATGCTGCGACTCGTCTTGCCCAAGGGCTCACTCGAAAAGGCGACGCTCGACCTCTTCGCCGCGGCCGACCTGGCCGTGGTGCGCGGCTCGGACGTCGACTACCGCGCCACCATCGACGACCCACGCGTCGACGAGGTCCGCATCCTGCGTCCCCAGGAGATCCCCGGGTACGTCGCCGAGGGCAATTTCGACCTGGGGATCACTGGCCGCGACTGGATCGAGGAGACCGGCGCGGACGTCCTCTCGCTCGGTGAGCTGGCGTACTCCAAGGCCACGGCCAATCCGATCCGGGTCGTCCTCGCCGTCGCCAACGACTCCGCGGTGCAGACGATCGCCGATCTGCCGTCCGGAGCGCGCGTCTCGACCGAGTACCCCGAGCTCACCCGGCGCGTGCTCGAGAAGCACGGCGTCCACGCCGAGATCCGGATGTCCTACGGTGCCACCGAGGCGAAGATCCCCGACATCGCCGACGCGGTGGTGGAGATCACCGAGACGGGCCGGGCCCTGGCGGCCGCCAAGCTGCGCATCGTGGACACGCTGCTCGTGTCACGCACCGAGCTCATCGCCAACCCCACGGCTGCCTCGGATCCGGACAAGCGGCTCGCCATGGGCCACCTGATGACGTTGTTGCAAGGTGCACTCGAGGCTCGTGGCAAGGTCCTTCTCAAGCTCAACGTGGTGGCAGGCAAGCTCGAGGCCGTCGTCGCCGTCCTGCCGGCGTTGAAGTCGCCGACGGTGTCGGAGCTCTCGGGCGGCGCCGGGTACGCAGTCGAGACGGTGGTGCCCAAGGCGGAGGTGAACGTCTTGATCCCGGCGCTCAAGGACCGCGGCGCGACCGACATCATCGAGCTGCCGCTGTCGAAGATCGTCCACTGAGGGTCCGGAACCGTTGACCCAGGCGCGCGGGGGCCCACGGGCACCGAGGACGGGGGTGGTGAGCGCGTTCGACGAGGCGCGGGGGCTCGGTGTGGTGCGCGCCGACGACGGCAGCACGTACCCGTTCCACTGCACGGCCCTCGCCGATGGGACCCGGAACGTGGCTCTGGGCGCCCGCGTCGTGTTCTCCGTGGCCGCCGGCCACGGCGGGCGCTACGAGGCCCGGGGGATCACGACCCTCGGCACGAGCTGACCGCGTCGGCACCGGTCCTGTCACCCCGGGCCGGTACGGCCCAAGGCCATCGCTCAGGAGGGACCGGAGCCCCCCTCTCCGTCGGCGGTGGTGGCAGAGCCGCTGATCTGCACGAACGCGAGCCGAATCTGGGCCAGGGCGTCTTGCAGGGAGCGCTCGGCCTCTCCGAGCCTTCCCTGCAGGCCCTCGACCAGCGCGGCCATGGCGTCGACGGCCAGGCGCGCCGGGGCGAGCCCGGGCGGCCGTTGCGACAGGTGGATGGCGGCCAGCTCGAACAAGCCGTACACGTGGTTGGCCACGACGACCTCGGCCGGGGCGCTGAGCAATTGGTGGCGCAGCTCGTCGAGCCGGCTGGCCAGTTCGGCTTGTTCCTCGGGCCCCAGCTCGTCGAGATCCTCGGGCCCGATCTGCTCGGATCGCGCTTCGCCGCCGCCCCCGCGCCGCGCCGCCGCGGAGGGGTCCGGGGTCGTCGGGTCGTCGCCGGCGGGCTTGATCCGATGCTCGCCCTCAGGTGTCCACAGGCTGCTCACTCCTGGTAGCGTAGAACCTCGAGCAACAGGGAAAGCGGGGTCACGCCGTCGGGCACACCCCCACCCGCCACCGGGCAACGGTGCGTCGGGTCTCGCGGGGGTCCGTGACGGGTCACCGAGGGCAGCGACCGCGCTTCCGCTAACGGCTCCGGGGAGACCCGGGGTCCTGCAATGACGGGAGTGATGTCGGATCGCCACACCCATGACCACCAACGAGACCAGGATCAACGATCGCATCCGTGCGCGTGACGTGCGCCTGGTGGACCCCGAGGGCCAACAGCTCGGCATACGTCCGTTGCCGGAGGCCCTGGCCATCGCCCGCCAGCTCGACCTGGACCTGGTCGAAGTTGCACCGCTGGCCAACCCGCCGGTCTGCCGGATCATGGACTACGGCAAGTACAAGTTCGACGAGGCGCAGAAGGCCAAGGAATCCAGGCGCAAGACCACGAGTGTCGGGATCAAGGAGATGAAGTACCGGCCCAAGATCGGTCCGGGCGACTTCGACACCAAGACCCGGCAGGTGCTCAAGTTCCTGAACGAAGGTCACAAGGTGAAGGTCACGATCATGTTCCGGGGCCGAGAGGTGTTCCACCCGGAGCTCGGGAAGAAGATCCTCGATCGTGTGGCCGAGCACGTCGACGGCACAGCGCGGGTGGAATCCGATGCGAGGCTCGACGGTCGCAACATGGTGATGGTGCTCGCACCGGACAAGCGGGCCAAGCAGTCGGCGGCCGCCCGGGCCGCCCAGCACGATGAAGGCCACCACGGCCATGGCAGCGAGGAGTCGGCCCCAACGGTGGGAAAGGGAAGCCCGAACACGGTGGGGAGGAACGGCGGATCGCCCCCCGAGGCGCCAGCGGCGGTCACCGACGAGGCGTCGGGCCACGAGGAAGGAACGTGACATGCCGAAGATGAAGACCGACCGGGGCGCCGCCAAGCGCTTCAAGGTCACGGGCACGGGTCGCCTACGTCGCCGCCAGGCCAACCGTTCGCACCTGCTCGAGAAGAAATCCAGCGTCCGCACGCGTCGCCTGGGGCGTGAGGTCGAAGTCGCCGCCGCCGACCGCCGTGAGGTGCGTCGCCTACTCGGTCGGTAAGCCACAAGGCGGGCGCAGCTCGCCGGGGAGTCGCCGCACCGGCCACGGTGCGGGCATGTCAGATGTCGTCCACGAAAGGAGCTGGTCATGGCCAGGGTGAAGCGCGCCATCAACGGGAAGAAGCACCGTCGCGCTGTTCTCGAGTCGGCCCAGGGGTACTACGGCAACCGCAGTCGCAGCTTCCGTTCCGCCAACGAGGCGGTCATGCACTCCCTGCAATATGCGTACCGCGACCGTCGCGCCCGCAAGGGGGACTTCCGGCGCCTGTGGATCCAGCGCATCAACGCCGCGGCCCGCGCCAACGGCACGAGCTACAGCCGGCTCATCGCCGGGCTGCGCCAAGCCGAGGTCGACGTGGACCGCAAGGTGCTCGCGGACCTGGCTGTCACGGACCCCGACGCCTTCTCCCGCCTGGTCGCCGTGGCAACGTCCGCGTTGACGGACGGGGCCCCGACGCCGGTCGCGGCGGAGGCCGGGGACCGCTCCTGACCACGGCGCTCGGCTTCCGGCACCAGCGGGTACAGCGCCTGCGGCGGTTGCTGGCGCGGCGCAGTGTCCGGCGTTCGGAAGGGGCGTTCGTCGTCGAGGGCGTCAAGCTCCTCCACAGCGCGCTCGAAGTAGGTGGTGCGGTGGAGGTGGTCTTCGTCGACGAGCAGGCTCGGTCGCACCCCGAGGTGTCCGCCGTCGTCGAGGCCGCCCTGCAGGGCGGCGCGCGGGTTTTCGACCTGGCGCCGGGTGTGCTCGAGCGGGCGGCCGACACGGTCACGCCCCAGCCGGTGCTGGCGGTGGTGGCCATGCCCAGCGCCTCGCTCGCGGACCTGGCGGGATGCACCTTCGTCGTGGTGTGCGTGGACGTGCGTGATCCCGGGAACGCCGGCGCCGTGATCCGTGTCGCCCACGCCGCGGGCGCGGGAGGCGTGGTGTGCTGTGCAGGGACGGTGGACCCCTTCAATCCCAAGACGGTGCGCGCCTCGGCCGGCTCGGTCTTGCACATCCCGATCGCGGTGGTCGGTGATGCCGGGGACGTCCTCGACACACTCGGCGGCCACGGACTGCGGCGCCTGGCCGCGCTGTCGAGGGGTGGCACGCCCTATACCGACGTCGACCTCACGTCGCCGCTGGCCCTGGTGCTGGGCAACGAGGCGAACGGGTTGCCGCCCGATCTCGAGGACCGCCTCGACTCCCGGGTGACCATCCCCATGGGAGGAGGAGCCGAGTCCCTCAACGTGTCGACGGCGGCCGCCGTCTTGTGCTTCGAGGTCGCACGACAGCGCTCTAACCTGCACACCATGGAGGATGCCCCATGACCCCGCCGCCGGTCACGGGTGGTGAAGCTCGGTCCCCGGGTGTCGACCCCGAGGCCCTCGTAGCGTCGGCCGTCGAGGTGCTGGAG
>Ga0116217_10000475_pt1 | contig 41860 bp, 26 predicted proteins | sample Sb_taG_6_FD_89697 | JGI IMG/M metagenome (GOLD analysis project Ga0116217, IMG submission 89697) | Peat soil microbial communities from Weissenstadt, Germany - Sb_50d_4_PS metaG | ecosystem: Environmental > Terrestrial > Soil > Wetlands > Peat | place: Germany: Weissenstadt | collected 2010-09-21 | reverse complement strand
AGACCCGCGCGGGTCTGCGACCCGCCGCTAAGAAATCATTTCGATAATGGCGAGCGGCGCGGCGTCAGCCCGCCGGTTTCGGCTTCACCGGCGGGCTGACGCCGCGCCGCTCGCCATTCGTGAAACAGTTTCTAAACGGATAATACATCATCTGTAATTTCCGGCGGCAGCGGCAGGGCGGCGAGCAGGCAGGCGCCCACGCCCGCGCCGCCGGTCAGTCCGGTGCGCAGGTCCACCACACCGGTCTGTTCCCCGTAGACCCGCAGAACCGGCCCGGGGTTCAGCGGGTCTTCCACGACGGCCTCCCCGCGGGCTAGCGCCTCCAGCCAACGCTGCCGTCGGGCCACCCAGTCGCGAACAACAGCCGCCGGCTCGGTTCCCGGCTCGACGGGCAGGACTACGAGCCGCACCGGCTCGACCGCGGCGTGGGCCGGGCAGAACAGGTGGATGCCGGCTTCCAGCCGGGCGACGGCGAGGGCGTGCGGTCCGTGCAGGACGCAGAACCGTTCGGCGGCCCCCCCCTTGGCGATCGGCTTCGGTGCGGTGACTTCCAGGCGCAGGGCGGGCAGGGACTCCCGATAAAGATCGAGCAGCTGGTCGGCCGCCCCTCGCCCACCGGCGCCCAGGGCGAGCGGCCACAGCACGACCGATTCGACGGACGGCGCGAGTAGGCTGTCGGCCAGCAATCGCAGCAGGGCCACCTGGCCCAGGAGGGATTGCAATTCCTCGGCGTGCGGCCCCACGGCAGGCGTGGCGGAAGCGGCCACTTCGCGCAAGTATTCGTTGATATCGAGCGCCGAGGCCATCTCTTGAAGGAGGCGGTCGTGCCCCTGGCGCCACCAGCTCCGACCTCGTCGCCACGTCCGGTGGGGTCGCAGCGCGTCGGGGCGGCGGAAAATGGGAAGGACTCGCTGCCCCAACTGATCCTCTTCCACAACATCGCTCAGCTCCCGAACCCGGGCGCGCACATGCTCGATTTGCTCGCGCAGGACGAAGTAGCGGTACTGCTCCGCGCTCACCTGGCCCAGGGTCAGCGGCCCCTCCGGCCGCAGCACCGCGAACTCGTCTTCGATCCGCCGCACCGCCGACCGAATGCGGCGCAGCATCCCCTCGGCGTCCTCCAAACCGGGCGCCCGACCCTGGCACAGCGTCGCCTCCTCCAGGGGTCGGACCCGCACCGTCAACGCTTCCGGGCCAGGGTAGACGCGCACGATCGTGAACGCCCCGGGCGGCAGCTCCGCGAGCTGTTCGGCCACCGGCTGGGCCAGGTGCCGCTCGACGGCCCGCTTCAGGGCCCGCGCTCCCAGCACCGGGTCATAGCCCTGATCGATGACCCGCTCCAGCGCCGGCGCCTCCACGGCCAGCAGGCACTTGCGCTGCACCAGCCCTTCGCGCGCGAAGACGTCGCCCATCAGCTTGCCGGCGATCACTCGAACGTGCTCGCGCGTCAGGCGGCGGAAGGGGATCACCCGATCCAGGCGGTTGAAGAACTCCGGCCGGAAGAATCGCTCCGCGGCCTGCACGAACACGGCGTCGCGGGCGGTGTCATCCTCGCGCAGGCCGAAGCGCCCTTCGGACTCGCGCACACCCAGGTTCGAGGTCAGCACGATCAGGGCGTTGGTGAAGTCGGCGGTGCGGCCCAGGGCGTCGGTAAGTCGGCCCTCGCCGAGCACCTGCAGGAGCAGGTCGAACACCTCGGGATGCGCCTTCTCGACCTCGTCGAACAGGAGCACGGCGAACGGTTGGCGGCGGAGGGCGGCGGTGAGCAGACCCTCGGGCTGGCTGAAGGTGCCGACCAGGCGCGCTGCCGAGCCGGGCTCGCCGTATTCGTTCAGGTCGAAGCGCAGCAAGCGCTCCTCGTCGCCGAACAGGAAGCGGGCCAGGGCCTTGGCGCACTCCGTCTTGCCGACGCCGGTCGGTCCCAGAAAGAGGAAGACTGCCAGCGGCCGATCCGGGTCGTTGAGGCGAGCCTTGGCCACGCTGATGGCATCGGCGGCGGCATTCAGGGCGTCGTCCTGACCGATCACTTGCCGCGCCAGGTTGTCGAACACCTCCTGCCGGTCCAGTCGCGCCTCGCGGTCCAGGAACGTCACCGCCAGGCCGCTGCGGCGGCGGAACTCCTTCAGGACGTGAGCGCGGCCCACCTCATCGTTATGAATGAGCGGCTCCTCCTCGTCGGCGGCGCCGCCTTGGTACTTGACCGCCAGCTGGCGCAGGAACGTCGCGGCCTTGCCGGGGAAGGCGACCCCGCGCGCGTAGCGGCGCTGCAAGTCGAGCACCACGGGCAGGACGTCCAGGCCGAAGAAGCAGCGGTGCCGGCCCTCCAGTTGCCGTTGAACCTCCAGAAGGATGCGCAAAGTCTCCTGATCGGACGGTTCGCGCAGCGGCAGCAGATGGAACAGGTCGGCGAAGCCACGGTCGCGCTCGCGCAGCACACGCAGGGCCTCCGGCGTGATCTCGCCCAGCACCTGCACCTCGCGCCGCTCCAGGTACGGCTTGAGCACGTCGGCCACGCTCAGCGTCGAGCAGCCGCTCTGGCCGGCCAGAAACAGGCCCAGCAGGTCGTCGAAGTAGAGGATATGACGGCGCCGCCGAGTCTCCTTGAGGATGGCCAGCAGGCGATTCTCCCACTGGCCGACGTAGGACATGCCCGAGATCAGTCGCGCCGGCGCCAGCAGCCAGACGTTGCCCCGGTCGCGGAAGGCCGAGCGGCGGGCGCAGACCCGGCGGTAGACGAATTCGTGGATCAGCGCCGTCTTGCCCACCTGGCGCGGCCCGACCAGCAGCAGCGGCCGGTGCTCCCCGGAGTCGAGCATCTGCGTCAGCTCGGCCAGCTCGGCGTCGCGCAGCACGATGCGGTCCAGCTCGTCGGGATACTGCCAGTCGAGGCAACGGCCGACGCGGCGCAGCTCCGCGGCCCCATCGACCGGGGCCTGGGAGCCCAGCATCAGGAACTCTGTCTTCGGCGGCGCGGGCGGCACGGCCGGCGGGCGCACGGCGATCTCCAACGGCGTGACGTAGGCCGTCCCCTTCAGGCTCCACATCTCGGGATCGCACTCGGGGTCTTCGCGCTCCAGGTCGCGGAAGTGGCGGGTCAGCATCTCGCCGGCGCGGTCGGCCAGCAGCTCGCTACGGGCCAGGTCGAACCAGACTTCGGGGACGCCCGGCGTGAAGGCCAGGCGCCGGCCGAAATGGCGAAAGGTCACGAACAGGAACCGGCAGCGGGCGGTGCGCCGCCGCAGCGCCAGGGTCAGGTCGAGGCGCTGCGTGCGCAGCTGCGGGGAGAAGGTGTAGTCCGCCAGATCCTCGTGCCGCTTCGCCTTCCCCAGCCTGTTGAGCCGCTGGGCCAGGTCCTGGGCCAGCCGGGTGAGCACGCGCTCCAGCCGCTCGCCCCTCACTTCGGGCTGGCCGAAGAACAGAGGCCGCGCCCGGTAGACAGTCGCGCCGCCGCCGGGTCGGGAGCTTTCCACGTAGATGGGGAGAGTCAGGTTCATGGCAGCGTTCCTCCCCCCTCGCCCCGGTACTCCGGGGAGAGGGGGGAAAGAAGGGGTCACTCCTCCAGCAGGCCCTTCATGGCCCGACGCAGATGCTTGTTGATCGCCTCGGCCAGCGCGTGGGCCAGGGGGTCGTTTCTCCAGGGGAGTTTCTCGGCCAGCAGCACGTCGTCGAGGACCTCCTGGCCGCGGTCGTAGCTACGCCGGCGAGGCTGTGTGCCGATGGCGCCGCGGCGCGTGATGCCCGGCGGCGGCAGGTAGTCGGTCAGTTCGGCCTCGCTCCCCTCGACGAGGCAGGCGATCGGTTGCGGATTTTTTGGGTCGCGTAACACATGCAGTCCCTGCTCCGGCATGAAGCGCGGGGCGGCTCCGGCGCCGCGCAGACTCAGGGCCAGGCCCGGCAGGCGCGGCGGCGGGGCCGCCAGGAACGAGGCGATGTCTTCGACCTTCTTCCGCACCAGGACTTCTCGCTCCGGCCGGCGGCCGGCGGCGGGGATCCAGAGCCGGTCCGCCCGCCAGAGCTGCCGCGGCGGCTCGCCTTCCTGATCCGATACCGGAGCGGTCTCGGCGGCCTGCTCCTTGCCGGCGGCCGGGCGCTCCTGTTTCCCCCCGTCCGGCAGCAGGTAGGCGATCATTGCGACGGCCAACCCCATGCCCTTCGCCGCGGCGACGTAGGCCCCCGCCAACTCGGTCAACCAGGCGGGATCCTCGGCGAACAGCGCCAGCGTCAGCCGATCGGGCCGGGGGAACTCGCGGCAGTAGAGGAACAGCAACAGTTCGTCCCAGGCCGCCGACACCGAGGTGGCGGTCAGCGCCCGTTCGTCCGGGCCAATTTCGCCGCCTTCGCCGTACAACCGCAGCAACCACCGATCCTCGAGCGCCGCGGCTCCGATCACCAGGTCGCGCACCCGGTCGGCGGCCTGGCGGAGACGGGCCACGCGAGCCATGCGCTCCTGGTCGGCGGGGCGGACGACCGGGGCACTGGCGAGGGCGCGGCGACGCACCTCCTCGGGGGCCTCGGCCAGCCGAGCCATCCGCACGGCGTGGACGCGCTGCCGCTTCTCGAAGCGTTCCTGTTCTCTCTCCAGTTGATACAGTTCGTTGTGCAACTCGCGCAGCGCCCGGCACCTCTCCAGCGCCTGCACCAGCCGGCGCAAGCGGACAGCCTCCTCAGCCGCGACGGTCTGGGCGGCGGCCCCGGTGCTGGCCGAGAGTGGCCGGCCGGCGGCGTCCGTGCGCGGCTTGACGGCACAGCGCAAGGCACCCTCCTCCAGGCTCACGTTGGCGGCGAGGGCGAAGTCGGTCCCGTGGCGGTTTAGCCCGTGGGCCAGCGGCGCCAGCATCTCGCGCTCGACGGCGCGCAGCAACGGCCGCGCCCCATAGCGTGCGTCGAAGCCGGCATCGGCCAGGTACTCGGTCACGCCTGCGCCGACGGTGAGCGTCACGCCGCGGTGGCGAATGCCGTCGCGCGTCTCCAGCCGCCGCAGGTGGCGCTCGGCGATCCGGCGGATAACGGCGGCGCCCAGGGGGGCGAAGGGCACCAGCTGGTCGATGCGGTTGAACAGCTCGGGCCGCACGAACGCCTGCACGGCGCGCACGAAGTGGTCCCGTGCGGCCGCCTGTCGCGCCGCCTCGTCCGCGCCGGCCGACCCCGCGAAGCCGATCGACCCCTGCTGGAACGACTCGGCCCCGAGGTTGGACGTCAAAATGATCGCCGTGTTGGTGAAGTCCGCGAGCCGCCCCGCCGGGTCGGTCAGCCGGCCCTCGCCCAGGATTTGCAACAAGAGATCGAAAAAGAGCGGATGGGCCTTCTCGAACTCGTCGAACAGGAGCACGCCGAACGGCTGCTCGCGCACCCGGGCGGTCAGCAGGCCCTCGGCGCCGAAGGCGCCGGCCAGGCGCTGCACCGCCAGCGGGTCGCTGAACTCGCTCATGTCGAAGCGCGTGAGCCGATCGCGCGCCCCGAACAGGAACTCGGCCAGCGCCTTGGCCATCTCGGTCTTGCCGACGCCGGTCGGGCCGATGAACAGCAGCGAGGCGATGGGCCGCCGCGGCCGGGTCAGACCGGCCTTGGTGGCGGCAATCAGGTTGGCCACCAGCTCGACCGCCTCCGCCTGGCCGATCACGCGCTCCGCCAACCAGGTCTGGGTGCGCTCCAGGTCCAACCGCTCCGCCGGGTCGAGCAGGACGCGCGGCAGGCCGGTCTCGCGGGCGAACGCGGTCAGCACGTGAGCCGGGCGGACGGCCGGCTCGTCGCGGCAATCGTGCAGCAGACCCCGGAGGAAGCGCAGCGGGCGACCCGGGTAGGCGGAGTAGGTGGCGTAGCGCCGGTGGAGACGGTCGAGCGCGTCGAGGGTGTCGTCGGCCAGCGGCTTGCCGTCGGGCGGCGGCAACGCCTCGGCGACGTGGCGGAGGATGGCTCGCCCCTGGGCGGCCTCGGGTTCCGCGACCACGAGCTGGTGGAAGGCGGCCAGCAGATGGGGATCCTCGCGCTCGATGATCGGCACCTGCTCGGGCGTGCATTCGGCCACCGCCAGCAGGTCGCCGCGGGCCAGGGACGGGCGCAGGAAGGCGGCCATGCCGAGGACGTTGTATTCGCTCTTGCCGACCTGCATCAGCTCAACCAGACCGCCGAGGTGGACGACCGCCTTGCGCCGGGCCGCTTCGCGCACCACCAGCCGGCAGCGCTCCTGCCACATGCCGTAGCCGCTCATCCCCGCGACCAGCCGGGCGCCACTGGTCGCCCAGAACGGCGTCGCGCCGAGGTTGTAATCGGCACGGCGGCGTGCCAGCTCGCGCACCGCCGCCGTCTTGCCGACGCCCGACGCTCCCACCAACAGCACACTGCGCGGGGAGGAGGCGGCGAGCACCTCGGCCAGCTGCGCCACGGCCGGCCCGAGCCCCCAGGTCGGCTCGGACGGCGCTTGCGTCAGGTCGCTGGCCACCCGGGCGAGCACGGACGGGGTCTGCTCGCGCTCCCGCTCGGCGGCCAGGGCCCGCGCCTTGGCCGGCCGCAGCAGGACGCCGACGGTGAGCCGATCGATCTCCGTGTGCCTGACCCGCTGCAGTCCGACGAGGTAAGGCAGCGTCAGGGCGGGGGCGCGGGCCAGGGCGGCGCGGATTTCGGTCGGGAGCCGGGCGGACAGAGTGGCGGGCGATTCGGCGACGACCTCGATCCCCAAAGCAGGGACGAACGCCAGCGCGGCGCCGCCGTGGTCCCAGGTGATGATGGGGAACGACAGCGGCAGCGGCTCGCGCCACCCCGCGGCGGGGTCGGCCGGGTCGAGCGCCAGCGATACCGCGCTGACCGCCGGCTCGCCGCCGACGTGGCGGCGGTACAGGGCGGACAGCGGCGCCTCTTTCAGGAGGCGGCGGAGGTTGCGGCGCACCGGCTCGGCGAGCCGTCGATGGTCCGCGCCCAGGCGACTGACCTCCGGGAAGCCGAGCGCCTCGGCCAGCACCAACCCGTTGTCGAGCCGCCGGAAGACGACCCAACAGGGAAACTTGGTCTCGATCATGCCCACCATCAGACCTGCGAGGAGTGTGCCTGTCAACCAGGACCGACGGAAGGACAGGCGGGTTCGCGAGCATCGGGGAGGATCGAGAGCCTCGGCGCCTCGTGAGCCCCGGGTCACGGCGAGGGTTGGCTCCCCTGAGCAAGGCGAGCGAGCAGGTCGGCGGGAGTGAAGACAGGGGGGGAGACCCCAGGAAGCCGCTCGGGTCGCGTGTCACAACGCTATCCTTTTGGGCTTCCATCGCGCAGGCGAGCTGCAGGTTGTCTTCAAAGTCGCTGCCGTAAAGGGTGCGCGCCAGTTCCAGCGTCGAGCGGTGAACGGGGACGATGTCCAGGGTATCCAGGCAAACTCGCACCGCGTCCGCCGCCCGTTGCAGGTTGGTCTGGCGGCGGATCACGTAATAAATGGTGGGCAGGGTAAACGCAGCGATTCCCGCCACGATCCGGCCGTTTCGATGCGCGTCCCAGACCTGGGCCGCGTCGGAATACCAGGGTTGGCGGACAAGCAAGTAGTCGAGTACGACATTGATATCGAGAAGGGGCTTCATTTCCCGTACTTCGTCATGCGGTACTCATCGATCCATTGCTTCACCGTGGCATCGTCGGGTGCTGGCTTATCCGTCTCGAACATGGCCTCGACCTCCGCCGCGGACGGGCCGCGCGGGAGGGCGGGAGCCGGTTCGGGCGAGAACCCGTTTTCCAGCGTTTCGAGGATGCGCCGCGCCAGCGCGATCCGCAGGGAAGCGGGCCAGGATTGCACCCGCCGCACGACCTCGTTCACCTGGTTGCTCTCGGCGATGGTCATCTCTCACTCTCCCTTGGCTTGGCCCGATTGCGCCCGGCGGCTCCAACCGAACCCTCCCCTGATGGTACACCGGCCCGGGGCTGCGGCGATATGGTCTGCTCCCCAAAAACCGGTCCATGTGGTATGAGAGTCTCTGAGGCCCTGCGGGGCCGGGAGACGAACCATGAAGCGACACACGGCCGAAGAGGTCATCCCCAAGCTGCGCCAGGCCGAGGCCGACCTGGCCCAGGGCCCGAGCATCGCCCAGGTCTGCCAACGCCTCGGCGTCAGCGAGCAGACCTTGCACCGCTGGCGCAGCCAGTACGGCGGCATGAAGGCCGACGAGGCCAAGAGGCTCAAGGAGCTGGAGGCCGAGAACCCCCACGTTGTTTGCCATGCTGAGGTACCCTAAGCGGCCAAGGAAGAACAACGTCCAACCGAGTTGGTAGCCGCATTCGCCAGAAGGCGGGCCAGCCGGCGATTCAACCCGCATTCTGGCGAATGCGGCTACGAAGTTATTCTTCCTTGGCCGCTAAGACGCCGCCAAGAGAAACCATCTTTCGCCAGGGTGCTCCCCATTTTTCTCAACTTGGTTTCTTGTCAGCGCAGCTGTGGTTTTCAGGGTCAGGAGCGCTTGCCTGATTTGCTTATCGCTTAGGTTCTTGTCGAACATTTCCCGAATCTCGGCCCAGTTCATTCCCTCTGGCCTCGACTGCAAGGCTTCCAAGATCCGCTTTGCGATCACGTTTTCTTGCCCCGCCTCACGCTCGCGCAGTTGCTTCTTGGCCTCAATTCGCTTGCGGATGTTTCGGTCAAGAATTTCCTCTTCTTGCGGGTTCACATCGGGTTCTTCAGGCATAGAGGGATACCTCCTTTCTTGGGGTCAAGCCAGTAGTCGTTGAAGACCTCCAGTGAGCGAGACCCGGCGGTCAGGTCAAAGACGGCATGGTACAGTTCCACGCCGTTGGTTTGCCACCACTCGGGTCCGCCCTCTTCTTCAAACAAATCCTGGATGGATTCTAACTCGTCGCTGAACTGTTCCCGGATCATCCCCGCCACCTCTGGGAATGCAGCGGGCGTGCCCTTCCGGACGTCATCTGCGTTAGCCGTTCCCTTTTCCAGTTCGTCGAGAGTCTGGTCGAAACCGTATTTCGGCCAGAGAAAGAAGCCGATGAAGGAGCGCTGCGGATCGGGATTTTGCGCGTTAACTCTGGCCGCATGGCAAGCAATGTAGGCGATTCCCCCATAGAAGGCGTTCTCGACCTGCGCCCGCAGTCTGCTTGCGCCAACCCCGCTCCGCTGTTTGTCGGCTCGTATACGCATTTTCTCGTTCCAGATATAGACCTTACCGTCCTTGTCCTTCCGCAGATGTCGCTCCCACTGCTCGAAGTCCGCATGCTCGATTCGAGCATGGATCTGCTGTCCGTCTGGGCCCACGCCGAGATGCACCGTCGCATCGTCCAGCGCGCCGACCATGTGCGCAACGTCTTCGGGCACCGCCCCTTCGCCCAGGAACCGCGTGAGCAACTCCCGCACCTTTGCCGACTCTTCGCCCCCTGGAAGCCGAACCGTCGCCCGTGTCGGGTTCGGCCAATCGCGTGTCGGTGCCTTCCCCATCATGGCGGCCCCAGCTGTTTGCGGCCAAGTGAACAAATGGACAAACGGTGACACTCTTCTTAAGCACTTTGTGGACTTGAGTTGCAGAGCAATTTGTCCTTATCGGGGCCGAGAAGAGACAATTACGCCAGAAGTCAAAGAGCAGCAAGGTAAGGTGTTGCGAAGAGTGCCACCATTTCCCCCTCGTCCAGGATCAAGTTCAGGTCGATGAGGACGTTCATTGGCCGTACTTTTTCATCAGCTCTTCTTCCAGGATGCGCTGGCACTCCTCGTCGTCGGGTTTGTCCGTCTTGAACATGGCCGCGACCTCCGCCGCGGACGGGCCGCGCGGGAGGGCGGGAGCCGGCTCGGCCGGGCACCCGTTTTCCAGCGTTTGCAGGATGCGCCGTGCCAGCGCGATCCGCAGGGAGGCAGGCCAGGATTGCACCCGCCGCACGACCTCGTACACCTGGTTGCTCTCGGCGATGGTCATCTCTCACGCTCCCTTCGGCTCGGCGCGATTGCGCCCCAGCGGCTCCACTCGAACCCTCCCGTGATGGTACACCGGCGGGGGGTGGGAGCGATAGCCGGAAGGACTGCCACGCGGCGGTCCCTGCTCGAGGCTGGCCGCGGCGCCGCAATTCTCTTGACCCTCGTCCGGCGGCGCTTAGAATGGAGCGATGTTGGGTCGTGCTAACGTGGCGCGACGGGCTAAAGCCCGCGGACGGTTGGCCGCTTACTGATTGTCCCCGGGGTGTCTTTAGCGGAAGGAGGTGGTCCGGTGTGTAATAGTAAGCAGGTGCGGCTGCTCTAACGCAGCCGACGGGCTGCCGTCGGACGCAGCCGCAAACGTTTGTAGGGAACCCCGGTGCGTATCTCACCGGGGTTCCCCTTCTCCACCGCATTACTGCCGTGGCCGAATTGAAGGAAGGGTCCCGAGCCAAGCGAAGCACGCCTCAAACGACAGACCCTCCACGACCTCTTTGTCGTGGCCGAATTGAAGGAAGAAGGGGAATGGTGCGGCGTGTAGTTGCCCGGTCGGACAACCATGCGGCCCTGAAACCCACGCGGTTTCAGGGCCGTTTTTGTTTACCCGCGCATCGATCCGCGGTTACTCCGTTGGCGGTGCGCCCCGGCGTTCCTGACACCTACTTCACCGCGAGACGCATCCCATGATCGTCGTCATGCAGTCCGGCGCCAACCAGCGGCAAGTCGATCACGTCATCGAACTGATCGAGTCGCTGGGGTTGCGCAGCCACGTCATTGTCGGCACCGAGCGCACCGTCATCGCCGCCCTCGGCGAGAAGCGCGACGGCGCCAAGCAGGCGCTCGAAACCGGCGAGGGAGTCGAACAGGTGGTCCCGATCCTGGCGCCTTACAAGATGGCCAGCACCGAGGTCAAGAAGGAGCGCACCGTCGTCCAGGCCCTCGGACTGAAGGTCGGCGACAAGGCCCTCGGCGTCATCGCCGGGCCGTGCTCGGTCGAGAGCCGGGCGCAGGTTCTCGAGATCGCCCACGCCGTCCGCGCCGCGGGCGCCGCCGGGCTCCGCGGCGGGGCCTTCAAGCCGCGCACCAGTCCGTACAGCTTCCAGGGGCTCAAGGAGAAGGGACTGGAAATGCTGGCCGACGCCCGCGCCGAAACCGGCCTGGCCGTCGTCACCGAGGTCATGGCCCCGGAGCACGTCAAGATGGTGGCCCATTACGCCGACGTCCTGCAGGTCGGCGCCCGCAACATGCAGAACTACCCGCTGCTGGAGGCGGTCGGCGAGGCGGGGGTGCCGGTCCTGCTCAAGCGCGGCCCGTCGGCCACGATGGACGAGTTCCTCCTCGCGGCCGAGTACATCCTCAAGACGGGCAACACGCAGGTGATGCTCTGCGAGCGCGGCATCCGTACTTTCGAGGAGCACACGCGCTTCACGCTGCCGCTGGCGACGGTGCCGTACCTGCACCAGAAGACGCACCTGCCGATCGTCGTCGATCCCAGCCACGGCACCGGCAAGGCCAACCTGGTGGCGGCGATGGCGCGGGCGGCGGTGGCCGCGGGCGCCGACGGCCTGATCGTCGAGGTCCACCCCGACCCGGAGAAGGCGCTCAGCGACGGCTACCAGACGCTGACCCTGCCGGCCTTCCGCGACCTGATGGCCGAGTGCCGCAAGGTGGCCCTGGCCGTCGGCCGGGAGATGTGACCTTACTCTTTTTCGATCGAAGGAGTACCCTTTTTCTCGCTGACCGGCTCGAAGATGACCGTCACGCGGGTGTCCACTGCCGGGATGTGCTCGGTGAACGGCTCGAAGGCCCGAGTCTCCGGGGCACTCGGGGTGTGGACCGTCAGGTCGAGCATGGCCGTGGGCACGTTGATGACGCAGACGTAGGCGCCGTCGCCCTGGGCGGCGTACTGTTTCGGCTTGTCCGGCCCATCGGGGTTGGGCCAGAGGAGACTGCCGGCGAAGACCCAGTCGGTGTCCAGCTCCTTCTTCGTCGCCACGTCGCGGATCCACCTGCCGGCGGGGACGGTCCCCAGCTTGCCCTGTTCCTCGTATTCCAGGGTGATCTTGATCCGCGACCCCGTAGGCGGCCGGAACTGCGGGTCGAAGCGGGCGGGGGAGCCGGGGTCGGCGCCGGCCGCCACGAGAGCGGTGTGGATGACCTGGGCGTCGGCCGCCGTCGCCAGGATCGACTCGTGCTCCTTGGTCTTGCTCCGGCAGAGCAGGCACTCCAGCCCGTAGGCCCCCCGGCGCAGGCAGACCCACGCATCGACCCGCACGCGGCGGCGCGTCCCCTCGGTCTCCAGCCAGACGTGCTTGCCCAGCTCGGACTTCTTGATCTCGCCGCGCGTGGCGGCGGGCGGCGGCGACTCGTCCCGGGAGCAACCCAAACCCCCGAAACTCAACGCCAGGAGGCCGACGAACACCCCGGCCGGCACGCGCATGGAGATTCTCATACCTGGATGACTCCCAACAAGTTACGGGACCGGCGGCGTCTCGGGCGCGGGGTTATTGTACTTGAAATAGTTGTCCCATGTCCAATCCAGCATTTCGAGGGCCTTCTCGATCGGCACGGCACTGTAGCGGTCGCCGGCCTTCTTGACGACGTGCATCCGCTCGAGCTTGGCGATGGCGTCGCCGATCTCGAAATCGACCTTCAGGCCGGTGCGGCCCTCCAGGTACGTCTCGACGTAGTCGTCCAGGCTGGCGCTGGTCCAGCCCTCCTCGCCGGCGTAGCGCCACAGGAAGTAGTAGGCCAGGATGATTTCGCGCGCCTCCTGCTCCTCGGCCTCGTCCAGCAACCGCGTCAGCACGCCGGCGTTGCTGTCGAGGTTCTGGTAGTACAGGCTCTCTGTCAGCGACAGGTGGTAGCTCTTCTTGAGCTGTTGGTAGCCGTAGTACGACTGGTAGCCGTAGCCGAGCGCCCCGCTGGCCACGATCCACATCAGCCAGGGGTTGCCGCTGGCGGTCCCCAGGACCACGTTGACCACGTCGTCGCCCCATGCCAGGATCTTCTGCCAGACCGAGCCGACCAAACGCCAAGCGATCATGCCGGCCCCGGTCAGCAGCGGCACGCCGATGCGGCCGCGGTCGAACTTCGACAGGCACACCCGGGCGCCCGGCAGCAGCATCTTGACGTCCTGCTTGGGAATGTCCTTGAACACCTTCAGGTAGACGCTCTGCGTGTCCACCTCCTTCGGCAGCCGCTTGTGCTTGCGCATCTTCAGGATGATGACCAGGCGCTTGTACACCGGCACCATCGCCTCTTCCTCGCGATAGCAGTTGCGCAGGCGGCGGCGCGTCCGCTTCTCCTTGGCGTCGCCGCGGGCGAACAGGGCGACGCGCTCGAAGGCGGCGAAGTCCACGTCCATGTTGATGCCCCAGTCGCTGGCCGCGGTCAGGGCCGGCTCCAGTTCGTCGCGGCAGAGGTGCTTGAAGTTGGCCCGCTCCATCAGCCAGCCGAAGTCGGAGAAGAGTTCGTTGAGCCGCTGCTGTCGCTCGTTGGCGCTGATCTTCAGCAGCGAACGCGTATCGCGGTCCGGGTCGAATGGCGCGTAGGCGTCCTTCAGTTCCTCCAGGCGCTGGTTGTACTGGAAGTGCAACGTGGCCCCCACCAGGCGGCAGAACTGGCGAAAGACGTCGCGCTCCTGCGGCTTGAGGTCCTTGTCGGCGCAGAGCAGATCGACCAGTTCCCCCCGACGGATGGGGATGAAGTGCTCACGGTCCTTGTACTCGGCCATCGGGCGCCCTCTCCTCGTTTCGCGCGCCTGGCCGCTTGCGGCTTAGCGCGAACGCTAAGCCGCAAGCGGCCAGGCGCAGGCGTCAAAACTCCATCATCTCCAGGCGGTCGTCGTCCGTCTTGACCAGGTTCTCGGCGAGGTGGTCGAGCGCCCCCTGGATTTCGCTGGCGCGCTCCGGCCGGTCGTGGGCCTTGTACGACAGGCAGCGGTGAATGAGGTCGCGCAGCGGCTTGGGCGTGTCGGCGGCGAACTCCTCGACCGGCTTGAACATGCGCTCGAACATCTTGGCATCGACCGGCACGCCGCCGTCCTCGACCGACAACGTCGGCGGCGGTAGGCGCCACGTCACCAGGCGATACATCAGGGCGCCGAAGTTGTAGATGTCGGTGCGCTCGTTAACCATCTTGTTCTTGGCCGTCTCCGGGGCCATGTACTCGGGCGTCCCCTGCACGCGCCCCTTGCCTTCGCCCTTGATCCAGGCCAGGCCGTAGTCGATGATCTTGACGTCGCCGGTGCGGCTGAGCATGACGTTGTTCGGCTTCAGGTCGGCATGGAACACCTGGCGGCGGTGCATGTGGACCAGGCCGGCGGCGATGCGCTCGAAGATCTGCACCAACCGCGGCAGGGCGACGCGCGGCAACTGGTCGAGCGTCTTGCCGTTGACGTACTCGATGAGCATGTGGACCTTCTTGACGCGGAACAGCCAGTCCTTCTGCTCTTCGAGGGCGTAGATCTTGATGAGGTTGGGGTGTTCGAGCATCTGGGCCACGCGGAACTCGTGCTCCGCCTGGTCGAGGAACTTCTGCTCGTCGGCGCCACCGATGGCCACGACCTTGAGGGCGTAGTGCTTGGAGTCGGCGGCGCGGCGGACGTGCATGATGGTGCTGTGAGCGCCCGTCCCCAGGGGGCCGACGACCTGGAACTTGCCGATGGTGAAGGCGCTCATGATCCCCAACGTCTCTCGGAATGGGGTACTCGTCGCAGATCTCAGCATCATCATACAGCGCCTCGCCGCCGGCTGCGGCGCCGGTCTGCTAGAATAGGGGGAGCAACATTCGTCCCTGGGCCGCACCATGTCCACCGCCGCGGAGTTGGAGTCCCTGACGCACGACTACGGCCGTGAGGTCTTCGCGCGCCTGCACCGCGGCGGCCCGCTGCCGCTGACCCCCGCCTGGCTCGACGAGCGCCTCATGGAGTGGACGATGGCCGACCCGGCGGTGAAGGTGCAGCTGTTCCGCTTCATCGACTGCCTGCCGCTGCTGCGCTCGCCCGCCGACATCACCCGCCACCTGCGCGAGTATTTCGACCAGGCCGGCGAGCACGTCCCCCGCTGGATCCACGCCGGCCTGCGCTGGCTGCCCGAGAACGGCCGGCTGGGCGCCCTGCTGGCGAAGACCGCGGCGTGGTCCGCCGAGCGCATGGCCCGCCGCTTCATCGCAGGCTCCGACCTTCCCGAGACGCTCCGGGCCATCGCCCGCCTGCGCGGCCAATCGCTGGCCTTCACCGTGGACCTCCTGGGCGAAGCGGTCATCACCGAGGCCGAAGCGTCGAGCTACCAGGGGCAATACCTGCACCTGGTCGAGGGGTTGAGCCGGGCGGTCAACGCCTGGCCGGCCGTCGATCTCATTGACCGCGACGAGCGCGGCCCCTTGCCGCGCGTCAACGTCTCGGTGAAGCTGTCGTCGCTGTACAGCCAGTTCGACCCCATCGACCCCGACGGCACCAGTCGCGTGGTCCTGTCCCGCTTGCGGCCGATCCTGCACGCGGCCCGGCACAACCGCTGCTTCGTCAACATCGACATGGAGCAGTACGCTTACAAGGACCTGACGCTGCGCATCTTCCGCCAGGTACTGGAAGAGAGCGACTTCCGCGCCTGGCCCGACGTGGGCATCGCCCTCCAGGCGTATCTGCGAGACACCGCGGGCGACCTGGAGGTTCTCGCGGAGTGGGTGCGGCGGCGCGGCACCCCCGTCTGGGTGCGGCTGGTGAAGGGGGCCTACTGGGATTACGAGACGGTCGTCGCGGCGCAACAGGGTTGGCCGGTGCCGGTGTTCACGCGCAAGTGGGAGAGCGACGTCAGTTACGAGGACCTGACGCGCTTCCTGATGGAGCGGCCGGAGTTGTTCCGCGTGGCCCTGGGCAGTCACAACGTCCGCAGCCTGGCGCACGGCATCGCCCTGGCGCAGCTGCTCGGCCTGCCGGATCGCAGTTATGAGATCCAGATGCTCTACGGCATGGCCGAGCCGATCAAGGAGGCGCTGGTGTCCCTGGGCCGGCGCGTGCGCGTCTACACGCCCTACGGCAAGCTGCTGCCGGGCATGGCCTACCTGGTGCGGCGCCTGCTGGAGAACACGGCCAACGAGTCGTTCCTGCGCGCCAGCTTCACGGAAAACGTCCCCGAGGAGCAGCTGCTGATGAATCCCCTGAAGAGAGGTGAGAAGGTCGGCGACGGGAGCGGCAACGGGCGCGCCTCAGTACTCAGTACTCAGTACTCAGTACTCAGTACCGAGAACGAGCCGCTGGCCGACTTCGCCAAGGAGGAGGCGCGCCGGCAGATGGAGGCCGCCCTGCAACAGGTCGCCGGCCAGTTCGCCCGCACCTACCCGCCTGTCATCGGTGGCGAGATCGTCCCGACCGATGCCTGGATTGAGTCGGTCAACCCGTCGCAAGTCCTTCAGGTCGTCGGCCGTTGCGGCCGGGCCACCGCGGCGCAAGCCGAGCGCGCCATCGCCGTCGCCCGGGCGACGTTCTCCGGCTGGCGCGACACCGAGCCGGCCAGGCGCGCCGACTACCTGTTCCGCGCCGCCGACGTGATGCGCCGGCGGCGCTTCGAGCTGGCCGCCTGGGAGGTCTACGAGTGCGGCAAGCCGTGGCGCGAGGCCGACGCCGACGTGGCCGAAGCTATCGATTATTGCGACTATTACGGCCGTGAAATGTTGCGCCTGACCGAGCCGCGCCACATGGACGTGCCTGGTGAGGAGAACGTCTATTTCTACGAGCCGCGCGGCCTCACCGTCGTCATCGCCCCGTGGAACTTCCCGCTGGCCATCCTGTGCGGCATGACCACGGCCGCCCTCGTGACCGGCAACCCCGTCATCATGAAGCCGGCCGAGCAATCGTCCGTGATCGGCGCCAAGCTGATGGAGGTGTTCCAGGAGGTCGGCCTGCCGCCGGGCGTCGTCAGCTACCTCCCCGGCGTCGGCGAGGAGGTCGGCCCGACGCTGACCAATCACCCGGACGTGGCGATGATCGCCTTCACGGGGTCGCGCGGCGTCGGGTTGCTGATCAACCGCGAGGCGTCGGTCACGCCGCCGGGCCAGGACCACGTCAAGCGAGTCCTGGCCGAGATGGGCGGCAAGAACGCGATCATCGTCGATGAGGACGCCGACCTCGACGAGGCGGTTCACGGCGTCGTCCACAGCGCGTTCGACTACGCGGGGCAGAAGTGTTCGGCCTGCTCGCGAGCCGTGGTGCTGGAGCCGATCTACGATCAGTTCCTGGCGCGGCTGGTCGAGGCGACGCGCAGTCTGACGGTGGCGCCGGCGGAGGACCCCGGCTGCGGCGTCCCGCCGGTCATCGACGCCGAGGCGCGGCGGCGCATCCTCGAGTACGTCGAGAAGGGCAGGGCGGAGAGCCGGCTAGCGTTCGCCGGTGAGGTGGGCGCCCTCGCGGAGGAGGGCTACTTCGTCGGGCCGCACGTCTTCGCCGAGGTGCCGCCGGCGGCGGTCATCGCGCAGGAGGAGATCTTCGGCCCGGTCCTGGCGGTCATCAAGGCGCGCGACCTGAGCCACGCTTTGGAGATCGCCAATGGCACGCCGTACGCCTTGACCGGCGGGCTGTACACGCGCAGCCCGCAGAGCATCGCGCGGGTGAAACGCGAGTTTCGGGTGGGCAATCTCTACATCAACCGCAAGATCACCGGGGCGCTGGTGGAACGGCAGCCGTTCGGCGGCTTCAAGTTGTCGGGCATCGGCTCCAAGGCCGGCGGGCCGGATTACTTGTTGCAGTTCGTGCTGCCTCGCACTATCACAGAGAATACCCTGCGGCGCGGCTTCGCCCCCGACGCCGTCCCCTAGCCGCTTGCGGCTTCGCAGGACCTGCCAAGCCGCAAGCGGCCAACCATCGAGGTTTCCCCCAATGCGCACCCGCCTTTTCGCCGCCCTCGTCGTTTTGCTGGCCTGGTTCGGCATCACCTCTGCCCAGGCGCCGCCGACCGAACTGAAGGGCCACACCGCCCTGGTCTACAACGTCGCCTTCAGCCCCGACGGCAAGATGCTGGCCACCGCCGGCTTCGACAACATTGTGAAGCTCTGGGACTTCCCTTCCGGCAAGGAGCTGCGCGAGCTGAAGGGCCACACCGGACCAGTGTACTGCGTGGCCTTCACCCCCGACGGCAAGACGCTCGCCTCGTCCAGCCACGACATGACCATCCGCCTGTCGAACGTGGCCGACGGCAAGCTGATCCGCGAGATCAAGGGGCACACCGGCATCGTCGATAGCGTCGCCTACAGCCCGGACGGCAAGATCCTCGCCTCCGGCAGCGCCGACAAGAGCGTGCGCCTGTGGAACCCCGAGGACGGCAAGGAGGTCAAGAAGCTTGGCGAGCACACCAACTCGGTCTACTGGGTGGCCTTCAGCCCCGACGGCAAAACGCTGGCCTCGGCGAGCGCTGACGGACTCATCAAGCTCTGGGACGTGGCCGGGCAGAAGGAACTCAAGACGCTCAAGGGGCACGACGGCGCCGTGACGAGCGTGGTCTTCGCCCCGGACAACGCGACCCTCTACTCGGTCGGATTCGACCGCCTCGTCCACGTCTGGAATGTCGGCACCGGCATGGAGACGAAGAAGTTCGGGCCGACGACGGACGACCTGTACGGCGTTACTTTCTCACGCGACGGCAAGCAACTTGCCACAGTTGGCTACGGCGGCAACCTGACGACGTGGAACCTGGCCGACGGCAAGCCGGCGTTCTCGAAGAAGCTCAAGTCGGTGGCCTACTGCGTGGCCTTCACGCCGGACGGCAAGGCGCTGGTGAGCGGCCACGACAACCAGATGGTCTACGTCACCTCGATCGGCCCGTGAGGAACGGGGGGGGAATGCCACGCGGAGGAATCGGCCATCCCCCCGCCGCCCCACGGCTCACCGCAGCGGAGCCACCTCGGCCTCACTGAACGAGGCCACCGGCGGGTTGACGAGGCGGAACCAGTCCTCGAAGCGCATGCTGACCGCGTCGCTGTGCGTGCCGGCCGGGAAGAGGATGTCGCCCGGCACCTGCATCGCGGTGTCCATGAGCACCTCGACGTTCTGCCAGTGGCGCAGCGGCGGGATGGCGCCCGTCTCGCAGTCGCCGAAGTACTGCTCCATCTCCTGCTCGCTCGCCAGGCGGACTTCGCGGGCGCCGAGCAGGCGCCGCACGCGGTCGAGGAGGACACGGCGGCTGGCGGGCAGGATCAGCTCCACCGGGCGGCCATCGATCATCGCGACGACGACCTTCGCCACGCGGTGGCCGCTGAAGTGCTCGCGCTGCGCCAGCGTTTGCGCGGTGTACGCCTCGGGGTGGTGCATTTCCTCGAAGGCGACGCCGCACTGCTCCAGCTCACTCTTGACCCAAGTTGCCGTGGACATGATTCACCTCCGAAATGTTAGGGATACGCGCGGTCGTCGGGGGGACCGCCGCACCGCCGTGCCTTTCGGAGTCGCTCACGGAGGGGGCGGGCGCGACCCTTCGACCAGTTTCATCCAGAGCGCGGGGCCGGCGCCGCTCGCCGCCCCGCAGTCGCAGCGCAGGTTGACGACGTGTCCGCCGGTGCGCACGCGCCGCCGGCACGCGGGACACTCCCAAACCCTACGCACGTCGAACTTGTTGCGGTGCCCCGGACCCTTGATGGCCGAGCCCTCCATCTTCGCTGGCACGGTCGCCGTGCCGGCCTTCTTGCCATCGTGAAGGGGAATCTCCCATTTTCTAGTCTATCCCGCCGCCGCGGCGCTGGCCAGCGGCCATTCACTCTGGCGGGGCGGTGGGGCGGTCTTCGGGCACAAAGATGTGGTTGGCCCCCGTGACCACAAGGTCGGCGGGGGTAGCGCTGCGGAGGGCGCCGTCGATGGCAGCACACAGCGACTCGCCGACGCCGCGCTGGCGGATGGCGTGAATCTTTTGGCGGCAGTTCTGGAACGCTTGCACGACCCGCGCGTCCCACTGGCCGCCGGCGCCCTCGGCCAGGATCTCCTCGACCCGGCGCGGCGGCACCGCCTCGCGGTAGGGCCGGGCGGTGCTCATGGCGTCGTAGCCGTCGGCCACCGCCAGGATGCGCGGCAGCAGCGGGATCGCCTCGCCGGCCAGGCCGTGCGGGTAGCCCTTGCCGTCCCAGCGCTCGTGGTGCCAGAGCACGCCGGGTAGCAGATTGCGGATCGCGTGCAGCTCCGAAAGGATGTTGTAGCCGATGGTGACGTGCTGCTTGATGTGCTCGTACTCCTCACGCGTCAGCGGCCCCGGCTTGGTCAGGACGCTGTCGCGGATGCCGATCTTGCCCACGTCGTGCAGCAGCCCCGCCAGGTAGATGTCGCTGAGGTCGTCCGCCGGCAGCCCTAGCTCCCGGCCCAACTCGACCGCGATCCGCGCCACGCGCTCGCTGTGGCCGAAGGTGTACGAGTCCTTGGCGTCCAGGGCCGCCGTCAGCGAGCGCGTCAGGCCGACGAGCAGCTCCTTCAGCTCCTGGTAGCGCCGGGCCGCCCGCCCGTGCAGCTCCAGCAGGGCGACGAAGGGGGTCAGCAGGACGGCGTCGGTCTTGCGGAACGGTGCCAGGGGACAGGAGACCGAGGACAGAGGAGGGGCGATTTCTTTCCTGTTCCCTGTCCCCCTGTCCCCTGTCCCCTTGTTCAGGGCGATGACCCACCCCGTCGGCCCCGGATCGACAACGGGGAGGGCGAGGAGGTTTGTCACGCCCGGGAAGCGGCCGCCCCACGTCCGGGGCGCGTCGTTGCAAAAGACCGGGTCGGCGGGGTCGGGGGCGCGGCCGACGAGTCCGGCCGCGAGTTGGCGGCAGTCGCCCGGGGTCAGGCACGCCTCGCCGACCACGATGGGCGGCGCGTCCGGCTGGCCCGGCACCCACAGGAGCGTGCGCGCCTGGATGAGGGGGAACGCCCCTTCGAGGGCCCGCCGGGCCGTGTGGGCGGCGTCCTTGTAGACGCGCGTGCGGCGCATCAGGTGGTCGAGGGTCAGCAGCGCTTCCCAGGCGGTGCCGGCCTGGCCGCCCGGGGCGACCGCGGCGGCCCCCTCGGGCCCTCCGCCGCTGCGCGTGAACATCAGGTCCGTCAGCCGCAGGCGCTCCGCGACCGCCTGGGCCCACTTCTGCAGGCGAAGGCGCTCCCGCTCCGAGCCCGGGGCGACGGCCGGCAGCTCACCGACCGCGACCAGCACGGGGCGGCCCGCGTGCGACAGCGGCAGCGCCAGGCAAAACGTCCCGCCGGCCAGCGCCGTCACCTCCGCCCGCCCGCCGGCCACGACCTCGGCGACGCGCCCCGCCGCCAACCCGGGGGCCTGCGCCGCGCCCTCCCCGCCGGGGACCGGGCTGCCGTCGGCGGCGTCATGGAAGCGGAAGCCGACGCCGAACTCCTCGCGCAGCACGACGGCCAGCGCCCGCGCCTGCTCGGCGCGCGTATACTGCCGGCGCTCCCTCGGGGCCTGCCGTTCCGTGAGCACGATGACACCCTCCACGGCTCACACCGCGGCCGCTTGCGGCTTCGCAGGGCCTGCGAAGCCGCAAGCGGCTGCGGCGCGGCTTACTTACTCCCAACCAGGTCGCGAAACTCCTGCCGCCCGCGCAGGCTGGCCAGGTCGTCGTCGGCGGCGGCCTTGTCGCGCCCGTACCCCTGGGCGAACGCCCGGCGGAGGAAGTCGAGGGCCTGCCGTGACATGGCGTCGTCCTCGGAGCCGAGCAGGGCCGTGACGCACGCGGCCGCATAAAGCGTTATGCCGACGGACGGCTCCTTCTTCAGGCAGAAGTTGACGTCTCGGAAGGCCGCCTCCGCCCGGCCCTTCCGCGCCAGCAGCACAGCCCGGAAACGCCGCGCCTCGATGAAGTCCGGCCGCGCCTCGAGGGCGCGGTCGAACCGCGCCAGTCCCGCGCCGGCCTCGCCGTGCAGGACGAGGACCACTCCCTGCCCGTACAGCGCGTAGGCGTCCTCCGGGTCTTCCCTCAGCACCTTCTCGAAGGCCGTGATTGCCGCCTTCGGCAGCCGCCGGCTGACGGCCACGCCGTAGCGGTAAAGCAGGACCTTGCGGACCCGCGCCGGTGCCGTTGCCACCCCGGCGAGGGCCGTCGCGAAGGCGGCGTCGGCCTCGGCGCCGCGGCCCAGCCCCTCCAGGGCGGTCCCCTCGTTGAGCGCCCGCAGCGCCTCGTCGCGCACGGGCCCCTTCCCCGCCCGGAAGTCGGCCAGCGCGTCGGCGTACCTCCCCAGCTCCAGCAGGGCCAGGCCGCGGTCCCAGTGGGCCAGGGCCATGTCCGGCTCGAGGGCCAGGGCGGCGTCGTAATCGCGCACCGCCTCCGTCCGCTCTCCCGCCGCGTAGAGCGAGTAGCCGCGGTTGACGTAGACCCACGCCTCCGGCGCCTGCCCCAGGCAGAAGCTGAAATCGGCCACCGCCAGGATGTGCTCGTCCAGGTTCTGGTGGCACAGGCCGCGCAGGCACCACGACCAGTAATGCCGCGGGTTGAGGGCCACGGCGCGGTCCAGTGCCGCGACCGCCTCGGCGAAGCGGTCGGCGCGGGCGTGGCCCAGCGCCAGCAGGTAGTGGTCGCGGGCGCTAGCCGGCGGCGTCCGCGCGGCCTCGTCGCGGGCCGCCTTCGCCTCGCTGGCCCGCCCCAGCCCTTCCAGGTAGGCGGCGCGGTCCAGCGCCAGGGCCGGCGACGGCATCACGTCGCGCACGGCCGCCGCCCGGTCGAGCAGTGCCAGCGCCTGGCGCAGCGACTCCGGGCTCGATCCCTGGCGGCGAGTCTCGGCCCAGGCGAAGAGCAGCAACAACTCGCGGACGTCCTCGGCCAGGCGCCGCCGGGTGTCCGGATCAACGCGGTTCCAGGCCGGCTGCTCCTGCCAATCGTCGTGCTCGGCTGCGCCGTAGAGATCGAGGGCCGTGCGGATCACTTCCGGCGCTTCCGGTCCCACGCCGCGCACGTCGTCGCGCGTGTTCCCCAGCCGCAGCGCCTTCAGGGCACCGGCCTCGAAGTCACGACGGCGATCCTCCGACTCCGCGACGGCCAACTGCTCGCGCGCCGTGGCCAGGTGGCCGCGGACGCCGACGAGGGCGCCGGCGCTGCACAGGAGCAGGACGGCGGCCGCGGTGCCGACCGACCCCGACGAGGCCAGGCGCGGGTGGCGGCGCAGCCACTTGGCGGCGCGCTCGCGCAGGCTCAGTTCCGGGGCGTGCGCCAGCGGCCGGTCGTCGAGGAAGCGGCGCAGGTCTTCGGCCAGGTCCTCCGCGCGCTGGTAGCGCCGCGCCGGGTCGGGCATCAGGCACTGGCGGGCGATGCTCTCCAGGCCCCAGGGCACGTCCGGCCGCTTCTTGCGCAGCGAGGGCACGGTGCGGCCGCGCTCCACCGCCATCGCCTCGATCAGGGCCGGCAGCGGCGCGTAGCTGGCGCTCTGGTCGAACGGGCTCTCGCCGGCCAGCATCTCGAACAACACCATGCCCAGCGAGTAGACGTCGGCCCGCCGGTCCACCTGGCGGGCCAGGGCGGGGTCGCGGGCGGCCAGGGCGCGCAGGTGCTCCGGGGCCATGTAGGCGACGGTGCCGCCGACGGTGGCCCGGGCCGGCTCGTTGTTGAGGTCCTGGGCGAGGTTGAAGTCCAGCAGCAGCGGTTGGCCGTCGCGGTCGAGCAGGACGTTGCTCGGTTTGACGTCGCGGTGCAGCACACCGCGGTCGTGCGCGTGCTGTAGCGCTTCCGCCAGCCGGGCCACGACCCAGGCGGCGGTGCGGTGAAAGGTCCAGCCGGCATACGGCACAGACGGGTCTCGTGGGGCAGGACTCCGATCCTGCCGACTGACACAAGCCTGAGGCGCCAGCGAAGGATGCGGTTGCTCCTTCGCTGGCGCCTCAGGCTTGTGTGAGTTCGCTGGCGCCTCAGGCTTGTGTGAGGTGGCAGGATCGGAATCCTGCCCGACGGGCGCGGCCAGGGCCAGGGCCCGCAACAAGTCGGCGCCGCTGCCCGGCCGCCGTCCGCTGGGCAGTCGCTGCAGCACGGCTGACAGGCTGGCGCCGCCGAAGTAGGGCATGCATACCGCGCGGATGCCGGCGGCCGCGTCTTCGTGGACCGAGTAGATCGGCACGATGTTCGTGTGCTGCAGCTGCGCCAGCGTCCTGGGCTCGTCGCCGGCGACCGCCGACACCTTGAGGACGACCGGGCGATCTGCCAGGCCGGCCTGCTCGGCGAGGTAGACACGGGCGAAGGCGCCGCGGCCGAGCAGGCCGCGCAGGCGGAAGCCGAATAACTCCTCGCCCACCTCGGGCAAGCGCAGCCCGCCGCCGGCGCTGCCGCTGACCGCCCCGACCGAGCGGAAGAAGTCCTGGCGGCGCACCAGGTCGGCGAGCGAGTCGCGCTGTTCGGGGAAGCGTTTCTCGTACTCGGCGAGGCTCACCTCCTCGCCGCTGTCGCGGCGGCGGCGATAATCCTCGAAGAGCACGCTGGCCACATCGACATCGACGGAGGGGTCGGCCGGCCAGCGGGACAGCACTTCCTCCGGGGTGGGTCGGCTGCCGTCGGCGCGGGGGGTGTTCACCTCTTCGAGCGCCTCGAGCTTGCGGCGGCGCGCGTCGAGGTAATCGACCTGCACCGTCGGCTCGTCGCGGCGCGGGGCGGGCTGGGCGGCGTCCTGGCTCGTCTTTTCGCTCATCGTTTTTCCGAAGGTGCGGCGCCAACGGGTCCGACCTGATCCTCGTCAGGCCTCCTGCCCCGTCGCCAGCGCAGGGGCACCAACAGCGCCCCGATCGCCACCGCGCAGGCCCAGCCCCAGGACGCTTCCCGGACGGCGTGCGGCGCCCCCTCGGCGGCGCCCCGGCCGGGGAGCACCGTACCCAGGGCGCCCTCGCCGCCTCCGTCTCCCGTCTCGGGCTGGACGGGGGCCCTCACGGCCGGGGCCGGCGCCTGCGTGGCGAAGCGGCCCCAACACTCGAACAGGGAGTCCAGCAGCCGCGTGGCCATCTCGGGGCTCAGGCGGGCCTGACTCGTCGTCACGCCCACCGCCGGGGAGCTGGACGACGAGACCGCCGCCGGGTCACCGGGCGACGAGAGCGCCGCCGGGTCGCCGGCGTTGTCGAGGGGGGCCTGAGTCACGATCAGCACGCCGAGCAGTGCGTTGGCGGTATTCGGGGCAGCCGGGGCGCGGACGACGAGCGCGCCCCCGGCCGCGTCGGCGCCGCCGGCCGAGGCCACCCCGTCGAGCGGGCTGAACCCCTGGGCGAGCACTGTACTGCTCGGCAGGGTGAACGCGCCCGGCAGGGCGCTGCTCGAGGAGGCCGCCGGGCTCACGTACGGCGCCGCCGTGCCGCCGGTGGTGGCGGCGGCCGTCGCCGCCGCGCCGCCGTCAGCGGTGCCGGTCAACAGGCGGACGCGGAGCGCCGGCCCCGGGCCGATCACCAGCGGCGTCGGGTTCTCGGCCGACCCGGAGTAGCTGAGCCTGATGCTGTAAGGGGCAGGCTTCCCGACCCAACTCACCCGCAGGACGTAGGTTCCGGCGTCCAGGTAGAACTGCTGCGGCGGGTGATGGGGATTGTAAGTGTAGGAAAATTCCACCTCAGACGCCGTGTTGAGGACGCTGACGGTGAGCTGAGCCGGCAGGCCGGACCCGCTGAAGCTGAACGAGTACTGGCGCGATTGCAGCACGGTGATGCTGTAGTCGTCCTCGGTGTCGGTGGCTTTCGGCGTCGGGCCGCGCTTAAAGAAGATACCCTGACTCAATTGAACCGGGTAGAGGACGCCGACCGGCTGCGCCTCGCCCGGGTAGTCGTTGCCGGGCTGCGACTGGACGGTGGTCTGGCCGCTCGCGCTCCCGAACACCCGGAAGGTCGTCACGAAGTCATGCTCCCCCGGCCCGGGGACGTTGCCGACCAGCGGGCTGCCGTCGAACGTAGCAATCCCGTCGGGGCCGTCGCCGGACAGGGTCAGGGTGTACTGGCCGGGGGTCACTGCGCTAAGGACCACGAAGGTCGCCGTGTTCGTGACGGCGTCGTACGACTCGAGGCGCAGGGGGGCGGGGGCATTGCCGGGGCCGGACAGGGTAACGGCGGACAGGGTGCCGTTTTGCCACTGCGTCTGGAGGTAGGTCTGGAAGGCGACCGAGAGCAGGTTCACCGGCTCGTCGAAGCGGACCTGGATCGACGTCAGCGGGCCGCCGCCGCCCGGCCCGGTGTCGGGCGCGACGGACACGACGTGCGGCGCCGGGCCGGGCGGCTGGACCAGCAGGTTGAGGACGTACGGCCCGGTGCTGTTGCCGAAGCTGCCGCTGTCGGGCTGAGTCGGGTCGAAGGGCCAGGGTGCGGTCGGGTCGGTCGGGTCAATGTAGTCCTGGCCGCTCGAGACCGCCAGGTAATAGTCGCCGGGCGTCAGCGGCACGAAGAGGGCGGGGTCGGTGTAGAGCGGTTGCGGGTTGACCTTGTCCGTAGTCAGGGTGGTGTTGCGCGTGCCCTCGTTGCTGGCGACGTACTCCAGGTTGCCGCCGGCATCGACCCGGAACAGGGTCAGGGCCCCTGCAAGGGGCGAGCCGATGCGGCCGGCGAAGAGTTCGGCGTCGAGGCCGTACGGCTTCGGCCCGGCGACCGAGAAGTGGTAATACTGCACCCCGTTGACGTCGAAGCCCGCGGGGTCGGTGGGGTCGTTGCCGATGGCGCCGGCGAGCTGGTGCAGGCGGCCATCGGTTATATTCGGGACCTCGTAAGGGAGGCCGGGCGTGCTGCCGGGCTGCAAGGTGGGGTCGAGGTTGCCGGGCAGTCCGTCGATCTGGAACGCCAGGTGGTAGTCGGTCTGGCCGGGTCCGTCCCCCTGGAGGATGACCTCGTAGTAGCCGGCCGTCAGCGGCGCTGGGGGTGTGATGAGCAGTTCGTTGGCGGTCGCCTCCAGGGAAACGGTCGCGGAGGACAGGTTGATCTGGGTGGCGGTGCAACTCGGGCTGAAACTGAAGTCGTTGGTGGTGTTGAACCAGAGCTGCGCCGTGTCGCTGCAGCTGTCGTTGTACGTGATGATCGTCGTCGGGTCGATGGCCGTGTTAAGGTCGAAGCGCAGCACGAAGGGCGACTGGGCGAGTTCGGCGCCGGGGGCGGGGTCGCTCGCCAGGACGACGGGGACGGTCGGATCGTCGTAGTCCGGCCCCGGGTCGCTGGTGGTGATCGAAAGGCGGAAGGCCCCGGTGCTGCCGTCCAGGCCGGAGTCCGCGATGAGGGTGCTGAAAGTGTCGTTGCCGCTGCCGCTGACGGCGACCCAGTAGTCCCCTTGGCCCAGGATGCGGTCGATGGTCGCATCGCCGCCGTGCGCCTTCGCGTCGTCCTGGGCCAGGAGCCGGTGGCCGGTCGGGGTGTAGGGGTCGGTGGGAGCCCACTGGTCGTAAGGGGCGTCGTTGTAGAGCGAGAGGACGCCGACGAGGGGGCTGCGGACCTCCCCGGTCTGTAGCGACAGGTGGACCGACTCGGTGCCGGACAGGTGGAAGTTGTACCAGTAGACGTCGGCGGCGCCGGCGGGACCGGCTCCGATGACCGCGCTCGCCTCGGCGTGGCCGCCGAAGTCGAGCGAACCGAGGGGGTCGGCCGTGCCCAACGTCTCGTTGAGCGGGGCGGAGCCCGAGAGCAGACAGCGCGCCTCGAGGAGTTCGAGGCCCAGGGCGACGATCGGGCGCCGGCGGCGCCCGAGGCGGCGGCATCGCTTCCGAGTCAGCACGAGGAACGTCCCTCCCCACGGGGCCGGTGTCCGGCCCGTTACTCGCCCTGCGAGCGCGCGGCGGCAATGCCGCCCTGATCGGCCTTGCCCAGGGGAGTTCGGGGCAGGCCGGGAGAGGAATTGCGGACCTCCTCAGGGGATGGGCCGGGAGGGGTCCCGGCCACGAGTGCGAGGCCGCTCACCCAAATGCGCGATCGCTTCCGGCTGAACTGTAGCATGCGATTTCGGGTCGCGCGGATTTTGACGGAAATGACGCCTGGAATGCCCCGCAGCGGCGGCCGGGCCAACGCGGAATTCGCGCCGGGCTGAAAAAGCGCAGCCCGCAACAAAGAGCGGCCGAAAAAATGCCTTTTTTTCCGCCGACTCCCTCTGTTAGCGCTTGTCTCCGGGGGGGGAGGAACGAAATGATAAAAGAAACCAACGCCGCGGAATTATTCCCACCGTGCGACCCGCCGGTGGGCGCGACTACGGCGGACCCCCCATGGGTTCTACCTCACCCAAGGGAATCGCCCCGGCGGCAACCCCGCGGGGGGCCCGGTCCGAGAGGCATCAGGTCGGTCCCCCGGTCGGCGGGCGGCCGGCGTCCTCCTCCGAAGAGCGGAGGTGCGGGCGCCACCCCTCCCGACCAGGCCGGGCGTCACATTGGGGTGACGCCCGCCCTCCTGGCTCCGTCTCGGTAACGGAGATTCTCGCATGTTCTTCTCCCAGAAGTCCCACCGCCCCCGCCCTCTCTGCGCGCCCCGCTCGCTGCGGCTGCCGCATGCACGGCCCGCGCTGGAGGTCCTGGAATCGCGCATCGTCCCCTACGGCCTGACCGGCAACGCCTGGCCCAACCCGCAGCTCATCACGCTCAGTTTCGAGCCCGACGGCACCGTCGTCGCCACGGGCCCCAACGGGAACATCACCAGCAACCTGTTCAGCTACTTCAATGGGCTGTTCAGCAACAACACGGTCGGCTGGGAGAACGTCATCATCAAGGCGGCCCAGACCTGGGCCGCCCAGACCAACATCAACTTCTCGGTCATCGCCGACAGCGGCGCCGCCGCCGGCTCGGGGAACTACCAGCAGGGTGACCCCACCATGGGCGACGTCCGCGTCGGTGGCTTCGATTTACAAAACGGCTGGCTGGGCAGCACCTACTACCCGCCGCCCGTGAACAACTACTCCGTCGCCGGGGACGTCGCCTTCAACACCACACAACCCTTCGCCATCGGCACCACCTACGACCTGTCCACGGTGGCCATGCACGAGATGGGCCACGCCCTTGGCCTGGACGAATCGACGTACACCAACGCCGTCATGTACGGCTACTACACCAGCGTCTTCCTCAACCTCGGCCAGGACGACATCAACGGCATCCAGGCCATCTACGGCATCGGCCGCCCGGCCGACGTCTACAACAGCAACGGCAGCAGCAACGGCACCTTCGCCACCGCCGCCAACATTTCTTCGACCATCAGCAGCAGCACCCTGACCGCGGTGGTGTCGAACCTCGACCTCCAGAAGGCGAAGCAGCTGGAATACTACACCTTCACCACACCGTCCAACAGCGCCAACACGATGACGGTGACCGTGCAGTCGACCGGGCTGAGCCTGCTCACGCCGAAGCTGAGCGTCTACAACTCCTCAAAGACGCTGATCGCCAGCAAGACGTTTTCGCTGGGATCGAACGTGGAGGACGGCGCCACCCTGAGCCTGAATGTCAGCGCGGCGCCGAACACCACCTACTACGTCGAGGTGCAGGGGGCCGACACGTCCGTCTTCAGCACGGGCGATTACGCCCTGACCCTGAACGTGGGCACCGGCTCCAACCCGACCGTTCCTCTGCCGAACACGCAGGTCCTCAACGGCAACCCCTTGCAGAGCGGCGGCGGCTCCCCAGAAATGATCAACACCTCGGGACGCGACGACGGCTCGGGTGGGTCCGTTCCGGTGGCACAGGCGCGGGCCGGGGTGGTGTCTGTGGTTGCGGACGCGAACCTGGTGAATGGTCTGCTCGGCCGGGGCGCGGCCGCCGCGGTCGTGACACCCGGCCCGGCGGTCTTCGCGCCCCCCGTCGTGGCCGCTTCGACCGCTCCGTCATTCACGGGGGCGGCCGAAGAGCGGATCGAACTCGGTGGGGCCATCGGTTCCAGCGAGCCGACGGAGGAGCGCGGCGAACAACCCGCCCCGCCCGCCACGGGCGACCACGAGTCCGCCGCGCCGCAGAAGGCCGTCCCGCAGGACGCCACCGACGCGGCCCTGCGGCCCGCGACGAACGACGCTTGCTGGACCGGCCGATCGGAGGAGGCGCCCGCCGCGCAGCCCTTGTCGGCCCCCGTCGTGGCCGAGGCGAACGCGGAGGACTGGACCCCCGATGGGGCGCTGGCCGCGGCTTCCGTGGTGTTCGCCGGCACCTGGCTCCGCCGGGACACCGCTCACCAGCGCGAGGAGGAACGGACGCACCATCTGTCGGCGCCCGTCAAGGCGAAGATGCCTTGACGCGCCTGGGATGCCGCGGGTTTGCCCTGTGGAGGGTTATTCCCCCAGCGAGGAAGAGAAGTACACAAGCTGAGGCGCCAGCGAAGGAGCCCCGGCCCGCTTCCCTGGCGCCTCAGGCTTGTGTGCGTAGCTTCGGTGCCGGAGTAATATCTGCGGCCTTCCCGGCGCGAGCGCTGCGGGCGGGGAAAAGCCAGGGGCTGGCCGTCTCGCGCCGGGCGGCACGAAACGGTCAGCCCCAGTTTCGGAAGTGTGGAGGAGAGGATTAGTAGTTGACGCCCAGCGTCACCGTGTAGCCGAAGAACCCGAGGGCGCCGTTCTGCGAGGTGGCGCTGCCGGCGCCGAGCCAGATCTGACCGTCAATACCGGCCCGAACGAACGCGCTGGCTGAGTCGCCGATTTTCCGGCTGTACTCGACGCCGATCTCACATTCGCCGACGCCGATCACGCCGAGATGGTCGGAGCGGAACGTGTCGGCGGTCCTCGCTGTCGCGAAGCCAGGGGTCGTTGTCGTCACCACGTCGAAGCCACTGGCATAGCTGTCGCCGAACAGGATCGCGGCCCGCGCGTTGGCATACACGCCAAGGCCCATGTCGCCCAGGGCGTGGCGCACCTCGGTGGCGAGGGTGGGGCCGGCACCGTTGAAATTATGGGAGGCGATCAGGGTGCCGCTTTGGCCTGTCCCGGCAGCCGTCAGGTTGGACTCGGCGGAGAAAGCGCCGAAACTTTGTGCGATGTGAGCATAGCGAATGCCCGCGGAGCCTTCCACGATGCAGCCGCCCGCATGGTAGACCGCGGTGGCCTCGAGGTCCCACACGTCCAACGTGAGGTCGCTGGTTACGGCCAGGGTATAAGGCGTGCCGGTGGTACCTCCGATCTCCGTGCCGATCCCCAGGCCGTTGTTCCCGTACAGCGAGGGCGTGCTGGTGCTGAGAGTGGTGCCGGCGGGCAGCGCCGTGGGTTGACTCAGGGTCTGCGAAGTGGAGGCCTGCTCGAAGTGCCACCAGCCCACGCGCAACCCCACCCCGCAATCCATGACGTAACCCAGCCAGACTCTGGGGTTGACAGTGTACGGGTAATCGAAATTCGTCTGGGCACTATTGCTGTTCTGGAAGGCGAAGTCGGTGGAGTTGGTGAAAACACGGGTCGTCAGGGCCGGATTGCTCTCGAAGTACGGCCGAATGATCAGGGCCTCGAAGCCGCCTTCAAAATGCCCGCCGGAGCCGGCCTCGCCGTTGCCCGCGCCGAAGGCCCAGGGCGCCCCGTGATCCGGGGCGTCGTGCCAGGTCTGCGCCGCGTCGGTGGGGAACGGCACCGTCTGGGGAGGAGGCGAGCCGGGCGGGGCGGAGGATGTCTGGGCGCTCGCGACCCGACAGCTCAGGCCCAGGGCGATCAGCACGATGGCGAATTCCTTCTTCATCGGTCCCTCCTTGAATAAGAAGATGCCGGCGTCCGGGGAGGCGTTTGCGGGTTCGCAGGTCCGATGTGCGATCCCCCAAACGGCTGGGTTTATCAGGGTCGCTCAGTGTACTCCGGTTTTTTCGTCGGGTGGCTTTGACGCCGCTTGCCCAAATGATCGGTTTGTGAAGGCGCCGTCGATGAGGAGCAATCGGCATTCGCAGAGATTCTCGCGCATCCGTCGCCCCGCGCAACGCGCGACTTTTGTGCAGCTTCCGCATTGTCGCGCCAACTGCAACCGGTGAGCGAGGGGGAAGCCGGCTTCGGACTACCAGTCGGGGCCGAGCGCCTGGCCGTCCGCGGGGTTCAGGGCGTTCGTCCAGGTCGTCGCGCTGACGGCCGCCGAGATGTTGCGGACGCTGCCGTCCATCAGGCCGAGGTTCATCACGCCGGTGTGATAGCTCTGGCAGAGGTTGGGGTCGGCCTGCGTGGGCCGGACGCCGATCTGCGGCAGCGCGAACAGGCCGGTGAAGTGCGGCTGTCCCGGCAACTCGTCCGGGTTGGGCCAGTAAGGACCCAGCGTGTTGGGGTAGGCCGGGTAGTCCCACGTCATGTAGTTCTCCGCGGTCCCGGACTGCGGGTTGATGGTGGGGAAGGCGGGGAAACAGCCGGACGTCTCGACCAGGCCGATGGTGTTGGACGTCCCGTCGGGGATGTTGCCAATCCGATAAGGCGATGGTGCCCCCTTAACGTTGAAGGTGCCGCCGGCGCCGAACAGCGCCAGGTTGAGCGCGTAGTTCGAGGTGGCGGTCTTGCCGTCCAGGGAGGCGATCCCGTTCGGGCTCGTCGGGTCGGAGGGGCAGACATGAAGGGGGTTGATGGCCACGTACTGGGCCCCCAGGTAGCCGGCGTCGGGCCGGTCCTGGGTGTACAGGCGGAAGAGGTTGTCCTGGTCGCAGTAGGGCAGCAGGGCGTAGAAGGCGCTGCCCTCGGCGGCGTTCCCGGTCTGGGCGTTGACGACCTGGTAGAAGTTGGCCGGGGGCAGCCGGCCGTCGTTGTCGCCGGCGTAGTTGTGGATGGCTAGCAGGAGTTGCTTCTCGTTGTTGGCGCACTTGGTGCGTGCGGCGGCGTCGCGGACCTTCTGGACGGCGGGGACCAGCAGGCCGAGGAGCACCGCGATAATCGCGATGACAACCAGCAACTCAACGAGGGTGAACGCGGGGGAACGAAGACGGGTGGGGAAGGGGAACCTCATGGGAGCAGTCCTTTCTGCCGGGCCGGGCAACGAGGTCGGACTCGGACCCCCGGCGGCAACGGCACGTGCAGACGGACTGCGACGTTGCCCGCTCGGACGCCTGAGACCGAAGCGTCGGAACAGGAACTCGGCAGGCAGGTTTTCTGGCTCACGGCTCGTCACGGCCCCGAACGACCTTCCCGTGGCCGGCTTCGGAGGAAGCCTTCCGCAGTGGCGTGTGTGTTCGGGGGCCTGGCCGTTCACAGCGGCGGCCCCGCGCCGGATTTACACCGGCTTCCCTCTTTCACCCCCCTTCCCGGGTGGGAAGGGGAGACCTGTCGAGACTGTAATCAGGGTAGTGATTTTTCTGCGGCCGGCTATCCGCGGGGTCGCCGAGGAGCACCACGGGCCCGCCCCGGTTAACGGCCGACTCAGGCGCCACAGTGCCGCGGGAAAAAGGGAAATGCCGACATTCACCTTTTCCGGGCTACGAAATCAGGAATGTCCCTTTTTCTCACCGGTGGATTCCTTCCGCGTGGCCGCCGCGCGGAGCGTGCGTGCCCGCTCCCGCAGCGCATCGAGCATGGCCAGTTTCTCGGTCACTGGACGGCTCGCAAGATTCCGGCGAAGCGCGCGCTTGCTTTCGAGAATCCGCTGGAGGTCAAAGGTCATGGCGTGTCCTTCAGGAAGGTTCGCTCAAACTCCTCCTCCAGTGTACACACAATTGAGTCACTCATTCAACCAGGGCGACAGGGCCCTCTTTGGGCGCCATCTCACGCACCGATGCCGCCTCGGGGGGACGTCCTTGACCCCAACGCGCCCGCCGGATAAGGAGTGAGGTTGGGGAGAGCTGCCACCTACCCGCCCCGCCGGAGCCAAACACGCCATGAACCCGACCCGATTTCTCTTCGTCATCTGCCTGCTGTTCGCCTCGCCGGCCTGGGGGGCGGACGAGCCCCGTGCCGCCGACGACCGCCTGCGCGTCGATCTCTTCGCCGCGGCGCCGGACATCGTTCACCCCGTCGCCCTCGACTTCGACGCCCGCGGCCGGCTGCTGGTCATCGAGAGTCACACGCACTTCCCCCCGCCCAACTACAAGGGGCCGAAGTTCGACCGCATCCGCATCCTCGAGGACACCGACGGCGACGGCAAGGCCGACCGCTTCACAACCTTCTTCGAGGGCACGACCAAGACGATGGACGTTGCCGGCCACCCCGACGGCTCGGTCTACGTCGCCACCCGCAGCGAAATCCTCCGCCTGCGCGACACCAAGGGGGACGGCAAGGCCGACGAGAAGACGCGCGTCGTCTTCCTCGACACCAAGGGCGACTACCCGCACAACGGGCTGTCGGGGCTGTGCTTCGACTCCCGGGGCGACCTGTACTTCGGCATCGGCGAGAACCTCGGCGCCGCCTACAAGCTCGTCGGCAGCGACGGCACGACCCTGACGGGGGGCGGCGAGGGCGGCAACATTTTCCATTGCAGCGCCGACGGCCGCCACCTGCGCCGCGTGGCGACCGGCTTCTGGAACCCGTTCGGCAGCGGCCGCGACATTTTCGGGCGGTTGTTCACCGTGGACAACGACCCCGACGCCTCGCCGCCTTGCCGGATGGTCCACGTCATCGAAGGCGGCGACTTCGGCTTCCAGTTCCGCTACGGCCGGGCCGGCCGCCATCCGTTCCAGGCCTGGGACGGCCAGCTGCCGGGGACGCTGCCGATGGTGACCGGCGTCGGCGAGGCGCCGTGCGAGGTACTCAGCTACGAGTCCGACGGCCTGCCGCGCGAGTACCTCGGCAGCCTGCTGGTGACCTCCTGGGCGGACCACCGCGTCGAGCGCTACGTCCTCAAGCCGCGCGGCGCCTCGTTCGCGGCGGAGCGCAAACCCTTCGTCCAGGGCGGCCAGAACTTCCGGCCCGTCGGCCTGGCCGTGGCGCCGGACGGCTCGCTGTTCGTCAGCGACTGGGTGCTGAGCGACTACACCCTGCACAACAAGGGCGCCGTCTGGCACATTCGGCCGAAAGCCCCCCCCAAGATCGACCGGCCGGCCGACCCCCGCAAGGGCCTGTTCAGCGCCCACTGGCCGTTGCGCGAGTCGGCGGCTCGCAAGTTGGCCGCCGACGCGGCGGGCCGCGACTTCCTCCGCAAGCAACTGGCCTCCGACGACGTGCGCGTGCGTGCCGCCTGTCTGACGGCGCTGATCGACGCCGGCGACCGCAAGACCGACCTGGCCGCCGTCGCCGACAAGGACGCGGAAATCGGCCTCCGCGCCCTGGCCGTCCGGACCCTGGCGGCGCGGGGTGAGGACGTGCGCCGCTACAGCGACGCGAAGCAACCGGCGGAAGTGCGGGCGGAGGCGGTCGCGGGCCTCGGGACGAAGGACGACCTGCCGCGCCTGTTGGACCTGCTGTCCCACGCGGACCCGTTCCTACGTCATGCGGCGGTGCGGCAGCTGGCCCGCTCGCCGGAACTGCTCGCCGCCATCGAGCGCCGCTCACTGACCGATTCGCGCCGCCGCACCGGCCTGCTGCTCGCCTATCGGGCGTCCGGCCGGCCGGAGGGGCTGCGCCTTGTCCCCGAGTTCCTCGCCGACAAGGACGAGGAGGTGCGCTTCCTGGCGGCAAAATGGATCGCCGACGAGAAGTTGACGCAGCACCGCGCCCCGCTGGTCGAAGCGCTGAAGGACCGCTCGCTGAACGTGCGCCTGTACCTGGGCTTTTCGACGGCGCTGGCCCGGCTCGACGACCAGGAGGTGAGCGAAGCGAAGTTGGCTGAGCACTTCCTCGACCGGCTGGCCGACGACCTCAGCCCGCCGGACCTGCGCGTGAAGGCGTTGCAAATGGTGCCGCCGACGCACCCGCGCTTGACGGCGGACCTGCTGGCGAAGCTGCTGGCACAGGACGACACGGCCCTGCGCCTGGAAGCGGTGCGGGCGCTGGACGAGCAGACTGGCCCGAAGCGGACACAACTGCTCCTCGACGTCGCCCGCGACGCCCGCCAGAAGGAGGCGGTCCGGGCGCAGGCGCTGGTCGGACTGTCGGAGCGGGCCCAGGACTACCTCGACGACCTGCTGCGCCTGGCTGAGGCGGACAGCACAGCCCTGCGAGACGAGGCGCTGCGGGCGCTGGTCGATACGAAGCTGACGGCGCCGCAGCGCCAGCAGCTGGAGGAATTGGCGAAGCGCCGTCCCGAGTCGGCCGCCCTGGCCGCCCGCGTGCTGGGCCAACCATTCGCCAGGGATCGGCCGAAGGCGACCGACACCGACGTCTGGCTGAAGCACCTGGCCGGGCGCGAGGACCCCGAAGCCGGCCGGCGCATCTTCGCCCATCCGAAGCTGGCCGGCTGTTTCCGCTGCCACCGCGTGGAGGGGCGCGGGCAGGACGTCGGGCCGGACCTGAGCACCATCGGCCTCACGTCGCGCCGGCACATCCTCGAATCAATCCTGCAGCCGAGCGCCGAGGTCGCTCCCCACTACCAGTCATGGCGGGTGGAGACGGCCGAGGGCAAGGTACGGACCGGCCTGCTGGTGGATACGTCCCTGGATCAGTACACCTACGTCGATGAGCAGGGGAAGCGGTTCAAGGTGAAGACTGGCGACGTGGTGGAGAGCCGGGCGCTGCCGACGTCGATCATGCCGGCGGGCCTGGCCGACCGGCTGACCGATCAGGAATTGCGCGACCTGCTGGCGTATCTGTGCTTGCGGCGATAACGGGCAGCCGAAACGGGCATGGTTCAGAACGGGGCAGTTTCGGGTGGCGCGACCGTAGGTCAGGCTTTCCAGCCTGACTCGCTTCTTGTCAGGCTGGAAAGCCTGACCTACGGCGCCAAGTGTTACCCCGGCTTGAACCATGCCCCGAAACGGGGACAGTGCGGGGGCCATGCCGGTTCCCGCCGCACGGTGAAACGACGCGGCCGAACGGGTCCACCTCACTTTGCAATGCTGGAAGTCGATCACTTGCGGCGGGTCCGGCGGCACGGTAGGATCCACAGGATGAAGCCGACCGTTTACGTCGAGACGACCATCCCGAGTTAGTTGACAGCTTGGCATAGCCGAGACCTGGTGCGGGCGGCGCACCAGCAGATCACCCGCGAGTGGTGGGCCGGTCGTGACGGATTCGACCTGTACTCGTCTCGTCTGGTCGTGCAGGAATGCCAGGCGGGCGACCCGCAGGCCGCGGCGGATCGGCTGGCGGCCCTGGCGGGCATCCCGCTGTTGGAGCAGACGGCCGAGGCGGGGGAGTTGGCGGAAGCGTTGCTGCGCGGCGTGCCGTTGCCGGAGAAGGCCGCGGCGGACGCGCTGCACATCGCCACGGCGGCGGTCCACGGGATGCAGTACCTGCTGACGTGGAACGGCACCCCTATAGCCAACGTGGCGCTGCGCCCGCGGATCGAGGCGGTGTGCCGGGCGGCCGGGTACGAACCGCCGCTGATCAGCACGCCGGAGGAGTTGCCGACGGAGGGTATGAGCGATGATTGAGGACGACGTGCTGTTGGAGGTGCGGGCGGTGCGGGAAGCCTACGCACGGTCTCACAACTACGACGTGCGGGCGATGGTGGTGGACCTGCGTACCCGAGACGCGGCCGGCGACTGGCCGGTGGTGCGCCGTCCGCCCCGGCGGGGTCCATTCCCAAAAAGGGGAGCCGCTGGCCGCTTGAAGCACTATCCTATCCGAGGAGGTAAGGCTTGACCCGAAAAGACTTCCCATGCGCTTCCGCCTCGACTCCCAAACCGGACCCGCCGTCCCCACCCCGGACAAGGCCCTTGCCTTGATACACGCCCACTTGGCTGCCCAGCAAACACTCTGGGCCGAACAACTGGCACGCGATCCTGCTGCCTTCGCTGCCCTGGAGCCGCAGATCCACCTGGCCTTCGGCCAACTCGCCGACCAACTCGTCGCCAGCTTGCTCGCTCATGCCGCACAACAGCAACCCCTCGCCGACGCCGCCAAAAAAAAGTAACCCAGGCCCCCCGGCTCCTCCGCAAGCCTCAGACGCGGCCCCTCACGCTCCGCCTGCTTGGGGGACTGGTCCTGTATCTCACCACCCTGTACTGCGGCCCGGTGGCACGCACCGGCAAGGGGCGGGGGCGGGAAGGGGCCGGCATGTATCCCGAACTCGCCGTCCTGGGTATCAGCGAGGGCTCCAGTCCGGCTTTGGTCAGCCTGGTGGGCCGTCAGTGCGCCCTGCTGCCTTCCTACCAGATCGCACGCCAAGAACTGGCCGCACGCGGCACCCCTCTGGACATCAAGGTCGTGCATCGGATCGCCCGGCAGTTGGGCGCCGCCGTGCTGACCAGCCGCACACGCGACCGGCTGCGCTGGCGTGCCGGCACCTTGCCGCCGGGTTCCGACCTGGCCGGCCGGCGCGTGGCGGCCATGATCGACGGCGGCCGCACGCGCGTGCCCACGCTGATCCGCAAGCAAAAGGGCAAGGGCAAGGGGAAGAAGCAACGCCGCCGTTACAAGGCCGAGTGGTGTGAGCCGAAGCTGTTGATCATCTTCGAGATCGATGAACAGGGACGGCTGAAGAAAAAGACGCGGCCGTGGATCGATGGCACGTTCGCCGGCCCCGACGAGGCCATGGAGTTGTTGGCCGTTCACCTGCACTGCCTGGGCGCCAGGCAGGCGGAGGTGGTGGTGTTCGTGGCCGACGGCGCGCCGTGGATCTGGGAGCGGCTGGAGTGGGTGGAGCGGCGGCTGGATCTGGAGGCAGGCCGCGCGGTGCGTGTGCTGGATTGGTGCCACGCCGTGCCTAACCTGAGCCTGGCTTTGGAGGCCTTGGGCTTGCCGGAGGACGAGCGGCAGCGGCTGTACGGGGAGTTGCGGGGATGCCTCCGTGAGGGCTGGTGGGGCCTGGTGCTCGACGAGTTGGAGACGCTCGGGGCAGCGGCAGGCAACCCCAAGGACCTGGAGCAGCCTTTGGGGTATCTGACCAAGCACGCGCGAGCGGGTCACTTGGAGTACAAGCGGCTGAGGCGTCGTGGCCTGCCCCAGGGGAGCGGTGCGATCGAAAGCGCGATCCGGCGCGTGATCAATCTGCGTTTGAAAGGGCCAGGGTTGATGTGGCAGGAGGAGAACGCGGAGGGGGCATTGGCGCTGCGTGCGGCGGCGGTGAGTGAGCGCTGGGCGGAGACGATGGCCTGGGTGCGTGAGGAGATGGGACGGGATCGTCGGGTGGGTTGGCAGTGGGTAGCACCGGATAGGCCAAACCCTTGGGGGGTCCAGGCGGAGCGCTCGAAGAAGTTGTAGGAGGTGTCCAAGCCGTGGTGGCAGCGGTGATCGGGGACAACCTCGGGATGAGCACTCTGGGCGACGCGACAGAGGGTGTGTTTGCCCAGGCACATGACCCAGGCGAGCAGGAGTTGGCAACTGGTGGCGAAGGAGGGTTGCGTGAGGGCGGGGGTGAGTTCATCGACGATGGGGCGCAGCGAGTCTATCATAGTCCACATGGGGGGACCTCCCATTCCTTCGGGCTTGTCAACACCCTCAAGGATACGAGGAACCCCTTCCCTTTCACCCCGCGACCGCCGCCATTGCCTGGCTATTTGTTCAGAACAACTTGCGAAAGTGCAGGTGTTGGAGTTTTTACAGCAGAGTGTCAGTGCGAATTGGGAGGAGACGGAGCCACCGAAGCTGGTGCCGAGTATGTGACGTGAGCGTGTGGTGGCGTAGGCGCGCAGCGAAGGTCTGGGAGGTGCCAGGAAAGAGGAAGGCGGCACGAGTGGATGGACTCTGGGGCATGTAAGAAAGCCAGACGGCTTTCGGGACGTGACGAGGAGTCGGCTGTGTGGCGCCAGGGGAAGGGGACGGTGCGGCCCGAAGGCCAGGGCAGGAAAGAGAACAAGCGTCACTTGTCAGCGCCTGCAGAGATCAGGCGAAGACTGGGGGAAGGTCTGTAGTTGTGAAGAAAAGCATAGGGAGGACAGGAGTGAGGAAGCGTCGGCAAGGTAAGGGCGATATCGGAGGTAATACGGCAAGAAAGTCCGACGGGAATGAAATGAGTAGAGAGTCAAGGACGGGGACAGGTAAGGGTGTGAAAATGCGGATAAAAGGATAAATAGCATGTCCTAAATCTTCTCGTGAACGGTTACACTTGCGAAGGCTTTCCCAGGGCCCCAGACCGTTCTCCAGGTTGACCCGCGGCGCTATCTGGCCTGCCATCCGCGCGCCGAAGTCTTCTGGAGACTCTCGGCCTGGGAAGAAACCCTCGTGAGCGCCTTCCGGAAGTTCATCCATCAATTGGATGCTTCAAGTGACAATGATGCTGGAGCGGACCTCAGTTGACCTCCGTGTCCCCATTGCAGGTCGTCCCCGGACAGGGATTCGGAAGTGACGCGTGGAAAGCGTCCCCGTTCGTGGTCGCTCGTTTTTTCGGCGAGGAAGCCCCTAGAACCTGGCTGGTTGGTTTCGTAAAATCTCATCGGCCCTGGTTCGGCTGAAGCCGTAACAGAGCGCCCCATTTGGCACGGGGCAGGTGTCCTCGAGGTGAGGATATCCGCCTCGTGTTTGTTTGCGGGAACCGATGACCGTGCCAGGATTTCGTGGCCGGGCCGATCGAGGCGAGGTCGCCTCCAGTGAAGAAGGAGGTCACATGAACACAGAAGAACTCAAGTCGATCTATGCCTGCTGACTGAAAATCACAACTTCGACAAGGAGAATCCCTGTGATCCGCTTCCGCATCCCACTGATGCTGCTGGCTGCCGCCGGCCTCATCGTGACCACGGCGTCCACGCCGGGCCAGGCGCCGGCGTCAAAGGCCTACCTGCTCAACGTCAGCAAGGGGCAGACCTTCAGCGCCATCGGCTCCGACGACAAAACCAAGCCGGAACTCGTCGAGGACTTCAAGGAACTCGGCGGCAAGGCCCTCAAGGTCGCTTTCTTCAAGGGCGACTCCGTCGGCGACCGCGTCGCCAAGGTCAAGAACTGGAAGCCCTTCGCCACTTTGCACGTCAACGTCTTCAACCCGGGCGAGGACACCGTCAAGCTCGGACTGAACATCTTCCACGCCCGCAGCACGAACTACAACACGCGCATTGAAGTGCCGGTCGTCCTCAAGCCCGGCAAGAATGAGGTCACCATTGCCATCGACGATCTACAGAACACCAACGGCTCCGCCCCGGCCCTGACCGACATCCACAAGTGGTACTTCGCCGACAGCGAGGGCAAGGGGCCGACGCTGTACTTCGGCGACATGGTGCTGGAAGGCACCGAGGCGCCCGCGGCGGGCCCCGCCGTCGGCCCGGCGGTCGGCGGCCTCAACCCGCTGGTCGGCTATAAGATCAAGGGCAAGGTCGGCAACACCGACATCGACCTGACCATCACGCCATTCGTCGTCGGTCAGGTCGCGCCGGTGACGCCGGCGCAGGTCCACGGCGACGCGGCCCGGCTGGAGCGCATCCGCGCCGCCAAGATGCCCAAGATCGACAAGCCGGTCCTGTTCGACACGCCGCAGGCCGACGCCATCGTGTCCGCCCTGGAAGTGTTCCCGCCCGACAACCCGTGGAACCTGGTCGTCGAGGACTGGCCGTTGCATCCCAACTCGAAGAACATCATCGAGTCGATCGGCGCCAGCAAGAAGTTCCGCTACAACGCCGACATGGGCTACGTCCTGGTGCCGCCCGACCAGAAGAAGATCGACGTCAAGCTCGGCTCGGCCTCCGCCGAGTCGGACAAGGGCCCCTACCCGGTGCCGGACAACACGCCGATCGAAGGCTACCCGGCCAATTACAAGGGGCTGACCCTGGACGAAGTGCAGCGCAAGGAGGAGGGGGACATCGACCGGCACGCCCTGGTCGTCGATCCGACCAACCGGATGCTGTACGAGTTCTACCAGATGCGCAAGACCGACAAGGGGTGGATCGCGTCGGGTGCGGCCATCTTCGACCTGAAGTCGAACAAGCTGCGGCCGGACGGGTGGACCTCGGCAGACGCCGCCGGCCTGCCGATCTTCCCCGCGACGGTGCGCTACGATGAGATCAAGCGCGGCATGGTCGAGCATGCCATGCGCGTGGGCGTGGGGAAGACGCGCCGGTCCTACGTCTCCCCGGCGACGCATTACGCCAGCAAGGACACCAACGAAAACCTACCGCGCATGGGCGAGCGCCTCCGGCTGAAGAAGGATTTCGACATCAGCGGCTTCTCGCCGGAGGCGCAGGCGATCCTGAAGGGCCTGAAGAAGTACGGCATGTTCGTCGCGGACAACGGCCTCGATTGGACCATCTCGGT
>Ga0116217_10000474_pt1 | contig 41865 bp, 32 predicted proteins | sample Sb_taG_6_FD_89697 | JGI IMG/M metagenome (GOLD analysis project Ga0116217, IMG submission 89697) | Peat soil microbial communities from Weissenstadt, Germany - Sb_50d_4_PS metaG | ecosystem: Environmental > Terrestrial > Soil > Wetlands > Peat | place: Germany: Weissenstadt | collected 2010-09-21 | reverse complement strand
TGATCCAGCTTTTCCCATTGACGTTTGCGGGAAGATTTTCTAGCTACTTTAGTCACGGCTACCTGAAAATACTCTGAAAGGGGCCGTGTGGTTTTCTTCCTGAGCGATTCTTGAAGTAGTTTATATACCAGCTCCGGAGATTCTTCCAATTGCGATTCCAATGAAATAGGTGACGACTCCCTCGACGGCGCCGACGAAAGTCATTTCGAGTCCGCTGGCCCACCACGAACGGATCGTGATCAGCGACTTGGCGGCGCCAACGGCGAAGTGGGCCAGCAGGGAAACGACCGCGGCAACGATCACCGCCGGATAGCCACTGAGAAAGAAAAATGGAACAACCGGAATCGTGGCGCCGATGGCCGTCGAAAGGGCTCCAGAGATTGCCGAAGTCAGCGGCTTTCTGAGCCCGTCTTCGGTCGTGTTCAGCCGTTCTTGCGCCAGCGTGCGAACGAACTGGGCTTTGTCCTTGGCCAGATGCTCGACAAAGTGGTCGGCCTCTTCCGGCGGCAACCCCCGCATCTGATAGCTGAGCGAAAGAACTTCCCGCGCTTCGGCTTCATTGTTCTCAACCGCTTCGCGTTCGCGGGAGAATTCCGCTTCGTAGATCTCCCGCTCACTTTTTGCGGCGAGAAATGCGCCGGAGCCCATCGAGAGCGCGCTCGCAATCATGCCCACCATCCCCGCGATGATGACAAATTTGCTGTTGCCCAGGGTCGCTCCGGAAACGCCGGAAACAATTCCGAAGATCGCTCCGAGGCCGTCGTTGATTCCGTAGATGGCGTCCCCGATCCAGCCGGCTGCCCTCGGACGGTCTTCCTGCCTGGCGGCCAGAAGTTCGTCGAGGGCCTGTTTGGCCTGTTCGGGCGAGGGATGCTGGATCGGCCGCCGGTTGCGGATGAGCCCGCTCAGGGTCCGGTAGTGTTCGCGTTCGTCTTCGAGCGCCTGCTCCAGGATGCGAATGCTCGGTTCGTCGCCGAGTTCCTTGATTTGTTTCGCGTACTTTGCGATGTCGCGGCTTTCGTCCAGCTCCAGCCGCCGCAGCGCCATCCCCACACCGCCTACACGATTGGCGATGGTGTCGGCTTCGCCGGTTTTTGGCCCCTTATATACCGGGTCCGGCCCTCCCAGCGCACGAATGCGATCGGCCCAAAGCTGCGCGTGATGCTGCTCGGCGTAGGATAGACTATGGAACGCGGCGCGCCGCGCCGGATCGCTCTCGCGCTCCGCCAATATTTCGTAGGTGTAATACCCGCGCATTTCGGCCTGCCAATTGCTTTCCAGAATTTTAAGGATGCGGCTACGATCGCGAGGTGCAAGTTTAGAAACAGCACTTGTTGAATTCGCAGTCATGGGGCGATCTCCCGGTGTCAGAGGATTCTGCGCGTGAATAGATGGAGAAGTCAAAGACCGCGCAGCAGCTTCGCCGTGATGGTTGTGACGGGACTTCCTGAAGGCAAATTCACATTACGTATTTCAGCGTTTGACTAGTTTTTGAGACCATTCGATGCAGGACCGCCGGAGATACAAGAGTCTAGCGCCCGCCGCGTCTCCAGCGCCCATTGGACCAAAGGATAGCCTTCGTCGAGCCACTCGAAGGTCATGTCTCCCGTCGAGGATATGATTCGGAATTCGTGTTTTGGTGCATCGAGCGAGATAAAATCAAATCGCGGGGCAGGGAATTGAAGGTTTCTGAATTTTTCAAACTGCCCCCGGACGGCAAGGCACTGCTGCTCGGTCAGATAAAACGACCGAACCTTCAATTTGTTGATCACACTTAACGTGTCTTCCTTCGGGTTTTTCCGACGCAAAGCTGACAACTGTTCATAGATCGAGGTGCCCTCGGCCATAAGTATCTCCACCCTGATTGGTCCCTCGTTCCTTCCTATAAATCCGATATCCATAATAAATGAATATTCGAGGTCGCCGGGAACGGGCGCGTGAGAATATCTGTAGCCTACGTACACTCCCACCTTTTTCTCGATAGGGAGCTTCATTTTCAACAAAGTGCCGTAGAAATCCCCCTCGGATTGAGCTGGTTTCGCGTTGGCAGTGCCGAACGGAGACACAAAGAGAGCTAGGGTGGCAAGGGCGGCACGAATTTGGCGGCACGTGCGCACAATCAACACTACTGTTGAACTGACTTAGATTCTACTTCTTGTTTCAGAGACGAAACGAATTCCGCCAGCGGGCGCGGGCCAAGGTCGCCTTTACTCTGGTGACGAACCGAGACGGTGCCGGCCTCGGCTTCCTTGCCGCCAACGATCAACATGTAGGGAATCTTCTGCATCTGCGCGTCGCGAATTTTGGCCTGCAATTTTTCGTTGCGGTCGTCGAGGTGCGTGCGGAATCCGGCATCCTTCAGAGCGACGATAACTTTTTTCGCGTATTCCGCGAATTTTTCGCTGAGCGGCAGCACTTCCGCCTGCACGGGCGCGAGCCACACGGGAAACGCTCCGGCATAGTGCTCGATCAGGATGCCGAAGAAGCGCTCGACCGAGCCCCACAGCGCGCGATGCACCATGAGCGGCTGGTGGCGGTTGCCATCTTCGCCCACGTACTCCAGGCCGAAGCGCCCTGGCAAATTGAAATCGAATTGAACGGTGGTGAGCTGCCACGGCCGGCCGATCGCGTCGATCAGCTTGACGTCGATCTTCGGCCCGTAGAACGCCGCTTCGCCTTCCATGCGTTTGAACGGAATATTCAGCCTGGTCAGCGTCGTTTGGAGGGCGCCCGTCGAACGGGCCCAGTCTTCGGCCGATCCGGCGTAATTTTCCGGATGGTTCGCGTCCCAATCCGAAAGCTCGACGACGTACTCGCTGAATCCGAACGTTTTCATAACGGCAAACGCAAAATCGATGCACGCCTCGATTTCGGACTCGATCTGCTCCGGCATGCAGAAGATGTGCGCGTCATCCTGCGTGAACCCGCGCACTCGCAACAGGCCATGCAACACGCCCGAGCGCTCGTAGCGATAAACGGTGCCCAGCTCGGCGAGCCGCACCGGCAATTCGCGGTAACTGCGCAGGCGCGACTTGTAAATCAGGATGTGGCCCGGACAATTCATGGGCTTGAGCTGGTAGTCGTCTTTCTCGACTTCGATCGGGCCGAACATATTCTCGCGATAGAAATTCGCGTGGCCGCTGGTCTTCCACAATTCCAGGCGCATGATGTGCGGCGTATAAACTAAATCGTAGCCGCGCCGCAGCAACTCGTCGCGCAGCCAGTCTTCCATTATTTTACGAACAAGGCCCCCTTTGGGGTGCCAGAAAATCAGCCCGGGCCCGGCCTCTTCCTGAACAGAGAACAGATCCAGTTCCTGCCCGAGTCGGCGATGATCGCGCCGTTTCGTCTCTTCCAGCCTATGAAGGTATTCGTCCAGCTCCTGCTGCGTGTAGAAGCACGCGCCGTAGATGCGCTGCATCTGCGGGTTGCCTTCCTGGCCTTTCCAGTAGGCGCCCGCGACGCTCATCAGCTTGAACGCGCGAATGCGCCCGGTCGAAGGGATATGCGGCCCGCGGCAGAAGTCGATAAATTTTCCGGTAGTGTAGAACGACACCATCGGCTCGATGGCGCGCTCCTCCACCAGTTCGCACTTGAAGCCCTGATCCCACTTGCGATACAGCTCGAGCGCTTCAGGCTTGGGCATCATCTTGCGCTCGTTGGGAATGTCCTGCGCCGCGAGCTCGCGCATTTTCTTTTCGATGCGCTCGAGATCTTCGGGCGTGAAGGGTTCCGCGCGCACGAAATCGTAGAAGAAGCCCGTGTCGATCGGCGGGCCGATGCCCAGCTTGACGTTCGGGAAAAGTTCCAGCACCGCCGCGGCGAGCAAGTGCGCCGCCGAGTGCCGCAGCACCTGAATCGCTTCGGGATCTTTCGGCGTCAGGATCGAGAGCCGCACGTCCTGATCGATCGGCGCACGCAAATCGACCAGAAAACCTTCGCCGTTCGCCGCGGAAGTCATGCGAGCTTCGGGCGCCGCGTCGGGAGATTTTTCAGCCATCGCACCCGTGGACGCGCTCGCGGCTGCGGCGGCAGGCCCGTGGATAGGAGCGACCCGCGCGACTAGCGCTTCCTTCGCCAGCCGCGGCGAAATCTGCTGCGCGATCTCCGCTGCCGTCGTGCCGAGAGGCACGTCGCGGATTGCCCCGTCCGGCATCGTAATGTGAATTGTGTCCATAAGTTTGTTTCGGCTTTCGACCGGCGAGTGCGAAATGACGCCGCGCCCCAGCGCCCGAGGAAAGACCTACGCTAGCAGATGCCTCCAAGCACGGTCAAGGCAGCCCGCGGATCGGCAGTGACTCAGACTGGTTCTGAATGGAGCATACTGCTGCCCGCCCTAAATACGGGCGGCCTCTACAAAACCCACCACCAACAAGGGCGGACGGTTTTGTAGCGGCCGTTCCGTCCTGTGCATTCCAGGACGGATCGGGCATCTTCGCGGGCAAAGTGACCGACTACCCGCGGATCGGCAGTGGCCGCCAAGCTTCTTAAAATCCATGGGAAATGTCTAAGTAAACAACATCTGGTATGTAATCAAATGGAACAGGCGGATTGACGATTGCATGCAACGCCCCCTAGCATATCTAAATGTGGAAGGCGATGGACAGTAATCAAGGGCCATTTTCTCCCTTCAAAATCAATGGGTTGGCAATGCCGGGCCATCATCAGCGTTTGTCTCGGTAACGACGAAGTACCAAAATTAAACAGTCTAGAGGCGCTGCCAGCCAGATGGCGCCTAACGGAACATTCTTGCTCACTGAAATTCCACCGCTGACGGGTTCGTACGACTCTCGACTGGTCGCGCTCTCCGTTCTCATTGCGATTTGCGCTTCGTACGCCGCACTGGACCTCGCAGGCCGAGTGACGACTGCGCGGGGCCGCGCTCTTATCTTTTGGCTGATCGGTGGCGCCGGGGCCATGGGACTAGGCATCTGGTCCATGCACTACATCGGGATGCTGGCTTTCAGCTTGCCCGTGCCTGTCAGCTATGACTGGCCCACGGTCATGCTGTCGCTGCGCGTGGCCATTCTAGCCTCAGGCGTGGCCCTTTACGTCGTAAGCCGCAGGTTCATGAGCCTGGCGCGGGCAGTGGCCGGAAGCATCGTCATGGGCGGGGGAATCGCGGCGATGCACTACATCGGCATGGAGGCCATGCGCTCGACCGCCATGTGCCATTACGATGCCCGGCTGGTGGCTTTGTCGATCATTCTTGCGATTGTGATTTCGTTTGTGGCGCTTCGGCTTGCGTTTCTGGAGCGAGATGAAAAACGAGGCATCACCTTGCGAAAATTCGCAAGCGCCACGGTCATGGGGCTTGCCATCCCGGTGATGCACTATACCGGAATGGCCGCGGCCAGTTTCACTGCGGCTGGCATGGTCCCGGACATATCGCACGCGACGAGCATCACGATCTTTGGAACGGCGGGCATCACGCTCGTCACGTTTATGATCCTCTCGCTTGCTGTTCTGACCTCCGTATTTGATCGCCGGCTTTCGGCTCAAAGCCTGGAGCTGGAATCGGCGGAAGAGCGTTACCGGCAACTATTTGAAAGAAGCCTGGCGGGAGTCATCCGCACGACTCTGGACGGACGAATTTTGGATTGTAATCTCGCATGCGCGCGAATTTTCGGGTATGCCACCTGCGAAGAACTCATCGCCATTCCGATCACCGATCGATACTTCAGTCCGGGGGATCGAACTACCTTTATTGGGATACTCCGGAAAGTGAAGAGCCTCACCAACTACGAACAATGCCTGCGGCGCAGGGACGGAAGCAAAGTATGGCTCCTGGGCAGCGCAAACCTCGTCGAGGGCGCGGGCGGCGAACCCGCGGTGAGCGAAGAAACTTTTGTGGATATCACCGAGCGCAGAAACGCGGAAGAGACGTTTCGCAAAGCCTTCGACGCCAACCCGGGACCCATCACCATCGCGACAATCTCGGAAGGCCGCTACATCGACGTAAACGAGAGTTTCCTTCGCGTCACCGGATATTCGCGCGAAGAGGTGATCGGCCGCACTTCCGTGGAGCTGAAGTTTTGGCAACATCTCGAGGATCGCACCAGTTTTATCGAGATGCTTAGGAAACGGGGCTCGGTGCGCGAATTCGAAATCACCTTTCGCACCAAGTCCGGAGAAATCCGCACGGCCGTGGACTCCGCCGAGGTCATCGATGTCGCCGGACAAGATTGCGTGATCGCCATTTTCCGGGACATCACGGACCAGAAGACCCTCGAGAAACAGTTGCGCCAAACGCAGAAAATGGAAGCCGTGGGGCAACTCTCCGGCGGGATCGCCCACGACTTCAATAATTTGCTGGGCGTGATCATCGGCTACAGCGAGATTCTGGAGCATCGATTAGGGCCGGACGATCCCCTCCAGAAGGAATGCCTGCAAATCAAGAAGGCGGGGCAAAGCGCCGCCTCGCTGACCCGGCAACTCCTGGCCTTCAGCCGCCAACAGGTCCTGGAACCCAGAGTCCTGGACCTCAACGCGATTGTCCTCAACGTCGAAAAAATGCTCCGCCGCCTGATTGGGGAACATATCGATTTACGGACCCAACTGGACCCGGCCCTGGGAAGCGTGAAAGCGGATCAAAGCCAGATCGAGCAGGTGATCATCAACCTTGCCGTCAACGCCAGGGACGCGATGTCGCAGGGCGGGAAGCTGATCATCGAGACATCGAACGTCAACTTGGACGAAGACTACGCCCGCCGCCATTCGCCCCAGTTGCCCGGGCCCTACGTGCTCCTGTCGGTTGCCGACACGGGAATCGGCATGGACGCGGAGACTCAGGCCCGCATCTTCGAACCGTTCTTCACCACCAAGGAGCTCGGGAAGGGCACGGGTTTGGGCCTTTCGACGGTCTATGGAGTCGTCAGGCAGAGTGGCGGCCATATCTGGGTTTACAGCGAGCCGGGGCAGGGCACGACTTTCAAAATTTACTTGCCTCTGGCCGGACAAACGGCCCGATTGCATCAATCCATTGCCGGCCCGGCGGAATCCTTGCGCGGCTCGGAAACAATCCTGCTCGTTGAGGACGAGGAAGCGCTTCGAGGGTTAACGCGCAGCCTGTTGGAAGAAAGAGGCTACACCGTGCTGGAAGCGGAACTTCCTGAGGCGGCAAGCGAGATCGCTCGCGGGCATCGCGGAACGATCCATTTGCTCCTTACGGACATGGTGATGCCCGGAATGAACGGAAGGGACTTGGCTGCGAATTTGGCCGCCATGAGGCCGGAGATGAAAGTGTTGTATATGTCAGGCTATACCGGCTTCACGCACGCCGGACTCGCCGATCCCGAAATCTCCTTGCTGGCCAAGCCTTTCACCAGGGAAACGTTGCTTCGCAAGGTGCGAGAAGCGCTCGTAGCGGAAATGAAAGTCGAAATGAAGTAACGCCCTCCCGCCTGAAACCGCGGTTTTCTTTACGCAAGACAGACTGTCAACTAGGGCCCGCGCGCACGAATGCGTGGAAAGACTGCCATTCGGGCCCATTGTTGCGACGCATCCGAGCGGCTGATAGAATCGAGGCGCGGAATTTCCGCGCACGTCCCGATTCCATCGGGACAGGCCGCGCGAAAGGGCGGACGCCGGCTGCACTTCCACTTCATCCAATGGTGTGGGTTCGCGGGAGCGTACCCTTCTGAATTCGCGCAACGTGAGCGGCGCTCCTGCCTGCCGCGGAGGACACTTGGCCAAATACGATCTCGCAATTATCGGCAGCGGTCCCGGGGGATATAACACCGCGATTCGCGCCTCGCAATGGGGGCTGAAAACGCTTGTCGTTGAAAAAGACGGTTTTTTAGGCGGCACCTGCCTGCATGTCGGCTGTATTCCCACAAAGGTTCTGCTGCACACCGCCGAGATTTACGACACGCTAAAAGTTGCCAAGGAATTCGGCATCGACGTGAAGGAGTTCACGCTGAATTGGGCGGCGGCGCTGGCGCGCAAGGAAATGGTCGTCAATAAACACGCCAAGGGCATCGAGTTTCTCTTTCGCAAAAACAAAGTAGAGAAAATGCAGGGCTGGGGCCGGTGGGCGGGCCCGGGGCGCGTAAGCGTCGAAAAGGACGGGCAGGTCACAGAAGTCGAGGCCACGCACATCATGTTCGGGACGGGCTCGGCGGCGCGCTCGCTTCCCGGAATCGAAATCGACGGGAAAACAATCCTCAGCAACATCGAAATTTTGCAATTGCCGGCGGTGCCGAAGACGCTGGTGATTGTCGGGGCGGGAGCCGTGGGCGTGGAGTTCGCGTCGATTTTCAATTCGTTCGGGACGCAGGTCACCGTGCTCGAAATGCTCCCGCGCGTGACTCCGATCGAGGACGAGGAAATTTCGGCGGAGCTCGAAAAGGCCCTGAAGAAAAAAGGCATTCAGATTTTCACCGAGGCCAAAGTCGAAACCGTGAAAAAAGACGCGCAGGGCGCGACCGTCGCGTTCACCGACAAGGCCGGGAAGATGCAGACGATTTCCGCCGAGCGCGTGCTGATGGCCGTCGGGCGCATGCCCAAGACGGAAAACCTCGGCCTCGAAAAATCGAAAGCGAAACTCGAGCGCGGGTTTATTCACGTTGGCCCGTACATGGAAACGGCGGAGCCGCGCCTCTACGCAATCGGCGACATCGTCGCCGGGATGCCGCAGCTCGCGCACGCCGCGTCGATGGAGGGCATCACCTGCGTCGCAAAAATCACGGGCAAGCAGATGCCTCCGATCGAGAAGACGCGCATCCCCAACGCAACCTACTGCGAGCCGCAGGTCGCTTCGATCGGTTTGACCGAGCGCGCGGCGCGCGAGGCGGGCTACGCCGTCAAAACCGGAAAATTTCCGTTCCTCGGAAACAGCAAGGCGACCATTCTGGGGCACCACGAGGGATTCATAAAAGTCGTGACCGACGATGCGACGGCGGAAATTCTCGGCGTGCATATCATCGGGCCGTTCGCGACCGAGATTATTGCGGAATCGGTCGCGGCCCTGCAACTCGAGGCCACCGTGGACGATCTGATATCCACCGTGCACGCGCATCCGACGGTCTGGGAAGCGATGTCCGATGCGGTTGCGGCGGTGCGCGGCCTCTCGATCAACGCCTAGCCAGAGGTTTGAGATTAGAGGCTGGAAGTTGGAGCGGAGAGACTAAGGTCTTGTGTTCGAGGAAATTGGCGCGCGTTGCTGGCGCCTAAGAGCGAGGAAGGAGGAACACCCCGATGCAGGAAACTCCGCAGGAGTACATCCAGCGGATTCTGGCGCAACTCGGCGGGAAGGATCCTCTGAAAGTGCAGGCCAGCACGGCGGCGAAACTTGGCCGCCTCGTCCAGCGCGCGTCCGCCGCGAAGCTGCGCAAGCGGCCCGCCCCGGGAAAATGGTCCGCCGCTGAAATCCTCGCGCACCTCGCGGACTCCGAAATCGTCACGGGCTGGAGGATGCGGCAGATTCTGGGCGCGCCCGGAACGCCGATACAATCGTTTGACCAGAACGCCTGGGCCGCCGCAGGCCACTATGAGAAGCGCGACGCGCGAAAATCGCTGGAACAATTTCGTGTTGCGCGGGAAGCAAACCTGGCGCTGTTGGAGTCCCTTTCCCCCGAGCAATGGAAGCATTACGGATTGCACGCCGAGCGGGGCATCGAGACCATCGAGCACATCATTCACTTGCATGCCGGGCACGATCTCAATCATTTGAGCCAGGTCGAGCGGATCCTCGCACCGAAAAAGAGTTGAGAGTCGAGAGTCAAGCGTTGAGAGTTCGGATGCCATGAAAGAGCTGCTGGTCGTCGATCTCGGGCTCGTGGAGTACGGCGCGGCGTGGGAACTCCAACGGCGCGTGGCCGCCGCGCGCAAAGCCGGAGCCATTCCCGACGTCCTGTTGCAGTGCGAGCACCCGCACGCGATCACGTTGGGCCGCAGCGGAAATATTTCCAATCTTCGCGCCCCGAACGAGATGCTGCGCCGGATGGGCATTTCGTTTTTTGAAACCAACCGCGGCGGCGACATCACCTATCACGGACCGGGACAACTCGTCGGCTATCCGATCTTGAACCTCGCTGAAATTCGCCGTGATGTCGCCTGGTACGTGCGCAGCCTCGAGGAAGCCATCATCCGCGCGACAGCCGAGTTCGGAGTTGCCTCCAAGCGCGTGTCCGGGCGAACGGGCGTGTGGGTTGATGTGGCGGCGGGTTCCACGATGCATGTTCGAAAGGAAGTGAAGGAAGTAGAAGAAGTGAAGAACGAGGAGAAGCTCGCTGCCATCGGGGTGCATTTGAGCCGCTGGGTCACCTCGCATGGATTTGCTTACAACGTCTCGACGGACCTGCGCTATTTCGATCTGATCGTGCCGTGCGGGATTGCGGGCAAGCGCGCGACGTCGCTGGAAAAACTGCTCGGCCGGCGCGTGGAAATGAAGGACGCGGCGCCGCGCATCACCGCCCACCTCGGAAAAATTCTTGGCCTTCATCCCCGCGCGTACGGCCGCGAGGATTTGGAGATGACCCTCAGGGCGCACGAGAATCGCGCAGCGCTGGCAGCCGTGTAGGCATGGTTGGTATTCTCGGATTCTAGGGTTTGTCGAGGCTTTATAGCCTGCCCGCGGCGGGGGTGGCAGAAACCAATTTGGTTCCTGAAACCCGGAAAAACATGACCTCCACTTTGACTCGCGAACAGCACCTCGAACTGTATTACTTCCTGCGGCTCAACCGCGAGCTCGAGGAGCAGATGGTGCGCCTATTCCGGCAGAACAAAATCGTCGGCGGTTTGTACCCCAGTCTGGGGCAGGAAGCGATTTCGGTGGGGACGGCCTACGCGCTCGGTCCCGGCGACTGGATCGCTCCGATGATCCGCAATATCGGCGCGCTGCTGGTGCGCGGTTTCAAGCCGCGCGACGTGATGACGCAGCACATGGCGCGCTACACCTCGCCGACCATGGGCAAGGACGGCACCAGCCATTTCGGCGACCTGAAATCTCGGCACGTGATTTCGCCGATTTCGATGCTGGGCGATCTGATCCCGGTGATGGCTGGCATCGCCATGGCCGGGCGCTACCTCGGGCAAAAGATCGTGACGATGACGTGGATTGGCGACGGCGGGACTTCCACCGGCGTGTTTCACGAGGGATTGAATCTCGCCGCCGTGCAAAAGGCCCCGTTCGTTCTGATCGTGGAAAATAACCAGTGGGCCTACTCGACGCCGGTGGAGAAGCAGTCGGCGCTGCGGGATCTCGCGGACCGCGCCAAGGCGTACGGGGTGAAGAGCGCCATCGTGGACGGCAACGACGTGCTGGCCGTCGAACGCACCACGCGCGAAGCGGTTTCCTACGCGCGCGCCGGAAACGGTCCGGTGCTGATCGAAGCCAAGACCATGCGCATGTCCGGCCACGCGCAGCATGACGCCGCGGAATACGTTCCGAAGGCCATGCTCGCATCGTGGAAACAGCGCGATCCCCTCGACCGCTTTGAAAAAGTTCTCACTGAAAAAAAACTGTGGGACGCGAAAACGAAAAAGGAAATCGACGAACGCATCGCGCGCGAAATTCGCGCCGACGTGGAATTCGCGGAAAACTCGCCGTTCCCCCCGCCGGAGTCGGCCGAAGAGGGAGTCTATTGCGAGGGTTGCCATACGATCGAAGCGGATTGGCAACGGCCCAAGGAAGAAGTGATGCCGCCGCGCTCCAGTGTGAAGCCCGAATGGCCGGCGAAAACCTATGCGGCAAACGGCGCGCGGCCCCCGGCCGCAAAACAGGCGGCGCCGAAAGCCAAGCCCGGAAAGAAACCGGCGCGCGCGGCCGTTCGCGCCAAGGCGGGACGCTGACCATGGCCGAAACGACGTATCTCGAAGCCATTCGCCAGGCGATGCTGGAGGAAATGGACCGCGATCCCGCCGTCGTACTGATCGGCGAGGATGTGGGCGTGTACGGCGGCGCGTTCAAAACATCCGAAGGCCTGCTCGCGCGGTTCGGCTGGGAGCGCGTGATCGATACGCCCATCAGCGAGTCGGCGATCGTGGGCGCGGCGATCGGCATGAGCTACGCGGGGCTGCGGCCCATCGCGGAGATGCAATTCATCGACTTCATCGCCTGCGCCTTCAACATGATCACCAATTTCGCCGCGAAATCGCACTACCGCTGGGGCGCGCCGGTGCCCATGGTCCTGCGCGGCCCTAGTGGGGGCGGCGTGCATGGCGGGCCGTTTCATTCGGCCAATCCGGAAATGTATTTCGTGCACACGCCCGGCCTGAAAGTGGTTTGTCCCGCGACGCCCCGCGACGCGAAGGGCCTTCTGAAGTCGGCGATTCGCGACAACAATCCGGTGCTGTTTTTCGAGCACAAATTTCTTTATCGCCGCATCAAGGAAGATCTGCCGGCGGATGATTTTACGGTGCCGATCGGAAAGGCGGCGGTGCGCCGCGAGGGCCGCGACCTCACCATCGTGAGCTATGCGGCGATGCTGCACACTTCCCTCGAAGTCGCGGCGGAGCTTTCCAAAGACGGCATCGAGGCCGAGGTGATCGATCTGCGGACGCTCTTGCCGCTCGACCGCGAAACGATTCTCGCCTCGGTGCGGAAGACGAACAAGCTGCTCGTCGTGCACGAAGACACGCGCACCGGCGGTATCGCCGGAGAAATCGCGGCCGTCGTCATGGAAAGCGCCTTCGAAGACCTGGACGGCCCGGTCCGCCGCGTGACTTCGCTCGACACGCCGGTGCCGTACGCGCCGGGGCTCGAGGAGTATTTCCTGCCCAGCGCGGGAAAAGTTGTCGCGGCGGCGCGGGAACTGGCGAAGTACTAGGGAATGTGACTGGTGACCGGTGACTAGTGACTGGTGATTCGTCGAGGACGCCGCGGTTGATTAGCAGGAATCGCCAAATCTGGCAGAGTTGACAGCCAGTCGTTAAAGGTTGAAAGTTAAAATTGGCTTGGAACCAGAAGTCGGGAGCGTTTGTTTTTCAATCTTGACTGGTCAGTTTCGATTCGTCACAAATCACGACCCACGAATCACCAGTCACCGATCACTAGTCACTAGTCACGAATCGAACCATCACGAGCGCGGAAAGAGGACGCACATGGCCGTCGACGTCATCATGCCCCAGATGGGGGAAAGCATTTTCGAAGGCACGATCACGCGGTGGCTCAAGAAGCCGGGCGATCGCGTCGAGCGCGATGAGCCGCTGTTCGAAATCTCGACCGACAAAGTGGACGCCGAGATTCCGGCGCCTTCGGCCGGCGTCCTGAAGGAAATCAAGGTCACCGAGGGGCAGACCGTGCCGATTCAGACGGTGGTCGCTGTGATCGATGCGCCCGGGGCTGCGGCTGCTTCTTCCCCTTCCGTACCGGCTGCCGCACCGCTGCCATCTACTGCTCCGGAAAAGGCTGCTCCGCCTAAGGCTGCGGCCGCGCCTCCTGCTCCGGTCGCTCCGGCACGCGCGCCTGCTCCGCCAACGCCTGCTGCCTCCATCGCCCCGGCTGCAGCGCCTGCGCCGCCTGCCGCGCGCGGCAATGGCCAAAAAATACGCAGTTCCCCGCTCGTCCGGAAGCTCGCGAAAGAACATAACGTGGACCTCGCCGCGGTGGAGGGCAGCGGGGCGGGCGGGCGGATCAGCAAGAGAGATATTCTCGCCGCCGCCGTGTCGGGAGGCGCGAAGCCCGCGGCCCCTGGCGCGCCTGCGCCGTCTGCCGCAACGCCGTCCGTTTCCCCAGCCTCCCCGCCTCCGGGGGGAGGCGCCATCGCGCATTTGGCGCTGGAAAATGCCGTCCCGCGCGAAAGAATTTATTTCGGCAACTACGAAGCCCAGCCGATGAGCGTGATGCGCCAGCGCATTGCCGAGCACATGGTGGCTTCGAAGCACGTTTCGCCGCACGTCTACTCCATCGACGAGGCGGACATGACTCGGATTGCCAGGCTACGCGAGCGTTCGAAAGCCGCATTCGAAGCCAAGTACGCGACCAAGCTCACCTATATGCCCTTCTTCGTGCGCGCCTGCGTCGAGGCGTTGCGCGCCTTTCCGACGGTCAACGCGTCGGCCGACGGCGCGACGGTCGTGCTGCACCGCGAAATCAACGTGGGCATCGCCGTGGCGCTCGATTGGGGCCTGATCGTGCCCGTGCTGAAGAACGCCGAGGAGAAAAATTTCCTGGGGCTGGCGCGCGGCATGAACGACCTCGCCGAGCGCGCCCGCGCCAAAAAACTCAAGCCCGAAGAAGTCCAGGAGAGCACCTTCTCGATCACCAATCCCGGCGTTTACGGCGGGCTGATGGGTCTCCCGGTGATCAACCAGCCGAACGTCGCCATTCTCGGGATCGGCGCGATCCAGAAGCGCCCGATGGTGATCGACGATGCCATCGCGATCCGCTCCATGGTCTACCTGACGCTCTCCTACGACCACCGCGTCGTGGACGGCGCCGTGGCCCACCAGTTTGTCGGCAAGGTGAAGGGGCTGCTGGAGGGCTGGAGCGAGGACGTGCTGTGAGCTCGTGACCCGTGGCCCGTGTTCCGTGGCCCGTGGGGCTTGATCCCTCAAGAGTCGAGAGTTGACAGTTCAGAGTTGAGAACAAAGAAGGGCGAGACCTCCCTTGACGATCTTACTTTGACTCTAAACTCTGAATTGTCGGCTCTCTTTTTCACGGGCTCTGTGACATCTGCTCCGCTCGATAAGACTCACGGGTCACGGAACACGGGCCACGGGTCACGGTTCGCGGGCCACGGGTCACGCGCTCTCCGCCCTCAGCGCCGGCGCCACGTCATGCGCCCACTTGCGCAGCTCTCCGAGCGGGACTACGCGAACATCGCTTTCCGCGAGAATTCCGGAAACAAACTTGTCTCTCGTATTCCCCGGCGCGGGCTCGCGTTCGGTTACGGCCAGGAATTCCGATTGGCGGACGCGTTCGCGAATCGCGCCCGCGGTGTAGGCGAGGAGTTTCGCCTGTCCCGGATCGCGGCCGAGCGCCACGGAATGCACGAAGCCGCGCGTGCCGTTGCGGCGGTAGGAAAAATCGATGCGCATCGGGTCGCCCGGGGCCGTGAACTCCTCGACGCGCACGCCGCGCTGCATGAGCCGCAGAATTTTTTCGCTGCGGAAAAAATCGGCGGCCCGAGCGCGCACGTCGCTGCGCGTGCGGATTTCGACGGCTCCGCGCCGCGCCTCGCGCAAGGGCTCGACCTGTTCGCGGAAGAGGCGGTCGAGTTCGGCGTCCGGGTCGCGGGAGAGAAGGCCTTTGCGCGGGGCCAGTTGCACGGCGTTCGACAGCGTCTCGTCGAATTTTTCGAGTATGGCCGCGGCTTCCATCTCGCGCCCGGCAAACTGCCGGTCGAATTCGGCGGGCAGGCGCAGCAGGAGCTCCTCGTCCGCCGCCGGGTGCAGGCGCCGCAAGCGCGCGAGGTCGGCGGGCTCCTCGAGCCAGCGCTGGCGCACGCGTCCCGCCGCGGGCCCTTCTCCGGCCCCCTCCCCGGGCCCTCCTTCGGGAATGAAAAGCAGGACCCCGATATTGACCCACTCGTCCCGGATGAGGTTGGGCTGGTAGCGCACCACGTGGTAGGCGCAGGGTTGCAACGTTTCGTCAGGCATGTCTCACCTTCCAGTTGGGAAACGGGTCGCGGCCGGAATTGCGCGCCGACAGGAGCAGTTCCCGCACGCGCTCGCGGCGCCGGTACAGGCGCTCGAGCAAGCGCTCGAGCTCGTCCCAGTCGCCGCCGTACCACTCGGGCGGAATCTGCGCGGCCTCCTCGCCCAGCACGCGCTCGGTGATCCGGTTTTCGAGGCGCGCGAGCCAGGGCTCGAACGCCTCCATACCGGCGACGCCGTCGTAGACGCGGTGGCGCGCATACAGCCCGCGGAGCGGCGCGTCGGGAAAATCCCACTCCCCGGCGTTGAAGCAGAAGCCGAAGTCAATCATCATTGCTGTATAGCCCATCGCTGTATAACCGATCGCTGTGTGACCCGACCCAGTAGTACTCAATTCTGTAGAACCGCCCGCCGTAGAATCGGCCGCGCCCGGATCCCCGCCGGGGTCGCGAAAAAAAATCGCCTGCCGGCCGTTCGTGTTGCAGGTCCACTTGTCGAAGACCAGGACGCCGAGGAAATCCGAAAGATTCCGGACCGACCGCAACTGCTCGTCGGGCAAAAAATCGTGGACGGCCAGCCGGGCCGGGTGTCCCGGAAACTGCGATCCGAATTGTTTTCCCGCCGCGCACGGTTTTCTCCCGAGGCCCAGCTGAATCACCAGGTCCGGCGTGTAGGCGATGATTTCCGGACGCACCTCCACCACTTCCACTTGCGGCACGCACAATCCCAGCCGCGCGGCCAGACGTGTTGCAAGCATTTCATTCGCCAGAATCCTCAAATGTTGGGGATTGTTTTGGAATTTGACGATGTAATACGCCTCATCGTCGCAGCGCATCAATTGGGCCTGCGCCCCGCCCCGCATCCGCCGCACATGCTCGACGGCCAGCTTCATGGCCGCCATGCTAGCGACGCGCGGCGTAACCCGCAAGAAAATTGTTCCGTTGCGGGAAACGAGAATAGCCTGGCGGGAAATTTATCGAATATGCACCGGAATGAAACAAGGCTGGAACGCGCGTCAAAATAAACCGAAGGCCCGGAGGAAACTCCCCGGGCCCTCGACCGCAAATCTCCGTTCGGGAAATCGTTACGCCGGAAAAGCCCTCAGCGCCTCTTGCGGCGCTTGGCGGATTTCTTGGCCGCCTTCTTCGCCGGTTTTTTCTTGGCTGCTTTCTTGCGAGCCTTGACTTTCTTTTTCGCTTTCTTCGCCGCCGGCTTTTTCTTCCTGGCCGCCGGTTTCGGCGTCGCGAGAGAAGGTTGCGGGGCGCCCGCCGCGCCGGAGCGCTCGGTGATGACCAGCTCCTCTTCGGTTTCCTCTTCGATCACTTCTTCCGGATCGCCGCCGAGTTCTTCTTCCTCAAAATGAACGAACTCGTTTTCGTCGCCCTGGTCTTCTTTTTCGTAAGCCATCCGCGTTCTCCCTTCGATTCGCCGCCATTTCGAGGAATTCGATGGCGTTTGCAGCCATCGCGGGCTTATAAACGGAATCCGGCATGTTTGTCAAGGGTTAGCGCAAGGACCCGCCGGTTCCGTGCTGTTTTTCGCGGATCCCTTCCTGTCGGGCGACCTCTCGACGCGCCGCCCCGCGGCAAGGAACGACCGCGACCCCGCTGACAATATAGGGACAAGTCGGAATAAAAAGCAAGATGGGACTAGCGGGTCGGCAGAATGGTCAGGGTATCGCCCACTTGTAGCGGCCGGCTGAACAAATAGCGGTTTCCGGCCTGAATGGCCTCCACCGTGGTTTGATAGGCGCGGGCGATCGACCATAGCGTTTCGCCCGGCTTCACGCGGTGCACGACGGCGCTCGCCGAGCGCGCTTCCATGACGGGGAGGTTTTTCTTCGTCGCGGTATTCGCCTGCGCGACGGCCACGCTTGGAGCCGAGTCCTTGGTCTTGGCCTGCTGCTGCGGCGCGGGCGTCATGCCCCCCGGATAGATCCGGAGCGACACGCCGCGCGCCACGCGATCGGCCCTCAGGTGGTTCCACTTGCGCAGCTCCGCAGGCGTCACGTCGAATTCGTCGGCGATCGTGGCAATCGTGTCCGTACGGCGCACCCGGTAGCGGATCAGTTTTCCCGTGGACGCCTCGGAGCGCGCGGCGGCGGGAATAATCAGCTTCTGGCCTTCCTCCAGGGAAGCCCCGGTGGACAGTTCGTTGGCATCGGCCACTTCGGCCGGCGAAACACGGTACTGCTTGGCGATGGAGGAAAGCGTTTCCCCCTGCTCGACTTTGTGGCGGCGCCAGCTCACCCATTTTTCCGGAGGAATAGCGGCGATTTCCGCGAAGAAACGCTCGGCCGTGCCCTCGGGCAGGCGCAGAACGAACTCAGGGTCGGGCGGCGTAACCAGGCGCAACAGCTCCGGATTCATACTGCGCAGGGTTTCGAGATCGGTGTCGATTGTTTCGGCGACCAGGCGCAAATCAATGGCCTGGCCCGGCTTGACCGTGTCGGCCTGAAGCGCGGGCTCGGGCTCGAATTCGATGCCGTACCGCGCGGGATCCTTGGAGATCAGATCCAGCGCCAGAATGATCGGCACGTAGTTCTGTGTTTCCTTCGGCAGAACATTGCGGTGGTAGAGTTCCCAGAAATCGGCATAGCCGGTTTTTTCCACGGCATGCTGGACGGCCCCCGCGCCGGAATTGTAAGCGGCCATGGCCAGATACCAGTCGCCGAACTGGCCGTACAGGTCGCGCAAATCGCGCGCCGCGGCCCGCGTGGCCTTTTCCGGATCCTGGCGTTCGTCCACCCACCAGGTCTTCTGCAAACCGTATTTCCGTCCGGCAAAGGACATGAACTGCCACATCCCGCGCGCGCCCGCTTTGGACACCGCCTGCGGCTGGAACGCGCTCTCGGCCTGCGCCAGGTAAATCAAATCCTGCGGCATGCCTTCTTCCTTCAAAACCCGCCGGACCATGTCGCGGTAGCGCCCCTCGCGGCGAAGCCCGGTTTCGACGATCGCGCTCCCGCGCGCCGTTTTGAAAAAATTCAAATAAGCGAGAACCTGATCGTTGACCGTCAACGGAACGTCATGCGCGATGGCGTCCACTTCGCCTTCCGCGCGGCCGCGCAAATTGGGGTCGAACTTTTCCGGCTGCGGGATCGGTTCCTCGGCGATTTCATCGATGGGCGCGGGCGTGGATTTCTGTTCGCTGAAACCGTCGCCGGCGCGGAAGGCCTCGAGTTCATCCAGGCTTACCGTGTCGATAATGTGGTGGTACAAACTGCTCAGGCGCGGGTCGGCGTCGAGATCGAGTCCGCTGGCCAGCAACTGGTCGAGCGCCTCATCGAATTCCTCGCGCGCTTTTCCAAGATGGCCGGCCTGAAAATCCTGCTCGCCCGCGTCGAACGCGGCCTGGCTCCGCGCCGCGAGCTGGTCCGGCCCATCCGCCGGGGCCTGAATGACAAGCGGCGTCAGAACTTTGTGTTGCGCATTGATTGGCAGCGTAGGCAGGACCTGGTCTTGCAAGGGCAAAGCGATCTGTGGCGGGCGGACTTGTACAGGCGTCTTGGCCGAGTCTTCACAACCAGCAAGGCCGAAAAGAACACCGGCGGCGACGAAAAGCCAGCCGGCCGATTTTTGAATGCGGTTTACCATAAATGTATTTTTGGACCGATTGGACCGACGACCGGCGCTGCCCTCCGCGATGATAGAGAGCACAATACCTGCCAAACTAAGAGACACATTTCCGCCGCTTGAAAGTCTGGACCTTAATTGTAGATCATATGCCCCCAGCGGGGTCAATAGGGATTATGAACCCTTGTTAATATCCCTTTAACCCAATTAAAAACAACGTCTTAGGAGAGAGCTTGCCTCAAGTCCCCGAGGAGGTCTCCCGAGTCCTCGAGACCTATCGACATGCGAACCGTCCCGGGCTTCACCCCTGCCGCTGCCAGCTCCGCTGTACCCATCCGGTAGTGGGATGTGTAGATTGGGAGCACAATGAGTGATTCAACTCCACCCAGGCTGACGGCCAGCAAGAAAACTTTTGCCCTGTCACAGAACCGGCATGCCGCAGGCAGGCCGCCTTTGAGGTCAAATGCAAGCATTCCACCGAAGCCCGTCATCTGCCGTTTTGCCAGCCGGTGGTCAGGATGGGACGGCAGGCCCGGGTATTGCACTTGTCCGACTTTCGGATGGCGTTCCAGAAAGCGCGCCACGGCCATGGCGCTTTCACACTGGCGCCGGACGCGAATTTCGAGTGTTTTTAATCCGCGAATCAAGAGATACGCGGGATCCGGATCCATCGATCCTCCGAGGGAGATCATCATTTCCCGGACTTTTCCGACCCATTCCCGGTTTCCGGCCACGGCGCCGGCGACGATGTCGGAGTGTCCCGCCAGGTATTTTGTCGCGCTGTGCAGGACCAGATCGAAGCCCAGGTCCAGCGGCTTTTGCAGAATGGGCGTCGCGAAGGTGTTGTCGATGAGCGAAACAAGTTTGTGCTTCCGCGCGAGGGCCACGACCTTTTTCAAATCCACGAGGCCCAGCGTGGGATTGGTGGGAGACTCCACATACAGCGCGCGGGTTTTTGCATTCACCAGGCGATCCACGCCTTCGAGATTCGCTTCCACATGGTGCACGCGAATTCCCATGCGCGGCAGGACGTCGCGCATCAGGCGGTAGGAGCCGCCGTAGAGCTGGCGCGTGGCGATCAATTCATCTCCCGTCCGGAGCACGGCCAGGAGGGCGCTCGAGATCGCGGCCGATCCCGAGGCCGTCACCAGGGCGTCCTCGCCATTTTCGAGTTCGGCGATTTTCGCTTCGGCCACGGCAAGCGTCGGATTGCCGTAGCGCGTGTAGATGTAGGCTTTGGATTTGCCCTCGGCCCAGCGTTTCATTTCCGCCGTGCTGGCAAAGGTGAAATTCGAGGAGCGAACGATCGGCGCGGTGACCGGAGCGTTCCGTCCGTGTTTCGGCTCACCACTATGAACGGCGAGCGTCGCGTCGGCCCACCGGGGAGAAAGTTTCTTCGGCATAATGCCAAGATTCTTTCATATTCACAGGAACCCACAACCTCCAATTTGGCTCATCAATGCTTGGAATGGGATGCCGCTATCTGTTTCCTTTCCACCTCCAACCTCGAACATCCAGAATTCAGACCTGCTCTTCCTCCTCCACCACGACTCCCCTCGCCGCTTTCGCCGCGGCGATTACTTTCTCCGCGATCTCGGTGGGCACATAGTCGTAGTGCGAGTATTCCATGGAGTAGGTGGCGCGGCCCTGCGTCATGGACGTGAGCGTGGTCGCGTAATTCAGCATCTCGGCAAACGGAACTTGCGCCTTGACGATCACGCTCGATCCGCGCGCCTCGCTGCCGCTGATCCGTCCGCGCCGGGAACTGAGGTCGCCCATGATGTCGCCCGAATACTGGTCGGGCGCGTAGACTTCCACGTGCATCACGGGTTCCAGGAGCGCGGGCCGGGCCTGCTTCATGCCTTCCTTGAACGCGAGCGATCCCGCGATCTTGAACGCCATGTCGGAGCTGTCCACGTCGTGATATTTTCCGTCGTAGAGGATGGCCCGGAAATCCACGACGGGGAAACCGGCGAGATAACCGCGTTCGGCCGAGGCGCGGATGCCTTTCTCGACCGACGGAATCCAGTTCTTGGGGATCGCGCCGCCGAAAATGTCGTCCACAAATTCGATTCCCGTCCCGCGCGCCGCCGGCTCCAGGCGAACGCGGCAAACGCCGAACTGTCCGTGGCCGCCCGTCTGCTTCTTGTGCTTGCCTTCGGCGTCGGCCTTGCCGCGGATCGTTTCGCGGTAGGGCACCTTGGGCGGGTGCAACGTCAGGTCCACGTGGTATCGCTTGTGCAGCTTGGCGACGACCACTTCGATGTGCTGCTGTCCCGAACCCGCCAGGAGAAATTCCTTGGTCTGCGGGTCGCGCGAAAAACGCAGCGACGGGTCCTCTTCCAGAATGCGATGGATCGCGGGGCCGATACGGTCTTCATCCGCGCGCGTCTTGGGCTCGACCGCGAACGTGATGGAAGGCTCGGGAACGTGCGGCAGCGGATAGTGAATGGGCGCCGCCTTGTCGCCGAGCGTGTCGCCGGTGAAAGTTTCCTTGAGTTTCGCGACGGTGCCCAGATCGCCGGAGTGGAGGTCGGAGACGGCGGTCGGCGTCTTTCCTTGCATTACCTGGATGTGCTGGAGGCGTTCGCTCGTGCCGCGCGTAAAATTCTGCGGCATCGCGTCGTTTTTCAGGACGCCCGACATCACCTTGAAATAGCTGATCCGCCCGGAGAAGGGATCGGCCAGCGTCTTGAACACAAAAATGGAGAGCGGCTCGGCGTCGCCGATTTTTCGCTGCACTTCGCCGCCTTTGCTGGCGGTCTCGCTGTGGCCGATGGCCGTGCCACGCTGCGACGGGTCCGGAAACATTTCCACGAGCAAATCGAGCAGCGTCGCGCTGCCAATATTGTGCAGCGCGGAGGTCAGCACGACCGGGTAGATGCGTTTGGCCTGGAATGCGTCGCGCAAGCCTTTCCTCAGATCCTCGATGGGCAGCGTGCCCTTCTCGAAAAATTCCTCCATCAGCGCGTCGTCGCCCTCGGCGACCATTTCCACCAGCGTTTCGTGCGCGACCTTGGCCGCCTCGGCCAGATCCTCGGGAATCTCCTCGACCTTCGGCCTGCCGTCGCCATCGGGCGTGTAGATGTGCGCCTTCATGGTGATCAGGTCGACCACGCCGCGAAACGTTTTCTCCGCGCCGATCGGCAATTGCAGCGGCACGACATTGCGGCCGAACACGCGCGTGATCGATTCCATCGCGCGGTCGTAATTGGCCAGCTCGCGGTCCATCCAGTTGATGACGAACGCGCGCGGCACGTCGTACTCGGTCGCGTAGTCCCACACTTTTTCCGTGACCACCTGCACGCCCGCCGCGGCGTCCACCACGATCAGCACGGCGTCGGCCGCCACCAGGGACGCGCGCGTGTCGTTCAGAAACGTGCTGTAGCCCGGCGTGTCCAGAAAATTGATTTTTATTTTTTCCGCCTGGCCCGGTGTTGTTGCTTGCCCCGAGGGCGCCCACTCGGCGTAGGCCAGGCTGGAGTGAATCGTGATTTTCCTGGCGATTTCTTCTTCGTCCCAGTCGGTGACCGTGTTTCCCTCGGCGACCTTTCCCAGCCGGGTGGTCATCCCCGCGGTGAACAGCAACGACGACACCAGCTGGGTTTTCCCCGTGTCGCCGTGACCGGCAATGCCCACATTGCGGATAGACTGCGTTGCGTAGGCTTTCATCGTTCTTCCCCCTGAGCGCCGTTCCCGCCCCGGCGGGCGCCCGCGACGGCGGGCGGCCGCACCGGGAAATCATTTGCGGCGTGAAATCTGGAAGGATGAAGGTCCGTGTTCCGGGTGCCCGGACACGTTCCCCAATTCGCGGATGCTAGCACGATGCCGCACGCGCGGCAATCGGTCCGTAGCGCCGGCATCTTGCCGGCCGCGTTCAAGTTCGAGCAGGAGGCACAGCCGGCGGGACGCCGGCGCTACCAAAACCAAGGCACCGAACATTTAAGTCTTGGCGAATTCAAAAAGTCCGGCAATTTTCGTTAGAAATCCAAAGGCGAACTGCTATCCTTCATGCAAATTGAGAACATCGCAACCGTGCTGTAGATTTCGATTTACGGCAGGGGAGATCGAATCGAAATGAAAGAAGCGACCGAAGCGACGCGCCGGAAGACGAATCCGCTTTACAACGACCGCAAGCTCAAACTGGGAACGTTCAGCACGAACCTCGAGGGCGGCTGCGCGATCACGTCCATCGACGGGACGCTGAAGGCCGATTGGCCGAGCACGCTCGCCCTCGCCAAGCTGGCAGATGAGATGGAATTCGAGGCCCTCGTGCCCGTGGGACGCTGGCGAGGATTCGGCGGCGTCACCAATTTCAACGGGCCCGGCTTTGAGGCGTTTTCCTGGGCCGCGGGGATCGGCGCGTCCACTAAATATTCCAGCGTATTCGCCACTTCGCACGTGCCGACGGTCCACCCGATCATGGCCGCGAAACAATGCACGACGATCGATCACATTACCGGCGGGCGCTTCACGCTCAACGTCGTCACCGGATGGCACAAGCCCGAAATCGAAATGTTCGGCATTCCGCTCCTCGAACACGACAAGCGCTACGACATGGCGGCCGAGTGGATCGAAATCATCAAGCGGCTGTGGACCGAGGACGATGAATTCGACTACGAGGGAAATTTCTACCGGATCAAGAAAGGCTATCTACAGCCGAAGCCCATCCAGAAACCACATCCCGTCATCATGAATGCCGGCGGATCGAAAAAGGGTCAGCACTTCGCGGCCAAGTACTGCGATGTGGCCTTTCTTGTTTTTGACCCGCGTGATTTTGAAGGCGCGAAAAAAATGGTCGAGAGCTACCGCAAGCTTGCCCGCGAGGAATACGGCCGCGAAATTCAGGTTTGGACCGCGAGCTACGCCGTGCAGGGCGAAACTGAGAAAGAAGCCAAGGACTACTTCGACTATTACGTGCACCAGAAAGGCGATTGGGTGGCGGCCACGAATCTGGTCGAAACACTGGGCATCAACGCCCAGACGTTGCCCGCGGACACGCTGCGCGCGATGAAGATTCACTTCATGGCGGGCTGGGGCGGCTATCCCTTGATCGGCACGAGCGAACAGATCGTCGAAGGCCTCGAAACAGTTTCCAGGATGGGATTCGACGGCACGCTCATTTCCTGGCCGCAGTACATCGAAGACATGCGCTGGTTTCAGAAACATACGTATCCGCTGATCCAGCAAGCCGGGTTGCGGTGAATTTAGTGGCACAGACTTCAAGTCTGTGGGGGTTGGTCGGAGCACGGTCGCCCGTATCGCAACCAAAACCCACAGACTGAAGTCTGTGCTACTAAATCGGCAAAGTTCCGGAGAACACCACTTGAGGCTTGCGAGGATCGCCGCGGCGGATTTGCCCGATGCGATAGTATTTTTCGCGGCGGCGCTTCAGTTCGGATTCGACGGCGCGATGATTCTCGAGCGGCACGATCAGGATCATGCCCACGCCCATGTTGAACGTGCGGAGCAGATCGTCGCGCTCGAGCTTGCCGAGCGAAGCGAGGTAGGAAAAAATGGGAGGCACGGGCCACGAGCCGAGCTCGATTTCCGCCTGCGCGCCTCGCGGCAGCACGCGCGGCAAATTTCCGGGGATGCCTCCGCCGGTGATGTGCGCCATCGCCGAAAGCCAGCCGCGCGCGACGGTGGTCTTCAGCATGGGCCAGTAACAGCGGTGCGGGCGCAGCAGTTCCGCGCCGATTTTGTTGCTGACCTCGGCAACGTAGGTTTCCGGATGCAGGCCCGCGTGATCGAAGACGAGTTTGCGCGCCAGCGAATAGCCGTTCGTGTGCAGTCCCGTGGAGGGAAGCGCGAAAACCAGATCGCCCGGCTTTACGGCATTCGTCTTTTTCAAACTTGCGCGTTCCACAACGCCGACGATGAAGCCCGCGAGATCGTATTCCCCCGGCGCGTAGAAGCCGGGCATTTCCGCCGTTTCGCCGCCGATCAGCGCGCATCCCGCGGAGTGGCAGGCGCGCGAAATCCCTTCGACCACTTGTTCGACCACGTTGGGATCCATTTTCGACATGGCCAGGTAGTCGAGAAAGAAGAGCGGCTCCGCGCCGAGCGTGAGAATGTCATTGACGCAGTGATTGACGAGGTCGGCGCCAACCGTGGAGTGGATATTCATGGCCATGGCAATTTTCAACTTCGTGCCCACGCCATCGGCGCTCGACACCAGCACCGGCTCGCGCCATTTTTTGTCCAGCGCGAACAACCCTCCGAACGAACCGATCCCGCCGATCACGCCCCGCGTGAACGTGCGCGAAGCCAGGCGCCGGATGCGCTGCTTGGCCTGGTCCGCAAGCGAAATATCCACACCTGCGTCGGTGTAATCCATATTATTGGCGGGCTGCAAGTACAGCCCGCACCCTGAACGAAGAACTCTTTCTGCCGTGGCGAGAGGAACCGGGTGGCGTGCTCCCGTTAATTCAAAACAATTTGAAGATGCGGCGCCAGCGCACGATACTCGGATGCAAAAGAACGCCTGCGTACGTCGTCATCCGGTCGCGAATGTGCCCCGGATTCCAAGTCTCCTCGGGCGCATCGATCGACATATACACCATGACGGGCGTGCCGATGATGTTATCGCGCGGCACGAAACCCCAGTATCTGCTGTCGTACGAATCGTCCCGGTTGTCACCCATCATGAAATATTCGCCCGCCGGAACGGTCACCGGGCCGTAATTGTCGGTCGGATTGGGCGGGTCCGCGCGGTACGGTTCATTGAGCGGCTTGCCGTTGATGGACACAACGCCTTCGCGAATTTCCAGCTCGTCGCCCGGCAATCCGATCAGGCGCTTGATGTAATCCGGCGTTCCCGGCAGCGGCGCGCGGAACACGATAATCTGCTGGCGGTGCGGGTTGCGCCAGAGCCGCATGTGCAGTGGCGTCATGGGCAATTCGGCTTCGTAACCGAAGCGGCTCATCAGCAAGTGATCCCCGACGAGCAGTGTTCTCTCCATCGAGCCGGAGGGAATCACGCGGGCCTGGACAATCGTTCCGGTGATGAACAGGAACGCCAGGATGACCCACAGCCAGGACAACGCCTCGCGGAGGATGATCTTGCCAACATCCGGTTTTGCACTGGCCGCAACCGGGAGCGTTTCTTCAGCGTTCATTTGGCACCACCTGAATTTCCCCTTGAACATCCATGGCGGGCGCTTCTTCGGGCTCCGCCGCGCGGGGTTCGAGCTCGCCCTGCGCCCCGTCCACGGGATATACGCCCGTGTAGCACGACGTGCAGAACGATCCGCGCGTATCGTCCACCGCGCGCCGCAAATTTTCCAGCGATAAGTAGCCCAGCGTATCCGCGCCCAAATACTGGCGAATTTCCTCGACCGAGCGCTGCGCCCGGTCGGATCGGGGCCCACGCGGGTCGAGCCTGGCTTCAAAGGCCACGAGTTCCTCGGGCGTGAGCCGCGGGCGCACCCGCGATTCATCGGAAGCGATCAATTCCTCGCGCGTCGGCGTGTCCACTCCGTAGTAACACGGCGAAATCGTCGGCGGGCAACTGATGCGCATGTGAACTTCCGTCGCTCCGGCTTCGCGCACCATGCGTACGATCTTGCGGCTGGTCGTGCCGCGCACGATGGAATCGTCGACGAGCACCACGCGCTTGCCGCGGAGAAGCTCCGGAACTGGATTCAGTTTGAGCTTCACGCCGAAATCGCGGATCGATTGCACCGGCTCGATAAACGTGCGCCCCACGTAATGATTGCGAATCAGGCCCATGCGGAAGGGCACGCCGGATTCCTGCGAATATCCCACCGCGGCCGGCACGCCGGAATCGGGCACCGGCACGACCACGTCGGCCGGAACGCCGTGTTCGCGCGCGAGCAGCCGGCCCAGCATTTCGCGGCTTTGCTCGACCACGCGGCCGAAGACGAGGCTGTCGGGCCGTGCGAAGTAGACATGCTCGAAAATACATTGCTGCAGCGGTTTTTCCGCCGCGAAATGCAGCGACTCAATTCCCGTGCGCGTGATGCGCAGCATTTCTCCGGGCTCGACGTCGCGCATGTAGGTCGCGCCGATCAAGTCAAACGCGCACGTTTCCGAGGCGACGACCCACGCGCCGTCCAGTTGGCCGAGCGCCAGCGGGCGGAAGCCGCGCGGATCGCGCAGCGCGTACATTTCGTCGCGCGTCAATACCAGCAGCGAATACGCGCCTTCAACCTGGTTCAGCGCATCGGCGAGCGCGCCGGAAAGATTCCGCGCCTGGCTGCGCGCCACGAGGTGCACGTTCACTTCGGTGTCGCTGGTCGTCTGAAAGATCGAGCCGCGATGCTCGAGCGTGCGGCGCAATCTCGCCGCGCTGGGCAGGTTGCCGTTGTGCCCGAGAGCGAGCTTGCCTTTGTTGCAGTCGATCACGATCGGCTGCGCGTTCATCAAGGAAGTGTCGCCGGCGGTGGAATAGCGCGTGTGGCCAAGCGCCGCGTCGCCCGGCAGACGCGCGAGCACTTCGGGCTGAAAAATATCGGCCACCAGGCCCATGCTTTTTTCGAGATGCAGTTCGCGCCCGTCGCTCGAAACGATCCCGGCCGATTCCTGTCCGCGATGCTGCAGCGCGTAGAGGCCCAGGTAGGCCATCTTCGCGGCTTCGGGATGGCCAAAAACGCCGCACACTCCGCAGTGATCGTGAAATCGGTCGTTCTCTATTTCGATCAGGCTGATCATTCTGCCTTTCGGAGATCGTTCGCGCTCAGGAGCCGTTCGAGGGCTCCGCTCCAGGCGTCAGCGAGAGAGGGGACTTCGGCGCTGACAACTGTCTGGCCATTTAGTTCGATGCGGAATTCGCCGCGGGAGACTCGGCCAACTTCCACGACTGCCACTTCATATTGTGCCGCAATTCGGCGCACAGCGGCAAGGTTTTCGGGAGTAACCGATACGATGGCGCGCGCGCCCCGTTCGCCGAAGAGCGCTGCTTCGTCCGGTTCCTTGCTCGTGAGCGCGGCGCGAAGTGAAAGGCCATTGCTGGCGAAGCACGATTCAGCAAGTGTTACGGCGAGGCCGCCATCGCTCACGTCGTGCGCGGATTGCACCTTGCCGTCGCTTGCGAGCGCAACCAGCAGCGCGATCAGCCGTTTTTCTGCTGCGAGATTCACAGTGGGAGGAGCGCCCGACTCGATGCCGCGAATCGTGCGCGCGTATTCGGATGACGAGAATTCGCGTTTCATGCTTGGTGCGTCAGTCGATCTGTCCACAGGTATATACATCTTTAGTTCGCCCAGGCTCCCTAGCGTAAGGACAAGCCAGTCCTTCGTATCTCCATCGAGAAGCAAGACGTAATCATCTTCCGCGCGAAACGCCATCCCCAGCCCGCGCGAAGCATCTTCGATCATTCCCAGCACGCCAAGAACCGGCGTCGGATCGATGGAGCGGCCAAGCGTTTCGTTGTAGAAACTCACGTTGCCGCCGGTGATGGGAATTTCGAGCGCGGTGCAGGCCTCGGCGATGCCGTCAATCGCGCGGCTGAACTGCCACATCACCTCCGGTTTTTCCGGACTGCCAAAATTGAGGCAATTGGTCGCGGCCATGGGCTTCGCGCCCGAGCAGGCCACGTTGCGCGCGGCCTCGGCCACGGCAAGCTGCGCGCCGATGAACGGATCGAGGCGGCACCAGCGGCCGTTGCCGTCGGACGCGAGCGCGAGCGCCCGCTTCGTGCCTTTGATGCGCACGACTGCCGCGTCGCCCGCTCCCGGCGGTTCGAGCGTGTTCGTGCGCACCATGTAATCGTATTGCTCCCAGATCCAGCGCTTCGAGGCAATCGCGGGGGCCGCGAGCAACGCGCGGAAATTTTCCGTGAGGTTCGCGCCCGCAGCGCCGAATTCCACCAAACGTTCCTGCGCGACAGGTGCGGGCGGCGCGAGCGGACGCTGATAGACCGGCCCTTCTTCTGCCAGCGCATGCGCGGGAATTTCCGCCACGATTTTTGCGCGATGCAGGACGCGCAACAAGCCATCCGGAGTGACGCGCCCGATTTCGACCGCGTCGAGTCCCCACTTGGCGAATACCTTCAGCACTTCCTTCTCGCGGCCGCGTTCGGCCACGAGGAGCATGCGCTCCTGCGATTCGCTGAGCATCATTTCGTACGCCGTCATGCTGGGTTCGCGCTGCGGCACGCGCGCCAGTTCGATCTCGATGCCCAGGCCGCCGCGCGAGGCCATCTCGCACGACGTGCTCGTGAGCCCCGCGGCTCCCATGTCCTGAATCGCGACGATCGCGCCCGTGTGCATCGCTTCGAGGCACGCCTCCAGCAGCAGCTTTTCCATGAAGGGATCGCCCACTTGCACATTGGGCCGCTTTTGCTGCGATTCTTCCGTGAATTCGGCGGACGCGAGGAGCGATGCGCCATGAATGCCGTCGCGCCCGGTTTTCGCGCCTACGTAAATGACGGGATTGCCCACGCCGCGCGCCTTCGCGAAGAACAGGTCTTCCTTTTTCGCGATGCCAAGCGCCAGAACGTTGACGAGGGGATTGGCAGAATAGCCCGGTTCGAACTGCACTTCGCCGCCGACGGTCGGCACGCCAAAACAATTGCCGTAGTGCGCGATCCCGCGCACGACGCCGTCGAGAATCCGCCGGTTGCGCGCAATCGTTTCCTCGTCGACTCCGCCAGGGGCTAAAGCCGCACTCTGTTGAGCGGCTGAAATGTCGCGGCTAAAGCCGCGACCCACAAAGCTCGCAGAATGCGTGCTTCCGGAAGTAGCCGACGAAGAGGTAGCGGACGTACCAGTCGAGAAATCCGAGGGTGTTGTGGGTCGCGGCTTTAGCCGCGACATTTCGTCCGACGGATTTAAAAGGGCTTTAGCCCCTGAAGCGCCCGAAGAAATCGGCCCGAAGCGCAGTGAATCGAGCACCGCAATCGGCCGCGCTCCCATCGTAAAAATATCGCGGAGAATTCCGCCGACGCCCGTGGCCGCGCCCTGAAACGGCTCGACGTAGCTCGGATGATTGTGCGACTCCATCTTGAATGCGGCGGCGAGGCCGTCGCCGATGTCCACCACACCCGCGTTTTCGCCTGGCCCCTGCAAGACCTGCGGCCCGCGCGTCGGCAGGCGGCGCAAGTGCACCTTGCTCGATTTGTAGGAGCAGTGCTCGCTCCACATCACGCTGAAGATGCCCAGCTCGGTGAAATTCGGCTCGCGCCCGAGAATTTTCTGGATGCGCGCGTATTCCTCGGCGGTGAGGCCATGCTCGGCCGCCAGTTCCGGCGTGACTTTGATTTCGGTTTCTAACATCGATTCACGGGCTGACAAGTTGATGAAGGCTCCAGTAGCACAGACTTGAAGTCTGTGCTACCTAAGCCGAAACCGCCGCGCGCCGCTTCAGCGATTCGATCAGCGAGCGAAGAATCACCAGCCCGTCGGCCGAGCCGAGCGCCGCTTCCACCGCGCGTTCCGGATGCGGCATGAGACCCATCACGTTGCGCTCGCGATTGCAGATGCCCGCGATATTCGCGAGCGAGCCGTTCGGATTGGCCGCAGCGTCCTCGCGCCCGTCCGGCGTCGTGTACCGAAACACGATTTGATGATGGCGTTCGAGTTCGGCGAGCGTCGCTTCGTCGCAGAAATAATTTCCATCACCGTGCGCAATTGGCATTTGCAGAACCTGGCCGGACTTGGCCGCGGAGGTGAACGGCGTGTCCGTTGTTTCCACGCGAACGTGCACCTGGCGGCACACGAACCGCATTCCCGCATTGCGCTGCAGCACGCCCGGCAGCAAACCCGCTTCGCAGAGAATCTGAAATCCGTTGCAGATGCCGAGGACGTGTCCTCCGCCGCGCGCGAATTGTTCCACCGCGCGCATCACTGGAGAAAACCGCGCGATGGCCCCCGTGCGCAAATAGTCGCCATAAGAAAATCCGCCGGGGAGCAGGATCGCGTCAAAGCCGTTAACTTTTTCGGATTGGTGCCACAGGAATTCGACCGGTTGGTGGAGAACTTCGCCGAGCGCGTACCAGGCGTCGTGATCGCAATTCGAGCCCGGAAACACGACCACCCCAAATTTCATCTCGCGGAGTCTCCCCTCGCGCACATTTTATCACAGCGCGCGGCGATATTTCCCGGTGCATCGAAGGAACTCGAATCCCACATGAAATGGCGGGGCTGTTGCGCGATCTTTCATGTGAAAGTTTTTAGCTTGAATATGATGTACCCGGGGCAGATAGTTTCAGATTGCCCACAAAAAAAGTTCGCCATGCGCCGCATACAGTTCATCGAACTTCACGAACAACCGTGGTTTCCACCCACGCTTCGAAATGAAATTACAGACGCGCTTCAGTGCGGATCGGAGAACTTGAAAGCCTACGCTTCCGTTTCCACATTGCTTCTACGCGCGCTTGACGCTTCGCGGAGCCGTTCGATTGCGGATATATGTTCAGGAAGTGGAGGGCCCTGGTTGGACCTTTCTCAAAAGCTGCGAGGCAATGCAGCGCCGTACAGCATTTTGCTCACAGCTAAATTCCCCAACCTTGCGGCGTTTGAAAACGTCAAAGCCGCTTCCGCGAATGGCATTGATTTCCATCGAAGCCCGGTGGACGCGACAAAAGTTCCTGTTGAATTGGATGGGTTCCGAACGATGTTCTCCTCGCTCCATCATTTCCCGCCGGCGCAAGCTCGCGCCATCCTGCAAAATGCCGTCGATGCCAAGCAAGGCATAGGGATCTTTGAAGTAACGAGCCGAACTGCCTCAGCCCTTGCCATGATGTTCCTATGGTTTCTAACGCCATTCGTATTCACGCCCTCAATCCGTCCTTTCCGGTGGTCGCGTCTGTTTTACGCGTATGTGCTCCCAATCATTCCACTGGTTTTGTTGTTCGATGGACTTGTGTCCTGCCTTCGCACATACCAGCCACGAGAGCTGCGCGAGTTGATTGAAGGCCTGGCGGCGCCCGAATTCCAGTGGGAGACAGGTGAGCAATCAGGGACCTTCGGCGGCCTGCCAATCACGTATTTAATTGGGTATCCGCGCCAACGCCCTCTTCCTGGAAACTAGTCCAGAAAGTAGAGAAGACACAGATCCATCTGGGTTTCCGCAACGAGGCACTGTTAGGTCAGGCACAAAAGAGGGGCTATTCGAACGTCTTTACGACCCGTCCTAGTGGCCGGAAACATGTTTCGGCTGCATGTGGCCCGGACGGCGATGAACCACCAAGTAAAGGAGCGTCAAAATGATTGCGGTTCCCAAACCGACCGTGGCCGAGTCGATGGCCAGCCCTAGAACCCCGCCGGCCAGCAGGAACATCCCCAGCGCCGCAAGATTCACGTTTTTATAAACTTCCAGAACGAGATCACCAAATATGAAGCCAATGGCACCTATTACGAGGCCCCAATTCACCCACCCGCCCATAGACCCGTCCTCCTAAGAGGAGATTTACTGCGACGATATCACCGTGTGTAACAGCGCGCAACAGTTTCATTCTGGTATGAAGTTCGACTGCGGGAAATGATAGTGCGATGGTCTAGCGTTTTCGCTTGGCGGGACGCGGTTTGCTTCGGCGTTTCGATTTTGTATGGGAGCGCCGTTTTACAGGCTTGCCTGCCGAGGCAAGTTGGCGGCGGCGCGCCGTGGCCCAGCCGAGCTTATTCACCTGTTGCCCGCGCGCAAGACCCAGCGCGTCGGGCGGCACATTTTTCGTGATCACCGAGCCTGCTCCAACGTAGGCGCCATCGCCGACGCGCACGGGCGCGACGAGCGCGGTATCGCTGCCGATGAAGACGCGTTTGCCGATCGTCGTGGGATTCTTGTTCACGCCGTCGTAATTGCACGTGATCGTGCCCGCGCCGATGTTGGTGCCGCTGCCGATGCGCGCGTCGCCCAGATACGTAAGGTGCATGGACTTCACGCCTTCGCCGAGCACGCTCTTTTTCACTTCCACAAAGTTTCCGACGCGCGCGTTTTCTTCGAGGCGCGCGCCGTCGCGAAGATGCGCGAACGGTCCGGCCTGCGCGCCGCTGGAGAGATGGCTTGCGGCAACGATCGTGTAGGGCTTTATGAGCACGTTGTCTTCAAGGACGGAGTCGGACAGAACGCTGCCGGTGCGGATCGTGCAGCTTACGCCGACGCGCGTTTTTCCGAGAAGTTGCACGCCCGGCTCGATCCGCGAATCCGCGCCCACGATGACGTCGGGATCGATCAAGACAGTCTCCGGCAATTCAATCGTCACGCCCGCGTCCATGACGGCGGCGCGCTTGCGGCGGCGGAACACGGCGTCCACGGCGGCGAGATCGGCGCGCGTGTTGCAACCGAGAACTTCATCGGGATCCGTGGCGAGGACGGCTTGCACTTTCTCCCCTTTCTGCCGCAACACCGCGATCGCGTCCGTCAGATACAATTCCTTGTGCACGTTCTGGGGCTTGAGCGCCGCGAGGCACGGCCACAATTTTTCGAGCGTGAAGCAGTAAATGCTGGAATTGATTTCGCGGATCGAGCGTTGCTCGCCGGTGAGCGCCGAATCTTCCACAATCGCGGCCACGGAACCGTCGTCCTGCCGCACGATGCGTCCGTAACCCGCCGGATTTTCGATTTCCGCGGAGAGAATTGTGGCTGCCGCGCCGCTTTCCCGGTGCGCGCGCGCCAGCGCGGCAATCGTTTCCGTGCGCACAAGAGGCGCGTCCCCCGGAAGCAGAATCGCAAACTTCGCGCGCGAGGAAATGGCGCGCCGCGCCACGAGCATGGCGTGGCCTGTTCCTCGCTGCGGCTCCTGCAATACCGTTTTGACGACGAGCGGCGTCACTGAGGCGCTTACATCTTCGGGTTGATGCCCCACCACTGCCACAATCTCGCGCGGCTTGAGCGGCTGGCAGGCCCGCACCACGTGCTCGACGAGCGTCCGCCCGCCTGCGCGGTGCAACACTTTGGCCAGCGCGGATTTCAGCCGCGTCCCCTTGCCGGCCGCCAGAATCACAATCACCAAGTCGGAATTTGCCATGCCTGCATTCTCAGCGTTTCCAGGGGGAATGACAATGCGAGGTAACCGCCAGCGATGCGAATCGAATACTTCATCGAACGAACACAGGGCGCTTCGTCAAGGGGCGGGTTCAATCCGCGGCGGAGGCAGCAGCCTCGGGTCGGAACTGGGAACGGTCTGAAGGGGCTTCGTCGTAGGTCTCGGTCCAGAGCGAAGGATCGGCCAGCAGGCGCGTAACCAGCTGTGTGTGCAGGGCGTGGCCCGCCTTATGAGCCTCGACGCGTGCAAGTAGCGGGCGGCCGACGAGCGCCAAATCGCCGATCAGGTCCAGCGCCTTGTGTCTGCCAAACTCGTCCGGGAACCGCAGCGGTCCGTTCATGACCCCGCTTTCGTTGAGGACAATGGCGTTGTCGAGGGAGCCGCCGCGAATCAGACCCATGCGGCGCAACCCTTCGAAATCCTGCACGAAGCCAAACGTTCTTGCGGGTGCGAGCATCCGGCTGAACGATTCACGCCCTACGCGCAACTCGACTTCCTGCACTCCTACGGCCGGATGCGCGTATTCCACGTAACACTGGACCCGGAAATCGTCCGCCGGGTAAATTCCGATCCGCCGTCCGCCCTCGGAAACCTCCAGCGGCTTTACGACCTTCAGAAAACGCCGCCGCTTCCGCAGCCTCCGAATTCCGGCCTGCCCGAGCATTTCAATGAATGGCTGCGAGGAGCCGTCCAGGATCGGCAACTCCAGCGCGTCCAGCTCGATGTACACGTTGTCCACACCGCATGAATAAAGAGCGGCGAGGACATGTTCGGTCGTGGAGAGCAGTACGCCTTTTTTCATCAAGCTTGTGGCATAGCTGACGCGCGCCACGTTTCGCACATGCGCTTCGATTTCAAAATTGTCGAGATCCACTCGCCGGAACACGATTCCGGTATTGGCTGGGGCAGGCACCAGCCGCAGGTGGGATTTTACGGCGGTGTGGAGGCCGACTCCCTTTGTGGCGACCGGCTTTTCGATGGTGGTTTGATAGCTCACAGGAGTGATCATAGTAGCATGTCGAAGCCCTATGAGAACAATGTTTAGGCCATTATAATCAGTAAGTTGGAGCGTATCAGACAATAGGGCGTGGTAAAATAGCCACAAAACACAACTTAAGGCGTGGTCGAAATGCATCAATTTGGTCGGGAGCTGCCGATCCCCGGCCAAACTGTGTGGTGCCCCTCCAGGGCTTCTTACTTATCTGGCTGCACACATTTCCTCACCTCGACCGGGTCGCGGTGCGCTAAGGTATGTCGTCCCTACGGGACTTTTGGCACTGTGCAATTGGAACACTACTACGTGCCTGACGCGCTTGTGTCTCTTCGAAGCTGCGCTTAGAATAGAAAACTGAGATTGTTATCGATGGCTTCGCCATTTCACATTATTTCAAACTCGGTTCCCCCGCCTGCGGCTGGTAGCTTGCCCGATCCCGCGTCGCACCCGAGGCCGGAATGGCTGCGCGTCAAGTTCTTTAACGGGCCCAACTACCAGGACCTGAAGCGCATCATGCGCACGCTGGGACTCAACACCGTGTGCGAGAGCGCCCGTTGCCCGAATATGGGCGAATGCTGGGAGCACCGCACGGCGACGTTCATGATTCTGGGAAACATCTGCACGCGGGCTTGCGGCTTTTGCGCCGTGCCTTCGGGCAAGCCGGCCGGTCCTCCGGACGAGCAGGAACCGGAGCGCGTGGCCGAAGCGGTGGAACGCATGGGCCTGCGGTACGCGGTGGTGACTTCCGTCAACCGCGACGACCAGCCCGACGGCGGAGCGGCCATCTTCGCGCGCACGATCACGGAAATTCGCCGGCGTGTTCCGGCCACCAAAGTGGAAGTGTTGATCCCCGATTTTCGCGGGGACTGGAACGCGCTGGAAACCGTGGTTGCCGCGCGCCCCGACGTTCTGAACCACAATACGGAAACAGTTCCGCGCCTCTATCACGAAGTGCGCAAGGGCGCGGTCTATGGCCGGTCGCTCGAACTGCTACGCCGCGCGAAAGCGCTGGCGCCGGAAATGCCGACGAAAACTGGACTCATGCTCGGCCTCGGCGAAGAGCGCGAGGAAGTCCTCGCCGCCATGCAGGATCTGGCTGCGCAAGGCACCGACATTCTGACGCTGGGCCAATATTTGCAGCCCACGCGCGAACATTTGCCCATCGTGCGGTACGTCCACCCCGATGAATTCGCCGAGTACAAAAAACTGGGCGAGCAAATGGGTTTTGCGCACGTCGAGTCAGGTCCGCTGGTACGCTCGTCGTATCACGCGTTCGAGCAGGAAGCCGCTTCCCACATTTAGTCTGTCTCTCGCCTATTGTCCCGCGTCGTGAAACAACCCTGGGACATGAGGATCTAGTGGCGCAGGCTTCCAGCCTGTGGGGGTTAGTCCTTGCTACTACCAAGACCCACAGGCTGGAAGCCTGCGCCACTGGACAGAATATCGTATGATTCCCCCTGACTTTCATGCCGTCGAGGAAAAATCCGATGAGACGTGCGATGACATTGCAAAAATTATGTTTTCCAATTGCCATTTTTGTGGCCTACGTTTGTGTAGTCCCGGTGGTTGAGGCTCAAAATTCCGCGCCCGCCTCTCCGTCGGCGCAGACCTCAGCATCGGGTGCCGATGTGTATCAAAAACGGTGCGCATCATGCCACGATCAGGCAGGTTCGCGCGCGCCCTCGCGGGACGCTTTGCAGAAACTATCCGCCGCGCGAATTCTTCGCACGCTCGATTTCGGTTTGATGATGGCCGTGGCTTATCCCATCAATCGCGCCGAACGCGAGGCCGTCGCAAATTTTCTGGGAACGAAGACGGAAGAATTGCCGCTGCCCGCCAGCGCATTTTGCTCCTCGAACATTTCCATCCTGTCCGGTCCAGCAAATGACACCTGGGCGGGATGGAGCCCTTCGACCTCCAATGCGCGCTACCAGACTGCCGAGCGCGCGGGTCTTGCGCCGGGACAGGTTCGGCGCCTCAAGTTGAAATGGGCGCTTGGTTTTCCGGGTGACGTCACGGCTTTCGCGGCGCCGAGCGTTGTGAACGGCACGCTCTTTGTCGGCAGCGCCAGCGGCGCGGTCGAGGCCGTGGATGCCAAGACCGGTTGCACGCACTGGGTGTTTCAAGCCAATGGGCCGGTGCGCGGCGCCATTCTTCCCGTCGCAAACGGTTCCGCAACTTCGCTCGTGCTTACGGACCTGATCGGCTGGGCCTACTCGCTCGACGCCAAGTCCGGCAAATTGCTTTGGAAAAAGCGCATCGATGATCACGAAGCCGCACGGCTGACGGGATCGTCCGTGGCGCTCGATGGCGTCGTATTCATTCCGGCTGCGTCGTGGGAGGAAACGCGCTCGCTTGATCCGCAATATGCGTGCTGCACGTTTCGCGGGAGCGTCACGGCGCTTCGTGTTCGCGACGGCTCCACGGTTTGGAAGACATACACGATAGACGCTCCGCAGAAGACTGAAACGAACAGCGCGGGATCGGCTCAGTGGGGACCTTCCGGCGCTCCGGTCTGGTCAGCGCCAACCGTGGACACCAAGCGAGGATTACTCTACGTCACCACCGGCGACAATTATTCAGTCCCCGCAACCACGACGAGTGATGCAGTGATGGCGCTCGACCTGAAGTCCGGACGCATCGTGTGGACGCAGCAGGTGCTCGCGAACGATGCCTATACGTCAGCATGCCGGACGAAAGGCGTGAATTGCCCGCCGACGAACGGGCCGGATTTCGATTTCGGTTCGTCGGCCATTTTGGTTCGCGCTCCGAACGGCAAGGAAATTCTGGTCGCGGGACAAAAGTCCGGCATGGTCTACGCGTTTGATCCGGACGCAAAGGGCAAAATTCTCTGGCAGACGCGAGTCGGAAAAGGCGGCCTCAACGGCGGCGTGCAGTGGGGCATGGCCAGCGACGGACAAAAAGTGTACGCGGCCGTAAACGACACGTCGGGCGTGATGAACACCGCCGGTCCCGTGGGTGGCGCGACATTCGATCCCGCCAAGGGTGGAGGGCTGACGGCGCTGCATCTCGAAGACGGCACGAAAGCCTGGTTTGCGCCGAGCCATCCGTGTGATCCGCCGCGGCCCGGTTGCAGTCCCGGCCAGTCCGCCGCGCTGACGCTGATTCCCGGCGTGGTATTTTCCGCTGCGCTCGATGGGCACGTGCGCGCGTTCAGCACCGAGGACGGCAAGATGCTTTGGGATTTCGATACGGCTCAGACCTATTCGACGGTGAACGGAGTGCCGGCCCACGGCGGCTCGATCGACGGCGCGGGGCCGGTCATTGCAGGCGGCATGATGTTCGTCAACTCCGGATATCCGCGCAACGGCGGCATGCCGGGCAATGTGCTGCTGGCATTTGCGCCGGAGCAGTAGTAGCACAGACTTCAAGTCTGTGGGGGTTAGTGCAAGCAAGGACCAAAACCCACAGACTTGAAGTCTGTGCTACTAAAAACCGTATTAATCCGTATTTACATAGCTGTTAAATACGTGTATAAATGTATTTTCTGGAGGTGTCCGTGCAATCCGACGAATTGCTCAGTCCCCGCGACGCCGCGCGCTCTCTGGGGATCAGCTATCCCACGCTCAAGCAGTGGATCTACAAAAAGAAATTGCGCAGCATCCGAACCGCCGGAGGACACCACCGCATCCCCGCATCCGAAATCGAACGCTTTCTGCCGCGCACGGAGGATAAGGATGTCCTGGCCGGGCGCCGCAATTTTCGCCGGATCAGCGGGCGCAATCAACTGGTCGGCAGGATCGTCGAGGTGCGCTACAGCGGTCTGCTCGCGCAGGTGAAGCTTTCGATCGGCGGGCAGCGCATCTCCTCGATCATCACGGCGGATGCCGCGCGCGAAATGCGCCTCGAAAAGGGCCAGACCGCGGCGGCCCTCATTAAAGCCACGGAAGTCATGATCGTGCGAATGTGATTCCGGACGGTGCAAAAATGAAAAGAATTCTCACAATATTTGCATTGGCCGCATTCGCTGCCCTCGGTCTGGTCGTACCGTTTCGTGCCACTCACGCAGGTAACGCAGCGCTGCCGCCACAAGCGGCGGCAAAACCGTGCGGCACCGTTACTGTCGCCGCGGCGTCCGACCTGACCTACGCGATGAACGAGATCGCCGCGAATTTCGAGAAGGCGACGGGTTGCACGGTTCGCCTCAGCCTGGGGTCGTCCGGAAATTTTTTGACGCAAATTGAAAATGGCGCGCCGTTTGACGTGTTTTTCTCGGCGGACATCGCCTATCCGAAAAAACTGGAGACCGAAGGGCTCTCCGCGCCGGGGAGCACCTACCTCTACGCGGTCGGCAAAATCGTGTTGTGGACGAGAAAAGATTCCCGCGTGGACATCAGCAAAGGGTTTGCCGCGCTGCGCGATCCCGCCGTGCAAAAAATCGCCATTGCCAATCCCGCGCATGCGCCGTACGGCCGCGCCGCGGAAGAAGCGCTGCGCAAAGCGGGAGTCTATGACGCCGTGAAGGACCGGCTCGTCCTCGGCGAAAATATTTCGCAGACGGCGGAGTTCGCGGAATCCGGAAACGCGGACGCCGGGATCCTCGCGCTTTCCATCGCTCTGGCGCCTGGACTTGAGAAAGAGGGACGTTACTGGAATATTCCGGAGCAGTTATACGCTCCGATCGAGCAAGGCGTCGTGCTCGTTCGCGCATCGCCAAATCCAAAAGGCGCGCGGCAATTTCTCGATTACATCAAGATGCCTGCAACGGCTGCCCTGCTCGAGCGATACGGATTTGTCCTTCCCAACAAGATTCCGGCCGGAGGTAAACATTGAACTGGCAGGCAATGGTCCTTTCCTTGAAGCTGGCGGTTTGTGTCGCGGGGATTCTTCTCGCCGCGGGAATGCCGATCGCGTATTGGGTTACGTTTTCGCGGTGGCGATGGAAGTTCCTAGTCGAAGCGATTGTCGCGCTGCCGCTCGTTCTGCCGCCTACCGTGCTCGGCTATTACGTTCTCGTCGGCCTTGGTCCGCGAAGCTTTCCCGGGAAGGTCTGGCAATCCTGGTTCGGCCATACGCTTCCTTTCACGTTTGGTGGTTTGCTCTTTGCCTCCGTGCTCTACAGCCTGCCGTTCGCGGTGCAACCTTTTTCGGCAAGTTTTGAAACAGTGGATCGCCGGCTGATTGAAGCCTCATGGACGCTCGGCGCTTCGCGCTTTGCAACATTTTTTCGAGTCATCCTGCCGCTCTCGGCCGCAGGCGCGGTTACGGGAGCGGCGCTAAGCTTCGCCCACACGATCGGCGAGTTTGGCGTGGTCCTGATGGTTGGCGGGAACATTCCCGGGGTGACGCGCACCGTTTCGATCGACATTTACGATCAAGTGCAGGCCGCGAATTACGACGTGGCGAATCGGACTGCGCTGGTTCTGCTGCTGTTTTCCTTTCTCGTTCTCGCCGCGATTTATGGCACCAATCGCCGGGCGCTCAGCATCTGGCGGAGGCCTTAAGTAGCGCACGCTTCAGCCTGTGGGGTTTCGTGCTTGCAAGGACCCAAACCCACAGGCTGAAGCCTGTGCTACTAAAAGCGAACATGTCACTCGAAGTCGCGATTGAAAAAAACGTCGCAGGTTTTCGGCTCGCTGTGGAATTCACAGCGGACGGCGCCCCGCTTGGATTGCTCGGCCCTTCGGGCTCCGGCAAGACGATGACGCTGCGCGCGATCGCGGGGCTCGAGAAGCCGGACTGCGGGCGCATCGTGCTTCAAGGGCGCGTGCTCTTTGATTCGGAGCAGGGCATCGATGTGCCGGCCCGCGCGCGCCGCATCGGTTTGCTCTTTCAAAATTACGCGCTGTTCCCGCACCTGACCGTGGCGGAAAATATCGCGTTCGGATTGCGGGAACTTCCCGATGCGGAGAAAAATCGGCGCGTCGCGGATCAACTTGCCGCGGCGCACATTGACAGCCTCGCGGAGCGCTACCCGGCGACGCTTTCCGGCGGCGAACAGCAGCGCGTCGCGCTCGCACGCGCGCTCGCCATCGAGCCGGCCGCGCTGCTGCTCGATGAACCTTTTTCCGCCCTGGACACGCATCTGCGCAGCGCTCTCGAGCGCCAGTTGCGCGAAACATTGGGAAACTACGGCGGATCGACATTGTTCGTGAGCCACAATCTAGAAGAGGCTTATCGCGTTTGCGAAAAACTCGTCGTGCTCGCGAACGGGAGCGTGGCGGCGCAAGGGCCGAAGGAAGAAATCTTCCGCCATCCTCCGACGCTCGAGGTTGCTCGCGTCACCGGATGCAAGAATTATTCCCGCGCGCGCCGTTTGCCCGATGGACGCGTGGAAGCGCTCGATTGGGGCTGCACGCTTCGCGTCGCGCAGCAGTTCGCAAAGCCGCCCGAGCATGTTGCGATCCGCGCGAATCATGTCCGCGTGCATCCTCCGCAGAAATTGAATCTGGAAAACTCCGGGAACGTATTCCCGTGCTGGCTGGCGTCGATGACGGAAACCCCCTTCCGCGTCACGCTCGACCTGCGCATCGGCGCGCCGCCGGCGGGTTCCGATGATTTTCAATTGCAGGCCGAGGTCTTCAAGCAGGAGTGGGAATCGTTCCGGAATCTTCCGCAGCCTTGGGCGATCGAACTTGCCGCCGAACGCGTCTTTCTCTTGCCGGATTGAGGGGATCTTTAGCGGCGCGGGCTTCAGCCTGCGGGTTCTATTCCTTGCGCGAACTAAACCCGACAGGCTGACAGGTTGCGGAAGAAGCCGGGTAGCACAGCCACTCTTGGCTGTGTGCCTTTGTTAAGCGTCGGGAAAAACCACACAGCCAAGAGTGGCTGTGCTACTTAAGAGC